>CDZG01022480.1_pt1 | contig 111680 bp, 106 predicted proteins | sample 557741 | NCBI WGS metagenome assembly CDZG01 (sample SAMEA3182086, study PRJEB8094) | gut metagenome | biome: human; feature: gut; material: Stool; isolation source: human stools | place: Canada | collected 2013-01-21
GGACACGGTAAGTAAACGTGCAGGTTCAGCAAAATATAATACCGTCGTACGAATTAAAGAAATACGTCGGAGATTGCCGGGCGGCAATCTCGGGGACACGGTAAGTAAACGTGCAGGTTCAGCAAAATATAATACCGTCGTACGAATTAAAGAAATACGTCGGAGATTGCCGGGCGGCAATCTCGGGGACACGGTAAGTAAACGTGCAGGTTCAGCAAAATATAATACCGTCGTACGAATTAAAGAAATACGTCGGAGATTGCCGGGCGGCAATCTCGGGGACACGGTAAGTAAACGTGCAGGTTCAGCAAAATATAATACCGTGTCCATTGTACCACATTTTCGCAAAAAAATCAACACACGGAGAATATATGATAACAGACAGAGAACAAATCAAAAGAACGCTTTCCGAAAAGGAGCTTTTCGTATTCGACATGGACGGAACCATCTACCTCGGTGAAAACGTATTCCGCCCCGCGGTCGATTTCATAAAAAAACTGCGTGAAAACGGGAAAAAGGTGCTCTTCTTTACGAACAATGCATCGAGAACACCCGAATTCTATATAATCCGCCTTTCGCGTATGGGCTTTGAGCCTTCGCGCGGTGAGATCATGACGTCCGGAGACGTCACCGCCGAATACCTTTCGCGCGAGTGCTCAGACAAAAAGGTTTACGTCATGGGAACGCCGGAGCTTGTCCGATCCTTCCGCAAGCACGGGATAAACGTGATTTGCGGAGATGACGGCGAGATCGTTCCGGGCACTCATGCCGATATCGTCGTTACAAGCTTTGATACGACACTGATGTACAATAAGCTGAAATATTCGTGCGAATTCGTTTCGCTCGGCGCGCGGTACATATCGACCCATCCCGATCTGAACTGCCCGACCGAGGACGGCAGGATCCCCGACAGCGGCTCAATTGCCGCGGCTGTCACCGCATCGACCGGAGTTGTCCCCGAGTATTTCGGAAAGCCGGAGAAATCGTGCGTCGATACGATCGCCGCAAGGCTCGGCGTGGACAAAAGCAGGATAGTCATGATCGGCGACCGCCTTTACACGGATATCGCGGCGGGCAGAAATTCCGGCGTGACCTCGCTCCTTGTCCTCACCGGAGAAACCGATGCGTCGATGCTTGAATCCGCCCCCGAAGGGCAGATTCCCGATATCGCACTGCGCGACCTTTGCGAGGCTTCGGAGATAATGTTCGGCTGATGCCGTTGAGTTTGAAGCTTACCTTCCGGAGCCGATGACCCCCGCAAAAACCTCGGCAAAGCGCCGCCCGGCTTCCTTCGCGGATTCAAGCGTGTTTCCCGCCGAACCGACTTCCACGAGAAGATAGCGGCTTGCAAGCTGCTCGTTGAACGACGCGGAACGCAGATTGATGTTTCTCATCATGCCGGGATATTTCGTGTGCGCGGCGCTCTGAAGAGCAAGTGCGAACGAGAGATTTTCCTCCCAATCGGGGAAATCCGCGCCCATCTCGTCCGTGCCGCAGACCAGCATTATCTGAGCGACACCGTCCGGACTTATCGGGGCGACAAGCGTCATATCGGATGAAAATACCGCATCCCTGTGTATGTCGAGAACATATCGCAGCGTCGGATACTGAGCCGTGTATTCGGCTACGGCGGCTGCACTGCGCGAGTATGAATCTATGTAGGATTCCCCGTCGAAAAGCTCGGTGCAGTGAAGCGTCCCGATTCCGTTTTCGCGGAGAACCTCCGCGGCGGCATCCCCTACGGCTACGGTGTTTGAAGAGGTGTCGTGCGTCCTGAACGCCGTGTCCTCGCCGTATTCCGCTGCTCCTTCGGGAGAATAGCATTCGGTGGCGTGAGTGTGTATGATCAGAACGAGAGGCTCGCCGCTACCGACCGACGATGCGGGAATTACGCATGAAGCGAGAAGTGCTTCGGTGTCGGGGGAGTATCCTGTCTGGTTGGAAAGCGCAAAAATGTTTTCGCACGACATATCCTCGGTTTTTATCGGATGCGTCGCCGAGGCAGCGCCGACTCCCGCGGGCGGCTCGGCGGGGGCTTCTTCGTTTTTCGGATCGCTTTCCCGATCGTCCGTGCTGCCGTTCAGAACGAAATTGCCGTTTATCTCTTCATCGCCGTCGCCGCTTATCGCATCTCCGGGATCGCTCTTTCGGAGGATCCCCGAGATCATGTGCTCGGCGTATGCGCCGTGTACCGCCTTTTCCGCTGCAGTATAAACTATAGCGGTGTAGGACATAACGGAGAACGCGCAGAAAAAGGCGGCGAGCATCTTCGGAAAGCCTGCTCTGCTCCTGAATTTTTTCGACGGACCGATAAGACTTTTCTGACCGGATTCACTTCTTCCCGCAATTTCTGCGTTCATATATGCCTCCCCCACACGGAGTTTTCGCTTGCATAAACGTCCCGCCGCACTCTGCGCGCATGGACGTATCTTTTGATACTAAGATATTTTCGGAGGGGGCGGAATATGCTTGAAGGCTCACAGCCCGAAGGCTTTTTCTATCGCCTCGGAAAGCATGGAGGACACCCGGTCTATTATCATGTCACATTCCTTCGGCGCAACGAAAAAATCACGACCGCCGTCGAGTACGGCGCGCACCTCGTCCGAAAATTCGCCTATTCCGGCGCGCTCAAGCGCGTCGTAGACGAGTGTCGAGGAATCCACAACCGTCGGAATGCCGATCGAGATCACCGGAACTCCGGCTGTCTTCCCGGTGATCTCCCGGCGTGAGTTTCCGATTCCGGAGCCGGGGCGTATTCCCGAATCCGAGATCTGCACGGTCGCGGCAAGCCTGTCGAGACTGCGCGCGCACAGCGCGTCGATCACGATGAGCGCATCGGGCTTTACCTCCGCGATCCCGCCTTTGATTATCGTAAGAGCCTCCATCCCGGTCTGTCCGAGCGTTCCGGGGACTATCGCCGATATGCGAGAGCAGCCGAGCGAATCAAGGATGCCTCCGCAGCCGACAGCGTGGCGCGTGACGGTAAGCTTGTCGAGAGTCTGCGGTCCGAGCGCGTCCGAGGTGATAAACCTGTTCCCGAGCCCGCAGACGAGCACCGAAGAGCTTTCCGAAATCTTCTGCTTCGATGCTGCTTCGAAGAAATCGGTGATCTCGTCCGCAAGCGCATCGGTGAAGCGCGCGGCGCGTCTGTCGTCCCAAAGCCATAGACGCCCCGGTGACATGGTGACGTACCTTCCGGCACTATTTTTGTATATTTTTTCTTCGCCGCCGGCCCGTATCGTCAGCTCGGTGCAGCGAAATCCGTATCTTTCGTATTCACGAAGCCCGCCGCGTTTCGTCTCAATGCATTCGCAGGCGAGGTCGCTTCTCGAATAAGCACAGTTTTTCTCCATGAGCTACCTCCGTATAAAACTATTATGTGCAAACTGACGAAAAATATTTTTTTCAATTGTGCATTTAGATGAATATTTGTTTTTTTACAAAATATATGATTGATTATCGGCGGAAAGCGTGGTATAATACATTAGTAAAAAATTACGCAATACTTTATCCGTATCCGGAAGGTCGAAAAGGATTTTTCCGCGAATTCCAAGGAGGACTAACCCTAAATGAAACGAATCATTAGCATGGCGCTGATATTGGCGCTTCTGTGCGGAGTTTTATCCGCCTGCTCCACGCTTGAAGACGGGGACAAGGGCGCGATAATCGATGTTTATTTTACAGATGAGCTTTACAACTTCGATCCGGCACTTTCATACACCGACGATTCGATGGTGAAAATAACGGCACTCCTTTTCGAAGGCCTTACATACCTTGACGATAATGGCAATTGGAAAAAAGCTATTATGGATAAGTATACATATACGACCGACGAGGAAAAGGGCGAGTATAAGCTTCTCATAGACCTCAAATCGACGAAGTGGAGCGACGGACGCACCGTTCAGGCGGCGGACTTCGTATATGCGTGGAAGCGCATAATCGATCCCGAGTTCCGCGGCGATGCATCGAGCCTTCTTTACGATATAAGGAACGCGCGCAAGGTGAAATTCGGCGATGCCTCCATCGACGATTTCGGCGCTTCCGCAGTCGATACATATACCCTGCAGGTTCTTTTCGAGCACGATATAGATACGGATGCTTTCTTCAAGACCGTCGCGTCTCCCGCACTGGTTCCTCAGCGTGAGGATACGGTCGCGTCAAACAGCGAGTACTGGGCAAGAAAGACATCGACCATTCTTACGAACGGTCCGTTCGCCCTCAAGCAGATCGATTACGGTCACACTCTCCGTATCGAGCGCAACTCCTACTACTTCCGCGATACCGATAAGCCCGACGCACTTGACAAGTACGTTATTCCGTGGAGAATCGTTACCCACTACGATTACGGCGATATCAACGCGCAGTTCGACGCTTATATGAACAGCAGTATTTGGTACCTTGGCACCATTCCGCTCGCACAGCGCGAGGCTGTAAAAAAGCAGGCGGTCATCTCCGATGAGCTTGCAACGCACACCTATTATTTCAACGTAAAAAACGATCTCTTCAAGGATGCCCGCGTAAGACGAGCGCTTTCGATGGCGATCGACCGTGAGCAGATCGTAAGTATCGTTACATACGCAAAGGCGGCAACCGGACTCATCCCCTACGGTGTTTCCGATGCGAACGGCAAGAAGGACTTCCGCGAGGTTGCTGATTCCGAATCAAAGCTTATCTCCACCGCGGCGGATATGGACGGCGCAAAGGCGCTTCTCCGCGAGGCGGGAGTTTCCGGCGGTTCGTTCGACCTGACCGTCAAGGACAACGAGCAGGATAAGGCTGTTGCAGAGTATGTTGCCGGCGAATGGAAGGATCTCGGATTCAACGTAAAGGTCAAGGCTCTCAAGGGATCGCGCATCGGCGGAAGCAACGATGCCATAAGCAATCTCTATGAAGATAAATTCAACGATGCTTATTCAAAAGGAGATTTCGACGTTATCGCAGTCGATATGAATATGCTTACGACCGATGCGTTCGGTGCACTGTCCGTTTTCGCCGATGATTTCTCCGGCGGCGGTGTTGACCTCCGTTCCGAGAATTATGACGTAAAGGGTCACATAACCGGATACTCGAACAGCGAGTACAACGACCTTATCGAACGCGCATACGCGGCAACCGATTCTTCGGAGAGAACCGCACTTCTTCATCAGGCGGAGCAGATGCTCGCCGAGGATATGCCGGTGATCCCGCTTATCTATCTCCAGGACGCATACCTCATTAATAAGAAAGTCCTTTCGGGATACAAGGACGGCTTCAACGGAACCCGTGACTTCACCCGCATGAAGATGAAGAACTACATGGCATATAAAGAGGCGATCCTCGCGGCTGAGCAGAAAGAAGCCGAGGAGACCGCAAGCGCACTCAAGTAAAAATCGATCGGCACAAAGTGGGGGTGCTGCGCATAAGGTGCAGCTCCCCCATGCTGTCTTTTTCGGAAACAAGGGAAAAGTGAGGCTGTGCGCGAACATTCTCGTCGGTGATAAAGCGGCAATAGAAATGAAAGTGAGATTTGATTTATGATAACTCCTGCGCCTTTGCAAGATCCGGATGATATAAAGGTATTTATACTCTATCTTCTCAACAGAGTGGGATATCCGCTCAAATACGATCGGGTGGCTGATATAGTCGTGCAGGACGGTATGGTCAATTTCATGGATTTCGGAACATATTTCTTTGAGCTGCTCGACGCCGGGCATATAAAGGAAATTCAAAACAAGCCAGGTGAGGATCCTGAGAACCCCAAGGGGCATCCGACATATACCGTGTCCGAAACGGGAAAGGTCATCGCGGAAGAGCTCAAGGACCGCCTTCTCGGCATCGTTCGTGAAAAGAGCTACCAAAGCGCGATAAGGTATCTCGATTTTGCCAAGCGCGGCGCGGTTCTCGATCAGAATTACCGTCCCGACGGAGACGGTTATCTGTTTCACTGCGAGATAAAGGATCGGCAGGGAGTCCAGCTTGATCTTACCGTTCGCGCGGACAACGAGTATCAGCTTAAGCAGATGAGGTATGTTTATTCCGAGCGTCCCGAGGTTGTTTTTAAGGGAATCATTGCGCTTTTGACAGGAGAAGTCAATTATTTGTTTGATAAAGACTGATATTTTTCGAAGTTTTGACAGGGCACAACAAAATTTGTGAAAAGTTTTTTAATTAACTATTGACAATTGAACAATTTGTGGTATAATATTTGCAGGACACAGTATATGGTCAGTCTGTGACTGCACGTTTACTTACTGTGTCCCCGAGTTTGGCACGGTGTGACAAACTCCAACGAGAAGGGAAATTTTACGCCTTACTTCGTAAACCTTTGCGGCTGGCGTCGTCCCGCGCTTTACGCGGTATATACGTCCGGTCGGATGTGTGCGTAAATTTATTTGCGGATTGTTTGCCGACAATCGGCAGTGCTGGAAGCGTTTCTATGGAATCAGATGTTTTCGTTACGGTGAAAAAAGTAAAGAGCGGCGACGAAAGAGCTTTTTCCGAGCTTTGCGAAAAGTATTCCGCTCTTGTGTCGGTGAGTGCCGATAAATATTGCCGTATGCTTCCGGAAAACAGCAATGCAACGCCCGAGGATTTCGAGCAGGAAGCGTATTTGGCGCTTTACAGGGCGGCTGTGACGTACGATACCGATCAGACCGATGTCACGTTCGGGCTTTATGCGAAGACCTGCATACGGAATGCGCTGATTTCTCTCCTCAGAAAATTCCGCCGCACACCGAAGCTTGTTTCGGATAAGCGGGCTCCCGCTGCGCTTTCCGATCCTCTTTCGGGGATTATTTCGGACGAAAATGCCGAAGCTCTTCTGAAAATGCTTTCAGGAGTGCTTTCGGATTATGAATATAAGATGCTGATGCTTTATGCGGACGGCAAGACGCCGCGCCGTATTGCGCAGGAGACCGGACAAAGCGCAAAATCCGTCAGTAATGCGCTTTTTCGCGCCAGAACAAAACTTAAAGAGCTGTACGAAGATCAAAAATAGTATTTTTGCGTGAAAGCGCTGAAAATATATGCCCGAATAGCTTAATCGAGAGCGTTGTTTACAAAGGTGACGGTTGGAATCCGTCGAGGGCAAAAAATTCATTTATCCATATTAAGCGAGGTAGCAAAATGTTCGAAGACAAGACCCTTAAATGCGAGGATTGCGGTCAGGATTTCATCTTTACCGCAGGTGAGCAGGAATTTTATGCCGAAAAGGGATTCCAGAACGAGCCTAAGAGATGCAAGGCTTGCCGTGACAACCGTAAGAATGCAACCAAGGCGAACCGCGAGATGTTCACTGCAACTTGCGCAAACTGCGGCAAAGAGGCAAAGGTTCCTTTCCAGCCCAACAACGACAGACCCGTATACTGCAGCGAGTGCTTCGCGGCAATGAGGGAACAGCAGTAATCAGCCGTCGGTTGATTTGAATTTTTCAAAATTCCCGAAGGGGCTGTGCATTTTTGCACAGCCCCTTTGACTGTTGGGGCGGAGTCTTTTGGCTTCCGTCGATGCGGGCAAAAACGGACGAAAGTGCTTTCGATAGCGTCAAAAAGCGGAAAAACGGTGCTGCGTGGGGATTTTTGTCTGTTTTTCGAACGAAAAGGAGGCAAAAAAGCCCACTTCGACGATAAATATTAAAAAAAATATATACAAACGGATTTTTTTGTGCTATAATAACTAATGTGGCATAGAATGCGAACATTTATCCGAACCGCACCGAAGGATCGACGGATTTACATATCCCTTGTACATACGGGACTTCGGCATACTTTCGGTATTGCGCGATTTTTGCAGTATCGGGTTTCAAAATTCGCACAGCCCGAAGATCTTACAGGGAGATTTTATATATGTCCGAAAGCGAAAGAACCTACCGGCATCCGCATCGCAGAGGAGAGACCGAAAAGGATGCTGCGCCGGGGGCGGTGTGCGGAAGAAATGCGGTACGGGAGCTTGTGCGTTCCGGACGTGCGATAGATAAAATATTTGTGCTCCGCGGAAAACGCGAGGGCTCCGTCCTTGCGATAATAGCGCAGGCGCGGGAGAATAAAATCCCGGTTCTCGATGCAGATTCGGCAAAGCTCGATTCTCTTTCGGGCGGGGTCAACCATCAGGGAATCGTCGCGCTTGCCGCCGAGAAGGAATATTCGGACGTGTCCGGTATTCTTGCGTTTGCCGCCGAGCGCGGAGAAGCGCCGTTTATCGTTATTGCGGACGGAATCGAGGATCCGCACAATCTCGGCGCGCTTATCAGATGCGCGGAGTGCGCCGGAGTTCACGGAATAATACTGCCGCGCAGAAGAAGCGCGGGACTTACGCCCACGGTGTCGAAAACATCGGCGGGAGCGCTTGAGCATATGCTTGTTGCGAGGGTTTCGAATCTTGCGCAGACTGTCGATGAGCTGAAAAAGGCGGGCGTGTGGGTGTACGCGGCGGAGGCAGGCGGAAAAGCCTACTACGATACGGATTTCTCCGGACCGTGCGCGGTTATTTTCGGAAGCGAAAGCCTCGGCGTGTCTCACCTTCTTATGGAAAAGTCGGATTTTCAGGTTTCGATTCCAATGTACGGTCATGTGAATTCGCTGAATGTATCAACGGCGGCATCCGTGATACTCTGCCATGCGGCAATGATACATCACAAACAGTAATATCCCGCGGAGATTTTCGGTGATTGATATGCGGATTTTCCGCATTTTTATACAGACTGCCCGAAAGAGGAGGAAAGGTACGGTTATTTTATGGAAGACAAAAAATTACCGCAATCCGAAACAGACGAACAGAATATAAACGGCGCGGTGCCGGATGACGATGAGTATTTCTCGCTTGAGGATGTGTCCGATGAGGTATCGGATGACGATCTCGATTTGTCGGAGCTGATACGCAAGTATATGCCCGACGAGGATGATCCTCTCGCGCCGTCCTATGATGCGCCTTCCGAAGAAATTTCGGATAACGCTGAACCGGAGTATTACGGCGGCGAAGACGGCGCGAATCCGGAAGATTATCCGGAAAGCTATGATGACGTGCCTGCGGACGGCGGCGCTGATTACGACGCTCCCGATGAAGCGGATGCCGATACGATCGATTCGGCGGTATACGCGGACTATGCGGATGAGGTAGGCGCCGACGGCGATGCCGGAGAGACTGCCGAATACGAAGACGGCACCGATTCCGATTATGCCGGATATGACGACGCTTCCGATGATGCGGACGATGCAGACGGAGAATTCGTGTACGATGAGCCTGCCGCCGATGAGGAATATGCATACGACGGCGGCGAGACGGACGCGGATACCGAGCAGTACGGCGAATACGGCGACGGCGAGCCTTACTATGACGAGAATGCGCCCGAGCTTGATGAGGTTGCAGATGGCGCGCTTGACACGGACGGCGAAGAGGATTCCATGTCCGATACTTCGTCGCAGGACTATGTGAATTACGAGGACGGCGACGGCGACATCGAGCTTGACGGCGATCTCGATTCCACCGATATAAATCTTATGCTGGCTTTCGGGCTTGACGACGAGCTTGAACGCACGATGGGACCCGAGGTTGCGCAGAAGCTGACGGAAGAGCTCGACGAAGAGCAGCGCGTGCGCGACGAAAAAGTCCGCAAGACCGTTGACAACGAGTATATGAACAGAACCCAGACCGCAGGCATTGCGGCGGACTACAAGAAGAAGTTCAAGGGACTCAAGCTGAAGATATTCCTTTCGGTCGTCTTGGCGGCGGTACTGTTTTTCTATGAGAATCTGCGCATATTCGGATTTGAATTCGACGGTGCGCTCAACCCGGCAGTATATCCCGTGGTTTACATAATGGTAAGCCTTCAGATACTGCTTTTCTGCGCAGCGTGCGCATACCGCGAGATTCTCGGCGGTATAGGCGAGCTGTTCACCGGAAAGATCAGCCCGCGGTCGGTAACTGCGGTGATGACGGCGGCAGCTGTCGTTTATTCTGCGATACTGTCGCATACCGTTGTCCCTCCGGAAATGCCGATCCTGTTTAACTTCGCGGTGGCGGTATCGATCATATTCACCCTTATATTCGAGTTTCTCAACACCAAGCGCGAGATATTCGCGTTCAATGTTGTTGCCTCAAAGCGCCCGAAGCACATCGTCGCAAAGCTTCCTTGCGAGGCGGAGGACGGCGGGGATATCCTGAAGTTTGAAACGGCTTCGTTCATTGACGGATACTTCACCCGAACCAAGGAGCCGACCGGTGCGTCAAAGTCCTATGCGACGGCTTCTCTTGTGATAGCGATCATTTCGGGAGTGCTGTGCGCGCTTTACACAAAGTTTTTCTCGACGGGTTCCACCGTCGCTCAGATTGCCGAGAGCGCGGCTGCGGCATTTTTCATTGCCTGCCCCGTGTCGATGTTCATAACGATGAGCTATCCCTTCTTCAGAGCATCCCGCGATGCTTACGACAACGACGGCGCGATCATCGGCGAGTGCTCTCTTGAGGAGTATTCCGAGGCGTCTGTCGTCACCTTCGACGATGTCGGCGTTTTCCCGTCCTATGGTGTCAAGGTTCAGAATGTCAAGATATACAACAACCACCGTATCGACCGCGTGCTCTTCTATGCGGCGTCGGTTTTCTCGACGGCGCGCGGACCTCTTACCGATGTCTTTGATGTGGCTACGGTCGAGATCGGTCATTCTGACGACGTGAAGATAAAGGCTGCGGGGAGCGGATATCTTGCAGCATCGGTTGACGGCAAAAACATAACCTTCGGTACGGCATCCGAGCTTGTCGAACGCGGATTTGTGATCCCCGAAAGCATAACCGACGAGGATGAGGAAAACGGCGATGACATTTCGGTAATGTACATGTTCCGCGAGGAAAAGCTCATGTCCAAGATGCTCATCAAATATACCATGGATACCGATTTTGAGTTCATAATGGACGCTCTTTGCGACGAGGGTATATCGATAAGCATCAAGACATACGATCCGAATATCGACGATTCGATGATCGCCGTTCATGTCGGGCGCGGCAAGTATTCATATACGGTATCCCGCTATGAGGGAGCCGACGACGGAAGCACGGTCAGGGACAATGCGGATTCCGGCATAGTCAGCCGTTCCACGGCAAAGACGCTTCTGCAGATCCTTTCCGACTGTACGAAGGTGCTTGCCGCCCGCCGCGTCGGAATAACGATAGGCGTGATCTCCTCGATTATTTCGTTTGTTCTTATGATTCTTGTCCTTCTTGCGGGCAGAACCGAGGCTTTGAACTCCGGAGTGCTGTTTATTTATCAGCTCTTCTGGCTGATCCCCTCACTGCTTACCGCAAGAATGTATGTGAGATAGCCGTTATATTTATGAAAAAGGAGTGCGGGAGGGGAAGCCCTCCCGCGTCTTATTATGAGAGAAGATATAAAAAGTTTTATTTCGGGCGTTTCAAAGCCCGCACGCTATATCGGCGGAGAACCCGGATGCCTGAAGAAGGATCTTTCAAAGGTCGATCTGCGGGTCGCGTTCTGCTTCCCCGATATATATGAGATCGGTATGTCGAATCTCGGCATGCGGATACTCTGCGGAGTGCTGAACGAGATCGACAACGTATGGTGCGAGAGAGTGTATTCTCCGTGGACCGATATGGAAGAGGAGATGCGGAAGCGTTCGATACCGCTGTTCACATCGGACAGCGGCGACGCGGTCGGGGATTTTGATATTGTCGCTTTCACGCTTCAGTACGAGCTTTGCTATTCCACCGTGCTTAATATGCTGGATCTTGCCGGGATTCCGCTTCTTCGCACAGACCGCGGAGAAGATTCGCCGATCATTCTGGCGGGCGGACCGTGCTCATACAATCCGGAGCCGATGTCCGATTTCATTGACATTTTCTCTATCGGCGAGGGCGAGGAAGCGCTGCCGGAGCTTGCCCGACTTTATCTGAAGATGAAGGAGGACGGCACTTTTACGAAAATCGCGTTCCTCCGCGAGGCATCCCACCTCGACGGCTTTTATGTGCCCTCGCTTTACGAGGTCGAATATAAGGAGAACGGCTCGATCGCACGTCTTGAGCCGAAATACCCGGACGTGCCGTCAAAGGTTACGAAACGGATCGTTCAGGACGTGAACACCGCGTTCGTGCCGGTCAATACCGAGATACCCTTTATAGAGACCGTCCACGACAGAATCACGCTTGAGGTGTTCCGCGGCTGTATACGAGGCTGCCGCTTCTGTCAGGCGGGATTCGTATGCCGTCCCGTGCGCGAAAAATCTCCTGCGGTGCTCAACGAGCTTGCCAAAAAGAGCGCCGAGCTGACGGGCTATGAGGAAATATCGCTCTCCAGCCTCTCAATAAGTGACTATTCCTGCATAAACGAGCTTACCGACACACTGCTTGAATGGACAGAGGACAAAAAGATAAATCTTTCGCTTCCGTCGCTCAGAGCGGACAGCTTCACAAAAGAGCTTATGGAAAAGGTTTCGTCGGTTCGCTCGACTACGCTGACCTTTGCGCCCGAGGCGGGAAGTCCGCGCCTGCGCGACATTATCAACAAAAACATAACCGAGGAGGATATCCTTCGCGCGGCGCGTGTCGGATACGAGGCGGGAAAATCCAAGATAAAGCTTTACTTTATGATGGGACTTCCCGGAGAAAATTACGACGATATCGCCGGAATTGCCGCGCTTGCACATAACGTGGTTTCGGAGTATTACCGCACTCCCGACCGCAACCGCAGAATGCAGCCGTCGGTGACAATCAGCGTCGCCTGCTTTATCCCGAAGCCGAACACGCCGTTCCAATGGGAGGGTCAGAGCACGCTTGAAGAGCTTTACGAAAAGCAGAAGTTCCTCTCCGAGCAGATTACCGACCGAAAGGTAAAGTATAATTATCACGATGCCGAGGTCTCCCGCCTCGAGGCTGTATTTGCACGCGGAGACCGTAGACTTTCGGCGGCACTCGTCGAAGCGCATCGCCGCGGGATTCGCCTTGACGCATGGGAAGAGCTGTTCGATTATGAAAAGTGGTGCAGCGTATTCGAGAGCGTCGGGCTTGATATGTCGTTTTATGCGAACCGCACGCTTCCCGATGACGAGATACTTCCGTGGGATATAATCGACTGCGGCGTTTCAAAGGAGTTTTTCCTCCGCGAGCGTCACAGGTCGCAGCAGGGCGTGCCGACGAAAAACTGCCGTAAGGGCTGTTCGGCTTGCGGCGTAAACTCGCTTGTCGAGCCGAAGTACTGCCGCTATTGTCCCGGACATCCCGAACCGAAAAAGGAAGATATCGCCAAGCCGTTTGTTCCGAAAAACACATCGTATGTTCCGACGCTCGACGCACCCGCAGAGAAAATAAAGCCCGGCCGGACGGTGCGCGTCAGATTTGCAAAGGAAGGTCCGATGGTCTATATCGGACATCTCGATCTCGCAAAGTTTATGATCAGACAGCTTGTGCGCTCGGGTCTGCCGGTGTGGTATACCGAAGGCTTCAATCCGCGTCCGCACCTTGTGTTCGCGTCCTCTCTCTCGGTCGGATGCGGCGGCGAACGCGAGATTATGGATTTCCGCCTTGCGGGAGAAGCAAGTGATGCGGAGATCTTCGAAAAGCTTGCGCCTCTTATGCCCGACGGAATGCGGATAATAGAAGTATTTACCGCCGAGCATAAGCTCAAGGAGATCGAGTGGGGCGAATACGAGATTGCATATTCGTCGGGTCGCCCCGGGATTGCCGAAGAGGTGAACGAACTCTTTAAATCTCCCGTCATCATGATGAAGCGATCGAAGAGCGGCGAACACGAAACCGATATAACTCAGTATATCGGAACTCTTGAAGTGTCCGAGCAGGACGGCGCACTCACCGTAGTATTCACGGCAAACGCAGCCGACGGCCGTTATCTGAACCCCGTGTACATCGCAAAAGCCATCGCCGAAAAACTCGGATTTAACGAGCCGTATTCGGTTATGCGAAAGAAGCTTATGCTTTCCGACGGAACCGAGATGAGATAACATTCCCCCGATATTTTAACAGCATGCAGAGCCTCCCGTCCGAATGGACGGGAGGCTCTTTTGCGCTGCGGCATTGATTTTTGAATCGGCGGAGATGCTTTTTCGCTTTACGTCATAAATTCCGCTTGTCCGAATATATATTACATAGAAAAAATCGCGGACAAGGGATTCGGTACCGTGAGGTAAGGAGAAAAAATGACAGGATCCGAAATGACAAAGAGAGCGCTTGAAAAGCTGCCGCCGAGAATCGCGGAGTCGTGCAGGAACACCGCATCGCTTTACGGCGGAAGAATAAACGAGATTCGCCTTAGAAAGGGCTCCCCCGCATCGCTTACGATAAGAGGAGAGAACATTGTACTCGGGATAAGTGCGACGGAGGCGGAGCTTGAAGAGAGTGTGCGCACCTTTTGCGAGAGTTCGCTTTATTCCCATGCCGATACGATATGCTCGGGATACATAGCCGCACGCGGCGGCTTCCGCGTCGGCGTATGCGGAAGAGCCGTCGTGCGCGGCGGAGAAATACAGTCGGTTACGGATATATCTTCGCTGAATATCCGCATTCCCGAGCGAGTTATCGGATGCGCCGACCGCGCGTATGAAATAATGGCGGAGGATGACTTTTCGAGAGGAATTCTCGTTTGGTCGGTCCCCGGAATGGGCAAGACCACGCTGCTGCGCGAGCTTGCCGCACGTCTCGCGACAGGGAAGAGGGCGCGGCGTGTGGCGCTTGTTGATACGAGATACGAGCTTTCGCCGGGAATCGAGGGGATCGGCATAATCGACGTTCTCGGCGGATATCCGCGCGCCGAAGGGATCGAGATCGCAAAACGCACGCTCGGCGCACAGGTGATAATATGCGACGAAATTGCCGACCGAGACGACGCGGAGGCAATCCTTCAGGCGCATGATTCTGGAATCTGCGTTGCGGCATCGGCTCACGCATCGTCCGCTCAGCCGCTTATGACCGAAGAGCCGCTTGCGGGTCTTTTCCGCGCGGGAGTTTTCGGAACGTATTACGGACTTCTCGCGCAGGACAAAGGCAGTTTTATCGCCGATGTTAGAAGAATAAAAAAGCCGTGATACCGCTTGCAATGAGATTTTTGGGGGCGCTTATCGTCATCGGAGCGTTCACGGCGGCGGCAGCCGAAAAAAACGCAAGCGCGAAGGAGAGAATCGGGGATTTGTCACTGATTACGGAGTTTATCGCGCATGTCAGCCGTGAGATCGGGTATTTTTCGACCCCTCTTCCCGATGTGATGCGTTCCTTCGGAAAATTCGGAGAGCGTCGGGCGCACTTTTCCGACTCGCTCACTCGTGATCCGGAAAGCGCCGTCGGAGAGCTTGCGCTCTGCGAGGATGATAAGAAGCTCTTTCGTGAATTTTTCGCTCTTCTCGGAAAAGGCTATTCGGACGCGGAGGTCAGAATGTGCAGGTCTTACGGCGAGCGCTTTGGCGCGCGCCTTGAGGAGGAGAAGAGTGAATATTCGCGGACTGCAAAGGTGAGAAGCATGACGGCGCTTCTCGCGGGGACGGCGATTGCGATCCTGTTTATATGAAAGCACGGCATTTTGCCGAAGGAAAGGACAGCCCGACGGGCGAAATGATCTATGGAAACTGCACTGATTCTGAAAATTGCGGGAATAGGCTTACTTGTGACGGTGGCGTGTCAGATACTCAGCCGCGCCGGGCGGGACGAGCAGGCGATGCTCGTGTCAGTCGCCGGAGTTATAATGGTGATGGTGCTGCTGCTTGACGAAATGTCCGGCCTGATCTCCGACCTTCGTTCGGTTTTCGGGTTCTGATATGGAGATAGCAGCACTTTTAGGGGTGTTCCTCATTTCCGCGCTGATCTGCGCGATCGTCAGGGAAAACTCCGCTTTGACATACGCAATAGTGGGAACGGGCGTGACGGTCGCCGCATTTGTGTTTTTCGTTTACCGTACCTCGGATACGGTGAGATACTGTATTTCGGTCGCCGAGAATACATCGTTCGGAAAATACAGCGGATATATATTAAAGGCACTCGGCATCTCGTGCCTGACCTCCTTCGTGGCGGGCGTTTGCCGCGATCTCGATTCCGAAAAGGCTGCACAGCGAGCCGAGCTTATAGGAAAAGCCGAGCTTGTCGCGCTCAGCCTGCCGCTTACCGCCGAGCTTATCGCGCTTTGCACGAAGCTTATCTGAAACATAACCGCGAAGGATTAAAACGGATGTTTATATGAAAAGATTTTTCATAAAAATAATGATCGCCGTTCTGCTTTGTACCGTTTTGCCGATTCTTTTCAGCGATACCGTTTGTGCAAAGTATTTTGTGTATACGCCGGAGGAAGAAAGCACGGCGGATCCCGACGAGCTGTACGGAAATTTCGAAGAGGCGGTCCCCGACGATATACGCAGCCGCGCAGGGAATGTTTTTTCTCCCGATGCCGCGGACAAACTTCTCTCCGAGACGGGCGAATTTCTCGCACAGACCCTTTGTGAAAAGCTCATGCCGTCGCTTGGGACGCTTTCCGTCCTTTTGGGCGCTGTGCTTCTTGCCTCTCTTTATCGTTTGATGCAGACTCCGCTCGGCTCTCCGAAGCTTCTTCCGCTGTATTCGTACATCGTCAGAGGTGCGATAGTATTAACTGTAATGAGAACGCAGGACGGCGTGATAAATGCACTCTGCGATTACTCTTCACGGCTGTGCTCTATGATGAACGCATTTATTCCGGCGATCAGCGCGGTTTACCTGTCGTCGGGAAGCGTAACGAGTGCGGCGGTAAGCTCGTCCGCTTTCGCCGTACTCGTTACCCTTGCACAGAATCTTCTTTCGTCTTTGCTGCTGCCCGCCGTGAGGATTGCATTCGTTCTTTCCGCTGTTTCGTGCATGACCGGACAGAAAAACGCTCAGGCGGTCGCCGCGTCGCTGAGAAGCTTCGCCGGATTTGTGTGCGCTCTTTCGATGAGTGTTTTTTCCTTCGTTTTTTCTCTCAGGCTCAACGTAGGAAACGCGGCGGACGGAGCCGCCATGCGTACCGTTCAATTTGCGGTGGGAAGCTTCGTGCCGATCGTCGGCGGCGCGGTCTCCGAAAGCATGACACAGCTTGCCGCGTCTCTCTCGTTTATAAAAACGGTGTGCGGCACGGGAGCGATAATCTGCGTGGTGCTTCTTGTGGTGCCGACCCTTGTTACGCTCGTTTTGAATCGAGCGGTCATGTTTATCTGCAAATATGTGTCGCTTTCGGTCTCGCCGGACGGAGAAGGGGCGCTCTTTTCGGAGCTCGGCTCAAACGTCACCCTGCTGATCGCATTTGCACTTTCCGAGGCGGTGATGTTTATAGCGGCGTTCACCATGTTCGTTCGGTCATCTCTGGCAATGAGGGGATAAGGAGGCGGTAATACGGATTATATAAGGGATATTTTGTGTGCGTTTCTTCTTGCGGGGATCGTTTCCGCCGCCGCTCCCGATAAAAGGAACGGCGGAGGCGCCGTAAAATACATATGCTCCGTTGCCGTGCTTCTCGTCATGCTTTCACCCGTCATGGCGTTTCTTTCATCGGCGGAGCGCACGTCTGATATGATCACGAATTTTTTCTCCGGCATGATAGGCGAGGTCGGCGCGGCCTCCGACGGCGGTGACGGATTTGACGAACTTCGCAGCTCGAGCGCTGCGGCGGCGGTATCGGAGAGCATCGGAAAAGCCGTCGCCGCGAAATTCGGACTTGCGCACGAGGCGGTCAGCGTGTCGCTCACCCTCGATATGTCGGATGTGTCCGCGGTGCAGATCGTGCGCGCCGATATAGTTATTTCGGAGGATGATCGCACAGGAGACGGACGGAACATCTCCGAAATCGGAAAATTCGCGTCGGAGATTATCGGCTCGCCGTGTACGGTGAGCGTGAAATAATATTTACGGGAGATGGTGAGATGAATACCGAAAAGCTGTTCGGAAAGAAAAATCTTATAATCGCGGCGGCGATTGCGGCGGGAATCGCGCTTATAATCGCGGGCGGCGTGCTTTCCTCAAAGGAGAATTCCGGCGGAGACGACGGAAAAAGCGCTATCGCCGGGAAGCTCGAATATGAGTTGCAGCTTGAACGGAGGATAGAGGAGCTTTGCCTTTCGCTTGACGGGATCGATTCGGCGAAGGCGCTCGTTACGCTTGACGGAGGCACCGAAGAAATATATGCTTCGAATTCGAGGGCGAAAACGGATGACAGATCGGGCGAGAACTCGGTGGAATATCCTTCGTCGTCGGATGCGCTCAGACTCGGCGAGAAATATCCGGAAATCCGCGGGGTTGCCGTTGTGGTAAGCGGAGGCGAGAGCGCGCAGGTCAGAAAAAACGTGACGGAGCTTCTTTCGTCATCGCTCGGCATTTCGTCAAATCGGATAGCGGTCGGCGGAGGAAAATAAAAAAGCAGTCATATTACCGGACTGCTTCAAATAGAATATAGTACATAAAAACGCAGATGGGAAAGAACATACGGTTCTTCCTGTACGAAAGAGAGGGTGCGAAATGAAGATCAATATGGCTGAAATCAAGGAAAAGGCGGTGGGACTGTACAAGAAAATAGGGAAGAAGACGATCATAATAGCATCGTCCGTGCTCGTGATAGGGATCGCCGTCATGCTCAACTTTATACTGTGGGGCGCGGCAAAGGATACGAAAAAATCCCCCGCCGTCGATCTCAGCAATCTGTCTGCGGTGAAGAGCGGCGAAAACAGCACCGAAAGCGGCGCGGATGAAAAAACGGGCAGTGAGGATTACTTCTCGCAGATGGTGCTGTCGAGAACTCAGGCGAGGGATGAAGCGATCGAGGTGCTGAACGGCGTTATAAACAGCGAGAGCGCGGTCGCCGAGGTGAAGAACGAGGCGCAGGCGGAGATCAATAAGATCGCAAAAGACGTTGAAAACGAAGCCAACATCGAGACGCTTGTGAAATCGAAGGGCTTCGAGGCTTGCGTCGCGGTTATATCCGGAGACAGCGCAAACATTATCGTTAAATCCGACGGCATAACTCCCGCGCAGATATCACAGATATCGGAGATCGTCTATGAGCAGGCGGGCATTATCCCGGCTAACCTCAAGATAATAGAAAACTGAGAAAAACTCCCGCCGGGAAAACTCTTTCACCGGCGGGAGCGTCTGTTTTGAAGTATGGGAAGGACGAACGTCTACCGATCAAATCCGAAAAGACGCACGGCGTTATTCATAGTGAGCTCGGCGACGGCTTCCGGAGACGCTTCTCGAATTTCAGCGATTGCGGAAATTGTATGCGGAAGATACGCTGAGGAATTAATTTTTCCGCGATGAGGCACCGGAGGCAGATACGGCGCATCCGTCTCGCACAGGATGAGATCATCGGGAACCACTGCGGCGGCTTCGTGAATATTCCGCGCGTTTTTGTATGTGACCGTTCCCGAAAACGAGATGCAGCGTCCGTCGGAGGCGAGTTGGCGCGCTGCCTCAGCACTTCCGGAAAAGCTGTGGAGAACTGCCGTTACATCGGGAAAACGGCGCAGAATATCGTAAATATCGCCGTGCGCGTCGCGGTCGTGTATGACGACGGGCATGCCTGTCGTTCTCGCAAGCTCAAGCTGCGCGATGAAATATTCCTTTTGCTTCTCGCGGTCGATCCCGTCATAGTGATAATCAAGACCGATCTCGCCGATCGCGCGCACGGCGGGATCGGAAAGCAGAGTTTCAATTTCTGCAATTGCCGAATCTGCACTTTCCTCAATGAAGGAACAGTCGTAAGGATGTATCCCGGCTGCAGCGAATACAAACGGGAACTTCCGAGAGAGAGCAATGCTTTCAAGGGAGGTTTGCATATTTGTTCCGGCGTTCAGGATGTATGCGGCACCTGCGTCATGCGATGCAGATATCGCCGCATCCGCACCGCCCGGAAATTCTTCTTCAAAACGAAGATCGTTGTAATGCGCGTGAGAATCGACAAACTTCATCAGTGGATCTCGGCTCCGTTGGGCGTTTCGGGATCGAGGAATATAACGCGGACCGTGCCTTCCTTGTCGGAGGACGCGAGGACCATTCCGCAGCTTTCGACTCCGCAGAGAACGGCGGGCTTGAGATTTGCGACGAGAACGACCTTCTTTCCGATCAGCTCCTCGGGCTTGTAGAATTTGGCGATCCCCGACGCGACCTGACGCTTTTCGTAACCGAGATCAAGCTGAAGCTTCAGAAGCTTTTTCGCCTTCGGAATGGGTTCACAGGAGACGACCTCGGCGCAGCGGAGCTCGACCTTTGCGAAATCGTCGATGGCGATCTCGGCAAGTCCCTCGGGCTTTTCCTCGGTTTCGGTGTGCTCGGCGGCTTTCGCTTCGGCGATTTCGGCAAGTGTCTTTTCTTCGTCGAGACGAGAGAAGAGAACGGATGCCTCTCCGACCTTTTCGCCCGGCTTACGGGACGCGAAGGCAGCGATGGAAGCGTAATCCGTGAGATCGGTTCCGAGCTGAGCGAAAATCTTTTCGCAGGTCGAAGGGATCACGGGAGTGAGAAGAACCGCGGCAAAACGAATTGCCTCAAGAAGGTTGTACATGACCGACCCGAGCCTTGCGCGGTCGCTCTCGTTCTTTGCAAGAATCCACGGCATCGTTTCGTCGATGTACTTGTTCGCACGGCGGAGCAGGGTGAGAACCTCCTCGATCGCGTCCGCAATGTGATAGGAATCCATTTTCTCGACAAACGCATCGCGCGCTGTGCAGGCGACTGCGGCAAGATCGCGGTCGAGCTCGGTCTCTTCGCCGCGCTCCGGAACAATTCCGTCAAAGTACTTCTTCGTCATTGCAATTGTGCGGTTTACGAGGTTTCCGAGATTGTTCGCGAGATCGGTGTTGTAGCGCGCTATCGCGGATTCGTAGGTGATGGAACCGTCGTTTGCATACGGCATTTCGGCAAGCGCATAATATCTCACACCGTCAACGGAAAGGTATTTTGCAAGCTCATCGGCATAGATTACGTTGCCGCGTGATTTCGACATCTTGTCGGTGCCGAAGAGGAACCACGGGTGGCAGATGACCTTTTTCGGAAGCTCAAGCCCGAGCGCCATGAGGAAGATCGGCCAATAGATCGTGTGGAACCGTGCGATATCCTTGCCGATCACATGGACGTCGGCAGGCCAGTTTTTCGTGAATGTTTCGGGCTGTACCTCGTTTTCGGGGTCGTATCCGAGCGCCGTGATGTAGTTTGAAAGCGCGTCGAGCCAGACATAAATGACGTGCTTCGGATCGACCGGAACGGGGATTCCCCATTTGAAGGACGAACGCGAGATGCAGAGGTCCTGAAGCCCCGGAATGATGAAGTTGTTGATCATTTCCTTCTTGCGGGATTCGGGCTCGATGAACTCCGGATGTGAGTTGATGTAGTCGAGCAGACGGTCGGCGTATGCGCTCATTCTGAAGAAATACGCCTCTTCGCGGGTCTTGGTGACCTCGCGTCCGCAGTCGGGACACTTTCCGTCAACAAGCTGTGTCTGCGTGAAGAAGGATTCGCAGGGCGTGCAGTACCAGCCTTCGTAGTGATCCTTGTAGATGTCTCCCTGATCGTAGAGCTTCTTAAAAATGTGCTGAACGCTCTTTTCGTGGTTTTCGTCGGTAGTCCTTATGAAATGGCTGTAGGACGCGCCCATAAGGTCCCAAAGCGAACGGATCTGAGAAGCGACTCCGTCAACGTACTCTTTGGGAGAGATTCCGGCTTCGAGTGCCTTGTTTTCTATTTTTTGTCCGTGTTCGTCGGTTCCGGTAAGAAAATATACGTCGAAACCGCGCTGACGCTTATAACGTGCGATAGCATCCGTCATGATAACCTCGAAGGTGTTTCCGAAGTGCGGTTTCTGTGAGGCATACGCGATTGCGGTGGTAATATAAAATTTTTCCATGGTGATAGTCCTTTCTTCCGGATATTACTTCCTAATAATTATATATTATAAGCTTTGTAAACTTAATTATATCAAAAAATCGCATTGTTTACAAGTGCTTTGCTCCGTCACGGTGAACAGAAGATGCTGATTCTGCGCCCTGACATTGGTTATTCTTCACAATCTGCGCTGCTTTCGCTTTCACCGAGCAGCATTTTGTAAAACTCCCCCTTGGAGAGCGAGCGCTCTTTTGCCGCCGCCTTTATCGCATCCATGCGAGACAGTCCCGCTTTTTCGAGAAGCGCAACATGCTCGGACGGGCTTTCGGGGTAGGAGGCGCTGTCGGCTGCTTCGTCCGAACAGCCTTCGATCACGAGGACATATTCGCCGCGCGGCGGATTCTCGGCATAATAGCTTACCGCTTCGGTCAATGTCATGCGCATTACCTCTTCGTTCAGCTTTGTAAGCTCTCTGCAAAGTGATATTTTTCGATTGCCGAAAAACTTGAGGAGATCGTCAAGGGTCGCGCGCAGCTTGTGCGGCGCTTCGTACAGAATCAGCGTCCGCTTCTCTGATGCAAGCTCGGTGAGAATCCGCCGGCGCTCACTTTTGGCAGTTGACAAAAATCCTTCAAACGCAAAACGTCCGGTAAAAAGCCCGGAGAGCGTGAGCGCGGTGACGGCGGCGCACGCTCCGGGCAGACTTGTCACGGGAATGTTCCGCTCGGCGCAGAGCCGTACAAGGTCCTCTCCGGGATCGCTTATCGCCGGAGTACCCGCATCGGTTACAAGTGCACATGATTCGCCTGCTTCAAGCCGCGCCGCGATGATCTCGCCGCGTTCGCGCTTGTTGTGCTCGAAATAGCTTATCATCGGCTTTGAGATCTCGTAGCATGAGAGCAGCAGCCCCGTGTTGCGTGTATCTTCGGCGGCTACAAAATCCACCTCGGACAGCACCTTCAGCGCGCGTTTTGTTATATCCGACAGATTTCCGATCGGTGTCGGAACGAGGTACAGCATCCCGCCGACGGTTTTGTTCTTTTCTTCTGTCGGAATGTCTTTTTTCGGATAACTAATCGGAAACACCGCCTTTCTCAAATATAAAATCGAGTGAACAGTTCTCATATACGCGGTCAAGCTCGGGAGTGTATTTTCTATCCGTGGTATACATTATAAGAGGGGGAGAGATTCGCAGCCCCTCGCCTCCGCCGTACTTTCCCTCGCAGAGAATGAGGTTCGGCGGACTTTTTCGGTCGGGATACACCGTAACGAGTCTTTTCGGCTCGATGCCCGCACCGCGCATTCCGCCGAGCACATCGGCAATGCGATCCGCACGGTGGACCGTGTAAAAGCTGCCGCCTTTTTTCAGAAGCCCGGCGGCGCATTTCGCAAAGTCTGAGAATGTGCCGTTTTCTTCGTACCGTGCGCAGTGCATTACCTCCGACGCGGAGGGAAGACCGGCGCCCTTTTTCATATACGGCGGATTTGCAAATACCGCGTCAAGCGCACCTCCCGTTGTGCTCCGATCGATATTTCTGATGTCGGCACAAACGGGGATCACGCGATCCGAGAGCGAGTTCAGCGCGGCGTTGCGCTCTATAAGACGGGCAAACTCCTCCTGCAATTCAACGGCGTAGACAGTGCCCGCCTTGTTTTTTTGAGCGCACAGAAAAGAAACGACACCCGTGCCGCTTCCGAGATCGGCGCAGCATTCGTTGTGCCCCGAAACAAACGCAGCGAGCAGATATGCATCGGTTGTGAAGGTAAGTCCGTTCTTCTTCTGTATAAGTGAAATGTATTCGTTTATTTCGTCGATCCGCTCATCCGGATGGATATCGGGAATCGTCATGACGCCGCTCCTTTCGCACAGAAATCGGCAAATGAAAATAACAATATGGGGAATGAGGCATGAAGCCGTCATTCCCCATATTATCGTGATGCAAGCTTACTCCGCCTTGGGAGCGTCAACAGGACATGCATCAGCACAAGCGCCGCACTCAATGCAGGTATCTGCGTTGATCTCGTATTTGTCATCACCTTCGGTGATAGCTTCAACGGGACATTCAGCAGCGCAAGCGCCGCATTTGATGCAATCGTCAGAAATCTTGTAAGCCATTTGGTACACCTCCAAAATTGATTTACTACATTCTATCACAGAAATTGCGATTTGAAAATAGTTTTTTTGAAAAATATGCGCTGTGTCGAAAAAAGTTTTCGGTTTATCTGTCAGGATTTGTTCTTCGGTATGACGGATACCGCTTCACGGTTATATTCCTTGACAGTGAAATTTCCTTCTTCACCTGTTTTTACCTTAACCGTTCCGCGGAGCGGTACGCTTTCGACGACCGTGCCGATGCCGTCGGGGGTCTTTACGTTTTTTCCGACACCGGGTGTTTTCCTGATTTCCTCTTCGTATACGTCGTGCTCGAATCTGAGACAGCACATAAGACGACCGCATGCGCCGGAGATCTTTGCGGAGTTGAGCGAGAGATTCTGCTCCTTCGCCATCTTTATAGACACCTGTGTAAAATCGGAAAGGAAGGTCGCACAGCAGAACGGGCGTCCGCAGACTGCGAGTCCTCCGACAAGTTTGGCTTCATCTCGGATTCCGATCTGACGGAGTTCGATGCGCGTGCGGAAGATCGAAGCGAGATCCTTGACCAGCTCACGGAAGTCAACGCGCCCTTCGGCGGAAAAGTAGAATGTCAGCTTTGACTGATCAAAGGTGTATTCCGCATCGACGAGCTTCATTTCAAGGGAGTGATCGCGTATCTTTTCGAGGCAGACGGCGAACGCTTCCTTTTCCTTTTTCAGATTGGCTTCATGCCTCTTTGCATCTTCCGCGTCCGCCTTCCGTATGACGTTCCTTAGCGGAGGCACGATCTCCGAAGCGGGAACGAAGGTGTTTCCCATTGCAACAAAGCCGTATTCTGTTCCGCGGGCGGTTTCGACAATTGCCGAATCTCCTTTGGCAAGCTTTACCGCGCCGGGGGCAAAGTAATATATTTTTCCCGCATCCTTGAAGCGCACTCCGGCGACTTCGTATGTCGCGGGGGTTGAGGTCGTCTCTTCAACCTCGGTCACCGTGACCGCTTCGACTGCTGCTGCTTCCTTCGTCTCTTCGTCGTGGATTGCGGCACGCTGCTGTTTGCCGCGCGGCGGGCGGTTTCTTCTTCCGCCGTCGCGTGTCTCACGCGGCGATTCGGACCTGCGTGAGGGAGCAGTCTTGCATTCGGAGGCTTCGTCCGACTGCACGGCGGCGGAGCCGAATATTTCTTCGAGACCGGAGGATACCGGTCTGTCTTTATCCTGTTCTTTCATATATGAAAATCCTTTCTTTGTGCCGGTTAATATCGTTATATCAAAGAGAGAAGCGATAGTACAAGAGCTTCGTTTGCGTTTGCCGAAAGATCATATACCGCCTTTTCAACGGCGGAAAAAATTTCTTTGAGCCGAGCCGCGGATGCAAGGCGCGCAAGCTGTGATGCATCGTTTTCGTCGGCGAAGAACATCATCTGCGCATCGGACGTGCATTTTTTAACGAGAATATCGCGTAATGCAAACTCACACAGCCAAAGCACCTCGAGCGCATTTTCGCGTCCCTTCGGAAATTCGGCGGCGGCATCGAGAATTCCCGCGCTTTTCTGAGACACCAACGCGCGAACAAGCAAATCTGCACATTTTCGATTTTCGCTTTTCTTCGCGGTGTCTTTCCCCTCGGAGATAAGCTCGAGCGCACGCCCCGGAGATGTACCCGCGAGCATTACGGCTTCGTCGAATGAAGCGCGGTCCTTTTCAAATAAAGCCCGTCCTTCGCTGCGCTCGAGGAGAAATTTTGCAATGCGCTCCTTTGAAAAGCGATCCATCCTGATCACCGGTGAGCGCGACCTGATTGTGTCGAGCAAAGCCTTGCTGTCTATGCAAAGGAGAAAGAAGATCGCAAACGGCGGCGGCTCCTCGAGAGATTTGAGAAGAGCATTCTGCGCCTGAGCGGTCATTAGGTGTGCGTCGTCGATTATGTATACGCAGTAGTCGTTTTCGTTCGGCGAAATGTAGAGAGACGACGTGATATCGCGGATCGCATCGACACCGATCGATTTTTTCTCCTTCGGAGATACAATATGGACATCCGGCGAGAAAAGACCGAATATCTTGCGGCAGGATGCGCATTTTCCGCATGGGAGCGGGCTGAGCGCATCGTTTCGCTTTATGCAGGCGAGAGAGGCAGCAGCCGAGAGCGCGCAGGTCATTTTACCTGATCCGTCGTCTCCCTCGAATATGTAGGCATGGGACAGCTTCCCCTCGGCGATGTGCGCGCCGAGCAAAGCCTTCAGCTTTTCGTTGCCCGACAGAAGAGGAAATATATTTCTCATTGCCGTCCGTGCCTTTCCGCGAACCCTGCTTTTGTCCGCATGGAATTATTATATCAAATAATCGCCGCAATGTCAAACGGCAATACATTTTTGAGGGACAAATACGGATTTTTCTTTTACTTGCGCATCAAACGCGAGGAAAATATGAAAATCGCACCACAATGTGACATATTTATCGTTCGGCGCGGTATAAAATATAAGCGAAAACAAAAAGAAAGGATCTGAATTATGCCTGACAGCAGAGAATGTGTAAACATAAGGACAGAGGACGGAAGAATGTGCGCTTCGATATCCGGTGATATAGATCATCATTCCGCGCGTGAGATGAGACTGAGGATAGATACCGCCTTTGCGGTATCGGATGCGCGCGAGCTCATCCTCGATATGTCCGGCGTGAAGTTTATGGATTCATCGGGGCTCGGACTTATTCTCGGAAGATTCACGAAGGCGAGCGCGCAGGGAGCGTCGTTCGGCGTGATAAATCCGAGCGAGTCGGTGAAGCGCGTGCTTGATATCGCAGGCGCTCAAAGACTTATTTCAATAAAAACGGAGGATAAGGTGAAAAATGAAAAACAAAGAAACGAAGCATCTCATAAATGAGATGAAGTGTGTTTTCCCGTCGTATTCGGTGAACGAATCTCTCGCAAGGTCGCTTGCATTTTCGTTTGTGTGTCAGGCGAATCCCACGGTGTCCGAGCTTGCGGATATAAAGTGCGCGGTGAGCGAAGCGGTGACAAACGCCGCCGTTCACGCTTACCGCGACACGATCGGCGACATCACGTTACATATGAAGCTTTACTCAAACCGCGAGGTTACGGTCACCGTGCGCGACGGCGGCTGCGGCATCACGGATATCACCCGTGCGATGGAGCCGCTGTTCACGACGGACCCGGACAACGAGCGCTCCGGAATGGGCTTTGCGATAATGGAATCATTTATGGACAATCTTTCGGTAAAATCACAGCCTGGACGCGGTACGAAGGTTGTAATGACCAAACGTCTTTCGCCTGTTCTCAATGGAAAGAAAAGCTGACGGCGCATACGGCTCAAACGCCGCACTCCTCCGCCTTGCCGCCGAAGGTGACGAGAGTGCGGTAAGTCGCCTTGTCGAGAAAAATTCCGCGCTTGTCTATAAGATCGCACATTCATTCGGCGGACGGGGCTGCGAATTCGACGATCTCGTTCAGATCGGCTCGATAGGTCTGCTCAAAGCGATACGGAGCTTTGACGAGAGCCGCGGATTCGCCTTTTCAACGTATGCGGTTCCGCTGATCGTCGGTGAAATACGCCGGTTCCTGCGTGACGACGGCACATTGAAGGTGTCGCGCAAGCTGAAGAAAAACGCCGCCGTGATCCTGCGGGAACGCGAAAAATTCCTCGCACGGGAAGGAAGGGAGCCGCGACTTGACGAGCTTGCCGCGCTCTCGTCGATCTCTGCGGAGGAAGCGGCGGAGGCTCTTTCCTCCGCTATGCCCGTGGCATCGCTGACGGCGCCGCTCGGTGATGACGAGGACTTTTCGATTGAGAATACCGTCGCCGCCGAGGACGATATCGAACGCTGTACGGAGAACCTTGCGCTGGCGGAGGCGCTTGATACTCTCGATCCGATACAGAAGAAGATAGTGTGCTTAAGATATTTCCGCGAGCTTTCGCAAAAGGATACCGCGCAGCAGCTCGGGCTGACTCAGGTGAAGATCTCGCGTGAGGAAAAGAAGATTTTCGCGCACCTCAGAAAGGAGCTCAGCGGATGAGTGAAGCGCGCTGCCCGAATTTCGTGATTTGTTTCGCCGCCCTATGAAAAGCGTATTGCCGGATAAACGCCGGGTAAAGAAAAAACGCCGCAGCGCGGCGTTTTTTTTATGGATTTGTACGGATGTCGGGGGAAGCATTTCCGAAGAAAATCGAAAGCACTCCGCCAAAAAAGAGGCTTCGTGAGAATGTCGGATGTGAAACGTCAGTCACGCTTCTTCGAGCAAAGCGCATTTACACCGATCACGGCAATCACGGGGAAAACCGTGATTACAAGCAGTCCGAGCTTTATCGCAAGCTGCTCGGGTGAAACGCCGAGCGAAAGCTCCATGCTTTTGAAGAATTCGCGGTTTGATATCGAATCGGAAACAAGGCCGCAGATAAGCGGACCTACCGAGCATCCGATGTCTCCGCCGAGTGCGAGCAGCGCGAACATTGCGGTTCCGCCTCTCTCAAAGCGTTCGGCGGCAAGCGATATGACGCCGGGCCAGAGAAGGCTGACGCCGAGCCCGCAGAGCGCGCATCCGAACAGCGACAGCAGGGGAAACGGCGAAAATACGGCGGTGAGATAGCTGACGACGGTTATCGCACAGCAGGCGGTGAGACAGATGCGCAGATTCCACGACTTGCCGAAAATGCCGTATACGGTACGTCCGCACGCCATGAATATAGCAAACAGACACGGTCCGAGAATATCTCCGACCACCTTCGTGACGCCGAGTCCTGCTTCGGCAAAATATGATGCCCACTGGCTCATGGCGATCTCGGACGCACCGGAGCAGATCATAACGATGAATACAAGAATGAAGAGCGGAGAGGTTATGAATTCGCGGATGCGCAGAGGCTCCTCATCCTCGATTGCACCGAGCGGAACGCGCGTGAAGTTTATCATGTTGAAAATCGGGATGAGCGCCCAGAACACGGGCAGCACGTTCCAGAGATCGTTGCCGAGAAAATGCATTGCAAGGGTCGAGAGAAGGACGACGAGCGCCTGTCCCCAGCAGTAGAATGAGTGAAGCAGCACCATGGAGGCTCTGCCCGAATCGTTCGGGAGAGAATTCACGATAGGGCTTATCATGACCTCGATTATCCCCGAACCCACGGAGGTTACGATTATCGAAATGAGAATACCTATGTAGGCGTTTGAAAATACGGACGGAAGGATCGAGAGCATAACAAGTCCGGCTGCCGCAAAAAGATGGGATATGACGCACGCGCGGCGGTAGCCGATCTTTTTGATGAAATACACGGACAGAACGTCAACCGTAAGCTGAACGACGAACATGATGAACACGAGCTGTCCTATCTGCGTCCGTGTTACAGAGAATTTCTCCTGAAATATGAGGTAGAAAAGCGGTGCGAGGTTTACCGAGATCGCCTGCGTTATGTAGCCTATATAACACGCGCCTCTCGTTGAGGAATATTTATCGTCGGACATTTCGGGGTACCTTTCGGATAACGGTATTTTGCGCGGAGAGTTATTCCTCCGTGCAAGGGTGCGCGGAAGGCGAGGAAAAATCCGTTCGCGCTTGCGCACGTTTTTTCACTGTTATTATATTTTGCGTTTGGCGGTTTTGCCAATACGGATCTTATGCGGCAAGCATATAGATCAGGTATGTCATTGTGCCGAGAACCATCAGCGCGGCAAGGAACAGGCAGAAGATCCTGACCGCGGTTTTTTGTGAGCTGTTTTTCATATCGGGAATCCTTTCTTCGGATCATCCGTCGATCCGGAGCTGTATCTCGTCCATGTCGGGGATCCCGACGGGACTTCCGGATGCGGGAATCTTCGTTTTGCGCACCTTGTTCAGATTTTCGAACTTGCCGAGCGCGTTGCCGTATACCGCGCGCTCAGCCTTCTGGTTTTTCTTGAGTGTGAACAGGATAACGCCCGCTGCGGTGCGCGTTGTCTTTTGCGGGATGAGAGACGATTTAATCAGTATACCGCGTCCGTCGGTGGCGAGGATCAGAATGTCGGTCTCTTCCTTTTCCCAGATCGCCGCGATCACGGGAGAAGCCGACGAGAAAGCGCCGGTGAGACGTCGGCGGTTCGATTTCGTCTCATAGGCGGATGCCGGAACGCGAACTCCCTTGCCGTTTTCAAACAGGAAGATTATATTTTCGTTTGCGCTTTCCTTATCCGGAATGTGCATCATGATTGGGCGCTCGCCGTCGTCGAAGCCGAGCTTTACCGGGAGAAAAACGCCGAGCGCGGACGCTTTTACGGTGTCAAAGTCGGCGACCTTTGCACGGTAGCACTGCGCGTGATCGGTGAAAAACATAAGCTCCGCACGGTTGTCGGTGTCGAAAGCATATGCGATAGAATCGCCGTCCTTGAGCTTCTGCTCATCCGCGCCGCGCAGCGACTGATGAGTGATCTTTTTGAAATATCCCTCTTTTGTCAGAACAACACGGCAGTTGTAGTTTTCCACCGTATCCTCGATCTCGATTTCTTCGATCTCGTCGGCGTTTATGATCTGCGTGCGGCGCGGCTGACCGTATTTCTTCTTGATCTCGGTAAGCTCCTTAATGATGAATGCGCGTATTTTCAGATCGTCCTCGATCGTTTCACGAAGCTCGTTGATCTCGTTTTGGAGCGATTCGATATCCTTGATGCGGTTTACGATGTACTCGCGGTTCAGATGGCGCAGCTTTATTTCCGCAACGTATTCTGCCTGAACCTGATCGATGCGAAAGCCCTCCATGAGGCGCGGAACGACGTCGGATTCCTTTTCGGTCTCGCGCACTATCTTTATCGCTTTGTCTATGTCGAGAAGTATCTTTCCGAGACCGCGCAGAAGGTGAAGCTTGTCGGACTTCTTTTTGAGGTCGAAGCTCAGCTCGCGCTTTACGCAGTCCATGCGGAACTTTATCCACTCGCAGAGTATCTCGCAGACACCCATCTGACGCGGTGTCGAGCCGATCAGCACGTTGAAGTTGCAGGAGAAATCGTCCTGAAGCGGAGTGAGCCTGTAGAGCTTTGCCATGAGCTGCTCGGGATTTGTGCCGCGCCTCAGATCAAGCGTCAGCTTGAATCCGGAGAGGTCGATTTCGTCGCGGAAGTCCACGACCTCCTTCAGCTTTCCGTCCTTGACGAGCGTTGTGATCTTTGCGAGTATCTGCTCGATCGAGGTGGAATACGGTATCTGGAGAATGTCGATGCAGTTGTTCTCCTTGTCGTAGCTGTATCGCGCGCGCAGAGTGAAGCTTCCGCGCCCGGTGCGGTAAATGTCGAGCATTTTCGCACGGTCGTATATCAGATACGCGCCGCCCGAGAAATCGGGAGCCTTTACGATGTCGAGCAGCTTTTCGTCCGTCGTATTCGGACGGCGCAGAAGCTCGATCGTTCCGTCGCATATCTCGGCAAGGTTGAAGGAGCATATCGATGACGCCATGCCGACGGCGATGCCGAGATTCGGCGATACGAGAATGTTCGGAAACTTCGTCGGCAGAAGAAGCGGCTCGGTCATCGTGTTGTCGTAGTTCGGAACAAAGTCTACCGCGTCGCGGTCGATCCCGTCGAATATCGTTTCGCAGAAGGAATCGAGGCGCACCTCCGTGTATCGGGGCGCGGCATATGCCATGTCGCGGCTGTACTGCTTTCCGAAGCTTCCCTTGGAATCGACGAACGGATGGAGAAGCGCTTCGTTACCGCGGCTCAGACGAACCATTGTGTCGTATATCGCCGCGTCTCCGTGAGGATTGAGCTTCATCGTCGCGCCGACGACATTGGCGCTTTTTGTGCGGTTTCCGCCGAGAAGCCCCATCTTGTACATGGTGAACAGAAGCTTTCGGTGAGACGGCTTGAAGCCGTCGATCTCCGGGATCGCACGGGAAACGATGACGCTCATCGCGTAGGGCATATAGTTTGTCTCGATCGTTTCGGTTATCGGCTGCACTACCGGTTCGGAATACACAAGCTCGACAGGCTCGTTTTTCTTCTTTCTCGCCATTTATAAAACTTCCTTTTCGGTATTTGTCGTTTTTCGTATTATTTTTCCGGCGGACGAACGTATGATGCGGTTGTATATTGCAAGAGTGTCGCCGTCGGCACGCGGTAGAGCGGCGTATATCCTTTCCGCGCCGAGCTCGTCCGCACGGCGGAGGAGGGAAAACAGACGGTGCGCATATTCCTCGTCGCTTTTTCCGGTGTCGAGTACGATAAATCCGGGGAATTTCGCAGTATCGTCATCGGAGCACATGACCGCCGTCGCCGAGGGAAGGCTTCCGCCCGAACGCGCGGCGGCGATAAGCTCCGCCGTACCGCCCTCGACGAGGTAAAGCTCCGCCTTCGGCGCGTAATGCTTGTATTTCATTCCCGGGGACTGCGGAGCATTCCCTGCCTTCGCAGGATCGGTCACGGCTTCGTCCACCGTGACCGCGATCCCCGCACTGCGAAGCATGTCCGGAGTTACCGCGCCCGGTCGGAGGACGTTCGCGCTGTTTCCCGATACGGCGATGACCGTCGATTCAAGCCCGATCTCGCATTCGCCTCCGTCTATCACCATGGCGATCCGCCCGTCCATGTCCTGCATGACGTGTTCGGCACAGGTCGGAGAGGGTTTTCCCGAGAGATTTGCACTCGGAGCGGCGATCGGCACGCCGGAGCGGCGTATCAGCTCGCGTGCGATCGGATTCGAAGGGCAGCGCACCGCAACGGTGCGGAGCCCGCCCGTCACCTCATCCGGGATCACATCCTTCTTCGGAAGGATCACGGTGAGCGGACCCGGCATGAACTGCTTCGCAAGCTTCTTGTATGTTTCATTCGTCTCGGCAAAAAGAGATGCGTCCGCGCTGTCGTTTACATGTACTATAAGCGGATTGTCGCTCGGTCTGCCCTTGGCGGCATATACCTTGCGCGCGCTTTCGGCAAGGTACGCGTTCGCACCGAGCCCGTAAACGGTTTCGGTCGGGAACGCGACAAGCTCGCCGCTCCTGATCAGTTCACCCGCACGCTCAAGCACATCGGCATCGCATCCGCTTCCTATTTTATAAAATTCGGTAGTCACTGCTCTTCGCCTTTCAGCCTTTCGGCGGCATCCGCGGTCGCAAGCGCATCCACCATTTCTCCGATGTTTCCGTTGAGGAATGATTCGAGAGAATAAAGCGTAAGACCGATCCTGTGATCGCTGACGCGCCCCTGCGGGAAATTGTAGGTGCGTATGCGCTCACTTCGGTCGCCCGTACCGACCTGACTGCGCCGATCGGCGGCGATTTTCGCGTTTTCCTCCTGAAGCTTCATGTCGTACAGCTTTGACTTCATGATCTTCAGCGCTTTGTCGCGGTTCTTGAATTGGCTTCTTTCGTCCTGACACTCCACCACGATCCCCGTGGGCTTGTGTATCATACGGATCGCGGATTCGGTCTTGTTTACATGCTGTCCGCCGGCGCCGCTCGACTTTATTGTTTCAATTTCGAGATCGGCGGGATTGAGCTCGATTTCGACATCCTCGGCTTCGGGAAGAACCGCAACCGTCGCCGTGGAGGTGTGGATTCTTCCCGAAGTCTCGGTCTCGGGAACGCGCTGCACACGGTGTACTCCGCTTTCGTACTTGAACCGTGAGTACGCGCCGTCGCCGATTACCATGAACGATATTTCGCGGAAGCCGCCGAGCCCCGTTTCGTTTGAAGAAATGAGTTCGGTCTTGAAGCCCTCGGAATCGGCAAACATCGTGTACATTCGGTAGAGTACGCCCGCAAACAGAGCAGCCTCGTCGCCGCCCGCGCCCGCGCGTATTTCGACGATCACGTTTTTGTCGTCGTTCGGGTCGCGCGGGAGGAGAAGAAGCTTCAGCTCCTCCTCAAGCACGGCGAGCCTTTCCTTGCCGCAACGAAGCTCCTCCTGCGCCATTTCGCGCATTTCGGGATCGCCTTCGTCGAGCAGGGCTTTCGCACCCGCAATGTCGTTTTCGGTTTTTTTGTATTCCCTGAATTTTTCAATAAGCGGAAGCAGGGCACGGTACTCTTTCATGAGCTTTGTGTATCGCTCGATGTCGGAGACGACCTCGCCGTCGGAGAGCGCAGCCTCAATTTCCCTGAAGCGAAGTTCGGCGCCGTTTAGCTTTTCTGTCATAATCGTCCTTTCGTATGCTCCCGCAAATTACGGGAGACTTTTTCTGTAAATCCCCGCTTCATCCCGATAGGGCTTTGACGAAACGGAATAACCGCCTCGTCAAAGCCCTGTCTTGTCACGGCATCCGCCGCAGAATTTCAAAAATACCGACCCCGAAAATCATCCGAGTACGAAAGCAGTGTAAGCGAGGTGTGCGGAGTAAAGATCATACTTGGATATAAGTTCGAACGGAGCGTGCATGCACATTACCGGCACGCCGAGATCGACGGTGTCGATGTTCTCCTTCGAGATGTATTTTGCAACGGTTCCGCCGCCGCCCGCATCAACCTTGCCGAGCTCTGCGGTCTGCCAGAGTACGCCGTGCTTTGCAAAGAGCGAACGGATGTATCCGACATATTCTGCGGACGCATCATTGGTGGAGTACTTTCCGCCGGATCCGGTGTACTTGGACATCGTGATTCCGCATGCCATGATCGCGCTGTTGCGCTTCTCGAATACGTCGGGATAGTTGGAATCAAACGCAGAGTGAACGTCGGCGGAGATACACATTGAATTTGCTCTTACGACGTTGGGGTTGGCTTCGAATGCGGATGCGAGCTCGTCGATAAGATCGACGAGGATACGGCACTGCATGCCGGTGTTGCCGTCGCTTCCCGTCTCCTCCTTGTCGGCGAGAACCGTGATCACGGTGTGCTCGCCTTTGGACTCGAGCATTGCGGTGAGCGCGGGATAAGCGCATACGAAATCGTCGTGTCCGTATGCACCGATCACGGAGCGGTCAAGACCTACATCAACTGCGTTCTGTGCGGGAACGAGGCAAAGCTCTGCGGAGATGAAGTCCTCCTCGCAGATGCCGTACTTCTCGTTGAGAAGAGCAATGGCCTTTTCCTTGACTGCCTCGTTCTCTGCTCCCTCTGCGGGAGTCTGCGAGATCAGAACGTTGAGTCCCTCTCCGGTGAATGCCTGAGAAAGCTTCTTTTCATTCTGCTCCTTTGCGAGGTGGGGAAGAAGATCGGAAATGCAGAATACGGGATCGCCGGGCTCGTCGCCGAGCTTGACGTTTACGCTTGTTCCGTCGGCACGGATGATAACGCCGTGGAGCGCAAGCGGTATGGTAGCCCACTGATACTTGCGGAGACCGCCGTAGTAGTGGGTCTTGAGGTATGCGCATCCGCCGTCCTCAAAGAGAGGATGCTGCTTGAGGTCGAGGCGGGGAGAATCGATGTGAGCCGCGATTATGCGCACACCCTCGGATATGTTTTCGTTTCCTACGCTGAACGCGATAAGGCTCTTCTTCCTGTTGTCGAGGAAGTACTTGCCGCCCTTCTTTATCTTGTCGCCGAGCCTGTACGGAGCGTATCCGTTCGCAGCGAGAAATTCCTTCGTCCATTCGACGGCTTCGCGCTCGGTCTTTGCGCGGTCAACGGCTTTCATGTAGCCTGCGGAGTAATTCATGGCGGCAGCTAACTTTTCGCTGTCCCAAAGATCAAAGGCGCTCTTTTTGGTGTAGGTGAGAGATTCGTTTTTGTTTTCCATTTCTATGTCCATCCTTTCAGGTATTGTAATACAGTTTCTGATACATCGTTACCGCACCGCTTACTTTCTTTACATACTTTTCGGTTTCGGCAAACGGTATTTTCTTCAGCTTCCCGGCATCGTCGGTGTATTCCGGCTTCGCCAGCCATTCATCGACCGCTGACGGTCCCGCATTGTACGCGGCGTACACGGTTTTCCAATCGTTGTATTTCAGATACAGATACGAAAGATAGTATGTCCCGTATTTTATGTTTGTTTCGGGATCGTACAGCATTCCTTTTTCGTATCCGTCCTTTGTGAGGGAGACGAGCCATTCGAATGTGTCGGGCATTATCTGCATGAGCCCTATCGCTCCCGCCGAGCTTTCGGCGTTCGAGTTGAATGAGCTTTCGACCTTAATCGTCGAATATATGATGTATTCGGGAACGCCGTATTCCGTCGAATACTTCGTGACGTACTCGCTGTACGGCTGAGGATATTTCGCACGGTCGGCGCGGTCGCTTATCACCTGATAGAGAAATCCTATTACGACGGACAGTGCGAGTATTACGAGGATAACGGCGCTCTGAAGTATCGCTTTCTTGTATTTGTATAAAGACATTTTTACACTGCCTTTCCGTGCGTGATCTATTTTGCTTTGTGAAACAGAAAATCAACGATGCTTGCGATCTGCGAGTCGGTAACGCTGTCGTCGCCGTTGTTTTCTATCGTGAAATCCACCCTTGCGCAAAGCTCGTCGTCCTTCGCCTGGGAGGCGAGCCTGCGGCGAGCACCGTCCTCGCTGATCCCGTCGCGCCCGACTATCCGCGCAACTCTTTTGTCCTCATCGGCGCGGACCGCGACCGTGACGTCGCACTCTCTGTCGAACCCGCTTTCAAACAGCACCGGAGCATCGACGATGACAGCGCGTATTCCGGAGGCTTCAAGCGCGGATATACGTGCTCTGACTTCTCCGAGAATATATTTATGCGTGATCGAGTTCAGCAATGCAAGCTTTGAGCTGTCTGTGAAGACCGCCTCGGCAAGGACTTTTCTGTCAAGGGAATTGTCGGCGGATACGATCTGCTTTCCGAACGCCGCGCAAAGCTCGGCGGTGCATGGACGCATGACTTCATCCGCGGCGGTTATGTCGCGGTAAACCCTGTCCGTGTCGATCGACGGGATTCCGAATGAGAGAAAGCGGTCGCATACATAGCCTTTTCCCGAGCCGCTTCTTCCTGTCAGTCCGATTATTTTTATTTTTCTCACTTTCGGCGCTCCTTCGGTGACGGATGGATTTAGTGCTTCGGATATGCGGCGGACGATTCCCTTATATCCGTTATCTGCTATTTTACCATATCCGTTCGTATTTTGCAAGTGGGCGCGCCGCTCGTTTTCATTTTCTTCATATAATATATCTTTTTATTCGCTCCGAAGCATATTCACCGCAAAAAAATCTTGACAATGCGGGATTTTCGTGATATAATCATTAACGATTGACGATTAAACGTCATTCTCTCTGCCGGCGGATAAATCAAATAACAAGCCGACCGGTCAAAAGTCCATAGGGAGGTGTAAAAATGGAGAACTGCAAGAATTCTTATGAAACGCTGTACATCATTAATGCGGCTCTTGCCGAGGATGCGATAAAGGCACTCGTCGAGAAGTTTACCGCACTGATCGCGCAGCACGGAGAGGTCACCGAGGTAAACGAGTGGGGCAAGCGCCGTCTCGCTTATCCGATCAACGACAGGAACGAGGGATACTACGTTCAGTGCACGTTTGAGTCCGAGAGTGATTTCCCGAATGAGCTTGAGCGTATTTTCGGTATCACCGACGGTATCGAGCGTTCGATAGTCGTTCGCGTAGAGAAAAAAGCAAGCGAAAAAACCGAGGCTTAACACCCGGAAAGGGGCAGCGATATGGCAAACTTTAATTTTAATAAGGTTATCATAGGCGGACGGCTTACCGCCGATCCCGAGCTTAAGACCACACCCTCCGGTGTTTCCGTTACGTCCTTCACCGTTGCGGTAAACCGCAATTACAGAAGCAAGAGCGGAGAAGAGCCTCAGGCGGATTTCATTAACGTGACCGCATGGAGACAAACCGCGGAGTTTATTTCACGCTATTTCAGAAAGGCAAGCTCTATCTGCATCGTCGGCTCGATCCAGACGAGAAACTGGACCGATAACCAGGGTCAGAAGCGCTATTCCACCGAAGTAGTTGCGGATGAGGCGTGCTTTGTCGATGCCAAGTCCGAAAGTCCGATCGCAGTCCAGCAGGCAGCTGAAAAGCAGCAGAATTCGTATGTACCGGACAACTACGGTGCGCCGTCGTTTACAAATGCGGGTTCTGCGCCGAAATTTGAAGAAATTGCGGACGATGACGATCTTCCGTTCTGAGTCCGGAAATCACAAGAGGAGGTTTCATAAGGATGAATACCGAGAACAATGTTGAAAACGCAGCAGTTGAAACTGCTGAAACTACTACTGCTACCGCTCCCGCAGAGCGTCCGGAGCGCACCTTTGCGCCCAAGAACAATCCGCGCCGCCGCAGAAAGGTTTGCCCCTTCTGCGCAGATAAGATCGACTACATTGACTACAAGGATGCGCTTCGCCTGAGAAAGTTCGTCTCCGAGAGAGCGAAGATTCTCCCCCGCCGCGTATCCGGCTGCTGCGCTAAGCATCAGCGTCAGCTTACGCTTGCTATCAAGCGTGCGCGTCAGGTCGCTCTTCTTCCTTACATCAGCGACTGATAAGAGGAATATTCAAACGAAAACTGCCGTAATTTTACGGCAGTTTTTTTGTGGAAAAACGCGCGGCTGTCGCGTATCTGTGTACCGCATTATCGGTAAAATCTCAAGAGGCGGTCGGTCTGTTGAAACGGAGAGACTTTTGCCGATTGCGGGTCAATTTCATGACGCATATTGTTAATCGGAACAGAATGCTTTACAAATTCGGAAAATTTTGATATAATAACGGTGCAGACGGAGATTCTGATTTATTTGACAATCGGATTCAGCCTATAATGATAAGGTCAAGGCGGTTACATCGGAAGTGTCTGAATGACAATGTATATGGCAGCAAAGCAAAAACAATCAGTGTACTTGAGAAATTGATGATATAAAAGAAGGATGAAAAATGTCGGTAGAACGCAGCGTATTTTCGGATAACAGCGAGCTTGCCATGTTTTTGCGGAAAAATTATGGGATGGAAGATTGCTTTGTTCTCAAAATTGACGAAGGAAGTGCAAATTGTTACAAAATAGAGAATAAGGGGGATCATTCTTTTTAAAAGAATTCCAAAAGAAATTTGACAGATGTTCAATTGAACGTGAAATAGAAGTATGTAAATTGGTACGGGATATAGGGGTTCCGACGTCAGAGTTCATTGCCGGTTTGGATAACAAATATGTATTTGAATACAATGGGCATTGTTTTCATCTGCAGAAGTTTATCGAAGGATATATGTTTGCTGGAAATGACTTTAATGATGAGGTGTTATATGAAAGCGCCGAGCTTTTAGGGAAGATCAATTTGGGTTTAGCAAATATTGATTTTTTGCCGGAAGGATTTCCTGATAAATGGTTTGAAGATTGGACGATCGAAAAATCATTAAAAAAGCATAAGGATATTCTCGAAAGTATAAAGGCAAGCAAAAGAACCACGGAAGAAAAAGAAAAAATAATAGAAGCTTGTCAAGAAAAGATCAATTTGCTCAAAATTTATAACAAAGATTATTTAAAGTATAAAAATCTAAAAATAGTTAATAGTCATGGCGACTATAGCAGATTACAGATCCTGTGCGATATCGCAAAAAATAAAATCAATGCAGTCATCGATTTCTCCGGTGCAGCGTCTGTACCGGCTGTTTGGGAAATTATCAGGTCTTATTCATATGGCGCAAAAGAATGTATCAACGGATCGAATATCGACCTGATAAAATTCAAAAAGTATATTGAGAAGTATTTAAAATACGGCAAATTGGATTTGTTTGATATTTCTAATATGGCGGGGTTTTATTATTACAATCTTTTGAGAAGTACCTATGGGCTGAATTCAGAGAATCGTAATTTAAATGATTTCGCAATTTGGCGAACCGGCTTGTGTAAGTATTTAAGTGAATCATATAATGATATTGACTTGTATTTGTTTAATGAGTTTAGAGGAAGTGTTGGTTAATATTGAGGTGTCTGTATGACTTTTATAAGTATCGGCAGTGAAAATTCAGGTTCAAAAGCTAAATACAACTTCTTCGCTCGGCAGTGAAATCGCAGCGTGTGCTGCCGATGCAAGATCAGCGAACGGCATATGAAAAAAGGTATCGCAAAAATGCGATACCTTTTTATGTACCCTGTCGGGAAAATCAATAACCGAAGTGCTTCTCGGTCTCCGCGATAGCTTCTTCGATGATGTCGAGTCCCTTGTTTGCTGCATCGTCGTCGAGAATCATCGGAGGCGACAGACGGAGAATGTGACCCGACGGAACCCATGCAAGTCCCTTCGAGAACGCCTTCTGATAGATCATCTTTCCTGCATCCGGGAAAGGCTCCTTGGTCTCTCTGTCCTTGACGATCTCAAGAGCGAGGAGGCAGCCCTTTCCGCGCGCATCGCCGATGATCGGGTGACGCTCCTTCATCTCGTTCATTCTGCGGAGGAACAGCTCACCGAGGTGTGCGCTGCGCTCGCAGAGTCCTTCCTCTTCGATTACTTCGATGGAAGCAAGAGCGGCTGCGCAAGCCATCGGGTTTCCGCCGTAGGAGGAGGAAGCCGAGATGTGCTCGACTGCGGGAGCAAGCTCCTCGGATACGCACATTGCGGTAACGGGGAATCCGTTTCCGAAGCCCTTTCCGAGAGTCATGATATCGGGAGTTACGCCCCAATGATCGGATGCGAACATCTTTCCGGTACGCGCCATGCAGGTGAGAACCTCGTCGCAGAAGAGCAGGATGTTGTTCTTCGTGCAGAGCTCACGGAGCTTCGGAAGGAAGTCATCCGGAGGAACGACGGAACCGCCCCAGCCCTGAATCGGCTCAAGAACGATCGCGGCGATGTTGCCGGTCGTTTCGTTGTTGATCTGATTCTGGAGAGCGTTTATGTAGAGATCGGAGTTGAGCCATGCTTCCTCCTCGCTTCTGCCGAATGCATCGCGGTACGGATTCGGACGGGGCGCGAGGTAGAAGCCGGGAGCTCTCATGTGAGAGTCCTTGCCGACGATCGCAAGGGATACGGCGCCGAGAGTCTTTCCGTGGAAGTCACGGTAGAAGGATATGAACTCGAACTTGCCGGTTGCGGCGCGTGCGCAGCGGAGGCCTGCCTCGACTGCGGTAGTACCGGAATCGTAAAGCTGGAAGCCGCCGAAGCGTCCGCCGGTGATCTCGTGGAGCTTCTCCATGAGCTTCATCTTTATCTCTGTGGTGAAGTCGTGGCAGTTCATGAGCTTTTTAGCCTGCTCCGCAACGGCTTCGCTGATCTTCGGATGGCAGTGACCGAGACCGGTAACGTAAATACCGGACGAGAAGTCGATGTATTCGTTTCCGTCAACATCCTTGAGGGTGTAGCCGAATCCGGATTCAAAGCATACGGGGAAGAGCGATACCTGGCTGGAATAGCCCTTCATGTACTTAGCCGCGCGCGAGTGATACTCTACCGACTTGGGACCGGGCAGAGGCGTGACGATCTTCGGGATGCTGTTCACATCGACCGAAGCCCAATTCTTGTTTGACATAGCTTGTCCTCCAAATATTATAATATTAATGAAGTTAATAAAACATCGTACGGGTATATTATAGACTTTATTTGCCGTTATGTCAAGTGCCGCGGGGAATAATCAGCTCCGCGCAGACGCATTTTCGGAAGACGGCTTCGGATTTCCGTCGCTGTCGTAGTACGGGTCGATCATTACTTCCTTTATTTTCGGATAGGCGGCATACGCTCCCATCAGCGCGGAGCCCGAGAAGAAAAGTGTCGCTATGATTATCATTGCGAACGGAAGGTAGAAGGACGCGAGCGTGTAGACGAGAGCGATCATGATGACGATGCCGAGTACGGCGAGAAGATTCCTCTTGATACCGAGCGCGGCGAAGAAGACGGCATTCTTCAGAAGTTTCGGAAGACTGAGATCGAAGGTTATCATCATGAGATAGATGTACATCCGCATCATGCCGTAGAGGACAAGCATCCCCCAAGTCATGAAAAGGAACAGAAGCATCATCGTATTCACGCTTGCGTTGGCATTGTACCATATGATGTTGTAGGCGATCATGAAGCAGAGGACGCAGTCGATTATGCCGAAGATCATGCCCTGACGGAAGTTTTTCTTTATCGCATAGAAGAAATCCGACCAGAAGAACACAGGTTCTTCGCGTATCATCGAACGTATGAGATGAGTGCAGCCGACGTTCACGGGACCGAAGGTGAAGAGAATGAGAAACGACAGAACGAGAAACACCTTCGAAAGAGGTGTGTCGATGTAGACGGTGCTTGTCCGCCCGAAGATGCCGAGAAGGGAAGCCGTTACGGGAGACGGCGACGCCACCGCGGCTCCGTATACGGAGGAATATACCGAATAGGCGGGAGCTGCAGTTTCGATCTGCGTGAATTTTCCCATGTAGAAGAGGAAAAACAGTATCGGAAAATTGCCGAAAATGTAGAGAAGATTTATCGAGAAAAGTCTCGACAGCTTGCGCCCGAAAAGCTTGAAAAAGTTTATGAGCGACGGGTCCTCAAGAACGCGGAGCTCATCCTTTTCGACGCCCTTTCCGTCGGCAAACGCACGGTTGAATATGTTGAATCTTTTCTTTTTCGGTTCGTTTTCGGATTCATCCTCAAAATCGTCCCTGTTGAATCTGTTCATTTTTGATAATTCCTTTCTCGGCTCCGCCCCTGCGAAGCCCGAATAGGCGGATTTTTATATCAGCGCAGAAAATGCGATATAAGCGCGGCGGCGGTGTATACGAATGCGCACAGACCCGACAGACACAGAAACACTCCCGTGTATGAAACGATGATCCGGCGCGGGGCGTTTTTGCCGAGAGCATATACCGAAACGAGGATCGGATGCCTGACGGCGGTCACGACCGCAAATGCGGCGAGGCTCACCGTTGAAAAAACAAACGAAGCGTAAAGCAGTACGGCATCCGAAATTCCGGCTGTAAGCGCCGCTCCCGAGGCAAAGGCGTGTAGTGCCACGCAGACTGCGCACGATACGGCGCAGTACGGTGTGAACGACAGCGCGAATATAGAAGCGAATGACAAAAGCGGCGGCACGAGCGCAAACGACAGGGCTCTCACCGCTCCGGGAAGATCGGCGACCCCTTCGAGCGGGTCCGCGCGTACAAAGTCCGCACCTTTGAAAAAATCTCCGGAGCAAAGTCCCGCATAGAAGAAAACAGCGAGGATAAAAACGCACAGCGCGCATATTTTCGGTATCCGACTGCCGCGAGTTACGATTTCGGCGTCCATTACGGCACCTCCGCAATATAATTTTCATTACATTATATTACGCTGCCGAAATACATTTTACCACACTTCCGGGGTTTTGGCAACGTGAAGGACGCTTATTTGCACCGGGAGAAGAAAATTTACATTTTGATCCGCGGTTGACGAAGCGGGCGAGGTGTGATATACTTTTTACGGACGAAAGTGCTCCCGAGCAAAAGCGAAAGGAAACCGATATGCAGAATTCTACTGATTTACAGGCGATAATCGATGAAATGAACCTTGAGGTACTGTATACCCCTTCACCGCCTTCCGAAATAAACATTACAAGATCGGACGTTACCCGTCCCGGACTTCAGCTTGCGGGATTTTTCGATCACTTTGAAGCGCAGCGCGTGCAGACTGTCGGACGTGCGGAGTTTGACTACCTGCGTTCGCTCCCCGAAGAGAAATGCAGAGAATCGCTTACGGATTTTTTGAGCCGATCCCCCGTATGCCTGATCTATACGCACGGCAACAGACCGGGCGAGATCGAGCTTGAACTCACAAGATACTTCGAAGTCCCGCTTCTCTGCACGACGGAGGCGACAAGTGATTTTATGGCGACGCTGATCGCGTTCCTGAATCTCAAGCTTGCTCCCATGATAACGAGGCACGGCGTGTTTGTCGAGGTCTACGGCGAGGGAATACTCATCCTCGGTGATTCCGGCATCGGAAAGAGCGAAACCGCAATTGAACTTATCAAGCGCGGTCATCGGCTTATCGCGGACGACGCGGTCGAAATACGGAAGGTATCCGCAAAGACCCTCACGGGAACGGCACCCGAGATCATACGCCACTATATAGAGATCCGCGGAATCGGAATAATCGATGTGTGCCGCATCTTCGGCGTGGGAGCCGTAAAGGACGTGGAAAAGATCGACGTTGTGGTTAAGCTTGAAAAATGGATAGAAGGAAAAATGTACAGCCGCCTCGGGCTTGAGGAGGAGTACACAGACATTCTCGGTATAAAAGTGCCGACCGCGACTATTCCCGTTCAGCCGGGACGAAATCTCGCCGTTATAATCGAGATCGCCGCGATGGACAGCCGTCAGAAACGCATGGGCTACAATACGGCTGAGGAGTTCAATAAGCGGATAATGCAGGGCATAGCCGACGGCGGAGACAGCGGAGAAGAAGTGATATGAGATGCCGCTTTCGTATATCGTTTCTTGTGCTTGCCGCGCTGATTTTATCGCAGGCGCTCTTCCTTTCGTCCTGCGGAAAGTGGAACGATCTCATGAATTCGATGGGCTTTGATGTCCGTGATTACAGCGCCGAAAGCGTTACTGCCGAGCATGACCCGAACGGGGAAAAAGCAAAGGAACTTTCGGGATATGTGCTCATGCTGACGCTCGACCGACCTTTTCTCCCCGAGATCGACGGATCGCAGGACGCAATAGAGCGCTGCCGCGACAGCCTTCTGAATTATATGCTTGTGAACAACTATTCGAGGTATACGGGAAACATAAAGCTTCTCGACAGCGCGGCGGAATACTATCCTTATATGAAGATCACCGACGTGATCCCGTCCGGGGAATTCGAGGAGACGTTTTACCGTTTCTTCGGAGGCTCGGTGAAGATATCGGGAAGGAGCGGCGAATACTTCATGTATCTCGACAAGATAAACGCATATACCTCGCTTTCCGTTCCGCAGGTCAAGGATATTTGCGTAGATACGTTGGGGCTGTCCGAGACGGAGAACACATACCGGATGCGCGTGACGCTGACTCTCGGAGAGGTCACGTCGCCGGCTTACGATATAGTAATGATAAAGCGCGAAGACAAGACCGTGTATTTTAACAGCGTGCATGAGGCGGGATGACGTACCGCACGCGGATTTCGGAGGTGAACGCCGTGGACAGCGAAATTCAGCTTATAATGGCATTTACGATCGTCGGTTCACTTGCAATTATAGCCCTCATGTTTTATATACCGCTCAGGCTGAACAGCAGGAATAACGCACTTCCGATACGAACGGTCGAAGCAGAGGTCGTCGCAAAACGCAGCGACATCTCGTTCGTTCAGTACGGCGGACATCACGGAGATTCGAACGCATACGCGGACACAAGATATTTTGTCACCTTTCAGACGGAGAACGGCGAGCGTACCGAGCTTGCAGTCGAAGGCAGGGAATACGGAATGCTTGCCGAAGGGGACTCGGGACAGCTGACTTTTCAGGGAACGCGGTATATGGGATTTGAGAGGAATGTGCCTTCGTCGGAACTTTAACCGATCCGGCACGGTTGCACGCTGTGCCGCATAGCTTCTTCGATAAAGAGCTGACGGAACGTGCCGTACTCTGCCGCCGATCGGTGATAAGAACGCATATCGCTTTGACAAAGTGAAAATAACGAACCGAGCCTGCGCGGACAGCAAAGCTGTCTGCGCAGGCTGTTTTGACGATATCGGAAAATTCCGCCGGAGGCGGTCGGTGCTTTGTTTCCGCCGTCGAACGAACAGCCGATTCAGATCCCGCGGTCTTGCCGATCTGCGCCGCAAAGCGCTTTTTGCCGTATCTTCGAGTGCGGCGCTGTCAACTTTCGGAACCGATCTCATATAATGATATCGAAACCGAAACGAAAGCGAGGCAGAACATGGAGAGTGAAAAGCAGAACTACGGTACCCTTCAGGTCAGGGCGGTCACGGCGCGCGGGGCGCTTCCCGTTGAAGGCGCACGGATATACATAAGCGAGGATGATCCGGAGAACGGGAAAACAGGCGTGATATTTTCCGGACGTACGAACAGTGCGGGACTGAGCGAAAAGATATCGCTTCCCGCACCTCCGCCCGAAAATTCCGAAGTGCCGGGCGGAGATGACGTTTGCACCAAATACAACGTTGAGGTTATCGCCGACGGATTTTACCCCGTTTATTCTCTTGACGTTCCCGTGTTTCCCGGAATACTGTCAATACAGTCGGTTGAACTTGTCCCGACGCCGAGGGAGGCAGAGGCATGAGCGGCGCGCGCCTCCCGGTGATTCCGGAGAACATAACCGTCCACCTCGGTCCTGCGTCGAGCGCCGCTCCGAATGTGACGGTCCCTTTCTCCGAATACATAAAGAACGTCGCGTCGAGCGAGATATACCCGACATGGCCCGAAAGCGCGATACGCGCAAATATTCTCGCGCAGATATCCTTTGCGCTTAACCGTATCTATACGGAGTACTACCGTTCCCGCGGATATGATTTCGATATCACGAATTCAACCGCGCAGGATCAGTCATATATTGAAGGGCGCGATATATTTGAAAATATCAGTCAGATCGTCGACGAGATATTCAGCACATATATCGCGCGTCAGGGGAATGTCGAGCCTCTTTTCGCCACTTACTGCGACGGCGTTGAGGTGAGGTGCAGCGGGCTGAGCCAATGGGGAAGCGTTTCACTTGCCAAAAGAGGTCTTACCCCGTACGAGATACTGCAGAATTATTACGGAAACAATATCAACCTCATTGACGACGCCGAGATCGGCGGCGTTGAGGAAAGCTATCCGGGGCGGACGCTTCAGCTCGGATCGGCTGGGGATGAGGTCAGATTCATACAGGAGCGCCTGAACCGCATATCGAAGAACTATCCGAATATTCCGAATATCTCGAATCCGATCGGCAGATTCAATACCGAAACGGAAAACGCCGTCAAAGCATTTCAGCAGACGTTTGACCTTACACCGGACGGGATCGTCGGACGTGCGACATGGTATAAGATACTCAGAGTATATACGGCGGTGAAACGTCTTGCTGATATCGATTCCGAGGGACTGACTCTCGAGGACGTGACGCGCTATTTCGACGACACTCTCGCGCTCGGCTCGACGGGTCCGGGGGTTCGGGAGCTTCAGTATTTTCTCAGGTTTATTTCGGAGTTTGAAAGCACGGTTCCGACAGTGCGCTTTGACGGAATATTCGGCGCCGAGACGGAAAACGCGGTCAGAGCTTTCCAGAGCCTTTACGGACTTCCCGTGACCGGCGTGGTCGATACGGATACATGGGTGACGCTGTACCGCGCATATCTCGGAATGCTCGACGCTCTGCCGGAAGGGTATTTCGCATACGCCAAGCCGTATCCCGGCTACCCGCTTGTGCGCGGACAGCAGGGAAGCGAGGTCGCGCTCCTTCAGGAGTATCTCAATTTCATATCCGACACCTATACGGAGATACCCAAGCTGAACGAGGATGGGATATTCGGCCCCGCAACCGAGGACGCGGTGAAGACTTATCAGAGAATATTCGGGCTGAACCCGAACGGCATAGTTGCGGCGGCGACATGGAGTGCGATCGCCGATACATATAACGATCTAATGCTGCAGAACGAAGCACGAAGGGAGAGTGAAAATGAAGGGTAAAATCGCAAAGCTGTCGGTGTTTCCCGAGTCCGGGGATGTCGGATACGGAGATGAAAGCGACGTTGTGGCGATAATTCAGATAATGCTGAATACGCTGAAGCTCAGATACGACGGATACGATTTTCTTAAGGTGACATTTCTGTTTGACGACGCGACGGAGGATGCGGTCAGACATTTTCAGGGAGTGAACAGAATGGAAACAAGCGGGCGCGTGGACAGAAAAACATGGAATGCGCTTGCCGATGAGTATTCGATGATACGTTTTATGGAGTAGTGCTTTTTTGCCCGAAGCGATCGCGGAGCATCCGGTTCCGGATTCGCCTCGGGCGTTTTTTCGTTTTTCAAAAAAATGAAAAAGTGAGAAAAAATCAGATCGAGTGAGAAAAACAAAGAAAACATATGCACAAATTCGAATGACCGCCTGCGGAAATGCTTTTTTGACTTTGTTTGACTTTGACTTTTTCTGACCAAGGAAGTATAATGTAGTCACAAAGGTTAAAGAAAGTCAAAGACAAAAAGCAAAAGAGGCGTTTGATATGCTGATATCCGATAATATAGCAAGGCTTATCGAAAAGATGCTTGACGACGGCGGCGGGTTCGCCGAGCTTAAACGAAACGATCTTGCATCGCAGCTCGGCTGCGTTCCGAGTCAGATTAATTATGTGATAACATCGAGATTTACTCCGGAACGCGGATACATCACCGAAAGCAGACGAGGCGGTGGAGGATATATAAAGATCGTCCGAGTAAAGCTTTCGGAGAACGAGTATCTGATGCACTTCTTCCACGCGATAGGAAACAGCGTGGATGAAAGCGAGGCGAGAGCGTACATCGTAAATCTCCGCGATCACGGAATAGTTTCGGATGCCGCGTCGCGCGTCATCTCGGCTTCGATTTCCTCCGGAGCGCTCGATAAAGTGCCGCGCGAGAAAAAAAACGAGGTCAGAGCCGACATACTTCGGCACATTATACTGACCCTTGTAAAGTAAAATAAGAATCGGTTTATTACACCGGACATATAACGGAAAGGATAGGTAATAATTATGCTGTGCGAAAAATGCAAAAAAAATGAAGCTTCTGTTTTCTACCGTGAAAATATAAACGGTAAGGAAAGAAAATATTCTCTCTGCCCCGAATGCGCGGCGGAGCTTGAAAAGAACGGCGAGATCAAATTCAGCGCATTCCCGCATCTCTCGGATATGGACGATTTCGCCCCCTTCGGCGATTTCGGATCGCTCAATTCGATCTTCGGAAGCCTGTTCTCTCCGGAGAGCAGAAGAAGCGGAAGGATTTCATCCGGCAAGAAATGCCCGCTTTGCGGAGCGACGTTCAATGAGCTTGCGGCAGAAGGGCGCGTCGGATGCCCGGAATGCTACAACACCTTCGCGGACGAGCTTGAAAAGACGATCTGCGATATTCATCAGAACGCGGTTCATACCGGACGCGCTCCGAAGAAGCTCAGCGGCAAGCTCGACGTGAAGAGAAGGATACGTTCGCTCGAAGGCGAACTCAAGGACGCGATCAAGGATGAACGTTACGAGAGAGCGGCGCAGATCCGTGACGAGATAAACGGTCTGCGCGGTCAGTAAGACAAAATTCTTTAATGAAAGGAAGTCGGAAATCATGGCTTGGTATGACAGATCCGGACAGGAAGCGGACGTAGTGCTTTCGAGCCGCGTGCGCGTTGCGAGAAATTTGGAAGGCTACGCTTTCGAGCCGCGTCTTACGGCGGATAAAGCAAAGGAGATAATAGACAAGGCAAAAGCGGTGTTTACCCCCGAAAAGGGATATACATTCACCGATTTTGCAGCCCTCAGTCCGGTTGAGCGCGAGGCTTACGCCGAAAGATATACGGTGTCGGCGGAATTTGCCGCAAAGAATACTCCGCACGCGCTCATTTCAAAAGAGGATGACGGAACATACATCATGGTATGCGAGGAGGATCACTTAAGGATACAGTCGATTGTGCCCGGATTTGATCTGAAGAGCGCATACGAGCACGCCGAAGCGGCGGACAGTCTTGCAGATGAGGGGCTTGATATCGCGTACAGCGAAAAGCTCGGCTACCTTACGCACTGCCCCACGAACCTCGGTACGGGAATGCGTGCATCCGTAATGATGTTCCTTCCCGCGCTTACCGCGGCAAATCAGATACGCGCGCTCAGTCTGTGCCTCCAGAAGATCGGTCTTACGGTCCGCGGAATGAGCGGAGAGGGAAGCCGCGCGGACGCTGCGCTTTATCAGATATCGAATCAGATAACGCTCGGCGTAAGCGAGGAGGACCTTATCGATAAGCTTGATGCCGTCGTGAAACAGATCATCGTAAGCGAACGCCGTATTCGTGAGGAAATGAAGAAGGAGAACGGCGAGAGGCTGTTCGATATGTCGAGACGTGCGCTCGGTACGGCGCTCTACTCGCAGCGTATGGATTATGCGGAATTCCTTGAGATATACGAAAAACTCAGATTGGGCATCGCGCTCGGCTGCATAAGCGAATGCGATTATGCCCGTCTCGATAAGCTCAGGATAGAAGCCGGACGTGCCGTTATATCAGAGGCGGAGGGTCTCCCCGAAAATGATACGGCGGCTCGGGACCGCGCAAGAGCGGCGCTTGTGAAAAAGACGCTTGCCGCGTGACGCTTCACTGAGCATATAAAGCAAAAAGGAGAGTGAGAATAATGAACGAGAAATTCACAAACAAAGCACAGAACGCCCTGAACAGCGCGCTTGAGTATGCGCGTGAGATGGGACACTCATATATAGGCTCCGAGCATCTTCTGCTCGGACTTCTCTCCGAGACGGATTCGATAGCGTCAAAGGTGCTCACCGGACGCGGAGTTACGCTCGAAGAGTGCCGCAGCATAATCGAGAAGAATGCGGGCGTAGGTGCATCGACCGACGTTTCGCCCTCCGAAATGACACCCCGCACAAAGAGGATAATCTCCCTCAGTGCGTATGAATCGTCAAATGCGGGTCACTCCTTCATCGGAACGGAGCATCTGCTTCTCGCCATCACCGACGAGCCCGAATGCTTTGCCGCTCAGATCATCGTCGCTCAGGGCGTCCGCCTTAACGATATCCGTTCGGATATCGCGGGATACTTCGGCAGCGCCGAAAACGAGAACGCACCGTATTCGAGAAAGAGCGAGAAAACCGGAAAAACCAAGACTCCGACGCTTGACGCACACGGCAGAAATCTCTGCGAGATGGCGAGAGCCGGAAAGATCGACCCGATCATCGGACGCGACAAAGAGACGGAGAGGGTCATTCAGATCCTGTCCCGCCGCACAAAGAACAATCCGTGTCTGATCGGTGAACCCGGTGTCGGTAAGACGGCGGTGGTCGAAGGTCTTGCAAAGCGTATAGTCGAAGGCAACGTACCGGACAACCTTCGCTCGAAGGAGATCATCACGCTTGACATTTCCTCGATGATCGCGGGCGCAAAGTACCGCGGCGAGTTTGAGGAGAGAATGAAGAACGTGATGAGTGAGGTGGCTCAGAACCCGCAGATCATCCTCTTTATCGATGAGATCCATACGATAATCGGCGCAGGCGGCGCGGAAGGCGCTGTCGATGCCGCGAACATTCTCAAGCCCGCGCTTGCAAGGGGCGAGCTTCAGGTGATCGGCGCGACCACGATCGACGAATACCGCCGCCATATCGAGAAGGACGCGGCGCTTGAAAGACGTTTTCAGTCCGTTATGGTCGGTGAGCCGACTCCCGAGGAGGCTGTCGAAATTCTTCACGGACTCCGCGACAAGTACGAGGCTCACCATAAATTGAAGATATCCGATGAAGCGATCGACGCGGCGGTAAATCTTTCCGTCCGTTACATCGGCGACCGCTTTCTCCCCGATAAAGCGATAGACCTTATCGATGAGGCGGCATCAAAGCTTCGTATCGAAAGCTATACTCCCGCTCCCGATGTGCGCGAGCTTGAAGAAAAAGTGAAGGCTGCGGCGCGCGAGAAGGAAGAGGCGATCGTGGGCGAGGATTATGAAAAGGCGGCTCATGCCCGCGATGAGGAGAAGAAGCTGCGCGACGAGCTTGAAGCGAAGAAGAATGTCGGCGGCAGCGGATCAAAGAACGCAAACGAGCTTGTGGTGACTGCCGACGATATTGCCGATATCGTGACCGCATGGACGGGTATCCCCGTGAAGAAGCTCGCATCAGAGGAGGAGGAGAGACTTCTCAACCTCGACAAAATTCTCAAGGAGAGGATAATCGGGCAGGACGACGCTGTTGAAGCGGTTGCACGCGCGATACGCCGCGGCAGAATGGGGCTCAAGGATCCGCGCCGTCCGATCGGATCGTTTATCTTCCTCGGACCTACCGGCGTCGGCAAGACCGAGCTTACCAAGGCGCTTGCGGATGTCATGTTCGGAGATGAAAACGCGATGATCCGTGTCGATATGTCCGAGTACATGGAGAAGCACAGCGTGTCGAAGCTTATCGGTTCACCTCCCGGATACGTCGGATACGAGGAAGGCGGACAGCTTACCGAGCAGGTACGCCGTCATCCGTATTCGGTAGTGCTTTTCGATGAGATCGAGAAGGCGCATCCCGACGTGTTCAATATCCTTCTTCAGATACTTGAGGACGGGCATCTTACCGATTCCCAGGGCAGAAAGGTCGACTTCAAGAATACCGTCATCATCATGACCTCCAACGTCGGCGCTGCCGGAATCACGGCTGCACACAATCCTCTCGGATTCAGCGCAGACGAATCCTCCGAGGATTATGAGCGAATGAAGCAGTCCGTTTCCGATTCGCTCAAGGCAACGTTCAGGCCGGAATTCCTCAACCGTGTCGACGAGATCATAATCTTCAACAAGCTGACCGACGAAAATATCAGAAAGATCGCGTCTCTCATGCTTGAAGAGGTCAAAAAGCGCATCAACGCGCTCGGTATCGAGATCTCCTTTGACGACGAGGTGGTTGCACATCTTGCAAAAGAGGGCTTCGATCCCGTGTACGGAGCACGTCCGCTTCGCCGTGCGATCGTCAGAAGAGTGGAGGACTCCTTCTCGGAGGCTCTTCTTGCGGGCGAGGTCAAGGAAGGCGACAGCGTGAAGTGCGTAATGCGTGACGGCAAGGTTGCCTATGAAAAGGAGGGCGCTTCTCCCGAATCCGCCGACGAGAAAGGCGAAGAGAAAGACGCTCCCGCGGACGGCGGCAGCGGGGAAAACGGTGTTGACAATTCCGGCGAAAAAGAGTAAAATATGATATACTTTACCGATTAAGCGGAATTTGCCCGTAAAAGGAGATGGCGTATGTCTGTAACTGCGATAGTGTGCGAACTCAATCCCCTTCACAACGGACATATGCATGTAATGAAAGCGGCGAAAGGCGACGCTGTGGTTCTCGTGATGAGCGGGAATTTCACACAGCGGGCGCTTTCCGCCGCTTTTCATAAGTACGCGCGCGCCGAGGCAGCCGTCCGCTCGGGAGCGGATCTCGTGGTCGAGCTTCCGTTTCCGTACTGCTCGTCGGGCGGGGAATTCTTCGCCCGCGCCGGGGTGTCGATCGCGGAGCGCATCGGCGCCGACCGACTTATGTTCGGATCGTCGTGCGCCGACCGCGAGCTTCTTTCGGATATTGCGCGGACTCTTTCATCCGAGGAATACCGCAGACTTTTTTCGGAAACCGAAAAGCGCGATCCCGCGCTCGGCGCGGCTGTGATAAGATCGAAGGTGCTCGGCACTCTCTGCCCCGGATATTCCCGTGAAAAGTGCGATAATCCGAACGATATTCTCGCCGCTGAGTATATAAGATCGGCGAAGATCGAATGTGTTCCGGTGAAGAGAACGGATGACGCACTTTCCGCGACCGAGCTTCGCGGCATGACGGCGGAGGAGGGCGCGCCGTTTGTCCCGCCCGCATCGCTTGAAATGATGATGAATACGCCGCGCGCGGATGTCTCAAAGCTCCGCGAGATATTGTGGATGTTCTTCAGAATGTGCGGAACCGATTTCGAAAATATCGCGGAATGCCGCGGCGGGCTCGGAAACCGGCTGAGATCCGCTGCACGGCAAAGCGGAAGCGCAGAGGAATTTTTTTCGCTTGCCGCAACGAAAAAATATACGAATGCGCGCATAGTCCGTGCCGCGATCTTTGCGCTTCTCGGCGTGACGCCGGAGGATATTTCGTCGGAACCGGCATATACGAATCTGCTCGCCGCGAACGGACGAGGAAGAGAAATTCTCGCCGCCGCACGGCGCTCGGGGAAAATAAATGTCGTCACAAAACCGTCGTCGGGGCTCACGTCTGCGTCGGAGCGCCGCCAACGCGAGCTATCGTCCCGCGCGGACGAGCTTTACACATTGCTTTTCGAAAAAGCTCTGCCGTCGTCGTATTTCATAACGCGGACTCCGTATGTGATTTGAAAAAACGGTGAAAATACGAATCAAAAGCGTGTCGGACGGAGATAATAATTCCGGGATTCAAAAGATCCCGGAATTCTTTTTCATCATGAAAGGAAGATGCGAAATGTCTGATATGAAACCCAACAGAGCTATTCAGTGCACCGTTTCCGAGTGCGCTAACCATTGCGAATCCGATTACTGCGGACTCAACACCGTAAAAATCGGTACTCACGAGAAGGACCCCACCGTATGTCAGTGTGTCGACTGCGAGTCGTTTGTACGCTGCGGCTGCAAATAAGCAATTAACGGAGCACGGAAAGTGACGCCGAAGCCTCTCTGAAAACGGAATTTCAGCATTTTATCAGATTGTTTGATTAAAAAATAAAAAAATCAAACAAAATTGCGCAAAAGTATTGTATTTAAAAGAGGATGGTGGTATAATATCTTCAGTGATGTTTGCAATACTTGCAAACATCGCAGCTTACGCTGCCCCGCGCTACGCGCGGCTTCGATATTGATGGCTTCGCAAAAATGCCCTTGCAAGCAAGCATTTTTGCTTCATGGTATAATAGAGACACGGCATAACATCAGGCGAAACTTGCACGTTATTTTGCTGCGTCCGCGGGAATGGCGCAGCGCGTCATTCTCCGACGTAAGCCCGAATTTCGGTCTCGGTGCAGCTTGTGCTGCCCGCACCATGCGCGGCTTCGATGTTTCCGGCTTTGCCGGGCGGTGCTTGAACTTTTTTTGTGCCGGAAGCGGCAGCAAAGTTATCGTTTTGCCGCCCGTACAATACTTGCTCTTGGAGGTTCGGCGAATACCGTTCCTTTGAGTTATAAAATACTTTCCTTTCCAAAACACAGGAGCACCCATGCCGGGGTGCTCCTGTGTTTTATGCAAATTCGGACAGACGGTCCACCGCACCGAGGCACAGCAGTGCGCAGAATTCGTTTATGTAGTAGACCGCGCCGATCTTCATAAGAACCCCGCCCATTTCTTCGCACAGCGGAGTTTTTGTCTTTATCACCAGATAATACGCCTGCTTACCGCAGGTATCGCGGTACGCCGCGCTCGGCGCGCGGTACCCCGCCTCATAAAGCCGACGGCATGCCGATGCCATATCGCTCAGCTTCTCGAAAAAATAAATAAAGGCTCCTTCCGCCGGATGGACGGAAAATCCGGGGATGCATTTTTTGTTTTCCGCGCCTTCGCCGGCGCCGAGCTTCGTTACAAACATTTCGCATCCGCCGTCGCGTGAGGGAAAAACGCGCACGAGCAGCCGTTCTCCCGCCGCGGAAAATCCCTTTTCCGCCTTTGCTTCACGGAGAATGCATTTCAGTGCTTTCCTGCTTTCTTCGGGATCGTCCCCGAGCGTATCGCAGTCGAGATCGTATCTCTGCATATCCTCTGAGGTCATCATAACCTTGAGTTCCGACTGACTGATTTTTATTATTTCCATCAGCTTGTTCCTTTCCGCATATGTGCCGTGTCCGTCACATACCTCACTATTATTATAGTGTGCGGCGAGGAAAAATGTAACCCCAAATATATGGTCTTTGAGGAAGGTTATTCTGCTCCGCTTATTCGGTGAAGGATACCGACAGAGAGTATTTTTCGCCGTTGGAGAGAAGGGTGAAGGAGATATGAGCGGCGCTTTCGGGAATGCAGAGCGTATCGGCTGCGCGCAGGGCGGAAAGCCCGCGCCCCGTCAGCTTTATATAGCTTTCTTTACGGGTCCAGAGCGCGTAAAAGCATCCTACGGGATCGTCGGAGCTGCGAATGAGAGCTTGCTCCTCGCATGAGAAGTATCTTCCGGCAATCGCCTCCGTCCGTTCGGGAGAACGTTTGTCCGATATTTTTTCGATATCTGCGCCGATTTCGGAGCACGGGCTCGCATCGGCAAGAAAAAAGCCCTCGGCTATTTCTTCGCCCGAGCGAAGCATCGGAAGATCGGCGCGCCTCTCCGCGCCCATCGCGCATATTACGATATCCCCGCTGTGGGATACGGAGAATGGAATTTTCTCCTTGACCGCAGGCTTCCCGTATTCCTCACGGGTGATGATCGGGGATGTTATTTTGTGAAATTCCGCCAGCATCCGATCACGTAGGGCTTCCCCTGCTTCGTGATGCAGAGCTTCGGCGGCTTTTTTGAAGCCTATTATTATCATAATTATCTCCGTTTGCCGCCGGATACGGCGGCGCAGATTACAGTGGATTTTTCGGTGAAACCGAACAAAAGGGGGCTTCGGCTTAGTTTTCGGGGCGGAATTTGTGCGTTTACCGGGTGGAGTTCGGTGTATTGTCAAACATATTTTTCGCGCAGAGGACCTCAATTTGCAAAAAAGTATTTACTTTGACGACGTTTTGGCGTATAATTTATATGAAGAGGTGTGCCGGCATCGATATGTCAGACATCGGTCGGATTATGTCGATGCTTCGGCTTTGTGCGAATGCATTCGGCAATGTTCGGATACGCGGCGCCCGCTTGGAAAAACGGAGGATTTTATGCACAGAGTCATTACTATCGCAAGACAGTACGGAAGCCGCGGACGCGAGATCGGACGGGCGGTTGCGGAATTGACGGGATCGAATTTTTACGACAACAATCTGATAACGATGTCAGCTCAGAAAACGGGCATAAGCTCCGACAAGCTTGTCGATGCAGACGAAAAGATCCCGAACAGCGTGCTTTATACGCTTGCAACGGGATCGTCGATGTTTGCGAATACGATATCGCCTTCGATACAGCCGATAAACGATAGATTGTTTTTCGCTCAGTCGGATCTTATAAAATCGCTTGCCGCACAGGGACCGTCGGTGTTCGTCGGACGGTGCGCGGATTCGGTTCTCGAGGGAAGAGAGCACGTTCTGCGTGTGTTTTTCTATGCTGATTTTACCCACAGAGTGAATGAAATATGCAAGCGCCATTCGCTCAGCGAGAGCGAAGCCAAAAGCATAATCATAAAGACCGACCGTCACCGCGCGAATTATTATAACTATTACACGGGTCGAAAATGGGGCAAGCCCGAGAATTACGATCTCATGCTTGCGACCGACCGCCTGACGACCGAGCAGGCGGCGCAGATCGTCGCAAGCCTTGCGGGACTTTACTGATTTTTGTTTTTCAGCTTGAAGAGCCATGTGCCGAAATAGAATTTCGGAAGCTTCATCATTCTGCCTATACGGGACGGCTGACACATCAGACGGTAAAACCATTCGAGTCCGTGGCGGCAGAAGAATTCCGGAGCGCGTTTGACGTTGCCGGAATATGAGTCGAGCGAACCGCCGAGAGCAAGAAACACCTTGACACCGGAGAGACGTGCGCGGTTTGCGCAGATCCACTTTTCCTGCACCGGAGCGCCGAGGCATACGAAGAGTATGTCTGCGGCGCTTTCGTTTATTTCGCCGACGACTTCATCGCATTCGCTGCCTTCCTTTTTGAAGTAGCCGTCACGGCATCCGCAGATGTCGATCGACGGATAGCGCTCCTTCATTACCTCGGCGGCAGTCTCCGCTACTCCCGGCTTTGAGCCGAGAAAGAATATCTTCGCGCCGTGCCCGGCGCTTTCTCTTATTATGCGTTCGCCGAGCTCAACTCCGGGAATTCTTTCCCTGAGAGGTGTGCCGAGGATCTTTGCCGCCTTTATTACGCCGATCCCGTCCGGGATTATCACCTCGGCGGAATTCACGGTTTCGTAAAGCTCGGGAGTATCGATGCAGTTCTGCACGATCTCGGAATTGGGCGTAAATACCGCGGTCTGTTCACCGTCGGCGAAACGCTGCCAAATGTACTCTGCCGCGCCGTCGAGGGTGGTGTTGAGAAAATTCACGCCGCGGATATTTATCTTTTCCATAAAAACTCCTTAACGACAAGAATGCACAGTACATCATTAGGTGTTCTGTGCAAAGCTTGACTTAACGGTATTTCTGTTTCAGTTGGATTTCTCGGAGAGGTAGTTTACAACATCTCCGACAGTGATGAATTTGTGGATATCGTCATCGCTGATGGACACTCCGAAACGCTCCTCACAAAGGAGAACGAAATCCGCAAGCTCGAGGGAATTGATTCCGAGATCGGAAACAAGCTCGGCATCCATGGTAATGTCATCGGCGTTTACCGAAAGTTCATTCACAAGAAGCTCTTTTAACTGTTCAAACATCGTAATTCTCCAATCAATATATGGGATTAAACCAACAGCATATATTATATCACTGCTTTTCCGTTAATGCAATAGGAAACGCTTTATTTTTTTTGACGGAGTTTTCTCGAATTCCTCACTGCGTATTTCGAATTTTCCGATGTGCTTGTACGACGGAAGGGAACGGTTTATTTTAGCGATACCTTCTTTTATGCGTTCGCTGAGCGCGGAATAATCGCTGTCTTCTGCGATTTCGGGAACGATTATCGCAACTATGGTAACTCCGTTTTCGCCTTCTCGTGAGAGAACAACGGATTCCCTGACCTCGGGGAGGCGTGCGAGACGCTCTTCAAGCTCTTCGGGGAATACGTTCTTTCCGTTGCTTGCTATTATGACGTTTTTCTTTCTTCCCGTGATGGTGATGTACCCGTGGCGGTCAACGGTGCCGATATCTCCCGTGCGGAACCAGCCGTCTTCGGTGAACGCGCGCCGCGTGGCGTCCGCGTCGCGGTAGTATCCGAGCATTACGTTCTGACCGCGGACGACGATCTCTCCTTCGCCCTGGGAGCATCCGTCAACGGGATCGATCCTTACCTCGCAGTTGTCGACGACCTGTCCCACGGAGTCGAACTTGACCGCTCCGGGACGGTTCACCGCAACGAGAGGGGAACATTCGGTTATTCCGTAGCCCTGACAGATCGTGATGCCGAAGGCGTAGAAATCCTTTATGATCTGCGGATCGATCGGCGCGCCGCCGACTATTATATATTTCAGCTTACCGCCGAATGCCGCCGTGATTTCCGAGAACATCTTCTCGCGCACATCGACTCCGGTTTTGAGAAGCGTCAGCGCGATAGCCATTGCGCTGCGCACTTTCTTCTCCATTTTCTTTTTGCGGATCTCGTCCCAAATCTTTCTGTGAATGGTTTCGAGGAAAAGGGGAACGAGTATGAGCGAATTCGGCTTGAATTCCTTGAAGTTTCTCGTTGCATAGCGGAGGCTTTCGTTGATATACGAAGTGCAGCCGAGGTTTCCGTGAGCGAGATGAGCGCAGGTAAGCTCGTAGGTGTGGTGGATCGGAAGGACCGAAACGAAGCGTGAATTGCGGTCGAATCGCGTGGCGCGGCACGCGGCATCCGCCGCAGCGGTCAGATTGCGGTGTGAGAGCATAACTCCCTTTGACGAGCCGGTCGTGCCCGACGTGAACAGGATCGCGCACATTTCGTCCATGGATATCTCATGATCCTCAAAGCGAGTGTCTCCTGCTTCAAGCTTTGCACGTCCTTCGGTGAGAAAATCCTCATATGACATGACGCGCCCGCCGGAGAAATCCTCCCCTGCCGGACTTATCGGAATGAAATACTTTATAAACGGAAGCTCGTTCATGCGGGACGTGAGGCGTCCGTTCATGCTTCCGGTGTATACGACGGCGGTGCATTCCGCACGACGCATGAAGTTTATCATTTCATCGATGTCAAGCTCATGATCGAGGGGAACGATGACGCCGCCTGTCGATATCACGGATGTGAAGGTTGTCACCCAATACGGATGGGTGTCTCCGACGACTGCGACATGGGCGTTTGAAAGACCGCGGTCAAAAAGCGCCGTGCCGAATTCACGCATGGTGCTCCAGAAATCGTTGTACGTGAATTCGCGGACGAGCGCATCGTCGCGGTAGAAATACTGCACCTTGTCTCCGAAGACCTGCGCGCTTGAACGGAACAGATCACGGATATCGGTGAAAGATTTCGGCTTTTCAGCCTGGTGTATGTTATTGTAAGTACGCATTTACAGCCTCCCGACGGCGGAAAACGATCCGCAGCATCGCACAAAAATACATCATAATATATTATTATAGTTACTGTGTCGCTCTATGTCAAGAAATAAAAAGTAAATAAATGAGTCGATAATTTACGATTTGCTATTGAAAATCGACAGACGTTAGTATAAAATATTCAGTAAGAAAACGCACCGGGTCACCCGGTGACGGGAAAGGTTTGGATATCTTTATGAAAACATGCGTAAGTACATACAGCTACGGCGGTTATATGTCCGATTCAAAGCTCGGTGTGCTCGGATGCATCGATCACGCAGCTTCCGAGGGATTTGACGGTATAGAATTTGTCGAGGGAGGATGGCAGAAGGAGTGGCTGAATCCCGAAGGAGCGAAGAAGATCCGTGAGTACTGTGCCGAGAAGGGAATCGAGCCCGTTGCTTTCCTTATCGGAGCCGATGTTATAAATTGGGGAGGCGACGACGGACGCGAGGAAATACAGCGCATCTGCCGCCTTATCGATTCTGCGGCGGAGCTCGGCGTGAAGCTGTTCAGACACGACGTTTCCGGCGGTCTTCCTTCGAATGTCAAGCTCGGACGCAGCTTTGACTGCCTTCTTCCGAAGATTGCGGAGAGAGTGCGAGAGATCACAAAGTACGCGGAGCAGAAGGGCATCCGCACGATGAGCGAGAATCACGGACTTTTTGCTCAGGATTCCTCCCGCGTTGAAAAGCTTGTGAATACCGTAAACCATCCGAATTACGGTGCTCTCGTCGATCTCGGAAACTTCCTCTGCGCCGATGAGGATACGAACCGCGCGGTCGGCGTTATGGCACCGTATGCGTTCCATGTCCATGCGAAGGACTTCCTCGTGAAGAGCGGAATGGAGATCGATCCCGGCGACTGCTGGTTCAAGAGCCGCAGCGGAAACTACCTTCGTGCGACAGTCATCGGCCACGGCGAGGCTCACATCGCACAGAGCATCGGAATCCTCAAGAGAAACGGCTACGACGGCTACGTTACCGTTGAGTTTGAAGGACCCGAGGATAATCTTGCCGCGATCTCGCTCGGAAAGAAGAACCTTCTCCGCTACTTCGATATGTTTTAATCCCGACGATGGCAAAAAAACAGCGCGAAAAAAGCAAAAAGCGCCTTTTCACGGTGATCGCGGCTGTAGTCGTGATTGCTCTGGCGGCGGCAGCATTGCTGTACATCCCCGCATATCGGCGCGAGCATGAGATAAAGAGCGCTTACCCCGATGTCACTTACGATTCGCGGAAGTTTGCCGAGACCGATTGGAACCGCGACGTTTCGGCGGATGAGGATTATATGGGGCTTGACAGGGCGCTTTATATGAAAAACGGCGGCGAGGAGATCGGATACGGCGAAGGTGATATAACCGCCGAGGATCGCTTTGCATCGTTCTTCTCGGAATATTTCTCCGCGATCCGCCGAGGGGACAGCGATGCTTACAACGGTATGTTTACCGAAGCCTTCTTTGAAAAGTACGAGCGTCAGGGCGCGTTTACTCCGCAGATGATATACGATACCCGTGTGGAATCCGCGGGGATTGAGAAAAACGGCACGGCGACGGAGGCGTACAATTTCGCAGTCGAATACAAGATATTCCGAAACGACGGTACGTTCCGCGACGATATACTGTCGGATTCAAGCCGCCGTCTGTATTTCAGACTGACGGATGAGGGCGGAACTTTGAAGATCGACTCGATAACATACTGATCCGCAAAAAGATAAAACGGGCGCTGCTTCGGCAGCGCCCGCTTTGTGCGTGATAAATACGGCGATCGGAATTAAGACTGTGACGGCAGATCATGCCCTTGCCCCCGATCCGGATAATCCGAGAAATTCGGGGAGAGCACCGAACGGCAGATACCGTCCGACACTTCGAAAAGATCGCAGATCAGAATTCCTTTTGCGAAAAGCGCGGTGTACAAATCGTTGTAGGAGAAAAGCTCGGGGGAAAGTATTTCATGCCCGGTGCAGAGTATCAGCTTTGAAACATCGCGTGACCTGCACTGCTTTGTGAGAAAGTCTTCAAACAGTATCGGACGGCATCCGCCGCCGCGCGATATCACCGCATGGCCCGCCGCGCGCCGCTCATCCGTCAGAAATACCGCTCCGGCTGTGTCGTCTCTTCCGATCAGAAGATGCGCGTATATGCCCGCACTTTCGGGAGTGACGAGCCGCACTCCGCGGAGCTTCTCAAGCTCGCATCGCCTGATTACGTCGAAGATCAACTCAAGTTCACCGGGATGCGTGAGCGCTCCGGAGCTCATCTGCGTCTTGAACCTCTGCGCGGCTTCTTGCCGATGCTTTTGTATGTCGAAGGTACGAAATCCTTTTTCTCCGGTGTGATGTTTCTCATGGGGTACGGGTTGTCCGTGAGCTCGCAGAGCAGATCGCCCGTAAGCCACTCCACGTCGGAAAGGAGAAGCTTTTCCTCATATGAACAGAAGGAGATCGCAACTCCGGGCATTCCGGCGCGTCCCGTTCTTCCGATGCGGTGTACATAAGTCTCCGCTTCCTGAGGAAGATCGTAGTTTATTACAAGCGGAAGCTCGTAGATGTCGATTCCGCGCGCCGCAATGTCGGTGGCGACCAAAACGCGAACGCGGTGATCCTTGAAGTTCTTGAGCGCCGCCTGACGCGACCCCTGGGATTTGTCTCCGTGGATCGACGCGGTTTTGATCCCGTCCTTTGAAAGAAGCCGCTGCAGGCGGTCCGCACCGTGCTTTGTTCTCGTGAATACAAGCACCGACGCGACGGGGCTTTTCTCGAGAATGTACTCAAGCAGATCCTTTTTGTGCTCCCGATCGACGAAATATACGAACTGGCGGATCGTATCTACGGTCGAGCCCGCGGGCGCAATGTCGATCCGGTGAGGCTCCTTCAGCATTTCGTTTGCAAGCTCGGCAATGTCCGGCGGCATGGTCGCCGAGAACATCAGCGTCTGACGGCTGTCGGGCGTTTTCTTTACAATGCGGCGTACATCGTGGATGAAGCCCATGTCAAGCATACGGTCCGCCTCGTCGAGAACGAGAACGTCTATCTTGGATATATCGACAAGCTTCTGCCCCATGAGATCCCAAAGACGACCGGGCGTGGCGATGAGGATATCGACACCCTTGGCGAGCGCGTCCTCCTGCGGCTTCTGTGACACTCCGCCGAATACGACCGCACAGCGCAGCTTGAGATGCCTGCCGTATGCGGTGAAGCTTTCGTGAATCTGGAGTGCAAGCTCGCGCGTCGGAGTTATGACGAGCGCGGATATCTTGCGCTTTTCCGCACCTGCGGGACGTTCTGCGAGACGCTGAAGTATCGGTATCGCAAACGCCGCGGTCTTGCCCGTTCCCGTCTGCGCACAGCCGAGAAGATCGCGTCCTTCCAATACAACGGGAATTGCCTCTGCCTGTATGGGGGTCGGCTCGGAGTATCCTTCTTCGCCGAGCGCGGTAAGAATCTGTTCGTTTAAGTTGAGTTCCGAAAAATCCATTAAAATGCCCTTCTTTTGTGAATCCTGCTGTCTGCCGTGCATCCTTTTTGCCGCGGCGGAAAGGATCGCGGAAAAAACGTATGATGCCGAAAAAACATCACTGTTTCCGCCGCACGAAAGTTATCCCGATTATTTTATCACATTATAAGTTACTTTGTCAACCTGAGATGTATTTGAATTGATTTTTCTTTTGTAGGTGCATCCGGTGACCTTATAATTTGAACATCCGAAGAAGTCACCGTACTGACCGGATATTTTTCGAAGTTTGCCGCCGCATATCGGACATTCGTATTGCTCACGTTTCAAATCTTCTTTGTAGAGTTCCTTCAGTTCCATGGCAAAAACGGATTCTTTTCCCTTTACCGTAACGATAAAGGCTTTCTTTTTTGCACGCGTCAGCGCAACATAAAACAGGCGGCGTTCTTCGGCATAGGGATATTGGTCGCAATTGTCAAGAAGCAGGTCAAGTATCGGGGAATCCTGTATTTTACTCGGGAAGCCCATTTTTGATTTTTTGTTGTTTATTATGAATACATAATCTGCCTGAAGTCCTTTTGACTTATGTGCCGTTAAAAAGTTCAGCGTGAGGTCGGGTCTTGGGCGATAGATGATTTTTATCAGTCCGAGCTGATTGTCATAACGGCACTCAAACAGTCCGCTTTTGTTTAATAATTCTGCATCAAAAGAATATCTTCCTATGAAAAAGACACTGCTTTTTTGAGGCAGATCATTTATTCGTTTGGCGACAAATTCTATTGCACATTGCTCATTGAAGCCGGATACTTCTCCCAAAGCAAATCCTGCATCGGCGTTCGGACTGACGATGTTCTTTCTGATCTGCATCGGATTTTTCATTATAAAATCACTGCTGATGTCAATCAATTTTTTCGGAAAGCGGTAAGTCGTTTCGATTTTACTGATTTCCGTGCGTCCCCAATAATGCTCGAAATTAATAATATAGCTTATGTCGCTTCCCGCAAATCTGTAAATACTTTGCCAATCATCACCTACGCAGAATAGCTCATAATCGCTTGACTGCCTCAAACTGTTCAAAAGAAGAAAACGTGATTTTGAGATGTCCTGATATTCATCCACTATAACATATTTATACGGATTTATATATTTGCCTTCGTCTACATACTGTCTCGCTGTGTTGATCATATCGTTAAAGTCAATTTCACCGTTCTTCGCAAGATAATCATTGTATGCATTATATATCGGTTCGATAAGCAAAAGAATTATTTTGTTATTATTATTTGTGTTTTCTCTTTCGGCATTTAACTTACGGACGTATTCAATTGAGTATCGGTTGCTTTTTATGAGGTTTATAACGGTCTCAAACAATTCGACTACTCCCTCGAGAATATCATCTTCGCTTTGTGAAATTTGATTCCATACTTCTGCTTCGGATTTTGGTGTTATGCATACTTCGAAGTTTATAAGATTTCGGTGGAGGTTTTCAAGCAGCGTTCCTTCTGATTTTTCATAGGCAAAGCATTCTATCATTTTTGTACCGTTGCTTTGGTGAAGATTGCGTTTCCACTCTATGGAGTCAAGATAATGCTGAGAGGCGGTCGTGGTGCCGTATGCCGAAAACCACGGCGGTACTTCGCCGTTTCTGTTTATGCCGAAATATTCAATGTAAATATCGTAATCCGGCAGGTAAAAATCAGGGTGATACTGACCGTATATTTCTGTGCGTGTGTCGATTTTGTAAGGTTGTTCATAGATATACTGTACTCCGTTTTGAGTGAGAAAATTTGCAATATCCATTTCGCCGTAGCTTTTGACCTCGTTTCCGCAGAGAGTTATTGGCGGATTGAACTTTAAGTATTCTTCGTATTCCTCCTTTGTCTTGAAATCGAATTCGGATTTCGCGGCTATACGGTTGTAAATCATATACGCATTTAAAAGTTTAAGATACGATTCGGATTTCATCTCGGTAAGTATCTGTTCTTTGATAAATTTTTTTAATCGCAGCTGCGTTATTTTCGGAAATGCCGCATCAACTGCCGAGATGATATTAAGCCCTAATTTGTGAAAAGTAGATGCGGCTATGTTATATCCGGTTTCTTTTCGAATTCTTTCATTCATTTCGGATGCGGATGCATTTGTGAAAGAAAGAACTAATATGTCCTCCGGTGCGCATTGTTTTGATTTCAGAAGAAATTTTATTTTTCCTATAACTGTGGTCGTTTTTCCTGTTCCCGCGCCGGCAATGACAAGGTGATTGTGACTGTCTTTTACGATACATTCCATTTGTTGACGGTCTAATTTCCGACCTTCGACATTGCCTATAAGAGCGTAGGCGTTTTTGATCATTTCGTTTGTTACTTTGCGGTTGTGGAAAAGAATGCGCTGTTCTAAATGTTTTTTGTTTTCTGTTAATTTTGTATGTTCGTTAATCAGACCGGAGAAATGTTCGGCTTTCTTTAGCTTTTTGATTTCATCGGACCTTGTTTCCTGAAGGGCTTTTGAATATGTTTCTTTCCATTTTGTGTATTCGTCGGTGTCTATAAGAACATGAGCATCGCAAAACAGTCGGTCCGCAGCCTCGTTTGCAGACTTAAACCGTGCAATGGTATTGTCACATAATTCGTTTCTTGCTGCAATTTTGGCTTTACGTCGGTTGAGCAGCACTTTTATAAAATTAATCATATCATGAATTCCTTATAAAATATACAATATTAAAAAATTGATGTGCATTTTGACCGTTTTATTTATGATAGCATGTTTTTTGATATTTGTAAAGTATTGCTCAGGCGAAGATAATCAAGAAATTGCTTCAAAACACAGTATACTTGCGTTTTCGTTTTTTCTTTGTTATAATATGCTTACAGACATCTCTACCGAATTCGGAGGTATGATTTCATGAAACACGGAAAAATTCTGTCCGCACTTCTGAGTGCGGCGATCCTCTTCGGAGCGGTGCTTTGGGTTCCGGTCTCGGGCGCGGACAAGGCATTGACTCTGAAAGCGGAGTCGCGGCTGACTCTCGACCGTGAGGCGGGCTGTATTCGCGGAATCTACGGCGAGGTTACGGCGGACGACCTTGCTGCGGAATTCGATGACGGCGCAGTCGTTGCCGTAGAGGATTGTGTTCTCGGCGGCAGCGATCTTGTTCCGTCCGGAGCCGTTGTACGGCAGGGCGAGGATGAGCTTCGGGTGATAATCTACGGTGATGTAAACCGCGACGGCAAGATAAATGTGCGCGACATTATTCTGCTGCTGCAGAAGGTCGCCGGATGGGATGTTTCGGTCGATGTTTCGGCAGGCGATGCCGAGGCGGACGGAAAAATCTCCTTGGCTGATGTAATAGCCGTGATCAGATGGGCTGCGGGCTGGGACGTAATACTCGGCGAGGCAGTTTATCCCGCAGTGGATTTCGAGCTCGGCGATTTCTCGGTCGTTGTGCCGTCTGAGACGGACAACTTTGAGAATGAAGCTGCGCGGCTTCTCTGCACGGCGCTTGACAGCGTCTACGGCACGACGAAAGGAAATAATCGCATAATTACCGACAAGAGCACGGCAGAATTGGAGATCATTCTCGGCGACACCTCACGCACAAAGTCGAGAAAGGCTGCGGCGGGACTCGGGGAGTTCGATTGGGTTTATGATGTGCAGACGAAAAAGAGCATCGTTATCAATGCCGGAGACAGTGCCGGACTTTATGAGGCGGTGAGCGCGTTTCTGTGGGACAGCTTCGGTTATGTGAACAAGTACAACCGACTCGGCTCATATGTTAAGTGGACCGGCAGTGAATACGTGACGGTCGAGGCGACGAAAAACGTAACGTCGGGAACGCGCCGTCTTTATTCGCATAAGACTGTGTGCGAGGAGCTGACGCTTGACGGCATCCCTGTCGAGGAGTACACTGTTTTTTCGTCAAATCCCGGTAACGGAATGGCAACTTTTCTCGCCCGCAGTATAAAAAAGACTTGCGGCAAGGATGTGAGTATTGCCGATTCCGCGGGATATAACGGGGGAAAAGCAATATTCGTAAAATGCGGCAGTGATGAGCACGATCCCGAGATAGGGACGAACACATTTATAATTTCAGCCGATGATGACAAAATCATCATTGATGCAATTACGGAGAACGGAATTCTCTTCGCCATCCGCACATTTGCGGCGAAATATCTCTCGGAATTCGGAGAGGCAAAGTCGGATGCGTCCATTCCCGCACGAACGCTGTACGGCGTTGATTCAAATCTGCTCGAGCTGACGGCGCGTGACAGCAGCGTTTACGAGGACGGCTCGGAGTATGCACAGCTTGAGTATACCGATGCCCACGGCATGCCGGTCAAGGCGTATCTTTTGACCGTGCCGAACGGCGCGTCGCGTATAGTCATGGGTACGCCGGACGGAGATAAGGTTTCCGGCGTCAGCGCAACGGTCCGCGAGCAAATGGAGAGCGAGATCGCATCAGGCAAGGATATTTTCTTCGGCATCAATGCGGACTTCTTCCATATAGAATCCGATAATTCACCGCAGGGGCTTTGCGTTAAGGACGGAAATATCCTTAAGCAGAATAACGAAAACCGCCCGTGGATCGCCGTGATGAAGGACGGAACTCTCGACTGCGGAATCGCGGGCGAGGCGAGGGCTAAGATTTCAAATATGCAGACAGGCTTCGGAGCATCGCACGTCCTGCTCCGCCGCGGCACGATTTACCAGAACGGACAGGGCACGCCGTTCGGTGAGATCCGCCACCCGAGAACCGCAATGGGCTACGATGATAACGGATGCGTGTACCTGATAGTCGTAGACGGCAGACAGCAGGAGGTGTCAAACGGCGCATCGCTGCTCGATTTGTCGCTCATGCTGAAGGAACTCGGCGCAACATATGCCGTGAATCTCGACGGCGGCGGATCGTCCACGATGATAGAGAACGCCGTCGGAGAGCTTGTTGTGAAAAACAGCCCGTCCGACGGAGCGCTTCGCAGCATATTCAACTCTGTTTTGATTACAAAATAAGCAGTGTGTTCGACTGCCTTGTGCGGAGCGGCTTTGCCTTTTGAGGCATCGCCGCTCTGCGAGGCTGACGGCGCGGTGATCGTGTGAAGATGATAAAAACATCACATTCCGCTCGCCCGATCAGCCTCCGTTTACTTGTCGGAATCATCTGACAAAAGCGTTTCAGGCGCAGCTTCGTGACAGTGTAAAACGATTCCGCAAATATTTTTCCGAAGGTAATTTCCAAGGTATCAATGCCGTAAAAGGCATCTGAATACAATTTGATTAAGAAAGGTGTGGTCTTTATGAAGATGAATCGTGTATGGAGGGTTCACGCTTCCTAACCCTCCGAATCAAATTTTGGAGGAAATCAAATGGAAAACCGAATCACCATCCGTGAAGCAGTCACGGAAAACGATGTTGCTGCCTTTTGGGAGCAGCTTCATGCCTATCACAAGCGGGACATTTTCCCCGACTCCGATGACGACGAACTTGAATACTTTCTCGGCTCCGGGTATCATGACCGCATGATGGAAATTTACAGCAGACCGCAGGATCGCTGCTTCTTCCTGTTCTTCCGGCGGGACGGACGGGATATCGGATTTGCCATGCCCGTGCTCTTCACTTCCGAGGACGGCAAGTGCTTCATCATGGAATACTGCGTCTATCCGGAGTTTCGCGGGAACGGAACCGGCAGGGAATGCGCCGGGGTGCTGCTTGATTGGGCAAAAGAACGCGGCGCATTGTATGCAGAGCTTAACTGCGGCGGCAGCGAGCGGCGGCGGCATTTTTGGAAAAACGTCGGCTTTGTAGAGAACGGTGTTGACGAGTGGGGAGATGCGCTGATGATCCTGCCCCCGGCAGAAGATGTTCCCATAACCGCGGAAGTCCTCGCCGATCCTGATGATTGGCAGCTCAAAAAGCTTGAAAACGGATTCTTGAAGGAGATCGGGGAACAGCCTGCAACCGAGGAAGAGCAGGAACATCTTGCCCGGGCGATCCGTGACGGGAAGATCACTTTCTTTGTTGCAAAGCGCGGCTGCCGTGCTGTGGGTATGTGTAGCGTCGTAAAATGTTTCTCCACCTTTGCATGTACCGACACGGGAGTGTTCGATGACTTTTATATTGAACCCGTGTTCCGCAGAAAAGGCATTGCCCGGATGCTGACACAAGCTGCACAAAAATGGAGCAGGGAGAACGCCCTCTCCGGTCTGGCTGTCACCTGTGCCCCGTGCGATGAGGGAATGTATCGGGCACTCGGCTTTGATACCGATTTAGGCAAAACGTTTTCTTATCTGAATTAAATCAAAATGGGGGATACCGCACAAAAGTGCGGTATCCCCCATCTCGTTTTTTACAGGCTTTCGCGGAAAGCCTCTTGCAAATCAATTGCATATCAGTCTTGAATAATATGTCCTTTCTCAGATAAAGAGCCGCCGCAGCGCTATGCCCCGGCACGCGGTCCTTTGTGAGAAGTGTGGTTACGAGTGCATCCGAATATTTATTGAACAGGCTGTCGTGTCCGACGCAAAGACCGATTACTACATTCAAATCCGTTTTTCCTGCGTTTAACTGCTTTGCCTGCAAAATCGGATTGCACATGTTCTTCCCGATTTCCTCACAGCATTCGGGAATCCCGACGGCTTTTTTCGACCGTTCCCGCTTTACAGCAAATTTCGAACACCTCAAATCCGTATTTTCATAGAATTTCGGCAAAAATCCCGGCTCCGTGCAGCAATCCCACGCAGGTTGCTATGCCGATCTTTTTGGCAAACTTCGTGATTTCTTCTGCCCGCGTCATTTTACAGAAGTTCTCGTACTCCACTCCCGCGGCGGCTATCATGATTCTTCTGTTTTCTTCGTTATCATATTCGCTGATCGCTTCCTGCTTCAATTCCCGATCCGTATTTGTTGTAAGATAAAAGCCGGGATAGCTTTTATCCATGTGATCGCAATTTCCCGCAGATATGCTCATGCAGAGATGATTTTCGGGGAATCAACGAAATGTTAAACTGACGCAAAATCACGACAGACGCATAAAATCCGGGATTTCCGGACGCTTATCTGTCCGCGCGCGTCATCAATACTACCGTCTCCACATGCGGTGCGCGGGGGAACATGTCCGCACATATCATGCGCCCGATCGAATACGATTTGCCGAGGCGTCCGATGTCGCGCGCGAGCGTTTCCGGATTGCATGATACATACACGATCCTGTCGGGTCGGGCTTCGAGAAGCAGTGCGGCGGTCCTGTCCGAAAGCCCGGCGCGCGGCGGATCGACCACACAGCACGACAGATCGCGCAGCCTCTCCGGATATGCTCCGGCATCTCCGCAGAGAAATTCCGCATTGCCGATGCCGTTTTCAGCTGCGTTTTTCGCGGCGGACGCGACGGCGCTTTCGTTTATTTCGATTCCCGTGACGCTGCATTCCGGGAAGGCTTTTCCGAGCATGAGGGCGAACATGCCGCCTCCGCAGTACAGATCGGCGATGCGCGCACCCGGCGCGGGAGCGGCGAATTCGCATACAACACGGCACAGCTCGGCGCAACCTTCGTTATTTACCTGGAAGAACGACGCCGGAGATACGGAGAATGTTATGCCGCGCACGGTGATCGCAAGCTCGCGAACTCCCCGTATGTGCGTGAATACCGCGCCGGGCAGGGAAGGCTCGCGGTCCGCGGCATATACGGATATGACTTCGGGAAAGCTGTCGGAAAGAGATGCGGCGAGCCCTTCGATCCTGTCGGGCTCGGCGCTTGCGCCTGCCGCACATAGCATTACCGCGCCGCCGTCTCCGCAGCGGAGAAAGAGTGATGGGAGTGCGAGTGAGCTCTCGGCAAAGTACGACGCGCAGAAAGTTCGCAGTCGGTCGAATATTTCGGGGATTATCGCACACCGACCGCTTTCGGGATATACCGGGCGATGGCTTTTCCCGGCGAAATATGCGAGAGAATTTCCCGAAGCGTGGAATACGGCTTTGTTGCGGTACGCATCGGGGGAGGTCGGGATTACCTCTTCCGGCTCCGCCGTGATTTTGTGCCGCCTGAAAGCCTGAACCACGGCGCGCCGCTTGATTTCAAGCTCATGCTCGCAGGTTATGTGGCGGAGCGTGCATCCGCCGCATACTCCGAACGCATCGCAGCAGCTCGGACAGCGGTGCTCGGAGGGAGATATAAGCTCCCGCATTTCGGCGGTAAGATAATTCTTGCCGCCGCCGTTTATTTCGGCATCGCAGATATCTCCGTCCGCCGCGCCGGGAATGAAAATTACGGCGCCGCTTTTGTCGCGCGTGATCCCCGCACCGTTTATATTCATATCCGTGATGTTGTAGCGCTTCACAGCTTTCCTCCGGGAAAACGCGCCGAATGAGTCCGGCGTGTGTGATGTCCTTCGGCACAGTTCTGCCGAGGGACGATTTAATAAAATTATATCCCAAAAGAAAGCGCGTGTCAATTATTTACGGAAAAAGAGCTTTACCGTACTCTGTATCGGTATTACCGATGCGGCGATGAGCACGGCAAGGGCGGCATCGCGCGAGGACAGCGGAATGCACCGTATTGCGCTTCCGCCGAACTCGACGAGCGCGAACTGCACGGCGGATGCAAGCGCCATTATTAGAACGAATGCCGGATTTTTTGATATTCCGGAGAGAAGGTTTATCCTGTCGGTGCGGACGCAGAAGCTTGTGAATATCCCCATGAATATGATTATCACGAAAAATACCGTCAGATAGTACAGATCGGAGACGTCGGGGAAAAGTGAGCGGAAGGCGGGCAGCTTCAGAAACATCAGGCATACCGCCGTCATGAACGAGGACGAGAGGAGTATCCTTGCAAGCATCGGCGGAGTGATAAGCCCCTGGGAACGCGGCACGGGAGCTTCGCGCAGGCAGCGCGGATTCGGCGCTTCACCGGCGAATGCGAGAGCGCCGAGCGTATCCATTATCATGTTGATCCAGAGCATCTGCACGACGGTTACGGGCGCGTCAATGCCGATGAACGGACCGATGAACGATACCGCCGTGGCGCATAGATTCATGATCAACTGGAATGTTATGAATTTTCTTATGCTCTTGAAGATCGTTCTTCCGAACAGAACCGCGTTTACGATGGAGCGCAGGCTCGAATCAAGGATCACGATGTCCGAAGCGGCGGAGGCGACCTCGCTTCCCGATCCCATTGCGAATCCTACATCCGCCGCGCAGAGCGACGGCGCATCGTTCACTCCGTCGCCCGTCATGCCGGCGACAAGTCCCGCGGATTTCGCAAGCTCGACAAGCCTCAGCTTGTCGGAGGGCAGAGCGCGCGATACGACGTTCAGACGCGGGATGAGCTCGGTAACCTCGCCGTCGCTCATCGCGCGGAGAACATCGCCGCTTATGCACACGCCGCCCTCGGTGAGAATCCCGCATTTTCCGGCGACGGCGGCGGCGGTCTGTGCACCGTCGCCCGTCATCATTACGACCTGTATTCCCGCCTTCTGCGCATCGCGCACGGAGCTTTGAGCGTCTTTTCTCACGCCGTCGCATATCTCCGCGATGCCGAGAAACGTAAGATCGGGGAATTCTCCTTTCATTATGTGTGCGCACATGTCCCCCGGCGCGGAGCACAGCATTATCACACGCCCGGAGGCGGAGAGGGACGATACGAGATCGCGTATGCGTGATATGTCAGCCGGAGTCATTGCCGATCTTTTGCCTCCTCGGCGTATGCGGGAAACATGACCGAGCAGTATCTCGGGCGCGCCGCGCACGACGGTGACGCTTTCTCCGCTTATGCGGATTCCGGCGGCGCTGCATCTGCGTGAGGATTCAAACGGAACCTTTGCGAAGGTTTCGGGCGGCGTCATCGAATCGGCAAAAGCGCAGAATGCCGTGTCGGTCTGATTCCTGCCGGACGAAGGGGCGGGTGAGAGAATGCACCCGAGCATCTCTCCGTCCCGGACAAACGCATTCCCGGACGGATACTCCCCGTCGGGGGTTATGATGCGCGAAAGGGACATTTTTCCTTCAGTCAGCGTGCCGGTTTTGTCGCAGAAGAGGATTCCGAGGTTTCCGCTCGTCTCTATTCCCACCATTCGTCGTACGAGCACGTTTTTCTTTATCATGCGGTTCATGTTCGAAGAGAGAACGACGGTGATCATCATCGGAAGTCCCTCGGGAACCGCGACCACGAGAACCGATATTGCGAGCGTCAGCGCCGAAAGACATTCCCCGGCGGTGAAGCGCGCGTCGGAGAGGCGCGCGAGCATGACGGAAAGCGACATTCCCGAATCGATGAAGAACGAGTTGAAAAGATACGCTCCCGCCACGAGGAAAGCCGCGATATATCCTATGAAGCTGATCTTTTTCGCAAGCTCTCCGAGCCTGTTTTTGAGCGGGCTTTCCGTTTTGTCCGATTGAACCTTCGCGGCGACGGAGCCGAAATATGTGCTTTCTCCGACCTTTATGCAAAGCATGAAGCCTTCGCCGGATATGATCCCGCAGCCGGAGAACACCTCGTCGTCCTTTTCGGGATTCCCGGTGAACGTGTCGGGCGCAAAGCTGCCCGCCCCGCGTGCGCGGGACTTCTTATCAATGTGCCTGCTTTCGCCGGTGAGCACCGACTGATCGCATTTTACCGTCCCCGCGATCATGATCCCGTCGCACGGGACGATCTCGCCGCCGCATATCTTCACGATGTCCCCGACGACGATATCACCCTGCGCGCACCGCACAAGCCTTCCTTCGCGGACGACGCCGAAATATTCTTCGCTCCGCGCGTTGAGACGCTCGAACGCGCCCGATGCGGAGTGCTCGAAAACCGCTGAAATAAACGTGGAGACGAATACCGCGGCGAGAATTCCGCCGATCTCGATCCAGTTTATGTCCCGCAGATTCAGAAGAATGTTCACCGCGCACGCCGCAAGCAGGATTCTTATTATCGGATCGCCGAAATTCGAAAGAAAGCGGCGCGTGAGGGAGGTGCGCCCCTTCTTTTCAAGAGTGTTTTTTCCGTATTTCAGCGCACTCCTTCGGACTTCGTCCGCGCCGAGCCCGCGCTCGATGGAGTACGTTATCACATCCCTGCGGATGCGTTCTTTTCGCTTGCCGGATATGCCGGAGGATACAAAGCATTCGTTCATGTAAAATATAAACTCCGATACGTGTTTCGTTTGTTTTCCGTCTCTAAAATATATTCCGCCGATATGCGGAATATTAATAACGCGTAAGAAACGCCCTTTTTTCGCGTCGGCTTTTATGTCAAAATAAATTGTCGGACGAAAAAAGTGACAAAATGATAAGATAATCTCCTATAAATATTCAAATTTGAATGGTAAAATTTATACATTAAATCCAATCGGAATTTAAAAATCGGAGGTAAGAGCTTTGATAGAGGTCAGACACCTGACGAAAAAGTACGGTCCGAACACGGCGGTGGACGATATCAGCTTCACCGTTGAAAAGGGACGTATCTACGGATTTCTCGGTCCGAACGGAGCGGGAAAATCAACGACAATGAATATAATATGCGGATGCCTTGCGGCGACCGACGGCGAGGTTATCGTTGACGGTCACGACATTTACGAGGAGCCTCTCGAGGCGCGGAAGCGGATAGGATATCTTCCCGAGATTCCGCCGCTCTACAACGACATGACCCCGAAGGAATACCTCAGCTTTGTGGGACGCGCAAAGAAGATTCCCTCCGCAAAGCTCTCCGAAGCCGTGGGAAACGTAATGACAAAGACCGCGCTCCACGGAGTCGCAGACAGACTTATACGCAATCTTTCAAAGGGATACCGTCAGAGAGTCGGTATCGCGCAGGCGATCCTCGGCGATCCCGAGATAATCATTCTCGACGAGCCGACCGTCGGACTTGACCCGATGCAGATAATCGAGATACGCGATCTCATCCGCGAACTCGGCAAGGATCACACGGTAATACTTTCGAGCCACGTCCTCCCCGAGATATCCGCCACCTGCGATTACGTTATCGTGATCGCTCACGGCAAGATCGTGGCTTCGGATACCATGGAAAACCTCAACCGCAGCTTCTCCGAGACCGAGGTCATAAAGCTTGAGGCGCGCGCGCCGCTTGCCGACGTGAAGGAGATCGTCTCGACCGTTCGCGGCATTGAAAACGTAAGCTTCACCGAGACCCCCTCTTCCGTAAAGTGCGACGTCGAGGTGAAATCCGGCAGCGATATCAGAGAGGATATATTCCGCGCCTTTTCTTCGGCGGGAATACCGCTTCTCAGACTTGAGTCGAACAGCCTCAGCCTTGAGGATATCTTTATAAAGCTTGTGAACGAGGAGCATATGGAGTTTTCCTCCGAAGATGCGGAGAACGCCTCCGAAGGCGCGGCTTCTTCTGCGGACGGCGCACGGAGCGAGGAAGAATATTCCCCGTATTACGAGACCGCACCGAAAAGATCAAAGAAGAAAAACAGGGAAGAGACCGGGGAGTATTCCTCCCTTTTCGGAGACGGCTCCGGAGAAAAGGAGGACAAATAAATGACGGCGATATATAAACGCGAACTGAAAAGCCTGTTCTCCGGCATGATTGCACCGGTGTTTATGGCGTTTCTGCTCCTTATGGCGGGAATATATACCTGCAGCGTGAACTTTGGAGCGGGATATCCGGAGTTTGAAAGAGTTATATCCGGAATATCGTTTATTTTCCTTATAATCGTACCGATACTGACAATGCGCTCGTTTTCCGAGGAGCGCGCGGCGAGAACGGATCAGCTTCTTTATACTCTTCCGATAAGAACCTCCGCTGTCGTCGCGGGCAAGTACCTTGCGATGGTCACGGTTCTCGGAATCTCAACGCTGATACTCTGCCTCTATCCGCTCATCCTTTCCGTGTACGGCGATGTGTATTTCGTCACCGCATATGCGTCGATATTCGCATTCTTCCTCGTCGGATGCGCCCTTATTGCGATCGGAATGTTCATATCCTCCCTCACCGAAAGCCAGGTGATCTCGGCGGTCCTCACGCTCGGCGTGTTCATACTCCTTTACCTTATGAACAATATCAGCGCGATGATCCCCGATTCGACCGCCGCATCGTTTGCGTTCTTCATTCTCCTGTGCATTGCGGCAGCGCTGCTCATCTATGTCATGACCAAGAATGCGGTAACATCCGCCGCGGTAGGCACGGTTCTCGTGGTCGCCGCAAGCATCGTTTATGTCGTGAAATCGTCTCTGTTTGAAGGCGCGTTTGAGAAAATGCTCAATTCTCTTGCGGTATTCTCAAAGACGTATTCCTTCATGTACGGCGTGTTCGACATCGGCGCGGTCGTTTATTATGTAACTGTGATCCTGCTGTTCGGTTTTCTCACCGTGCAGTCGGTGGACAAGAAGCGTTGGAACTGAGGAGGCGGTAAAATGAATGACAACAATATGAATGTGCAGAATCCGGAAAACGCAGCTCCGAAGGCGTCAAACGCGAAAAAGAAGAACCGCCGCGTCCTCAAAACGGGGTCGTATTCCGTCGCGGTGTCGGTGATCGTGATTGCGATCGTCGTGGTGATAAATCTTGTCGTTTCGGTGCTTCCGAAAAGCGCTACCGAGATCGATATGAGCGCGGAATCGGTGTTCTCGCTCGGTGACACGACGAAGGGGATCCTCGAAGGAATAAAGGAAGACATCAAGCTTTACTATATCTGCGAGGAAGGTCAGGAGGACACCCGCGTAGAGAGGATCGTAAACAGCTACGGCGAGCTTTCCGACAAGATAACCGTTGTCCGTGTCGATCCCGCGATAGATCCCAATTTCGTGTCGAAGTACACGAATGAAAGCCTCGAATCAAACAGCGTTATCGCAGTGTCCGATAAGAGAAGCGCGGTCGTCGGCTACGACGATATGTACATGTACTACCTGGACGGATACGGCGATCTCAGCTACAGCGAATATCAGCAGTATGTGACGCAGTATTACTACAGCACGGGGCAGTATCCGTCAACTACCGCAGACAGGCTTTTCTACGGCGAGCGCGATATAACCTCCGCCGTTGCGAGAGCAGCCGAGGACAGCATACCGAAGATATATTATACGACCGGTCACGGGGAAACGGGTCTGTCCTCAAAGTATACCGACTACATCGAGACCGAGAACTACGAGCTTGTGTCTCTTGCGCTCGTGTCCGAGGGAGTGCCCGAGGATGCCGAGGCGGTAATAATCTATGCGCCTACACTCGATATTTCGGCGGAGGAAGCCGAAACTCTCAAGACCTATATCAAGGGAGGCGGAGATATCGTCCTCATCACCGGATATGAGGTGAATGTCGGCGCGAGCATGCCGAACCTCTCTTCCGTATGCGAAATGATGGGCATGAAGTCCGAGGACGGACTTGTGCTTGAAGGTTCGCAGAGCAATTACTACAACAATCCGCTGTACCTCTATCCCATAATCGGCTCAAACGGACCGACAAGCCCCGTATCACTTCTCGATTCCTCGAATATCGGTGTTCTCATGCCGTATTCGCACGGCATTAGCGCGATCGAGGGAGCCGAAGGAGTTACGGTGACCCCCGTCCTCTCCACCACAACATCTGCGTATATTAAAAAGACCGTCGATGAGAATACCACGGTGGCGAAGGCTGACGGCGATATCGAAGGACAGTTTATGGTAGCCGCGGCATCAACCTATTCCGACGATGCGGAAAACGCCGACGGCGGACGTATGGTCTGGTACTCGAGCATCTCCGTGATCGGCGATTCCGTGGATCAGATGACGAAGGGCAATTCGCAGCTCTTTATCGCAACGCTCCATTGGATGTCGTCAAAGACCGAGTCGATCTCGATAATCGGAAAGAACGTGTCAACCACTTTACTCACCGTTACATCGCAGACGGCTTCCGCTTGGAAAACGGTTCTCTGCATTGTCGTTCCGCTCGTCGTAGCAGGCATCGGATTTGCGGTATGGGGTGTCCGCCGCCGCAAGTGACAGGCAGAGCACGATTATTTTAAGGCAGCGCCGCATCGGCGCAGATGCCCGAAAAAGAAACGCGGGATCGCTCACCGTATTTTTCCGGCGGGCGATCCCCGAACATTATTTGGCTGAAAGGAAATCTCCGCCGTAGCGGAGAACGCGGTTTACGTCATGGCTGTAAAAAAGAAGAAAAAGATTCTGCCGCTTATCGCCCTTGCGCTTGTGCTCGGCGTGCTTGCCGGAGCATATGTCATACTTTCCCGGATGGACCTCAATAAGGATGAGCCGCTCGAGGAAACTCCGAAGATCACCGTTATCGATAAAAACGCATCCGATGCGGTCGAGCTTGCTTATATAAAAGGAAACGATTCCGAGCTTTCCTTCACCTGCGAATCGGGAACGTGGTACTACGACGCCGACCGCGATTTTCCGCTCGATCAGACGAAGATAAGCTCGATGGTGTCCGCCGTTTCCTCCGTGGTCGCAAGCCGGGAGCTTGACGGAGACAGCGGAGAGTACGGCTTTGACGCGCCGTCGCTCACGGTGGTCGTGAAGTATTCCGACTCGACCGAATACACGGTCAAGCTCGGCAATGTGAATTCCTTCAATTCCTCCACCTATCTCATGCTTCAGAATTCGAAGGTGTATCTCTTCACGGATAAGCTGACCTCAAGCTTCAACTATACCTTCCGCGATCTCATCGTGCTCGACGAGCCCGGCGGAGACATCGACAACAACTACCTCGTTTCGATGACCGTCAGAAACGCGGACGGAGCCGAGAACACTATCACCGACGGAAACGGAATGGACGATCTTCTCTCGACCCATAACAAAACTATTGACTGCGAGGATTGGGTGCAGTACGCCGTCACCGCCGACGAGCTTGCGGATTACGGCATCACGGATTCTTCGGCACGGCTTATAGTGAATTACAAGAGCGCGGTCGCCGCAACGGATTCCGACGGAAATGCCACGACGACGCGCGTGCCCGCATCGTATGAGGTGATGTTCGGCGGCGAGTGCGAGAAGGACGGCGAAAACGGCGAAAAGATCCCGTGCGTTTATTATACGATCACCGATTCGACGATCGTTTACCGTATGGAGAAGACCGACTGCGACAAGATAATGGCTTATCTCGAATATACTCCAGATACGACCGCATCCGATACCGAGGCAAGCCCCGATACCGAATCCGCCGCGGAATAATGTGCCTGCACTGACCGCGCCGCATGATGCGCGCACGAACGGTGCGAAAGCACACCGACGGCAAAATAAAATAACTTCACACACCGCCGCGCCGGAAGGGAAAATTCCCCGACCGCGCGGCGGCATTGTTTTCCGTTCGCCTTTTCGCGTGCCATCTGAACCGCTTTTTGTACCGGATCGCGTTTTTTCGTGATTTTTCACGCTGAACAATAAATATCCTTAATATTTACAAATCGTTCACACATCAAGCAATAAAGTATATTATAATTAACTCGTAAAGTATAAATAATCAAATCAAGAAAATGATTTTAAGCAGACGCGATGCGCCATGCACATACGTCCGATCGGTCGGAGGTACGGTATTGACATTCGGTTCAGCTTTGTCAAACGGGCGCTCGGGGAGAGCGCGCAGCGCCTGCCTTTCGGGAAAATTCGGAGACGAAGGGGAGATTGCGATGGTTCTGTAGTTAATATATCCCGCCGCGAAAGGTACGGTGAAAACGGCGTTATTTTAGAATTTATTTGTATAAATTTCTCAATGTTTACAGTTTGTTAATACAAAGCTTGCAAAATTGCATTATAATTAATTTGCAAATAAATAAAAACAAAAAATAAGAAATATGTATTTTGCATCGGTAAAACAGAATATTTTGCCGTTGTGAAAAATATATTTGTATGAGGTCACTCTGACAAAAGGGGGCGATTCCGTTGGCTTGGTAATCTTTTATGTTTTGCAAGCAGAACCGCGAAGAAAATCGGGATTACTAAATTTGTAGATGTTGAGAGGATAACTTTATGGGAAAAATCAGAAAAATTTTATCTTTCGGAATCGTTGCAGTAATGGTTGCTTCGTATTCTATCTTACCGTCAAATGCATACAATCTTTTCGGTAGCGGAAAACTCGCAGGTGGGATTTATAATCGTACATATTATATAGGATGCAGTTCATATAAGTATATTAATGCGTTTAATGCCGCAATTGAGGATTGGAATTGGGCACTTAATCCATATGACAATGGTAATGGTGTTGATTTTTACTTTAGAAAAGTGAGTTCTTCTGCCAGAGCAACAATTTGTTTTTGGGGCGAAACAAACCCAAATGCCAAATGGGCTGGTGAAACAAGACTATTTGATGCAAATGGTAATAATATGGTCAATAACGGCACTTTCAGATATTCGAATTGGGCTCATGCAAGTATTAGTTTTAATACAACGCAAGTTCCTGAAGATAATGCTGATAAAATGAGAAGTATTGCTGGACATGAGATAGGTCATGCTATTGGTCTTGCTCATAATCAAGCAGACAACGGAGTGCTTATGTATCAAGGATTTATTGCCAGAACCGCAATAGTTCCGACAGATGATGATATTGCAGGCGCTCGCGCAATATATGGTTAAATTTGGAGGTTAATATGAAATTCACAAAATTATTCATCTCGTTTGCTTTGATCGCAAGCGTGGCTTTGAGTGCATCTTCGTGCGCGCAGTCCGGAAAGGTGCAGAGCGAAACCGATTCTGCCGAGCCTAAACAGACGGAATCTGTAACTCTCGAACAGCAGAATTCCGGGGAAAAGCAGGAAAAACTTTATTTCCCCGAAAAAAATGACAAAACCAATAAAGCGCTCGCAGAAATGATTCCGGAACAGATGTCATCTTCGGTTGCCGAAATGATGCAGAAATCCGATATAGTCATTGTCGCCCGTGTCATCCGCGACGATGAGCAGTGGCTCAGTGAACCGAGCAAGCTTGAAAATACGCGCTCGGTCGTGACGGTTGAGGAAGTATGGAAGGGCAATGTTTCGGTCGGAGACAGCGTGAGTATTTATGAAACCGGTTGGCGTTATGATGGCTACGATTTTTCAATCGGAGGCGAGCCGATTCTCCGCAAGGATATGCATGTCATTCTTTTCCTTGATGAAGAGCATGACGGAGACCGCGGCGTACGCGGATGCTATCAGGGCAAAATCTTTTTGGATGAGAACGAAACGGCTTATCCGTTCTCCTATTACACTGTCGGTCAGGAGGGATATGGTCCGTTCACCGATATGCCTCAGCCGATGGCGCTTTCCGAGCTTAGGAATCTGCTCGGCGTAAATCGGTAATCATCCGCCGGACGCTGCAAGCGATCGGGTGCAGACAGATCATTGACGGCGATTCCGTTGGTTTGATGACTGCTCTATGGCTTGAGTACAGAAAAAGAAACAGTGAAAAATTACAGATGTTAAGGAGCGGTTATATGGGAAAGATGAAAAAGCTATTATCTTTAGAAATTGTCGCAGCACTTGTTGTTTCGTTTTCCGTTTTACCGTCCAGTGCGTATAATCTTTTAGGCAGCGGAAAACTCGCAGGAGGAATTTACAACCGTACATACTATATAGGATGCAGTTCATACAAGTATATTAATGCATTCAATGCTGCAATTGAGGATTGGAATTGGGCGCTTAATCCGAACGACAACGGCAGCGGTGTTGATTTTTACTTTAGAAGAGTAAATTCATCTGCGGGAACTACGATTTGCTTCTGGGGAGAAACGAGACCGAATGAATCATGGGCTGGCGAAACAAGACTGCTTGATGCAAACGGAAAAAATATGCTTGACAACGGAAGTTACAGATATTCAAATTGGGTTCATGCAAGCATCAGCTTCAATACAGCCCGTGTTCCGGAAAATAATGCTTCAAAAATGAGAAGTATTGCGGGTCATGAGATAGGGCATGCTATAGGTCTTGCTCATAATCAGTCAGATAACGGAGTACTTATGTATCAGGGATTTGTTGCAAGAACCGCAATAGTTCCTACAGACGATGACACGGCAGGTGCCCGTGCAATATACGGTTAAATCGGAGGTTAATATGAAATTCACAAAATTATTCATCTCATTTGCTTTGATCGCAAGCGTGGCTCTGAGCGCATCTTCCTGCTCGCAGTCCGGAAACACAACCGATAAAACCGAGTCTGCCGAGCCCAAGCAGACGCTGACAGCCGGTAACGAACTTCAGAACTCAGAATCCGAACAGAAAAAGCTGTATTTCCCCGGGAAGAACGATAAGACAAACAAATCACTCGCGGAGATGATCCCCGAGCGGATGTCCTCTTCGGTTGCCGAAATGATGCAGAAAGCCGAGCTGGTTATTGTCGCCCGTGTCGTCCGGGACGATGAGCAGTGGCTCAGCGAGCCGAGCGGACTTCAGAATACACGTTCGGTGGTGACAGTTGAGGAAGTCTGGAAGGGTGACGCGGCAGTCGGAGACAGCGTGAGCGTTTACGAAACCGGTTGGCGTTATGAGGACCATGACTATTCGATCGGCGGAGAACCGATTCTCCGCAAGGATATGCGTGTTGTTCTGTTCCTTACCGGCGTATATGAAGGTGACAGAAGCGTCTGTGGAAGTTATCAGGGCAAAATCTTTTTGGATGAGAACGAAACGGCGTATCCGTTTATGTATTACACCCCCGGTCAGGACGGGTACGGTCCGTTCACCGATATGACCGAGCCGATGCCGCTTTCCGAGCTTAGGAATCTGCTCGGCGTAAACCGATAAGCACCGTCCGGCACCGCACTTCCCGCGATCAAGCCGCAGACGGACTTTACAGTGATTCCTTTCGGTTTATAATAAAATCGCGCCCCGAAAGCAGCTGCTTTCGGGGCGCGATTTTTCGGACAAAAAGGAGATTTCTCCTTTTTTATTCATGCCAGCCGTCGATTCCGCCGCGCTCGACAGCGCCGACGATTCGTGTGTAAAGCCCGCGGTGCTCACGGTCGAAGGCATGAAGCATATCCTTCATTTTCGCGCGCTCGGAGGTCTTGTCCATGGGGCAGGGGCTTTTCATGACCGGAAGAGATGCCTTTTTTACAAAGGTTTTTATGTCGCGCTCTTCGGTGAGAAGAAGCGGGCGTATCATCGTGAGGTCCTTCCTTGAAAGGTATGTTACCGGGGAGAAGCATCCGATCCTCGCTTCAAAGAAAAGATTGAGCATGACCGTTTCGGCGGCATCGTCAAAATGATGACCGAGTGCAAGCTTGTTCACCCCGTATTCCTTTGCAAGATCGTGAAGCGATCCGCGCCTCATGCGCGCGCACAGCGAACACGGGTTCGATTCCTTTCTCACATCGAAGATCACACGGGCGATCTCCGTGCGCTTGACGTGAAACTCCACCCCGAGACGCGAGCACAGCTCGGCGATCTCGGAGGTGTCCGACGGCGCGGCGCCGACGGTTTCGGATGCGTCAAATCCCATGTCGAGCATGAGCGCGCAAAGATCGTATTTTTCAGGATAGAATTTTCTCAGCTCGGACAGAACGCAGAGGAGTGCGAGAGAATCCTTTCCGCCGGACACGCCGACGGCGATTCGGTCTCCGTCCTCTATCATGGAGTATCTGTCTACGCATGAGCGCACACGGCTGAGAAGCTTTTGCATTTCTTTCATGGATCTACCTCGTAACAAACGTGAGGGATTGTGCAGTGGAAAATTTCCGCCTACGGCATATACTTATAGAGAAACGGAGGTGTCTTATGAAAATATACATAGATCAGGGTCATAACCCGAGAAATCCGAATGCCGGTGCGGAGGGAAACGGACTCAGGGAGCAGGACATCACATATAAGGTCGGTGTCGAGCTTGCGGAGGATCTGCAGGCGGCGGGGATCGAAACGAGGCTCTCGCGCCCGCTTCCGACAATATCCCTCGGCACGTCAAATGCTTCGTCTCTTGCCGCAAGGGTCAACGACGCAAACTCATGGGGAGCGGATTATTTTATCAGCCTCCACACGAACGCTTCGGAGATCGAGAGCGCGAGCGGCTCGGAAGGGCTTGTGTACGCGCTCGGAACGAGGGCTGCGGTTCTTTCCGAGAACATCCTCGAGCAGCTCAACGCATCGACCGGACTGAGAAACCGCGGAACGACCGCGCGTCCGTCGCTTTACGTTCTGAGAAGGACTCAGATGCCCGCGGTGCTTGTCGAAATGGGATTCATAACAAACCCGTCGGACGCTTACCTTATGGATACGCGGCCGTGGCTTTTTGCCGACGGTATCGCAAACGGGATACTCGCCTATCTCGGGGAGCTGTGAAGGCTATTGTTCGTCTTTCCGATGCGGAAGATCGGGGCGCCGCGCCTTCGTGATCTCTTCGGATTTTTCTCGCCGCCACTTTTCGATGTTCGCGTGGTGACCGGAGATCAGCACCTCCGGAACCTTGCGCCCCATGAATACGGGCGGTCTCGTGTACTGCGGATATTCGAGAAGTCCGTCCTCGAAGCTCTCGTTTTCGTGACATTCCGCAGCCGGGAGAACCCCGTCTATCAGGCGTCCCACGGCATCGGCGACGATGCAGGCGGGAATCTCGCCTCCGGTGAGGACGAAATCGCCGATTGAGATCTCTTCGTCCACGATCTCTTCGATGATCCGTTCGTCTACACCCTCATAGTGACCGCAGAGGATCACAAGACGGTCGTAGGAGGCAAAGCGCTTGGCGCATTCCTGATCGAAAAGAGTGCCGCGCGGCGACATGTATACGGTATGTACGCGCTCGCCTTTACGAAGATCGGCGGTCGCCGCCGTGTAGCATCCGTAAATCGGTGGAGCCGCCATAAGCATGCCGCGCCCGCCTCCGTAAGGAGTGTCGTCAACACGGCGGTGACGGTTTCCGGAGTAGTCGCGTATGTCGTGGCACCGTATATCGAGGATTCCCGCGGTGCGCGCCCTGCCGATTATGCTTTCCGACAGCACGGTGTCTACAAGCTGCGGGAACAGCGTCATTATATCCATTCTCATTCTGAAGAGCCCTTTCTTCGGCGGCGGATCAGTCCGTCATTCCCTCGATAAGCTTTACGAAAATCGCGTGATCCTCCTCGGGAGAAATCCGCTTTACGAATTCGCCGACGCAGGGGATCATGAATTCTCCGCTGGACGGCTTCTTTACGACGTAAATATCACGTCCGGCGGGTGAGATCACATCGGAAAGAGTTCCGTAGACTTCGCCGCTTTCCGCATCCTTAACGCTCAGTCCGATAAGATCGGAGATGAAGAAATCTCCGTCGTGCCTCGGGATGTCGTCGCGGTCGGCGTAGAGCACGAGATCGCGCATCGCTATGGCGCCGTCGAGGGAATCCACACCGTCAAACGACGCGACCACCATTGATTTGTGAACGAATGCGGACTTTACGCAAAGTTCTTCGAGCACACCGCCGCGGCGGTAGTACATGCGCTTGAGAGACGCAAGAACCTCCGGAGAATCACACATTGACGAAAGCCGTACCGCGCCGTGAACTCCGTGGGTTCCGACGATTTTCGCACATTCAAGATATTTTTCCATTTGCGAATCAGCCTCCGCGGAGCGGAAGCGTCCTTTCTTTTTTTGATTGCGGCGCACCGAAAAGTCGGCGTTGAAGCCATATGCCGCTTCGCGGTCGGCTGCTGTCCGACTTTCTCATCGGCGTATGCCGCCGTCTGCACGAAGCCGACGGAAGTGCCGCGCCGATAAAGCGGGAGCGAATACAGAAAAAAACGCATACGGTGAAGAAACCGCACATAGTAAAGAAGCCGAACAGGTGCAAACTCCTGTTCGGCTTTTCGGTTACGGATGAACAGGCGCTCAGCCTTCGATTACGCGTACAGTCTTGATTACGGGGGGATTGACGGGAGTTGTATTTTTGCCGTCGGTTGCACTGTAGCTGCACTCGACAGCCGCTACCGCGTCGATCACATCCATTCCGTCGGTTACCTTGCCGAATGCGGCGTACTGACCGTCAAGGAACGGGGAGTCCGCGTGCATGATGAAGAACTGCGAGCTTGCGGAATCGTAGCTCTGGCTGCGTGCCATCGAGATAACACCGCGCTTGTGAGAAAGGGTGTTGTCAACTCCGTTTGCGCTGAATTCACCCTTGATCGTCTCGCTCGAGCCGCCGGTGCCGTTGCCCTTCGGGTCGCCGCCCTGAATCATGAATCCGGGGTAAATGCGATGGAAGGTGAGACCGTCGTAAAAGCCTTCGCCTGCAAGCTTTACAAAGTTTGCGACGGTTATCGGAGCAATATCGGGATAAAGCTCAAGCTTTACGGTTCCGAAATCCTGTATTTCCATTTCTACCATTACGGTTTTGCCCATATCTCCCGTAGCTTCATCATCTTTCTTTTTGTCGGAGCATGCAGCACATCCGATACATATAAGCGAAATGCAGAGAATTGCGGACAGAAGTTTTTTCATCGGGAGAATCCTTTCAGATAAAAATAATTTCAATCTATATTCTATCAAAAATTGTGTTCCGTGTCAATGTTTTTTTCCCATTTGCGATTATTGACGGCGGAGTTTACATATAATTATATGAAAAACATCGGGCGGGGCTCGTGAAGTGCCCGACGAAGCGCGGGCGGCGCTTTGGCGAACGGTCGGAGATCGGATTTTTCACCCGCAGACTTTGGCACATAATAATCCCCGGCGGCATTTTTCGGATACTGCGCCCGGCATGATCCCGGACAGACGGAGGCGGACATGGATAATGAAAATCTCAGACGGACTGTGTATTCCATGGCGGCTGCTGCGCTCGGCGCGCTTGCCGCTTATCTTGCGCTGCGGTATCTTCTGCCGCCGGCGCTGCCTTTTCTGCTTGCGTATCTTATTTCAAAGGCGTTTGCGCCGATACGCCGCGCAATGTCACGGTTTTCTCCGAAGCTTGACAAAACGCTTACGTTCCTTATCCTTTGCGTTTTCACCTGCCTTGCCGGATGGGGGATATATGCGCTTTTTTCGGCTCTTGTCAAGCAGATATGCTCACTTTTTGCATACCTTTCGTCAACCCTCGGAAACGAGGATAACCCGCTGCGCACAACGATAGAATTTTTCGTGAATCTCAGAGAGCGTTTTCCGCGCATGGGATTTGATGAGGCGGAGGCGGAAAGGGTCTATTCCGTGGTAAGCGAGATCGTGAAAAACGCAACGGTAAAGGCAAGCTCGCTTGTCACCGATATCGCCGCATCGGCGGCTGCCGCGCTCCCGTCTGCGGTCGTGGCGTTTTTCGTTTCGCTAACGGCGGTTTTTTATTTCACGCTTGACCGCGGGGATTTTCTCAGATCGCTCAGAGAGATCATTCCGGAGAGGATGTGCGGAAGGCTGGTTTTGTGGAAGGACCGCATAACGGATGCGCTCCGGAAATATTTCAAGACATACCTCGTCATGATGCTTTTCGTCTTTGCACAGCTTTACCTCGGATTTACCGTGATCGGAATAAAGTATTCGCTGATACTTGCGCTTGTCGTTGCGTTTATTGACCTTTTGCCGGTGCTCGGCGTCGGTACGGTGCTGATCCCGTGGGGGCTGATCGCACTTATCTCGGGAGACGTGCGCACGGGCGTAGGACTTCTCATACTTTTCGGGATCATGTCGGTTATCCGACAGTTTTCCGAGCCTCATATTATCGGCACGGCTCTCGGGATACATCCGCTTCTTGCTCTGATCGCGGTGTATTGCGGAATGGAGCTTTTCGGACTGTGCGGTCTGATATTCGCTCCGGTCGTGCTTTATCTTATGAGAAGCTTTTCACCCTCTGCAGAAAAAAAGGACGATGGCAAAGCAGAGGATGAAGGATAAACAAAAAACGGGGCTGCCGTCTTGCGGCAGCCCCGATATCGATTAATCCTTTGCCGGAACGATCATTCCGTAATTTCCGTCGTGCCTGCGGTAAACCACGCAGGTTTCCTCGGTTTCGCTGTCCGTGAATACGAAGAACGAATGTCCGAGAAGGTTCATTTGAAGAATAGCTTCCTCCGGAGACATCGGCTTGAGACTGAATGACTTCGTGCGGATGGTGAAATCGCCTTCCTCCTCTATAGGCTCGCCTCCGTCCGAAGGAGCGGGTATATTGAGCGTGGCATCCTTGAGACGGCGCTCAATGCGTGTTTTGTTCTTTCTTATCTGACGTTCGATGTTTTCGACACATTCGTCGAGCGCGCATATAAACGTCGAATCCTTTTCTTCGCTGCGGAACAGAGTTCCCTTGTATGAGATCGTGATTTCAAGGCATTCGTTTTCGCGTATGCGGCTGAAGGTGACGAACGCATCTGCACCGTCGGGAAAGAATTTATCGAATTTTGCAAGCTTCTTTTCGACGCGCGCTTTGAGGTCGGTGTCAACATTCATTTGTCGTCCGATGATCGAGATGTTCATAATCATACCGCCTTTTTCAGATTCACTCGGATCATTGACTCGGGGTCAACGACCTTCGTCTACGATATTATTATAACACACAAATTGTGATATGTATATAGAAAACGCAAAAAAATATCCGCACGATACGGTGATTTTACAATTTATTCAAAGCATGCCGAAAGAAATATGAACAAATTCGACTGAAATGACCTTCGACGGCCACCGTGGTCTTCACAAAGCGGATAGCAAGGAAAAAGCCGCCTGAAGGCGGCTGATGTTTTAAAGCGGTCAGTCCATATAACCCTGACGGTAGAGAAGCTCTGCAATGAGAACTGCTCCGCCGGCGGCGCCGCGAAGGGTGTTGTGCGACATGCCGACAAATTTGTAGTCGAAGAGCGAATCCTCGCGCAGACGTCCGCAGGTGACGCCCATTCCGCCGTAGATATCGCGGTCGAGCTTGATCTGGGGACGCGCATTGTCATCAAAATAAGTGATGAACTGCTCGGGAGCTGACGGAAGTCCGAGAAGCTGAGGCAGTCCCTTGAAGGAACGCCAATCCTCGAGAATGGCTTCCTTGGGAGGCTTGTTCTCGAAATTCACGAAAACGGCTGCGGTGTGTCCGTCGGTCACGGGAACGCGAATGCACTGCGTGGTGACGACCGGAGCTGTCGCGGGGACGATAACTCCGCCCTGGACTTTACCCCATATGCGAAGCGGCTCGCGCTCGCTTTTTTCTTCTTCACCTGAGATGAACGGGATCACGTTGTCAACCATTTCGGGCCATTCGGCGAAATTCTTCCCTGCTCCGGAGATTGCCTGATAGGTAGTTGCGACGACTTCGCGGATACCGTACTTGAGCAGGGGAGTCAGCATCGGCACATAGCTCTGGATCGAGCAGTTGGGCTTTACGGCGATGAATCCGCGGCGCGTGCCGAGACGGCGGCGCTGTCCCTCGATAACGGAGAGGTGCGCGTCGTTGATCTCCGGGATCACCATGGGAACATCGCTCGTCCAGCGGTTTGCCGAATTGTTTGATATTACGGGGAGCTCTGCTTTCGCGTACGCTTCCTCAAGTGCGACGATCTCCTCGCGGTTCATATTCACCGCGCAGAAAACGAAATCGCACTTCTCAGCCATAGAATCAATATCGGCGGCATCGGTGATAACCGTGTCGGCGATATGTGCGGGAATCGGCGAGGACATTTTCCAACGGTCCCCGACCGCCTCGGAGTATTTTTTTCCGGCGCTGCGCGAGGACGCTGCAAGAGCGCTTACGGTAAAATACGGATGGTTTTCAAGAAGAGTTATGAAGCGCTGTCCGACCATTCCCGTTGCGCCGATTATCCCGGCTTTTAATTTTTCTTTCATTTCTGAGGCTTTCCTTTTCGATTTTTATACAGATTATCTTACATTCTATCATATCCGGACTGAAAAGTCAATCTTGCCCGATACGAAGTTTGAAATAATTCTTTATCCGGCAAAATAAAAATATATATGATGTTTTTGGGCGGATTTTTACAAAAATGTTGCATTGGCGCGCAAATTGGTGTATAATTTATTATGAGTTTGTGTGTCTGCCGCACAAATGAGGCAGGTGAATGATTTTTACGGAGGCGAGATGAGCAAGGACATAGGAATCGACCTCGGAACAGCGTCGGTGCTTGTTTATGTGAAAGGCAAAGGCATCGTTTTGCGGGAGCCGTCCGTGGTTGCAATAGATAAAAACACTGACAGGATACTGAAGGTCGGAAGGGAAGCACAGCAGATGCTCGGACGGACTCCGAGCAATATAATCGCTGTAAGACCTCTCCGGGACGGTGTTATAAGCCAGTATCAGGTCACTCTCAGAATGATACAGTATTTCATAAGGCGCGCGTGCGGAACCGTGCTTTTCAAGCCGCGCGTTATTATCTGCGTACCTTCGGGGATAACGGAGGTCGAGGAGCGCGCCGTTGTCGATGCCGCGACGCAGGCGGGCGCGAAAAAGACGTACCTCATCGAAGAGCCTGTTGCGGCGGCGATCGGCGCGGGCATAGATGTTTCGATGCCGAACGGTCATATGATCGTCGATATCGGAGGAGGCACCACGGATATCGCGGTTATATCGCTGAACGGAGTCGTTGTGTCGGAATCGATAAAGGTTGCCGGGGATAAATTCGACGAGGCAATAATAAGATATGTCAGAAAGCATCATAACGTCCATATCGGAGAGCGCACTGCCGAGGCGATAAAGATAAAGGTCGGTTCGGTATGGGAGCGTGAAGAACCGTGCTGGGTTGAGGTGAAGGGAAGATGCGCTATACAGGGACTTCCGCGCCTTGTGCGTGTAAGCTCGCTTGAGATGCCCGAGGCTCTTGAGGAGCCGATCACGCAGATAGTAGAGGCGATTTGCTCAGTTATCGAGAGAACACCGCCGGAGCTTATCGGAGACATACTTGAGAACGGCATAGTCATGACGGGCGGCGGAAGTCTTCTCTACGGACTTAACCATCTTATTGCAAATGTGACCGGCGTAAAGACGCGTGTCGCGGATAAAGCGGTGTCATGTGTTGCGATCGGAACGGGACGCAGTCTCGAAGTAATGCCGGATATCCCGGAAGGTGCGATAAATATATCACGTCAGCGTTCTCAGCAGAGAGTGATCTACTGATGCCGTTCGGAGCCTCACACTGACCGTATCGCGTTCGGCGCGGGTCGGTATTTACGATTTTCGTAAAACGGTGTCGGCTCTGCCGACAGAAGAACAAAATATCGGGGCAAGCGGCGCTAATGCGCATGCTTGCCTTTGAAAAACCGATTACAGATATACCGCCTTGTGCGGTACGGAGAAATCATATGGGACTTTCCGAACTCTTTCTTATTGCCGTCGGACTTTCGATGGACGCTTTTGCGGTGTCTGTCTGTAAAGGGCTTTCGGTAAGCCGTGTCAAATGGCAGCACGCTCTTTGCGTGGGACTTTACTTCGGCGTTTTTCAGGCGATTATGCCGCTTATCGGCTATTTTCTCGGAAGCCGTTTCCAGCACCTCATAACGAATTTCGACCATTGGATAGCCTTCGGACTTCTCCTTATCATAGGCATAAATATGCTTTGTGAGGCGTTCGGCAAGGAGGAAAAGGAAAGCTCGTCGTTCGATTTCAAGACGATGATAACGCTTGCTGTCGCAACGAGCATCGACGCGCTTGCCGTCGGAGTTACGTTTGCCTTCCTCGATGTTTCGATCCTTCCCGCAGTCGGATTTATCGGAACGATAACCTTCGCGCTTTCCTGCGTGGGGCTTTTTGTCGGCAACATATTCGGCTCGAGGTATAAAAAAGGTGCCGAGATCTCCGGCGGTGTGATCCTCATCCTTATGGGGATAAAGATACTTCTCGAGCATCTCGGCGTGATTTCGTTTTAACGGATAAGACACTTTCGCGGGGAGGTAAATATGCCTAACGATTTTTACGGTGTTGCATGGATATTCATAATGTATGCGTTTGTCGGATGGTGCTGCGAGGTGATTTTTGCCGCACTGTGCGACGGCAAATTCGTGAACCGCGGGTTCCTTGCAGGTCCGGTCTGCCCGATATACGGGTTCGGCGTGCTTATCGTGGTGTGTGTTCTGAATCCGATTAAGGACAACATTTTCGTACTTTTCATCGGATCGGTGCTGCTCACATCGGCGCTTGAATTCGCGGCGGGCTGGGCGCTCGAACGCTTCCTTCATCAAAAGTGGTGGGATTATACGGACATACCGTTCAACATCAAGGGATATGTCTGTCTGAAGTTTTCTCTCCTCTGGGGACTTGCCTGCGTATTTGTCGTAAAGCTCGTTCATCCGACGCTTTTCGCACTTGTGATGAAGATACCGAGAATTGTCGGCATAGTCCTTCTTTCCGTATTCTTTGCCGCTCTTGTCTCCGACCTTACGATAACATTGTTCGCACTGCTCAGACTTCCCGGAAAGCTTCGTGCAATGGAGGAGATCGAGGAGGCTCTGCGCCGAGTCTCGGATACAATAGGATCGGGACTTTCCGACACGACGCTTCGTGCCGCTCAGAAGAATTCCGATATAAAGGAACGCGCCGAGGCTCAGATAAACGAAAAACGCGCGGAGCTTGAAAAGCTGCGCGAGAAATACAAAAAGACCATCGTCAGAAGCAATGCGTCTCAAAGACGTATTCTGAAAGCTTTCCCGAATCTCTCGAACGGTAAGTACAAGATCACCGCGGAGAAGCTGAAGAAGCACTACGAGGATGCGAAAAAATTCATAACAAAAAAGTAAAACGGAGATACCGATGAAAAAAGTAATGCTTGTTTTCGGAACCCGTCCGGAAGCGATAAAAATGTGTCCGCTCGTGAACGAGCTTAAAACAAGAAAAAACATAAACACGGTGGTGTGCGTGACGGGACAGCACAGGGAAATGCTCGATGCGGTGCTTCGCGCGTTCTCCGTAACGCCGGATCACGATCTTTCGATCATGAAGAGCGGACAGACGCTTTTCGATATCACCACCGGAATACTCGAGAAGATTAAGGCGGTGCTTGAAAGCGAAAATCCGGATGTCGTGCTTGTTCACGGTGATACCTCGACGACATTTGTGACGGCACTTGCATGCTTCTATCTGCAGATTCCCGTCGGTCATGTCGAAGCCGGGCTCCGCACATACAATATATACTCCCCGTATCCCGAGGAATTCAACAGACAGGCGGTCGGCATAATCGCCAAATACAATTTTGCGCCCACGGAGCTTTCACGGGACAACCTTCTCCGCGAGGGAAAGGACAGCGCTTCGGTCTACGTCACGGGAAATACAGCGATCGACGCACTGAAAACCACGGTGCGCGACGATTACACACATCCGGAGCTTGAATGGGCAAATGGCAGCCGCCTCATCATGATAACCGCGCACAGACGCGAAAACCTCGGAGAGCCGATGGTGCATATGTTCCGAGCCATACGCCGCATAATAGACGAGCATCCCGACGTGAAGGCTATCTATCCGATACATATGAATCCCGCGGTGCGTAAGGTCGCCGAGAGCGAGCTCGGCGGAGACGAGCGCATCCGCATAATCGAGCCGCTCGACGTGCTTGATTTCCACAACTTCCTTGCGAGAAGCTATATGATCCTCACGGATTCCGGAGGAATACAGGAGGAAGCTCCTTCGCTCGGAAAGCCCGTGCTCGTTATGCGCGATACGACGGAGCGCCCCGAGGGAATCGCCGCGGGCACTCTCAAGCTTGTCGGCACCGACGAGGACGTGATCTATGAAAACTTTAAACTTCTTCTTGAGGATAAGAGCGCATACGATAAAATGGCTCATGCATCAAATCCCTACGGTGACGGCTTTGCCTGCCGCCGCATAGCGGATATCCTCGAGGGATAAATCCTCGCGCGAAAAATAAGCCCTTTGCATACCGTACCTGCCGAAATCGGAATTGGCACGGCGTCAAAGGGCTTTTTCTCTCCGTGAACATATCACGGCAAAATTCAGAAAACTACTCCCACGGATACTGCCCGAATTTCGGAAATTCCGGACATCGCCGGGGGAGATTTCTTTATTTTTCGATATCGTTTTTCTTCTTAAGCTTGCAGGCGGAGACGACGAGCTTTGAAAGCACGACGAGCGCGAGCACGTTGGGGATTACCATGAGGTTGTTGAACATGTCGGTCAGCTCCCATACGAGGTCGTTTGAGAGGACAGAGCCGAGGAAGATGAACACGATCGCAATGATCGAGTAAACGAGGTTCGACTTCTTACCGAAAAGGTAATTTACGTTGATCCTTCCGAACAGATTCCATCCGAGAATTGTGGAAAACGCGAAGAAGAAAAGGCAGATTGCTACGAAGATGTTTCCGAATGACGAGTTTCCGAATGCGGAGCCGAAAGCAAGCTGCGCGGCGTTCGTCTTTGAAACTCCGAGAGACGTGAGATTCTCGGCGCTGAGCACCTGACCGTGAAGTATTCCGCCTTCGGTGAAAAGCGTCGATATAACGACAAGCGCCGTCATCGTGAGCACGATAAAGGTGTCGATGAATACACCCGCCATTGCGACTACACCCTGATCGTGGGGATCCTTGACGTTTGCGAGAGCGTGCGCATGAGGCGTCGAGCCCATTCCCGCTTCGTTTGAGAAAAGTCCGCGTTTTACACCCTGACTGATTGCGGTTTTAAGCGCATATCCGAGGCTGCCGCCGACGATCGCGGTCGAGTTGAACGCATACTTGAAGATGAGACCGAACGTCTCGGGGATGTACTTTGCGCGGATGCAGAGAACTGCAATGCCGCCGATGATGTAGAGCACTGCCATGAAGGGAACGATCTTTTCGGTGACGGAGCCTATGCGCTGTATTCCGCCTATAAAGATGAAGAACGCGACGGTGCAGAGAACGATGCCGATCGCCCATCCGGGGATGCCGAATGCGGTGTTGCAGACTTCGCTGATCGAGTTCGACTGCACCATCGTACCCATGAAGCCGAGTGCAAGCGTGATCGCCACGGCGAAGAACACCGCAAGGAATTTTCCGAATTTGCCCTTGAACGCTGTGTGTATGTAATAAACGGGACTGCCGGAGATCGAGCCGTCCTCATGAACGATCCTTGTTTTCTGAGCAAGTACCGCCTCGGCGTAGATCGTCGCCATGCCGAAGAATGCGATGATCCACATCCAGAATATCGCACCGGGGCCGCCGATGAGGATCGCGCCGCAGGCACCGACGATATTTCCCGTACCTACCTGAGCGGCGATCGCCGTTGTGAGAGCCTGAAACGACGAAAGGCCGCTCTTCTGCTTTCCGCCGTTAAGACTTATGTTGCCGAATGTTTTTTTCATGCTTTCGCCGAAGCAGCGTACCTGAACGAAGCGCGTGCGGACGGAGAAAAAGATTCCCGTGCCTATGAGGAGGATTATGAGAATATAATCCGAAAGATAGGCATTGACTGTTTGCACTATGGGCAGGAGTGCGTCTTGAATTGTCTGCATTTTATGATTCCTCCGAAAAAATAACTGCCCGACGCTTGTCGGACAGTGAGGAAAAAACAAAACACAGACACAATCGGTATAAAATCGATCTGCTCTGTCTGTTTGCCTGAGAGATTCGGCTTGCGCCTTGCACCTTCGGCATTCAACTGAATGAATTCTCCAGAGTGTCCTCCGCCACCGGTTATCCCGATGGTTTCAACGAACGTCAGATGTGCAAAAACGTTTGTTTTTGCAATATATTTATATCCTAATGCATTTTTATTCATTTGTCAATAGGCATAACGCATATTTTTCGAAAAAATACGATATTTTTGACGCGGACTTTAATTTTGCCGCTTTTCTGCCGCCTCCACGGAAATTTTCGCCCGTGACTGCGGGATTTTTCCGTAACTGTACACCGCCTGCCGTGCGAATATCCGCCGAAAAAATTTTTTGGAAATTTTCGTTTTCCTATTGACAAAAACATATGAACAGTGTATCATATGAATACAAACTCATATGAAGGAGTGCTCACATGAACAAGAAACACGATCATACCGCGCTGCTCGGTGAAGTGAAGAGCGAAATGCCGAAGGATGAACTGCTGTCCGATCTTGCGGATCTTTTCAAGATATTCGGCGATACCACGCGGATTAAGATACTTTACGCTCTGTTCGAGTCCGAAATGTGCGTTTGCGCGATCGCCGAGCTTCTTAATATGACGCAGTCGGCGATCTCCCATCAGCTCAGCGTGCTGAAGAAAAACTCTCTCGTGTCATCGCGCAGGGAGGGGAAAACCGTGATATACGCTTTGGCGGACGATCACGTCCGTTCGATAATCGATCAGGGCTACGAGCACATCACGGAGGACGACTGATTTGCACCGGCGCTCCGCCGCGCTTTCCCTGAAAAGCGCGCCTAACCACGTCAAATTTTTTCACATAAAGAAAGGGCAAAACAATGAAGAAAACCTATATGCTTGAGGATCTCGACTGCGCAAACTGCGCCGCAAAGATGGAAGAAGCCGTAAAGAAGATCGACGGCGTAAAATTCGCATCGGTAAATTTTCTTGCACAGAAAATGACTCTCGAGGCTGACGACGAAGTATTCGACGAAATTCTCAAAAAAGCGATAAAGACCATAAAGCGCGTCGAGCCCGACTGCCGCGTTATAGTAGACTGACGGGACGGCGTCGGAATAAAGTTTTGATTTTCGGACCGCCGGCGGCGGGGAGGAATTAAGCCATGACAGGAAAACAGAAGAAAACGCTTGTACGCATAATCATATCGGCGGTGCTTCTCGGCGCCGCATGGATCACCGAGGCAAATACGGATTTTGCATGGTATGTGAATCTTCTCATCTTTGCGATGCCGTATGCGGTGATAGGATACGACGTCGTATGGTCGGCGATCCGCAATATCGCGCACGGTCAGGCATTTGACGAGAGCTTTCTGATGGCGGTCGCCACGGTCGGAGCATTCGGAGTTGCCGAATATCCGGAAGCGGTGGCGGTAATGCTGTTCTATCAGATCGGAGAACTGTTCCAGAGCATCGCCGTCGGCAAAAGCCGCCGCTCTATCGCGTCCCTTATGGATATACGTCCCGATTCGGCATGCGTTCTAAGAAACGGTGAGGAAATCACCGTTTCTCCCGAGGAGGTCGCGGTCGGAGAGATCATCGTCTGCCGTCCCGGAGACAGGATCCCTCTTGACGGAGAGGTCGTCGAAGGCGAAAGCGCGGTGAACAGCGCCGCACTCACAGGAGAATCGCTCCCGCAGGATAAGCGCGCCGGGGATCAGGTTGTGAGCGGCTCGATCAATATGAGCGGAGTTATAAAGATCCGCGTGAGCAGCGTGTATTCCGAAAGCACCGTCGCACGGATTCTCGAGCTTGTCGAAAATTCGTCCGAGAAGAAGGCAAAGGCGGAGAATTTCATAACGAAATTCGCGCGCTGGTATACTCCCGTGGTCGTCAGTGCCGCGCTGTGCCTTGCATTTATTCCGCCGATATTCACCGAGGGTCACAACTTCTCCGAATGGATCGGACGCGCGCTTTCGTTTCTCGTAGTTTCGTGCCCGTGCGCACTTGTCGTATCCGTGCCGCTTTCATTCTTCGCGGCGATCGGAGGCGCGTCGCGAAAGGGAATCCTTGTGAAGGGCGCGGGATATCTCGAAGCGCTTGCCTCCGCCGATACCGTCGTATTCGATAAGACGGGAACTCTCACCAAGGGTAACTTCACCGTTTCCGCGGTACATCCGGAGCGCCTCTCCGAGGACGAGCTTCTCGATATCGCGGCGGCTGCCGAGAGCCATTCGACTCACCCGATCGCGGAGTCCATAGTGAAGGCTCACGGAAAGCACATCGATCCCGAGCGGATCGGAAGCATAAGCGAGGAAGCCGGACTCGGCATAAAAGCCGAGATCGACGGACGGATCGTGTATGTCGGAAATTCCAAACTCATGGATAAGGTCGGCGCCGATTGGCGTGATTGCCATCACCCCGGCACGGTAGTCCATATTGCCGACGGAAGCGAGTATATGGGGCATATCGTGATTTCCGACGAGATAAAGCCCGACAGCGCCGAAGCGATAAGCGAACTCAAAAAGCTTCATGTGCGCAAGACGGTGATGCTCACCGGAGATACGGAGAAAACCGCTGCCGCGGTTGCATCTGCGGTCGGCGTGGACGAATACCGCGCGGGACTTCTTCCGGGCGATAAGGTGAGCGAGGTCGAAAAGCTCCTTTCCGAGAAAAAGAGAGGAACGCTCGCGTTTGCAGGAGACGGGATAAACGACGCTCCCGTGCTCATGCGCGCCGATATTGGAATTGCAATGGGCGGTCTCGGAAGCGATGCCGCGCGCGAAGCGGCGGATATCGTTCTGATGAACGATAAGCCGTCCGATATTTCCTATGCGGTGAGAATATCGCGCAAGACAATGTCGATAGTAAGGGAGAACATAGTTTTTGCCCTTGCGGTCAAAGCAATCATTCTTATTCTCAGCACACTCGGAATAAGCGGAATGTGGGCCGCCGTGTTTGCGGATGTCGGCGTGATGGTTCTTGCAGTGCTCAACGCAGTGCGTATGCTCAGATTCCGCTGAGGATTTCGCCGCGAAGGTCTGCGTGATTCCGATGACGCTATATCCGTTCACCAAAGCCCCGGACAGATCCGCACGGAGAAGCGGCGGACTGTAAACCGCACCGGAGCGTATCCGGCAAACGGAGAGAGATCAATTTCATAAAAACGGCGCACCGACGTACAAAAATGTATGTCGGTGCGCTTTTTGCTTTCGGAATTACGGCGCGTCATCTTCGGCTGAAGTGAAGGCGCGCGATTTACCCGCGAATACCGTCGCGGTTTGACGCGGCGGATACTGCGGCTTGCTTTGATTCCATATATAAGAATGTATTCACGCAGCATTCGGATAACCGCATAAGCTTTACCGATATCCGTATTACAAAGGATCAGGTTTCTTTTCTTTGCGATAAACCCTACGCAGTCGTTTATTCAAAAAAACTGCCGCAATATTTATTTGATCCAGATTTCGAGGACTTTGATTCCTGTTTTGTCGACCCGATAGGTGTAAATTGGTATCAGGTTGTCGGGAAGAACTCCGACTGAAAATAATATCTCCGAAATCATCTCCGGCTGCACAGAGTGAACAGAATATACCCGTCGCCGTGCTTCAAAACGGCTCTCCTTTATTAATAGCATGATTGTACATAAGACAATTTTGACGCAATCTTGAAGAAAACATTGACAAATGATGAACGATATGATAAAATACAAACATAAAGACACATAAAACATAAATAACGCGGAGATTGTGTAATGATATATAATTTATCTTATCGACGAAACTGTAATATCGGATTTGCTTTTACATGCTTTTTGTGTCAAAAATTAAAATATATGTATACAGCGCAAAGCTAACCTTTACAGGGCGTTTTTGCGCTGTTTTATTCATAAGGAGGTAATTATGGCAGACCAAATAATCACGGGACAAGTTTTCTTGACACACCGGTTTTCAAGCAGCGAAGCAAAAATCTTCGGGGAATACCTGAAAGAACGTGCTTTAAAAAACAAAATATGGCCCAACCTCTGCGGCCATTTCAGCAGTCCCGACGTTCAATATAAGTATCCGCCGGACGACTATCTGCAAAAGGGGTATATCCCGTTTGAAATTACCGACTCCGAAAATTCTTCTGAGGCAAACCAAATACTGAGTGACATTCTGTATGACGAAAATTATCACATAGCGGATATGAGCTGTTCAGGGCTTTATGACATTCAGTCTTTTCTTGAGGATATCATAAAGCATGAGGCGGTATCGAAAATTATTGTTTCGATCGATCTGGCTCACGGCTATCCGTATCTGGAAGGTTTTTTCGCAAAATGTGTGATTCATGCGAGTGAGTTCTGTACTGCACTGATGACTCTCCCCAATGCATTTGCAGTGCCCGGGGGAGAATTTACTGTCGTTAAGGATGGTGCTCCGATTGCAATATTTCGATGATAAACACAGCAATGTTCACTGCCGACTCAGAGCCTCGGATCACATACAACACTTTGCCGGAGAACATCTATGTTTTCGATGACGGCTTTCGGAAAATACTGCGCAAAATGAAATCACTTTTAATAGGAGAAGGGCGTGATTAATATGCAATGCTGAAAAAACTGCGCAGACGGCATCCGAATATAAATCTATAAAAAGGAGTTTAATATGAAACGAATAATTTTTACTCTTCTTCTCGCACTTGCCGTATTGACATCCTGCGCCGATCCCGATTCTGTTGTAAAAACGCCTTCGGATACTTCCGTTCCGTCTGCCAAAGACAGTATTGTCGATTCCGAAAAAAATGAAACTACCGAGCCGTTTGACAGTGAGACTTCAAATAACATTCCTACGAAGCAGGTTCTCTTTTCCGACAAGGGGATTGAAGTCGAGTTTGTCGGACTTGAAGAAAAGGGGTTTATCGGATTTGTAGGACCCAATCCGCAAGTAACTGCCGAATTGAAGGTTACAAACAATACGGATGAGAAGGTAGCTATAACATACTTTATTACAGCGGTTAATGATTTTTCGATGTACGGCGGCGGAAATGACGGTTCTGATATTCCGGCGGGTGAAAGCATATGTGTGAAGCCTTGGATTTTTCGGAGCGATTTGAACGAACAGCTTGTATCCGTAGTAAACAGCATTGACATTGCTTTCAACGTTCTTGTGGATGCCGATATTATTGTAGATAACGAAAATCTCCGAATCCAAATAAATGACGAGAAAGATCTGGATATAGAAGAAAAGGAAATTTATAATAAAGACGGATTCCGCTTTTTTATCTACCGTTTGGGTGAGTCGGCACCGTTATTCTGCTTTGAAAACAATAATTCCGATTATGCCGATATATTTCCGATTTCTGCCGAGGTGGACGGAAAGACGCTTGACCTTGCCGAAATGTTTTATCCTGGACACTCCACTATACCTAAGGGGGGAAAAGTTGTTCTTGATTTATTTTCTCCTCGTTATGGTCAAGAACAGAATTTCTTTATTAAATATGCAGACTCGGATATAGTAGTGTCATTTGAAATTTTATTGTATGAAGGTGAGACTGATACATCCTATATTACAGATCCCATTACGATTAAAATGAAGTAAAAGACATGGAGACGCAGACCTTTCTGCAAGGCGCTCATTCGATTTGATCCGAAAACCCATGTGAATTTGGCTTATAAATGCCAATGAAAATTAAACAACGAAAAAGAAAGGACGAAGCAATGAACACAAACAACAACATTGACGCGCGTTCCCTCATGTTGGATCGGATGATCCGGGATGAAAAAGACAACTTTCCGCCCTCACGCAATGGCGAAAACGAAATCATTGACTTCATTATGGAAAATGCCGACCTTGCGCTTACAGCCGAGCAGATCGATTATTTGCTTTTCCGTTCGTCCCCGCCTTTTAATCCGGACCGTGAGGATTATTTTGACGTGCTTGACCGTATGATATCCGAAGCAAAGGCTCTCGGTAATAAAGAGCGCGTTAAGTGCATCTATATGAAAATACCGTTTTATCCCGAGGATAAAGACTTCGAACGCAAAACGGAGTTTGTAAAAAGCGGTATCGATTATTTCCTTTCCATCGGATCAAGTCGGGAGACCGGCGAACTTTATCTTGACCTCGCACATCATGCATATGCCGATATAAAAGAACGGATTGCTTTCTGTGAACAGGCGCTGGGGTATCTCGACAATTCGTCAAAGGAATATGCCGGTGCTCTGGCAGCGAGTAAAATGCTTCATCACATGGAATGTCATGAAAACGAAGCTTGTCTCCATTACTGCGCTTTCGGAGAAGCCGTTTTCCGAAACGGGGAAAGCATTTTTGTATCTCTCATGCATCAGGACTCTGCTTGGCTGGGAAAATCGGATCCGCTGTATTTTTGCCCCACGATTCTGAAAGGAGATGCCGAATATCCCGAATTCGTGAGCCTGCCGTTTGACGTTCATTCTCGGAAAGTCATCATTGATGAATCATTGACTGCCGATGCATCTGCACGTCAGTATGGGGAGTGTGAGCTTGTCCGCCATCCGGATGAAAAGGTGATCTGCCGGGCTGACGGGAAGGAATACGTCTGTCATGTATTTTCATACGGAAGATCGAAACGCGACGGCGAACAGGTTATCGGGGAAACGTCGGAAAAGAATTATTTTGCCCCCGGGATAGGACTTGTACGCACGGTTCTTTCGGTAGACGGCAAGGATTGTGTTGAGGAATATGTTTATGAGTTGTGTGATTATACCGTAAAAGGCGGGGAAGGCTTGCTGCCGCTTTGCGTCGGGAATAAATGGTGTTACATGCAGCTCGGCTGTCCCGAATCGGCAAACCAGATTATCGAGCGCGAGATCATATCTCAAAGCGGCGATGAGTATTTGCTTTCGGGCTTGGATTACGCCTGCCGTGTGCCGAACGCGGATTCGTAAAATGTTCTTGCAAGCTGTTTTGTTTCATGGTATAATAGACACGGTATAACGTTGATCGGTAATTGAAAGTTTACTTACCGTGTCCGCGAGTTTAGCGCGGCGCGCTAAACTCCAACGTGAGACCGGGGTTTGGTTTTACTGCATAAAAATTCCGCGGCTTACGCCGCCCCGTGCTACGCACGGCTGCAATATTGACGTCAGGACACGGTATAACGTTAATCGGTATCTGTACGTCAATTTACCGTGTCCGCGAGTTTAGCGCGGCGCGCTAAACTCCGACGTGAAGCCGAGGTTGAACACGGTATAACGTTAATCGGTATCTGTACGTTAATTTACCGTATCCGCGAGAATGAGAACATGGCATAACGTATAGCCTAACTTGTACGTTCATTTACCATGTTCCCGAAAACGGAGCGCCGCTCAGTTTTCCAATGTGCGACCGACTTTGCGCGATGCGCCAAACTCCGACGTGAAACCGGATTTCGGTTTTACTGCATAAAACTTTGCGGTACGCGCCGCCCGCACACAGTGCGTGCGGCTGTATTGACAGCTTTGCAAAAATGCCGCAGACAAGCATTTTTTGCTTTGCGGTATAATAAGAATTCAGTGGGGAACAGATGAAGGAAACATTTTTTTCACCGGCGGATATACTTCTTCCGCCTTATACGCCGGACGATCCCGCGTGGTGCAAATGGAGCGTCATCGCGTGTGATCAGTTTACATCCGAAAAGCAGTATTGGGACAGCGTGGCAAAGATCACGGAGGGAGCGCCCTCGGCGTATTCTCTCATTTTGCCCGAGGCATATCTCGGAAGCGAAGCCGAAGAGGTTCACAAGAAAACGATTGCCGCATCAATGGATACCGTGGGGACTTTTCTGAAAAAGTATGAAAACGTCATGGTCTATGTGGAGCGTACTCTTGAAGGCGCAGGTGTGCGCCGCGGACTTGTCGGCAAGCTCGATCTTGAGAAATACGATTACTCCGCGTCGTCGATTTCTCCCGTCCGTGCGACCGAGGCGACCGTGCTTGAACGCATTCCGCCGCGCTGCCGCATCCGCGCTTCTTCTCCGTTCGAGCTTCCCCATGTTATGGTTTTCGCCGATGATAAGGGAGGGATCATTTCTTCGCTTGCGTCGCGCAAGAATGAGATGAAAAAGCTTTACGATTTCGATCTCATGCTCGGCGGCGGGCATATTGCGGGTTATCTCGTCAGCGGCGAGGTACTTGAATTCGTTGCGGCATCGATCGCAAAGTACGAAAGCTCGTTCGGCGGAACATCCCCTGTCGTGTATGCGGTCGGCGACGGCAACCACTCCCTTGCCGCGGCAAAGGCGCATTGGGAGAATGTCCGTGCATCCGGCTGCCCCGCGGCGAGATACGCACTTTGCGAGATCGTGGACATCTCCGAGCCTTCAATAGAATTCGAGCCGATCTATCGCATTGTTAAGAACTGCAGCGTTCCCGATTTCCTTTCGGCGCTCGAAGCGCTCTCCGGCGACGGAGAACAGAAGGTGACCGCACTTTACGGCGGATGCGAAAAGGAATTTTCTTTTGCAGCGCCGACTCATGCGCTGACGGTCGGGACTCTTCAGAACTTCATCGATTCCTATATAGAAGCGCACCCCGATGCGGAGTGCGACTATATTCACGGGACGGACTCACTGCGCGTACTCTCCGCGGAGAAGGATTGCGTCGGATTTATATTCGACGGAATGTCAAAGGATGAGCTTTTCCCGTATGTCACGGAGCACGGAGTGCTTCCGCGAAAGACCTTCTCGATGGGCGACGCACATTCAAAGAGATACTATACCGAAGTGCGCGGCATCGTGTGACGGTCGGCGCGAATTTACTTAACGGACTGCGGAGCGATACCGCAAAAAAACGGGAAGCCGTCGGCTTCCCGTTTTTTATGTGTAGACCGCGTCCTGCACGCAATCCGGAACGCTCCGGAAGCGCCGTCGGATCAGCGTTGACGCGAAAAAGTCCGTGCGGTATTCCCGAAGAACATTTGAACGCTATCTCTCTATCGCGTTTGCAATGTCACGCGCAAGCAGCGCGTGAATTCCTTTATCCTTTGCGGCGCGCTCTCCCGCTTTTCCATGCAGATACGCTCCGTATGCTGCGGCGTGAAGCGGATCTGCCCCTGATGCGGTGAGCGCGGCAATAACTCCCGTCAGCACATCGCCGGAACCGCCTTTCGCCATTGCGGATGTCCCGCTTGTGTTCACAAATGTCGTTTTGCCGTCGGAAATTACGCTGCGCGCATCCTTGAGAAGACATATAACTCCGTGTGCTTCGGCGTAATTCTGCGCACTCTCGCAAAGGCTTTTCTTGATTCTGTCAATGGCGATCCCGGTCAGACGCGCCATCTCGCCGAGATGAGGCGTGACAGTCACCGGAACATTTGAAGGATAGCAAAGTCCGAGCGATGCCGTGATGTTCAGCGCGTCCGCGTCGCATATGATCGGGACACGCGCGTTTTCGAAAATATATTTTACAATACGTTTCGCCGTATCGCCTTGACCGAGCCCCGGACCTACGACGACACACGACGCTTTTTCGAGAGCGCTTTTAAGCGTTTCTTCGGGACCGCTTGCGCCGTACAGCGACAGCACCGCCTCGGGCAGGAGCGTCTGAAGGATTATCCGGTTTTCTTCGGGTGAGAGAATGTCACACAGCCCCGCGCCGCTGCGGTACGCCGCAAGAGCGGACAGATACGCCGCTCCCGCCATTCCGACGCTTCCGCCCGCGATAAGAACTCTGCCGAAGCTTCCCTTGTTCGAGTACGCGGCGCGTGCGCGAATCGGCGCAAGATCGCCGTCGCCGAGCGCATATATCGCATCTTTTGCTTCACCGGACGGGATTCCGATATCACATACGGTTATTCGCCCCGCGTATTCGCATCCGGGGTAAAATACATGACCTCGCTTCATGTTCGATATCGCGGCGGTCTCATCGGCTCTGACCGCGCATCCCATCACGGCTCCGGTGTCCGCCGAAATTCCCGACGGAATGTCTACGGCGAAAACGCTTTTTCCGCTGCGGTTCATGCTGTCGATAATCTCGGCGTATTCTCCGTCGATATTCCGCGACAGTCCGATCCCGAAGAGAGCGTCAATGATCAGTGTCGAATCGGAAAAATCCGACCGCGGCGATATCTTTATTCCGCTTTCGATCAGCTCGCAGAGACGAAATGCAGCCTCGGGAGAGCATCTCTCCTTATTTCCCGAAAAGACGACATCCACGCTTATTCCGCGCCGTGCAAGCATCAGCGCGATCGCCATGCCGTCGCCGCCGTTGTTTCCCGTACCGCATACCGCAGTGACGTGACCGAGGTCGAATCTTCCGTCGGAGATCATGGAGACACAGGCTTCGGCGGCGCGCTCCATAAGCTCACGCGACGGAATCCCGAGCGCGTTTATCGTATAATTGTCACACGCCTTCATTCCGGACGAATCAAGTATTTTTATCATTTTTTCCACATCCTTTCGGATAAAATCCGATGTGCTGCTTTATCGGAAAAAATCGGTAATCTCCCGGTAAAGCTTTTCTTCTGCTTCGGCGAGTCTGCCGAAATCCATTGCGCGCTTGTAGATTTCCTCAAGCTCAAAATGATATGTGCCCGCTTCGGACAGCGCATCCGCCGCACCCGATGCGAGAGACAGCGCGCATTTTTCGGTGAAACGCCGCTTGTTTCTCGAATCTTTGAGCCTGTCGGGGAGAAGAAAACGAGATATGTTTATGTTTCTCGACGCTTCGGGCGGTCTTTCGGGGAAAGAGCCGATGTATATGTCCGCGCAGTCTATGTGCAGAGCCGAGATTTTATCGGTATCAACGCTGTCGCGGAATACCGTGTGAGATCGCTTTCCTGCCGAAAGCGCTTCGGCAAGCGCCGACATGACCTCTCCGTGCGCGTCCTCACGACCGCTTACGCTCCATAAGGTATGGTTTGCCGGAAATCCGAGAGACACCGCACCCTTCATTGTGAAAGCCTCGCGTGTTCTGAATCTTCTGCGGTAGTCCGCACTTTCCGGAAGAGCGGCGACGCACCTTTGCACGAATGCGTCAAGCTTTTTTCGGTCGATCGCTCTTGCGGTGACCGAGCGAAGATCACGGCGCATGACCGAAAACGCGGCGAGAAAACGGTAAGAGCGCTCGAAGCATCCGCTTTTTTTCTTCGCAAGCGAAATTATTCTGCCGCGCTCCGACTCGAGAATGCCTTTGTCCCAGAACGAACCGAAGTCGAGAACGGCGGAAACTGCGCCGGGGTATTTCGCATCATAGGCATGCGGACTTGTTCCGTCGATCACCGCGATACGCTTTCCGCCTCCGCTCAGCACTACGGCATCGAGCGAAGAGGGATCGGAGCCGCACAGAAAATACTCGGCACCCGCCCCTGCATCGGCGGCACGCTCGGCGAGAATGCGCATGAAAGTGCTTTTTCCCGTTCCGGGACCGCCCTTTATTATGTACAGGCGGTCGAGCGACGATTCTTCGTAAAAGTCTCCGAAAAGATTGACAAACCCGACTCCGGAATTTGCTCCGGCAAAATATGTTTTTTCTCCGAAAGGGGATTCTATGTATTTGTATAAGCCTATCATAACGCACCAAGCCTTTCAAACTTAATTACCCTTATAGTATGCGAAAGGCTGCGTTTGTGTTACGACGTCTTGCTTCCCGATCCGTACCGCGTTTTTTACTTTCGGCACGGCGGGACATATTCCGAATTGTCAGGCGAGTCCGAGCATTTTCGAAAAGTCCGCCATCGCTTCGGATATCTTGATCTGCTGAGGACATACCGCCTCGCAGCTGCGGCATCCGATGCAGGCATTGGGGCGGCGGTCGGGGTCGAGCGCGTCAACCGCCATCGGTGCTATAAATCCTCCGCCCGTAAAGGAGTGCTCGTTGTAAAGCTCGAGAAGACGCGGAATATCGAGATGCTTGGGACAGTGGGATGTGCAGTAGCGGCAGGCGGTGCAGGGAAGCACGCCCTTTCTCACCATCTCATCCGCCATTTCCGTGATAAACTTCATCTCGCTTTCACTCAGCGCTTTGTCCTCGCTGAATATCCGTATGTTGTCCTTGAGCTGATCGAGATTCGACATTCCCGAGAGGGAGACGGTAACTCCGGGGACTGACTGAAGGAAGCGGAACGCCCAGCCTACCACGCTTTCGTCGGGACGCATTTCCTTGAGCTTCGCGGTGTTTTCCTTGGAGAGGGAGGCGAGCATACCGCCGCGAAGTCCTTCCATTACCCAGATCGGAATGTTCCGTTCGTTCATAAGCTCGACCTTGGCTTTTGCGTTCTGGAAATTCCAATCAAGGTAATTGAGCTGTATCTGACAGAATTCCATGTGCTCGCCGTATGCGTCGAGAAAGCGTTTTGCGATATCGTATGAGCCGTGAACCGAGAATCCGAGATGGCGTATTCTTCCGTTTTCCTTCTGATTGAGCAGGTATTCGAGAATGCCGTACTTTGGATCGAGATAGGGGTTTACGTTTCTTTCGTACACATTGTGGAAAAGATAGAAGTCAAAATAGTCCGTGCGGCATTTTTTGAGCTGCTCTTCGAATATCTCTTCGACCTTGTTCATGTTCGAGAGATCGTATCCGGGAAACTTCGTTGTGAGATAGTAGCTTTCTCTCGGATAAGCGCTGAGTAGCTTTCCGCATACCTCTTCGGATTTTCCGTTGTGGTAGCCGTATGCAGTGTCAAAGTAGTTTACGCCGTGCTCCATCGCATATGAGAACATTTCACGACAGGCTTCCTCGTCCACCGTGCCGTCCGGCAGTGTGGGCAGACGCATCGTGCCTACTCCGAGAGATGGGAGAAGCAGATTCTTGAAATTCTTATAAATCATTTTGAATCCTCCTTTTGGCGCTGTTTAATTCCTTTATTTTATCTTTCAGCGCGCAGAGCGCATCATCGACATTTTCGATTTCGGCGACGGTCTGCTCCATCGGGCAGATACCGTCACCGGTACGGTTGCGGATCGAATCGATGAGATTTTCGTATTCGAGAGGGATGCCGGACTTTTTAAGCCATTTTTCGGCACTTCGGCTTACCGTGATACCGTAGCAGCTCTTGACACCGCCGAGCGTCATTATCATGGCGGCGGCTTTGCCGACGATCTTGTCGACTACAAAGGCATCTTTTAAAATACCGCTTTCGTAAAGCTTCATCATCGGCCCGATCCCGCGTCCGTATTCGGTGCGGACAATTACGCCGCCTTTTATTACCACGCAGGCTGCGGTGTCCTCCGATATGAGATTGAGTGCGGAGAGAAGCGCGTTCTTTCTTCCGCGGTCGCGGACGGCAAAACGGCGAAGAGCGACTGCTGCGGGCGGAATGAGAAGAAGCTGAACGGTGATTCCGGGAAGTCCGGTGACAAATGCACCCCATGCGGTAAGCGCGCGCAGCTGTCCGCTTATCGAAAGCAGGATCCGGAACACGAGCGCGTAAACTGCTCTGCCGCAGATCATTGCGGCGATCATTGCGGGGTACACGCCGAAGCGAATCTTGCCGAGCTTTGTCCTCGAATAGAGGAATCCGCTTACCGCGCCGTATGTCATCAGCTCAAACGACATTATTACCATCATGGGATATACGGCGGGCATGCCCGTCAGCAGACTGCTCAGTATCGGAAGTATGAAACCGCATGCGGTGCCGAGCGCACCGCCGCAGACAAGACCGCAGATGAACACCGGTATGTGCATTGGAAGAAGCACGGTTCCGGCGATTCCGAGCCCGTGGGAGACGGCAAACGGAAGAACTATGCCGAGTGCGACGAGGACTCCGGCGAAGGCGAGTTTTTCGTATTTGGGATTCATTGAAAATACCTTTCCGTGAATTTGATCGGATTGACAAAAAGCCGGCGGTAGGTTATAATATCTTCGAGGCTGTTTATCGGAACGATAAACAGCACGGGGCTTACGCCCCTTCCGGGCTTCGCACGGACTCGATATTGACGTCAGGACACGGTATAACATTAATCTGTAATTGTACGTTAACTTACCGTGTCCGCGAGTTTGACGCAGCGCGCCAAACTCCAACGTTAGCCTGTGATCGGACACGGTATAACATTAATCTGTAATTGTGCGTCAGCTTACCGTTTCCGCTGTTGGCAGTCGCAGCTTTTTCTGCGTAAAACGGTGATTTGATGCCGTTTGCCGTGCCGTGCGCGGCTGTGTTTACACGGACCATTCGAATTTACCGCTTGCGGCGGCAAGTACGGTGCAGGCAGAAAACGGAGCTTACACTGTATAACGACGTACACCGCAAATGAAAGGAGAGAATTCGGGATGACAGATATTCACTGTCACATTCTGCCGGGATTTGACGACGGATCGCCGTCGGTCGGTGAGTCGGTACGCATGGCGGAGATGGCATACGCTTCCGGTATCCGAAGGACGGTTGCCACTCCGCATTTCAGTGCGCTGAACGGCGATATCCGCCGTGCATCCGAGGAGATCGGCAGGCTGTTTGCTTCTCTTACGGAGGCTGTGGACGGCGCCGGGATATCTTTAAAGCTTTATCTCGGCGCGGAGGTGCTCTGCACGCCCGAAATTCCACGGCTCCTTTCAAAGGGGCTGATTCCGACCGTTGCGGGAACGGATTACGTCCTGACGGAGTTCTTTTTCGACGCTCCGACCGAATATATGGATAATATGCTTGACGAGATACGCTCGATAGGATTTATTCCGATCGTCGCGCATCCGGAGCGTTACGGAGCGGTGCAGGAGGATACGACGGTGCTTGCAGGGTGGTTCGGCAAGGGCTATATTATACAGATGAACAAGGGCAGCATGCTCGGCGCTTTCGGAAGGCACGTCAGAGCGGCGGCGCTCCGCATCGCGGAAGCGGGACTTGTTCACGTTATTGCGAGCGACGCACACGGAAGCGAGCGGCGCACGCCTCATATGGCGGAGATATACGGATTTATCTCCGAAAATTTCAGTGAGGAATATGCCGAGCTGCTGCTTGACAGAAATCCCGGCAGGATCGTGAGAAATCTTCCGGTCGTGCCTGCCGACTGACGAACGGTCTGTCCCCGGAGCGTGTCCGCGCTTTCGGGGATTTTTCGGTCATGGCTGCCGCATCTTCGGCTTGCGCGCCATTCAAACGGTCAGCGTGACGCGCATTTTTTGCACAGTCGGCTTTTTCCGCTTTCCTTTACGGTGCCGGATTTTACGTTTTCGGATTTTGCGAGAGACGGACAGCTTTTTGACGAATGATAAACGCTTCCTCCCGGTGTCCAATACACGGTCTGCGATTCATCGGGGATCGTTTCGGTTATGTTCGCACTGCCTCCGCTTTCCGTACTCCCGGTGCTTTCGGCGTTGCCGGACGGCAGTTTCGTTTCTTCGGCATTATCTTCGCTTTTTCCGCAGCAAAAGCGGCAGGCGAAATTTTTTCCGCTTTGCGCCGCCGTGCCCGACATGATATCCGAGCTTCTGCGCAGCTGTGCGCAGTCCGGGTCGCGGTGGTAAACCGATCCGGATTTCACCCAATATACGGTTGCGTCGTCGTCGATGCCGGACGGCAGAATCTGCGTATTATCAGAGGATGAAAGCTCCGCTTCCTCCGTGAGCTTTTCGCGGAACATGCTGACGAGTCCGGAATCCGACGAGGCGGGACTTTCGGAGACGGCGCACGAAAATAAAGCTGCCGCGGCCAATGCCGCAAGCAGGAAAATCAGCTTTGCTTTGCGCAAATTCGCGTCACCTCCGCCGTGAAAATCGATGTGCTGCGACCACATTTATTTTACCACATCGGCATCGTGATTTCAAGAATTAAAATTATACCGCACGCCCATTTCACCGCCTTTGGCCGCACATGAAATTTTTTGCTGCGGACAATGAAAAAAATGCGGGGATTTTTTCAAAAAACAGTTGACAAAACAGGGATAACGGTGTATTATTATCATGGTTAGCGTAAGCTAACCAAAAATGACGCAGTTCGGTTAGCGAAAGCTAACCCAAGCCGAAACACCGAATGACGCAAAATTACGCACCGCTTACGGATACCCTGAAAAAAAGGTACGCAGCGCCTGCACGGAACGGAGTATTAATTATCCGGCGCTCGGAACGGGTGTCGGGAACGGAGGAGGAAACCAATGGCAGTTGCCGAATTTCAGGGAGTGAGCCGCGTTTACACAAGCGGCGATCACGAACTCAGAGCACTTGACAAAGTTGACATGAAGTTGGAAAACGGTAAGTTTGTCGTAATTCTCGGACCGTCGGGAGCGGGAAAAAGCACGCTTCTCAATCTGCTCGGCGGACTTGACAGCCCGACTGAAGGGAAAATTATAGTTGACGGTCGGGATATATCCACGCTGACGGACGATGAGCTTGCCGAATACCGCGCCGAAAAGGTCGGATTCGTATTTCAGTTTTACAATCTGATCCCGA
>CDZG01043033.1_pt1 | contig 111609 bp, 104 predicted proteins | sample 557741 | NCBI WGS metagenome assembly CDZG01 (sample SAMEA3182086, study PRJEB8094) | gut metagenome | biome: human; feature: gut; material: Stool; isolation source: human stools | place: Canada | collected 2013-01-21
GTGAGAGTATACATGGTCCGCCGATCCGATGGCCGCTGGCAGCAGAGCGTCACGGACATAGACGCTTTCGGCCGGCGCAAAACAAAATACTTCTACGGCAAAACGAAGAGCGAGCTGCTGCAGAAGATCGCCGCCTACAACGCGGAGGCCGCCGACAGGAAGCGCGGCGTGACCTTCCAGACGTTGGCAGACGGCTGGTGGGAAGAGGCCGAACCGGCGCTCGCCCCGAACACCACGAAGGGCTACAAGGCTGCCATGCGGCGCGCCGCCGGGCACTTCGGCACCGCGTATGCGCAGGAGCTCCGGCCGGTGGACGTGAGCCGCTTCATAAAGACGTTCTGCAAAGAGACGAATGCCGCGGAAAAGACGGCACGGAATCAGCTCAGCGTTATCAGTCTGATCCTCAGCTGGGGCGTTGACCACGGATACCTGGATACAAACGTCGCGCGCGAAGTCAGCGTTCCGAAGGGCCTGCCGAAGCGGAAGGTCGAAATGCCGTCCTCCGAGGATATCCGGCGCGTTAAGGAAAACACGGATCTGCCGTTCGGCATGTTCGCCTACTGGGCGATGTATACCGGCCTGCGTCACGGCGAGCTGCTGGCACTGACCTGGGAAGATGTGAACATAGAGAAGCGCACGATCACCGTCAACAAGAGCCTGTACCACGTCGGCGGGCAGAAGACGAAGGCGCCGAAAACCGAAGCCGGCACGCGGGTGCTGCCGCTGCTCGACCGCCTGGCCGAAAAGATCACGCCCGGCACAGGTCTGATCTTCCCGAACCGGCACGGCGAATATATGTCAAGCGGCACGTTCACGAAAAAGTACGACGCCTACCGCCGCGCGTCCGGCGTGACCTGCACCCCGCACCAGCTGCGCCACGCCTTCACGACCATGCTGATTGAGGCGGGTGTCGAGCCGTCCGACGCGCAGGGGCTGCTCGGCCACGCGCAGCTCTCCACAACGATGGACATCTACCGCGAGATCCGCGAGATCCGCCAGGAAAAGGTGCGCGCCTCCGTCCTCACCGTGGATATCGAATAGAGCGTACGGTGTCAATTTCGTGTCAAAGCGGAGAATGCCATTGTAAAACCACGATTCAGCAACGGTTCGAATCCCTCCTTCTCCGCCATGAGTCCACCGTAATTCTGAAGGAATTACGGTGGACTTTTTATACCCGAATATGATAAAAATGAATTGCAGACCGGCGAATCTCCGCAGGCGCTACAAAGGAGTTCCTGCACAAAAAGAGGAAAATGCCAGAACGGAGGGCGATGATATGAGCGCGAGCTTCGTAACGCAGCAAATCGATTATATCGAATCCGAGGTTTATAAGAGGATCAAGCCCTTGGGCTTCCGGAAGCACGGACGTACTCTGCACCGGTTTGTTTCCGGCGACATTTCTCAGGTCATCAATTTTCAATGCGGTCAGGCATATCTGGATACTACGCACCTGATGTGGGTCAATATCGGGATCCGGATCCCGGAATGCACGGAAAGACGGTTTGACGCCGTGAACAGCAGAAAGTATTACCACGAGTATCATTGCACTATGCGTTCCTGTTTGGGTGTTATTGCGTCAAGAGACCTTGAAGCCGTAAAGACCTTCTGCCTTTACGATGACATCGAAACGATATGTGGGGAGATTATAAGCGAAATCGAAAACGATGTCCTTCCCGTATTTGATATTCTGTCAAGCCGCCAGGCGATTCTGGAACATCGAAGGGAGTATCCATGGTTTGACATGCTGCGTTATCATCTGATCCGGCTGGATGAATGCATGATCTATGGGCATTTGGGCGATCTGGCAAAGGCGAGAGAACTGTTTGACGAACACTATGAAAGCGCGCTGCAAACGCGCTCGCATTGCCCGGGGCATATACCCTATTTGGATGAGCTTCGCAGCACTCTTGGGTTTTCATAATAATACTCAAAATGCGGCGGGCTTTTTCTGCCGTTTTCCCACTCTGTGCCCCGCAGCGAAGCGAATTCTCAGCTAGCTAGAATCGACAGCAATAAAGCCTCGAGGAATTGAAGTACGATCGATTTTGTGTTATGATTATTTAATCAGATAGATTATACACTACAATCGTGACGAGAAAACACGGGGAGGCAACGGATATGAGCAGCACCTATCGTGTCGTAAAACTGCTAAAAAACCATCTGTACCCGACCTATCAACTGCACGCGTTCATGGCGAATGAAAAAACGACACCGCAGGATGGGCTCAGGCTTGCTGCTCTCACAACGATGCAGTGGCTGAAGATCCGTCTGGGGGACGATGTGCCAGAAGAATGGAAAGCGCTCCCGTCTCCGGAAGAGTATCTGTCCGCGACCGATGACGACCTCCCCTCCCTGTACATTAACCAGGGACATGTAGTCAATATCGTGTCACTGCCGGATAAGGGTATGTGGACTTTGCAAATCACTGAGCCTGACCTTGGCTCTGATCCGGGCAATCCGGAGCAAACGCGGCAGGCCATTCCCGGCCGGATCATTGAGACAAATATCGCTTTCCTGATCGTCGGCAAACAGCTCGAATGCGGCTTCAAGACCATCATCTCTGATCCCGTCGGGGCCAAGCCGGAAGCGGAGGTTTATCGCATCGCTGTTGTCCGGCAGCTGATGCGCAATCCTGCATTCGGCCTCAAGCAGGTCACGGACATCCCCTTGACAGCGCTCCGGCTGACAAACGCTTCCCAAGTCAAGACGATGCTCTATGTGACGCATCATGCGGACAATGCGCTGCCAACTGTTATCTTCACGCAGCCCCTGAAAGAGCAGAAAACCATGCCGGGTATCACTGACCCGAGCAAGATACGCCTGAATAGCAGCTTCCCGCCCCCGACTTTGAAGTTTGATCTGCCGGGGATGAGCCTGCCAAAACCGGCAGCTGCCGCGGGAAAGGTTGAGACTGTCGCCATTGATCCCCCGTATGATCTGGAGAAGTTCTGTTATTACACCTTCTCTCATTGCAGAACTTATATTCTGGAAGACGGCGCGAGAAACAGCTTCTCCTCCCAAAGCGGGATCCGTTTTGTCCCCGGGGATGTTGTCGTGCTGTATCCAACCGCGTATGGCGGCGGACAGAAAATTATTCCTTTCAAGAAGAATGCAGAAAAGCGTGAAGAAGCCATAGAGATCATAGAGATGGGTGTTAAATCCTATCTGAAAGCCCGGCCGATAGACTTCGGCAAGATTGAATTCCTGTCCGGCGCTCGTGAGCATCTGCTTCGGCTGTCGGATGAGTTGATGGATAGTGCCGAGGCAGCAGACGCCCATTTTAAGCAGAAGCTGGAACAGCTGAACTCTTTTTGGAAGAACGAAATGGCGCAAAAGGACCGCGATTTAGAGGCGGTCACCGCACAGTTGCAGCGGCAGAAAGAATATGCTGCCCGCTTGGAAGAAGAAAAGTCGCAGATTCGCGAGGAATGCGCCGCTGTACAAGATAAGATGCAGGCAGAGATCGACACCCGCGAAGCGACCATCGAGTTCCTGCAGCGCCGGTATGATCAGCCAAAAGACTATGACGGTATTGCGGCCTGGGTTGAGAAGCATTTCAGCGACCGGCTATTCCTGCACCCGAAAGCCATTTCCCGGATGTTGACAAAATCCAATCAGTGCGCTGACATTGCCCTCGTTTGTGATGCATTGGATTACCTGGCCACGGATTATTGGGAGCAACGGTACAAACAGCTTCCGAAGGAGATCGCACTTACGCGCTGTGGTGAGAAATACGGCCGGCCGTTCGATGTAAAACCGACAGGCCAGATGACGATTGAGTTTACGCCGTCTGAGTACCGCATTAAGTATTACAAGAACGCACAGGGCAAGGATGCCGACAGCGATCTGGATTACCACCTGCGTGTCGGCAACGACCCGGAGAATCTGCTGCGGATTTATTTCCTGCATGACGATGCCCGGCGGCGGATTGTTATCGGGTCCCTTCCTGATCATCTGAAAACAGTAACGGTTCAATAGTCGTCGGATAGAAGAAAAATGTTTGAATCGTTGACACGTTTTATTCCTGCGATGGATCGGAAAGAATCTGTCTTCTCCGGGCATCCGAGCCTGTTTGATGAGCTATACAGATTTGCGGACGAACGCAAAGAGTATCGCCTGCATGAGTATGGCAGAGTTTTAGAAGAATATGGGCTCAAATGGGACGATAGGGATTTGCGTGCCGCCGATGTATCCGAAATGGATGCACAAGGAGTCGTTGCTGTTCTCTTTGGCGCGTGCAGGGCAGATCACTTCTGTGAAGGAGACTTCGATGATTTCGCCAAAGACGGCTATGTCAGCAAGTGGCTCAAAAGGCTAAAGGAATTGGATGAGGAGGACGCTATGGGAATGTCATTTGCAACACTGAGTCTGTACGGTGCGGAGCGCTCCGCTCTCGAAGCGGCGCTTGCGCCGGGCGATCTGCTCCGCGACCGGAATCTGCCGTGGCTGACCCTTGTGCCGGCGCAGGAGGAAGAGGGCGATTTCCCGCTGCGGCTGGAAAAGGCCGCCCGCCGTCTGACGAAGGGCTCCGACGCGGTTGCACTGCTCTTTTTTTATTACGACGATGACGCTTTTGTCTGCCGACTGTATCGAAACGGTCGGCGGGCCGCCTCCTGTCACAGCGACGAATCCTGGGCAAAGCTGGGAAAACAGCTCGACGAGCTGTTCGGCGACACATCCGCCTCCAAAGCGTTCCGCTATGCTTCGCGCTGCAGCTCTCTGGAAGAGAAGCTCGCGCTGCTGGAGGAAACTGTCGGCGCGGCGCTGTACGATATGCCGGAAGAGGACGCGCCGCGCGTCGTTCCGCGCTGCGATGCCACGCTGCGCGCGGTAAAGGCGCGGGAGTCGATGCTGCGGAAGCGCCCCAAGCAGTTCGTTCTCACGGAGCTCGCGGAAGAAAGCTGGCCGGAGGAAATGAAGATCATGCAGACGGTCTTCCGGCTGCTGCGGCCGCAACGGAGGCACTGTGAGCTCAGCACGCTGCTGTATCACCCCGACCCGCGGCCATACATGGTGCCGGGCGACATGGGGCTCTTTGCCTACCCCTATATAGATTTTCATCCGCCCTATAACGTAGATAAGTCATGCGAGCCGTTTCCGGAATTTCTTTTTTTGTACAACGCAAAAACCGGAGCGCACCAGACACTGGGGCCGTTTGCCAATCATGTCCGGCGCATTATCCGGCGAACAAAAAGCGGCGATCCCGTAATGCTTTCCGACGGTCTGCCGAAAGTGTATCGGGTGAGAAGCCGTGAGCTCGGGCTTCCCGTTCTGCCCGCAGTCACTTGTTTGGGGGAAGACGGCACGGTGCGGTGGAGCTTCAGCACGGAGGTCAGTGTCGGTTCCTTTCATGCCGCCCCTGACGGGGTCATCACGCTTTTCGGAAGGGCCGCCAACGACAGCGCGGCGATAATACAGATCGACGGCGAGACCGGAGAAATGCTCCGCACAAGGCATTTTCCTCCCGAGGAGCGTATGCGCGAAATGATCTATGCCGAGCCCATCGGCGCTCTGGTCTGCCGCAGCGACGCCTCCGGAGAGCTTGTCGTTCTGGACGAAGCGCTCGAAGAAGTGCGGCGCATGCCGGACAGCGGCTTTTCCTGTGTTTCCGAATTTCACGGGAATTGCCTTTGGAATCTCTACTATAGTCCCCCGTCGATACGTTTTCTCGATCTTTCCGACGGTTCCGTACATAGCACGCCGCTGGAGATACCGGTTTTTCCGACCAACGTTCTGCCGGACGGGCACATACTCGGCGTGAACGGAAAGCAGGATCGGCTCACCGTGTTCGACCAAAACGGCACCATGGTCTCCCGCTGCTCCGTTCCCGGAAGGCTCTGCTTTTCTTTCATCTCCGGCGGAGAGGTCTTTCTGGCGGAAATGCGCGGGCTGGATAAATACGGATGGCTCTGCGACGAGCTGTTCGACGAGGCCTCGGCTCATGTGTGGCGGCTTGACCCCGCGCCGAAAAAATAAACATATTCCCCGCGCACGTCGGGCGAACCGCCGTACGCGGGGATAAACCGTTTTCGGGCATTGCTTGACAGTCTGCCGGTCGGCAAGTATACTCCGGGGCGATATTTTTTATGAAAGGACGGACGGAAATGAAAAAGCAATCCGTTCTCTTTTGTCTGCTGGCAGTGCTCACCGCCGGGCTTGCCGTATTCTTCCTTGTGCGCGACAGCCAGGGCTCCGGCGCCTTTCGCGGTTCGTTCGTGAAGAATTCGGATTCCTATTTGCTAAATGCGGAGCGCATGACCGGCACAGACACCCACACACTTGCGCTGCAAAAGGGTGATGTGCTGCAGATCCATTTTGCCGTGGAAAAAGGCTCGCTCAAGCTGACGATCACCGCGCCGGACGGCACGGAGTTATACGCGGGCAACGGCACGGAGGCGGAAGATTTCACGGTGAACATCCCGGTTGACGGCGTCTACACCATCTCTGTCGATGGCCGGCAGGCAGCGGGAACGCTGCATATCCAGAGAACCGCCGAGTAAATCTTTTCAGCCGAGCTCTGTTTTGGATGGTATTCGCGCTTCCATGACGAGGAAAGGCTCTTTTTCGCGGAAAAACGTATTTTCAAACGGCGGATCGTGCTTTATAATGGCAGGCGGAAAGTGAGGTCATCTCCATGCTGCTCGGTTCTCTTGTCAATGGCGCCGCCATTCTCGCCGGTTCTGCCGTAGGACTGTTTCTCCGCTTTATTCTCCGCCGTTCCTCCCGCCGAAGCGAGAGCAAAAACGGGATCGGAGATCGTTTGCAGAAGATCGTCATGCAGGGGCTCGCGCTGTGCACAATGTATATCGGCATCAGCGGCTCGCTCAAGGGGCAGAATACGCTCCTTGCGATTTTCTCGCTCGTGATCGGCGCAGTGATCGGAGAAATTCTCGATCTGGACGGGGCAATGAATCGTGCCGGGAACTGGGTGCAGAAAAAAGTGACGCACCCCGGCGAGGAGGGCGCGGCCTCGACCGTGGCAGAGGGTTTCGTCACCGCATCGCTTCTCTTCGGCGTCGGCGCGATGTCGATCGTCGGCTCGCTCAACAGCGGGCTGCTGGGCGACCACACCATGCTCTTTGCCAAATCGCTTCTCGACGGCGTTTCCTCCGTTGTATTCAGTGTGTCCTTCGGCATCGGCGTGCCTCTCTCGGCCATTGCCGTGTTTGTGTATGAGGCGCTCATCACACTCGCTGCCAGCGTCCTCGCTCCCCTGCTCAGCGACGCCGTTATCGCCGAAATGACCTGCGTCGGCTCACTGATGATCATCGGTCTCGCGCTCAACATGCTGGGGCTTACGAAGATCAAGGTAACGAACTTCATCCCCGCCGTTTTTCTTCCGATCCTGCTTTGCCGGTTTATGTGACGGACGCTCTTGTATATGAAGTGCCCCCAAAAAATTAGACAAAAAATAGGAAGAAAAATTATCCAAGCCACCGAAAGGGCTTGCGATTCCGCAAACCATTGATACCACTATGTTTTTACTTGCCTGTAATTTGCAACTTGGTATCAACTTACAACCAACTTGCGACTAACTTAAAACTAAATGGGCATAGAAAAAGCACCGTGCGGATGCATGGTGCTTTGTGATTTATACTGCTGTGGACTTTAACTGCTCCTTATATCTTTCATAGCTTACCTTGGCTTCTATCGGAGCGTCTTCCTTGACTGTCGGAATATGGTTCTTCAGCTCCCACCAATCGCGATTGCTCATCCAATACATATCCAATTTTTTCATTTTTCACCATTTCCTTGCGGATGCTTTGTGCTTCAATTTTTATATAATTCTCTTTTCTGCTGCAAATAGTGTTCAAAGCTCTTTTTTGCTTCTTCTGGCGCATCCTCTTTCAGCTTGGGAACAAAACCGTCATAAAAATACCAGTCTTTATTTGACTTCCAATATACATCAAATTTCTTCATAGAATCAGCCCCTTAACAGCCTGATGAACTCTGTGACAAGCTCCGAATCCTCCGTCTGGCTCTTTATGATAACTTCAGGAATGATTTCTTTGAACTTCGTTGCTTTTACAGCATTCTTAAAAGCATCACGTTCAATTTCACCGCTGTACTCAACCGCATATTCTGAAATTGCAGTTTCCAGATACTTAATACTTCACCGTCTGAAAGTGTTTTTTCGTATACATTATAGTATGCGCTCTTGGCAGTTTCAAGCCTCTTGTTCCCAAAACAGATGCAAAATATCCTTCGTCATCAGCCGGACGGCGATATAATCGCCGTCGGAGAAAACGCGTTCCGTTTGAAACTTCAGTCGGATCGGCTTCCGCTCCGGCAGCGGGGACAGGAGCTGCGCGCGGAGCTTTTCCAGCGCCTTCCGCCGTTTGGCGAGCACGCTTTTGCCGCCCTCCTCCCACGCTTCCAGCCCGAAGCCGGAATCGATCATGGAAACAGCGGCGGTTTTGACCGCCTCGGTGAGTATTCCCTTTTTCCACATGAAGTCCGCCAGCGAATAGATATAATTGCACCACTCTATCGTGTCGGACTCATCGCCGACGGAAGTACGCACATACTCGTCGAGCCGGCGGACAGCCTCCTCGGGGTCGTACCGGTAAAAGGCGCATTGGTACTCGAATTTCAGGTCCTCCGCCGTGTCGTTTCCCCAGACGCCTGCGCTCCAGGAACCCATGCGTTCACTCCCCTTTCAGCGTGATCCAGTAACGCTCCAGATTTTCATTCTCGTTCGGCTCGTGCTCGGTGCTCTCGTATACGCCGCCCGCGTGCAGGATCGTCCGGCGGCTCGCCTCGTTCGTATCGAGGCAGGTGATGAGCACTTTTCGGAGCCCCATCGAGCGGCAGTAATCCAGTCCCTGCGCGAGCATCCATGAGGCGTACCCTTTCCGCCGCTCGTCCGGGCGCACCGAATAGCCGATGTGCCCGCCGTAGTGCAGCAGATAGTCGTTGAGCGCGAGACGCACCTGCAGCATGCCGACGATGCGCCCGTCGCTCACGCGCTCGCAGACGAACTGCGTGCTCTGCACCTTCCCCTCCGGGACGGTGGCGGGGTCGGCGTACTGCGCGTTGATGGCCAGCCACTCCATCGGATCGGGCGTACGGCGCATGGGACCGGTGCCGTCCATGGAGCTTCCGGCGTCGAGAAACGCCTGCCGGTAGGAAATATATTCCGCGGCGTCCTCCGCCGTCGGGAGACGGAATTTCAGTTTTTCGTTCACGGCTCTTCCCTCTTTTCCTCTTTTGCAAAAATCGTCCGCGCGGCGAACGCCTTTACCAGCGCTTCGTACCGCGGCATGTCCACAAGGCAGCTCAGCCCATGCCCCGCGCCGGGAAACGTGTGAAATTCGATCTTCTCCGGATTTGCCGCGGCAATGGCGCGGGACATATCGCACGGCACGAACCGGTCGTCCTCGCCGTGAATGAGCAGGATCGGCACCCTTGCGCTCTTCACGGCGGAGAGCGCGTCCGCCTGTGTGAGATCGGCACGGCCGAAGAGCTTCGCGCTCAGGCGCACAAAGGGATACAGCAGCTCCATGGGAACGACCGAATCGCGCCCGACAGAGCAGATGATATCCTTCGCGCTCGTATACGGGCAGTCGGCGATCACACCGCGGACGTTTTCCGGCAGGCCGAGCGCCGACGCCATGAGAACCGTTGCCGCGCCCATGGAAATGCCGCCGAGCAAAATGGGGATACCGCCGAACCGCTCGGCTGCCCAGTGCGTCCAGAGAAGGATATCATATTTCTCCATCGCGCCGAAGGTGATCGTGTGCCCGGCGCTGCCGCACTGTCCGCGTTCTTCAATGAGCAGCAGCGCGCAGCCCATAGAGCGGTAGATCTCCGCCCCGACGCTGAAATCGCGCGAGGGCGTGCCGCGGTAGCCGTGGCACGCGATCACGAGCGGCGCGCCCGGCTTTGCCGGATAATACCGCCCCGTGAGCCGCAGCCCGTCGGCCGAGGTGATGTACACGCGCTCGCACGGCAGCGCGTTGAGCGCGTCGATGGCGCGGAATATCTCTTCCCGGTAGACCTGCATCTGCGGGTTCGTCGATATGTGATGGTCGTCGTTCTGCGCGCCGCGGGGCGAATAAAATGCGTAGCGGTACAGCCCATACAATCCGCCGAGCGCGGCAAGCGCCGAAGCGGACGCGGCGCAGAGTGCCTTTTTCCGTTGGATCACAATCAGCCCTTCTTTCCTGCGCATTATACCACAAATCGTCCGCAGTACAATTAACATTTTCGCCCCTGCCGTTATTGACGTCTTCGCGTTATTGCGTTATAATTGTTGTGTAATATTCGTTGCGCAACAATTGTAACACAAAGAAAGAATGACCGACCATGCCGCCGAAAGCCAAATTTACCCGTCAGGAGATCATCGACGCCGCCGTGAATATTGCCCGCCGCGCCCCGCTCGGAGCCGTTACCGCGCAGGAGCTTGCGAGCGTTCTCGGCACCTCCACGCGCCCGGTGTTCACCTATTTCCGCACGCTGGAGGAAGTCCGTGCCGCCGTAGTGGAGGAAGCCGGGAAAATCTACGGACGATACGTAGAGCGCGGCCTTTCGATGAACCCGCCGTTCAAGGGCTACGGGATGGAGACCATCCGCTTTGCGCGCGAGGAGCCGAACCTCTTCCAGCTGCTCTTTCTGCGCCGGAGAGACACCGCCGAGTTTCCGCCGACGGAAAACCACAGCGCCGATATCCGCCGCGCCATCCGGGAGACCTTCTCGCTCACCGACGCGCAGGCCGACGAGCTGCATCGGCATCTCTGGATCTATGTTCACGGGCTCTGCACGCTGATCGTCACGGGCGTGAACGACGTACCGGACACGGAGGCGGCCCGTCTGCTTGGCGAGGTGTGCCGGGCGCTGCTCATTGCGCAGCGCGTGCCGCGCGACGCGCGGACCGCCATCGTTCCGGGCAAGAAGGTTGACGCCGGGGCGCTCGGCGAGTATATCGCCGCGCCGGATAAGAAATAAAAAGAAACGAGAACAGGAGAACTGTCATGCTGAAAATCGAACACCTTACCAAGGCCTTCGGCGATAAGCTCGCCGTGGACGATCTTTCTCTGCACATCGCCCCGGGCGAAATTTACGGTTTCATCGGTCACAACGGCGCGGGCAAGACCACGACGCTGCGCTCCGTTGCGGGCATCCAGCAGTTCGACAAGGGTGAAATTTTCATTGCCGGACATTCCGTGCGCACCGAGCCGCTCGAGTGTAAGCGCGCTCTCGCCTATATCCCCGACAATCCCGATCTTTACGACTTTATGAGCGGCATCAAGTACCTCAATTTTATCGCCGACATTTTCGGCGTCGGCGCCGACGAGCGCGCCGAGCGCATCCGTCGCCGGGCCGCGGAGTTTGCGCTGACGGACGATCTGGCGCAGCCCATCGCCGCCTATTCCCACGGCATGAAGCAGAAGCTTGCGATCATCTCCGCATGGCTGCACGAGCCGAAGCTCATTCTCATGGACGAACCGTTCGTCGGTCTCGACCCGAAGGCCGCGCACATTCTCAAGGGCATGATGCGCGAGCACTGCGACGCAGGCGGCGCGATCTTCTTCTCCACGCATGTGCTTGAAGTTGCGGAAAAGCTCTGCGACAAGGTCGCCATCATCCGCTGCGGCAAGCTCGTCCGCTCCGGTACGATGGATGAGGTACGCGGCGACGACTCGCTCGAAGAGGTGTTCCTTGAGCTGGAGGAAGACGCGAAATGACAAAAATTCTCCTCCGCAAGCAGCTCGCCGAGATCTTCCGCACATATTTGTACGATGCGAAGAAGAACAAGGCGCGCTCCAAAGGCACGGTCATCGCTTACTTTGTCCTGTTCGCGCTCCTCATGGTCGGGCTGCTCGGCGGCATGTTCACTTTTTTGGCATTCACGCTGCGCAGCACGATCGTGAGCGGCTACGGATGGTTTTACTATCTCATCTTCGCGCTCGCGGCCGTATGCATCGGCGCGTTCGGCAGCGTGTTCAACACGTTCTCCGGGCTGTATCTGAGCCGCGATAACGATCTTCTGCTCTCCATGCCCATCCCGGTGCATTCGATCATGGCGTCCCGGCTGCTCACCGTGTTTCTCATGGGGCTTATGTATTCCGGCGTCGTCTCGATCCCGGCGGCGATCGTATATCTCGCTACGGCGGGATTCTCGTTAAACGGTTTTCTCGGCGCGGTGCAATTTGTAGCCCTCATTGCCGTATTCGTGCTCGTGCTCTCGTGTCTGCTCGGCTACGGCGTGGCCCGTCTCTCGCTCAAGCTCAAAAACAAGAGCTTTATGACGGTCATTTTCGCGCTGCTCTTCATTGCGATCTACTATTTTGCCTACTTCAAGGCGGGCAGCTTTATCGGCGAGATCGTGGCGAATATAGCGCTCTACGGCGAGGATCTGCACGCCGCAGCGCCTCTCGTTTTCGGCATCGGCCGGGCGTTTGAGGGCGATCTTCTCCCCCTCCTTCTCGTAACGCTCGCCGTAGCCGCGCTCTTTGCGCTCACATGGTACATCCTCTCGCGCAGCTTTCTCAAGATCGCCACCGCGACCGGCAAGACCGACCGGAAGGTCTACCGCGAGACGCGCGCGAAGAGAAAGAGCGCCTTTTCTGCCATGCTCGGAAAAGAGTTCGGCCGCTTCACCGGCAGCGCGAATTATATGCTGAACTGCGGCCTGGGTACGCTTCTGCTGCCCATCTCGGGCGTTTTGCTGCTTCTCCGCGGCGGCGTTATCGCCGGAACGCTCGAGAGCGTGTTCGAGACGGACGGCGCCATGCCGGTGCTGCTCACGGCGGCGGTGTGTCTCGTCTGCTCGATGAACGATATGGCCGTGCCGAGCGTGTCGCTCGAAGGCAAGACGCTCTGGATCTCCCGGTCGCTGCCCGTCGACGCATGGACGGCGTTACGCGCCAAATGCGGCGTGCAGCTCCTCCTCACCGCGCCGGGTGCGGTCTTTGCCGCCGTATGCTCGGCGATCGCTCTTCGCGCCGGGTTTGCCGCCGGATTTTTCATGGCGCTCTGCTGCGCGGCGTTTGTGTTCTTCTCGACGTATTTCGCGCTGTACATCGGTCTGCACAATGTGAATCTTGTCTGGACGAATGAGATCAACGTCATCAAGCAGGGTTCGCAGATCATCCTTGCCCTGCTCGCCGGGTGGGCCGCGCCGGTGATCCTTGTCTTGCCGTATATGCTCGTGCTGCACGGCAAAATTTCCGGCGAGGCATATATCGCGCTGCTCACGCTTGTGCTCGTGCTCGCTGCGGCGTTTTTCCGCCGCTGGCTGCGCACGAAGGGCGCGGAGCGGTTTGAAAATCTCTGATACATAGACATACGAAAAGCCCGCCGGATCATGCATTGGCATGGTCGGCGGGCTTCAGACTGTCGAAAAAGCCTCGCAGAGTTTGCGCCCGCAGGCGCAAATAAAGTTTTAACCATTTTCTCCGGCGGCGTGTACGTCGGAGAAAATAAGCCATCGACGGGCAGGAAACCCATGCGTCGGACAGCCAGTCCTTTCAGTGCTTTTTGCCCTTTTCTCCTTGGCGGGCGACAGCCCGCCTGCGTCCAAAAGAACAAAAATCCCTCGAAAATCCAAGGCTGTCCGATGCGAAGCAGTTCTGCCGGAGCTGAAATGCTCGCAGACAAGGAAAAGGCCGCAGAGAATACTTTGTGTATTCTCAAGGGCTTTGACGCAGTATGAGGGCATTTCCGCCCGGCAGAACCGCATGTTTTCTTGCCTGTCGATGGCACACTCGGCTCGCAAACGTGCGAGCGTAAGCGAGTGCGCTGCGGCGAGCCGCAGCCTTTTCAAACGAGAGCCCAACGAAGTGGGTCTCGTTTGAGAGCTTGCCAAAAATACTTTTTTGACAAGCTCAAGCCCGCCGGACCATGCATTGGCATGGGCGGCGGGCTTTTTCGCAAAATATTTACAGCTTTACCGGGCAGCGGTAACGCGGCTTGCCAAGGCTCTTTTTGCCGTATTCGATCGCCTCGGCCGGGCAGCGGGTAATGCATGCCATGCAGTGCGTGCAGTTATCCTCCCAAACCGGATGGCCGTCGTGCAGCGTGATGGCGCATGTCGGGCAGAGCTTCGCGCACAGGCCGCAGCCGGTGCATTTTTCATTCACGGTGAACTGCTTGGCGTGGACGAGGAGCGGATAGAACGCTTTGTTCACGACGCCGCTTTTGAGCTTGTCGGCAGCGCTCACCTTCGGCTGCGGGAACGGCTTTCTCTCGCGGATGAGCTCCGCCAGTCGGTCAAGCATGGGATCCGCCGCGGCAACGATCCTGCGCGCCTTGGCCTCGTCCGGCACGTCAAACATCACAATATAGTTTTCCGGCATGATGACACGGGCGCAGCCGCGGAACGTGAGATGCTTCTCCGCGCAGAGCTCGGCGGCGTATTTTCCCGCTTCGCCGATCTCTCCGCCGCAGGTCATAACAAAATAGATCTCCTTGCTGCCGCGGAGCAGCGTGCGGCGCAGATGGTCGCGCACGATGTGCGGCAGCTGCCAGGCATACGTCGGCGTGCAGACGATCCACGGCGTTTCGGATTCGAGCGGCGACGTATCGTTGTGCCGGATGCGCTCCATGAGCGGCATTGTCTCCTCGCCGAGCGCGGCGGCGAGCTTCTTTGCGGCGTATTCGCTGTTTCCCGTACCGGTAAAATAAAGGATCATGGCGTTACTCCCCTTTCTCCGGCGAAGGCCGGAGGAATATTAAGTACAGTATATCACGCGCTTTGCCGCGCGGCAAGGTCATTCCGAAAGATCGATCCCCGCGGCCTTCGCCGCGAGCGTATAGAGCACCGGCTCAAACCGCACGCCGTACCAGTGCTCCGGCTCGGTGCGCCGGATGCACGCGAGGACAAACTCCGCCGCGGCCTCCGCCGCCGGGAACGGTTCATACCCGCGGCACAAAAGTCCCGTGAACGCCGAAGCAAAGAGATCGCCCGTGCCGTGGCAAGTCCGCGCAAGGCGCGCATGGCGGTAGTAGCCGCGAAACCCCTTCCCGCTCACTGCGACGCCGGTCGTCTCCGGCTCGTAGCTCACGCCGGTGAGCACGACCGTGCCGACGCCCTTTTCATGCAGCGCGGCGGTGAGCTCTTCAATATACGCCTCGTCATATTCTTTGCGGTACTCCATGCCGGTGAGCAGCGCCGCCTCCGTGATATTCGGAAGCAGGATGTCCGCAGAGAACGCCAGCGTCTTCATTTTCTCCACGAACGCGGCATCAAACCCCGCATAGAGCTTCCCGTTATCGGCCATGGCGGGATCAACGATGCGCGCGCCGCCCGGCACGAGCAGCGTGTCCATGATGTGCCGGACATGGGTGATCTGCTCGCCGCTGCCGAGATAGCCGGTGTACACCGCGTCGAAGCGGAACCCCTCTTTCTGCCAATGCTGCGCAATGGCGGGCATGTCCGCCGTCAGGTCGCGGAACGTATAGCCCGCGAAGCCTCCGCCGGTGTGCGTGGAGAGTACTGCCGAGGGCAGCACCGCCGCTTCCACGCCGCACGCTGACAAAACCGGCAGCGCCACCGTGAGAGAGCACTGGCCCACACAGGAGATGTCCTGCACCGTTAAGACCCGTTTGTTCATACCGTTTCCTTTCGTTTTTTGAAAAGCCAAAAGGCTCCCCGCTTATGCGGGGAGCTTTGGCTATGCGATTTTTTTACTTTGCCACGGGGACGGCGCCGGCCTGACGGATGAGGTCGTTCGCCGCGGTGCCGGTGGCGTAATCAAAGAACGCCTGTGCCGCCGGGGAGAGCGTCTCGCCCTCGCGGGTCACCAGAACGAAGGGACGCTGCACGGCGTAGGTGCCGTCCAGAACGGTCTCCTCGGAGCAGTCAACGCCGTTCACCTTCAGCGCCTTGATGCCGTCCTGTCCTTCGACCGCGGAGAGAGAGGCATAGCCGATGGCGTTGGGGTTCGCCGCCACAGCGGAGATCACAGCGCCGGTGGAGGTCAGCTCCTGCGCGAGGACGCACGCCTCGCTCGTGCCGGTGACGGACTCAAAGCCGTCGCGCGTGCCGCTGCCGGACTCACGGCCGACGCAGGAGATCGCAAGGTCTTCGCCGCCGAGCTCGTTCCAGTTCTTGATCTCGCCCTTGAAGATGGCGGCGATCTGTTCAATGGTCAGATCGTCCACGGGGCAGTCCTTGTTGACGATGATCGCGATGCCGTCGAGCGCGACGACCGTGCCGGTGAGACCGGTCTCGCTCGTCTTGAGCGCGCGGGAGGCAAGGCCGATATCGCAGCTGCCGGTGCGGGCGGACTCAATGCCCGTGCCGGAGCCGGTGGGGTCATAGGTAACGCTGACGCCGGGGTTGTCGTTCATGAACTGCTCGGCGAGGATGTTGACGACCTTCTCCATCGAGGTGGAGCCGTTCGTGGAAACGCTGCCGGAAAGAGCGGCGGGCGCTTCGGAAGCGGGAGCCTCGGTCGCCGGAGCGTCCGCAGCGGGGGCGGCGGTGGGATCGGCAGCCGGGGCAGCAGCGCCGCAGCCCGCGAGCAGCGCGAGCGTCAGTACAGCGGCCATAGCCAGCGTGAAAATTTTCTTTGCTTTCATAATAGATTCTCCTTTTTTCAAATCATTAACCCTTCGGTACGACGTAAGCATACCGCCGCACGGTAAAATCCGTTACCGCAGTTTCGTAAAATGATTGTAAAAAGGAGAACGCGCTTCAAGAGCGGTTTCAGCACAGAGACTGTCGTCTTTTGTTGGCAGCAGTCTCTTTTATTTAAGTGTTCTTGCAGCTGCGGATGTGGAGATAGACGGTATTCTTGCTGATGCCCAGCGCCTCGGCACATTCTACAACGCTGTTTTTCAGTTTGAAAAACCCCTTACTGTAGAGCCGCGCGATGATCTCCTTGTTCTTGTCGTGCACGGCGATATCGGCATCTGCCATTACGACGCGCTTTGTCTCCGCGATCGTATCGCCGACGAGCTGTGACGGGCTGTCGGCAAAGTTCTCTTCCCGGCCGATGTTCGCGCCATCATCCGTCTTCATCAGCGTGTTTATAACGGAGGCAAGCGGCGTATTCAGATAAAAGTTGATGCACAGCAGCCCGACGATCTTCGCGTTCTCGCTGCGAATGGCGATCGTCGTGGAATGCATGGGCTCGCCCTTTTTGTTTTTTGAATAATAGGCGATATAGTCCTTGCCGTTGTTGTGGCGGATATCCTCCAGCATATGCAGCGCAAGATCGGTGATCGGCGCGCCTTCCTTGCGGCCGGTATAGTAACCGTTTATAATCTTTATGACGGAGTTGTCGTAGTTTTCCAAACTGTGCAAAACGATCTCGTACCCGTCCCCCAGATAGTTGGCAAGACCCTCGCACAGTGTCTTATAAGATTCCAGCACCATGCGGTCCATACGCGTGAAGAACATGGTTTTTTTACTGTTTTTCTGTTCCATAGTCACACCAGATTCCCTATTTTATACACAACTTATTATTTTAATTCATGCCCCGCGCCGTGTCAATATCGATAGTCAACAATAACGTCAAGGAAAACTTATTCATTTAATTTTTTCTGAATGAACATTTTTCTATTTACTAAATAAAATTAATATGCTATAAGTTTAATAACGAAACTTTCTCAAAAAGAAAAATGTGTGGATGCGCCGTTTTCGAGTCACGCTGTCCGCCGTCATATACAGAGGGAGAGAATAAAAAATGCAAATTATCAGTCTAGTTGGTATCGTTATTGCAATAATCGTAATGGTTTATGCATGTATCAAATCTGTCAATCTGGTTATTCTTTCCGCAATTTGCTCGCTGATCGTTGCTTTGAGCGGCGGACTGTCTGTAACAGATGGATATGGTACAGTTTATATGAACGGCATGGGGAGCTTTATCATATCCCAATTTCCCATTTTTCTCGCCGGTGCTTTGTTCAGCAAGTTTCTGGATGCCTCTGGTTTAAGCAGGTCGATCGCACTAAGTCTGTTCAAGGTGCTTGGGACAAACAATATTATGGCAGCCATGGTCCTGTGCAATACCGTTTTGGCTGCCGCGGGCGTGAATACCTATGTAATATTGTTTACAGTTTTTCCCATTGCGGTGTCGCTTTTCCGGATCGCTGATCTGCCCCGCAAGCTGATCCCCGCCTGCATTCTTGGTCCTGCGGGCGCGGCAAACACAATTCCCGGACTTCCCTCCCTGCTCAATACGATCCCGACCAGTGCTTTTGGCGTTTCGGTTCTGGCCGCGCCGCGGATCGGCTTCCTGGGCTTTGGCTTAATTGCTGTCGGCTCCATCCTTTACCTGAACCGCGAGGCGAAAAAATGCCGAATCGGAGGAGAGCACTTCGAAGCTCAGCCCGGTGATGAAAAATATCTGGAGACGGCGTCAGACAGCGCGCCCTCTCCGAATCCGCTGTTGATCCTTCCGCCGCTTCTGTTCGTCATTCTCTCCCTGAATATCTTTGGATTTCCCGCCTACGCTTCTTTGTTCTGCGGGTGCGTCATAGTTTTGATCATGTTCTTCAAAAAGCTGATGCCGAACATCAATACTCTTCTTGGGGAGGCAGTAAAGAATTCTCAGGTCGTTCTGCCCACCGCCGCGTTATCCGGCTTCGGCGCTGTTGTAACCGCGGTCCCCGGCTATAAGCTGATATCAGAGGGCCTTTCCAAGGTAAGCTTCGGCAACCCTTACCTCTATGCTTTTGTTGCAGTTGCCGTTATTGCCGCCATCTCCGGTTCTGCTTACGGCAGCATGCGTGTTGCCTATGCGGTGATCGGTGAAAAAGTCCTTGCCATGGGCGGGAATCCCCAGGTGCTTGCACGGCTGATGGCCTTCTCGTCGCTTGGGTTCGGCTCCATGCCTCACAACGGTGCCATTGTACTGGCGCTGAATTGCTGCGGGGTTTCCCATAAAGAAGGATATAAGTATCTTTGCGTAACAACTTTTCTCTTTCCTGCGGTCGCTTCCATATTAAGCGTTATTCTTGGTTCTTTGGGCATCGTATAAGAAAGAAAACAAGAATTTGCCCCCGCAGGCGCACGCAGCCTGCGGGGGCAATTTTATGTTTTCTCATAAGAGCGAAGCCGAAAACGGTCTTAAAACCTCTGTTTTATGCACAATTATTTATTGTAGTTCATCCATCGCATCATGTCAATATCGATAGTCAACAATAACGTTAATGAAAAATCGTTCACTCGTCCAAAGCTCGCTTAAATAAACTTTTTTCTATTGACTAAATAAATTTAATGTTGCATAATGATTTTGCGGTCGTGGCCACGAACTGCTTTTCCCTGCGTTCAAAGACGTTTTAACGGAGCATCCAAAAATTTTTATGAGAGGAGATATCATGAGCACATTTACTTGCATTAAGCACGTCCGGCTGCTTGTCGGCGACGGCAGAGAAGCGATTCAGGATGGTGTACTCGTTCTTGAAAATGGTGACACTCCCGAACAGGATTCTCTTCGGTATTGCGGCTCCTTTGAAAATTTTCACCCCGATTTTGCTGAGGGCGCATCTGTCGCTGAGCTCGATTTGTCTTGCGGTGAGTACACGATTCTCCCCGGCCTTATTAACACTCATGCTCACTTGGACCTCGAATTACCCTATCTTCCGTACTATCTCGACAAATGGGGCGATGCATACCGAGCTCTCGTTGTCTATCGCAGAGCCTCCGAAGCGCTGCGCTGCGGTGTAACCACGATTCGGGGTGTTGGCATCGTCGGTCAAACGGAATTGGCCGTGCGAAACGCTTTCAAAAAAGGGCTGCTCTGGGGACCTCGCATTGTAAGCTGCGGTTCTCCCCTAGTCCCGCACGCCGGCCATGGATTTGCCACCCCCGGCTCCGTGCAGTGCAGTGGCGCGGACGAGTTTGTTCGTGGGCTCCGCGGTCAGCTCGCGCAGGGAGTCGATCAGATCAAGCTCATGTACACCGGCGGTCTGGCTGGCGCCAACGAGGGCACGATGGATGTTCAGATGACGGAAGCTGAAGTCGCCGCCTGCGTTGAGGTCGCTCATAGCAACAGCAAGAAGATCTCCGCACACCTATCCAACGACCACGCGATTGCGCAGGCCGTCCGTCTCGGTATGGACGGCATTGAGCACGGCTACACCATATCGGAAGAAACCGCCCAACTCATGGCCGAAAAGAACGTGTTCTACACACCTACGCTCTGCGTGTCTCATTGCAACGATTATATGCGAAAGCTCGGCGTTCCCGACTATACGCTCATAAAGCAGGAAGCGGCAGCCAATGCACATATCAGCTCCTGCCGCCGCGCGGTGGAAGCCGGAGTGACGATATGTACAGGAACCGATCTGCTTCCGTCCGACCCCATTGGGGGCACCACGCCGACCATCCGAGAGACCGAGCTTCTCGTTGAAGACGTAGGTCTCAGCCCGCTGGAAGCCATCAAGGCCGCGACTTACAACGGCGCGCGCCTGTGCGGCGTAGATAAGATCACTGGTACTCTCGAAGCCGGAAAATGCGGCGATTTCATTATTGTTGAGGGCAAACCCGATCAGGACATCCACGATCTGCGGAATCTGCGTCTTGTTTCCCGCGGCTGCCGCCTTGTATGGAGCGAGCTTCCCGTATTCACAAAGGACAACTTCAAAATTCTGCCCCCCGGAGTATCCTGCACGGGCGGCGTTTTCAAAAGATGGTAAGAAAACTTAAGTATTTTTATTTTTTAGGAGGTAGCTATGTTAATCATCCGCACATCCGATGCTCCCGCCGCTATCGGCCCCTATTCTCAGGGAATGACCGTTGGCAGTCTAGTATTCACTTCGGGCCAGATTCCCGTCGATCCCGCGACCGGCGCGCCCGCCGGTAACACCATCGACACCCAGGCCGAGCAGAGCTGCAAAAACGTCGCCGCCATTCTCGCCGCTGCCGGAAGCGACATGACAAAAGTCGTCAAGACCACCTGCTTCCTCGCGGATATGGCTGATTTTGCCAAGTTCAACGAGATCTATGCCAAGTACTTTGTCAGCTGCCCGGCTCGCTCCTGCGTTGCCGCCAAGGCGCTGCCGAAGGGTGTTCTCTGCGAAATCGAAGCAATCGCCGAGGTGTAAATTCAAGCCCGGAAAGGAGTATCTTACATGCGAAAAACTTATCTAATCCACGCGCGCATCATCGACGGTGTGAGAGATACTGCAATTGAAGACGGCATCCTCGTTTTTACCACAAACCTGACGGCGCAGAAAGGCGGCCGCTGCGACAAAATAGATTTCGTCGGCGAAATGAGTGAGTGCGCGGATTTCCCCTCAAAAGTCAACCGGGAAGACGTAGTCGTTGATATGACGGGATACTCTATTACCCCCGGCCTTTATAACGTCCATGCGCACCTCGGTCTGTCCATGCCATACAAGTCGTTCCGCTTTGACGAAATGGGTGTTCCCTACCGCAGCATGCTCATGATGCGCCGCGCCTGCGAAGCGCTGGACTGCGGCATCACAACAATCCGTTCAGCCGGAGGTCCGGACGACATTGACTATGCCATTCGTGACGCCGTCGACAGCGAAATGCTTCTCGCCTCTCGTGTCGTCCCCTGCGGCGCGCTTAACATTGCCGTTGGCGGTCACGCATGGAACAACTACATTTCAACAATGTATAACGGTGCGGATGAGTTCCGCGCGGCTGCCCGTGCGGAAATCGCCAAGGGAGCGCAGTTTGTTAAAATCGGCCTTACCGGCGGCGCCGCGAGCGCACATGAAGGAATGGCGGACAAACAGATGACCGACGAAGAAATTGAGGCCGTCGTCGACGTCGCTCACAGCGCCGGCAAGAGAGTTGCCGCCCATCTCGGCGGCGACAAACCGATCCAGGAGTTTGTCAAACTGGGCGGCGACAGCGTTGAGCACGCTTATCATATGGAGGAGGAAACCGCCTATCTCATGAAAGAAAAAGGCACGTTCCTTGTACCGACGCTTTCCGTTACAAACTGCCATGACTATCTTGTCGGACACGGTTCTCCTGAATTTCAGGTCCGCAAACTTGACGAGACCGGCGAAGCGCACAGTCGATCCATCGGTAATGCTATTCGTGCCGGTGTCACGATCTGCGTTGGCACAGACCTTCTCCCCTCCGACCCGATTGCCGGAACAAATGCCACCGTTCGGGAAATGGAGCTGCTTGTCCGCGCAGGTCTCACACCGATGCAGGCCATTAAGGCCGCTACCAGCAACCCGGCTCGTCTGACAGACACCATCGGCTTCACCGGCACTCTCGAGGCAGGCAAAGAAGGTGACTTCATTGCCGTCAAGGGCAAGCCGGATCAGAACATCTCCGACATCCGCAATCTCGAACTTGTTGCCAAGGGCTGCCGTCTCGTGTGGAGCTCCGTACCGGGCATGAAGATCCGTCGCTACAGCCCTGTTGCCCCCGGAATGACCATCGGCGGCGGCACATACCTGAAGTGGTAAGGAGGAGCCATATATGTCTGTTACCGTATATAAAAACGCACGTATTTTTACTGGCAGTCAAATCGTAGAAAACGGCATCATTCTTGTCAGCCACAATCACAAAGAGTTTTCTGCTCCCGCGGCAGGTGAAACGCCCGTCAAAGTTGTTCCCGCTTTGTCCGACAAAATCGAATACGTCGGTTCTGCCGAAGGCTGCGAAATTCCCGAAGGCGCAGAAATTATTGATCTCACCGGGTGCACGGTGCTGCCGGGACTTATTGATTGTGCCGCACGGCTCGACACGCTCAGCCCTGCCTCCGACGACTATGTAAACAACATCCGCACTCCGTTCCGCACCTTCCTCGCCTACCGCTCCGCTGCCGAAGCACTGAACGTCGGTGTAACCACCATCCGCACAGTCGGCATGCCGAACAATATTGATCTTGGACTGAGAGACGCGATAAATAAGACCATGTTTTTTGGTCCGTCCATTCTTGCTGCCGGCCCCACCTACGCCGTCACCGCCGGAAACGGACACGAAAAGTACGGGCTGGTCATGGCAAGTGGCTGCGATGCGCTCCGCCGCGAGATGCGTATTCACATCGCCCGCGGTCTCAACGGCATCACGCTGCAGGTCAGCGGCAAGCCGATGGACTCTCTCAACGGAGAGTACCGCAAAGAGATGTCGGACGCCGAGGTCCACGCGCTCGTGAAACATGCAAAAGGGGCGGAAAAGAAAGTCCTTGCCGTCGCTAACGGCGATCCGTCTGTCAGTATCTGCCTTGGCGCCGGCGTTGCCGGGATTCTCGAAGGGCGCAGGATCGGCAAAGCCAATCTTCGTTCCATGGCTGAAAAAGGTGTCCACTACATTCCCTGCCTTGTTGCATCTCTTGGCACCGAATATGAGGCAGAGCATAAGTCTGTCGTTGCGGAAGCTATAAAATGCGGAGTCAAGATTGGTGTTGGAACAGAAATCCTTCCCTCGGAGCCAATCGACGGCACGGTTGCTTTCATCAAAGAGATGGAGCTTCTTGTGGAGTGCGGCATGACGCCCGCGCAGGCGATCCAATCGGCAACCTCAACGGCAGCAGAAATCTCCGGTGCAAAAACCGGCATTCTTGCCGCAGGCAAGGCCCCCGATTTCATTGTTGCAGCCGGCAACCCGATGGATGATATTTCCGCAATGAGAAATATCGTTATGGTTGTCAAGAGCGGCCGCAGAGCATTCGCCGAAGTGAACGGTATCAAGGAGAGAGCGTTCCATATTATGCCTCCAGGCTATAATGTCTGCGGCGGAACAACCTTTGATTGGGCAGCTGACGCGACCAAAGGCGTCATCGATCCGGCAAACTACAATGACATGTGGAATCTTCGCAAGGAGATATGAGTAAAAGAGTGCCCCAGGCAGTTTGGCCATCAAAAAAGAAATAAAATAGGAGCATAAAAATGGAAGTTATCAGTATCATTGGTATTCTGATAGCACTGGCTATCGTCGTCCTCGGCTCGCTTAAAGGTCTCAATCTGATCATTCTGTCCAGCGTCGCAGCATTCATCGTCGCCGCCACGGGCGGCGTTGGTCTCATCGACGGCTACACTACGTATCTCAGTGGAGTAGCCGGTTCGATCACCTCCATGTTCCCGATCTTCCTGGGTGGTCAGCTTCTGGGCTGCTTTCTGGAAGCCACCGGCCTGACGGAATCCATTGCGAACAGCATCATCAAGAAATTCGGCACAAAAATGATCGTTATTGCTGTTTTTGTTGTTTCCTGGATCCTCGTTTTCTGCGGCATAAACGTTTTTGTTATCATTTTCACGGTGTATCCTCTTGCCTGTGCCTTCTTCAAGGTCGGCGATATTCCCCGTTCCCTGATCCCCGCGTGCGTTCTCGGCGCCTGCGTCTCTCAGCAGGTTCTCCCCGGCGTGACCACCACAGCCAACCTTCTCTCTACGGAAGCATTTAATATCGCGGCCGGAGCTGGTCCTGTTACCGGCATTGTCTGCTCTGTCTTTCTTTTTGTTGCCAACGGCTATTATCTGTACCGTCAGGGCGAAAAAGCCCGCAAAAACGGCGAACATTTCGTCCCGCTGCCCGGCGAAAACTTTGAAGTTGACCTTAACAAAAAGGGTCTTCCCCATCCGCTGCTCGTCATCCCTCCCATTGCTGCTGTTCTCATCGCTCTAAATGTCTTTAATATCCCCGGCTATGCGTCTCTGTATATCGGCGCCGTCGTCGCCATGATCATGTTCTGGAAGCGCCTTGGCGGCTTCAAATGCATCGTCAAGGTCCTGAACAAGTCTGCCAAAAGCTCTCAGGCTGTCATTGCGACCTGCGCCATCATCGGCTTCAGCGGCATTGTTACCGCCGTTCCCGGCTACAGTCTGCTCCTCGCCGGCCTTGAAAAGATCTCCGGCGGCAATCCCTATATCTTCGCGTTCGTCGCTGTCGCAGTGATCGCCGCCGTTTCCGGCAGCGCTACCGGCGGTGTGAAATTTGTTCTCAACTCCTTCAGCCAGAAGCTCCTTGACATGGGCGGAAACCCGGCTTCCCTCGTCCGCGTCATCTGCACCTCTTCCCTGACGTTCGACTCTCTGCCGCACAACAGTGCTGTTGTGCTTACGCTGGAGGCCTGCAACGTCTCTCACAAGGAAGGCTACAAGCATATTTTTGTTACTACCGTCGTAAACACCACCATTGCCACCATCATTGCCATTATCTTCTCGATGATCGGCATTCGATAACATTCACGGATTCATAAGGGAGGAGCCGAAAAGCTTCTCCCTGCTGAAACCGGGTTTTTGTACCACCATATAACAACCCTGCCAGGAGGACATAAATGAACAACATCAAGAACAAGATGAAACCAGCTTTTGCCGCGCTTGACGGCGGCCTTTTTTCCACGGCGCAGAAGGCTGACGTCGGCGATGTAGCCGCCAGAATGGAAGCTGCCGGTGTTGCACTCATGAGTTGGGCCGATCCCTTTATGCCAGATCCGTCTATCCCGCAGTGTGTGCTCGACGCCGCTGTTAAAGAGCTGCAGGGCGGTTTTCCGTCTCACTATACAATGCCCATCGGCGATCCTGAGCTCAAAGCACTGATCGCAAAACGCATTGAGCGCAAATACGGCTTTGCATTAGATCCGAACAGAAACATCATCATCAACCCCGGTTCTGACAACGGCCTGATTTTTGCCATGATGCCCTGGATCAATCCCGGCGATGAGGTCCTGGTCCATGATCCGAGCTATCCGAGCAATTTTCTCAATCCCGAGCTTCTCGGCGGCGTTACCGTAAGAGTCCCCACCTATCCGGAAGATGGATACCATATCCGCATTGAAGAGTATGAAAAACGTGTTACCAGCCGCACGAAAATGGTTCTTCTCACAAACCCCAACAATCCCACAGGCGTCACCTATACACGCAAAGAGCTTGAGGAGCTTTCTGCCTTCTGCGTGGCTCATGATTTGATCTGCGTGTGCGACCAGGCTTTTGAAGACACTGTTTTCCCCGAAAATGAAATGGTCTGCATCTGCCGCATGCCCGGCATGTGGGCGCGCACCATTACTGTCTGCTCCGTTTCCAAAGGCATGGGACTGAGCGGCTTCCGCGTCGGCTGGACCTATGCCTGTGACGCCATTATGGACACATACTACGGCGCTGCCGTCAATATTCAAGGGGCAACGAGCACTCTTGCGCAGAAAGCCGTAATGCCCGCTTTTCGGGACGACAGCTTCATTCAGACGTATATGAAGAAGTATGACAACCGCCGCAGGTATGCATACGATCTCTTCAACAGCATTCCCGGTGTCTCCATGCAAATGCCCGAAGCCGGATTCTTTGTGTGGATCGATGTGTCCCAGCTCGGCGATTCCAGCGAGATCACCGACCTTCTTACAAAAGACGCTCTCGTCAGCGCAAATGACGGTAAATTCTACGGAGATATGGGCAACGGTCATCTGCGTCTCATCGACGGCTGTTTCTGGAAGGATGAGGACAGCTACGCCGCTATGGATCGCATGGCGGCGACATTCCGCAAGCTCGCTAAAAAGAAAGGTCTTTGCTAATCCCCCAAAATCAAAGCACGGGTCACCCGAACAGGAGGATTAATATGCGTTTTGATCTCGTAATCAAAAATGGTTTCGTGCACACTGCCAACGGATTTATAAAAGCGGATGTCGCCGTTGCCAACGGGAAGATCGCCAGTATCGGCATACTGGACGACATTGACGCTGTGCGCGTTATCGATGCCGCAGAAAAACACGTGCTCCCCGGAATGATCGATTTTCATACCCATATTCGAGAACCGGGTCAAGAGTTTAAGGAAGACTACACGACCGGCACAAAAGCCGCCGCCCATGGTGGTGTCACCTCCGTTTGCGTTATGCCAAATAACCTGACCGGCGGGATAGCCTCCGTTGAAACATTCCGAAATGCCATTTCTCTTGGTGAAAAACACGCGGTTGTTGACTTTTCTCCCATTCCCAGCCCGCTTGGGTTTCACAAGGGCAGCGTCCAGGATCTTGCGGAGGAAGGGGCTTCCTATTTCAAGATCATGGAAATGAACAACACGTTTCCTCTCGAAGAAGATTTTCGCTGCGGAAATACATGGGAGCTGGACCAGTGCTTTTCCGAAGTTGAGAAAACCGGGAAATATGTCTCCATCCATCCGATGAACATGAACTGGTATCTAGGAAATGTGGCGCGGATCAAAGAAAGCCGTGAACCTCAGGATCTCATGCATGTGCTGCATCAGCTTTATGGCGAAGAGGAAATGAGTAGCGCAGCCTATGAACTTGCGTATTTTTTCCGGAAAACCAAATGCAAATGGCTGGCACTTCATTGCTGGCACAGAGGGTACATTGATCTCATCCGGATGCTGAAGAAATGTACGGATATGGATATCATGGCGAGCGTCGAAATTCTCCCCACCAGCATTCGCTGTTTTGATACGCTGCACAACCGTGCCGACGGGAGCAGCATCCCGCTCGGTCACGCCGCCAAGCCGGACTGGGATTACATCTGGGAAGCGGTCAACGACGGAACGATCGACATTCTCGGCAGCGATCATTCTCCCCATACAGCGGAAAACTATAAGCCGGAGACGCCGTTCGCATCCGCGCAGGGCGTTGTAGGCGAAGATTTTTACGGTTCTCTGCTGCTCGACGCTGTAAACGCCGGCAAGCTGTCGTTGGAACGTCTTGTGGAGATTACGAGTATTAACGGCGCAAAAGCTCTTGGCTGGAAGGATAAAGCCGGCAATATTATTGGTACAGACGCGGATTTTACCATCTGTGACATGAAAAAGACTTGGACCGTTGACGAGAGTTTTCCCATTTACTCAAAGCCCAATCTTGATCCCCTGTGGGGTCAGACGCTTCACGGCAAAGTGACTCATACCATCGTTCGCGGTAAAATTGTTATGGAAGACGACAATATCTTCGCCGAACCCGGTTACGGCAGATTTATAAGACCTTCAACGTAAAAATGGATACCGCCTCCTGCAAAGTAAGAGGCGGTATTGCTTCATTCCGTATACTTTTAGGTGAGAAAAATGGAAACAGGTATAACGATCATCAAGCAGTTAGTAATAATGGCGATCTATTGCGCGATAGGCTTTATTCTGCATAGAACAAAACTTGTCAGTAAAGAAGGCTGCCGCGCTTTTTCGAAGCTGCTTCTATACGTAATTCTTCCGTGTGTAATTATCAATTCCTTTCTCAGAGAAGCGAATCCGGAGACAACAAAATCTCTGCTTATCTGCTCCGCCGTTTCGGTGATCCTTCTGCTGATGTCCATGGTCCTTTGCCGGTTCGCGTTTCGTGATGAAGCCGTTGCGGAGTTTTCTGCCTGCTTTTCCAACGCCGGTTTTTTCGGTATTCCGCTGATCACCATGGCATATGGCAATGAGCCGGTTTTTTATATTGCGCCGTTTGTCGCTCTTCTCAACATTCTGCAGTGGACCTATGGTCAGGACAGACTTCTCGACAAAAAACAAACTTCCGTGAAAGGCATTGTATTAAATCCTCTTGTATTATCGCTGGTCATTGGCGTGATTCTTTATGCTCTTCCAATATCTTTGCCGGAGTTGCTGAGAAAGCCGGTGGCATCTCTTTCTTCCTGCAATGCTCCGGTCGCCATGATCATTCTGGGATACTACTTGGAAGAGATTTCATTAACTCAGCTTATTTCCGGAAAAAGCGTTTGGAAAGTCAGCCTGTTCCGTTTGGTTCTGATCCCCATTCTGAGCACGCTGATCGTGGCGTGTATTCCCGGAATCTCGTCCGCGGTAAAAACTTCCCTGATAATCGCAGCCAGCGCGCCTGTTGGCATCAATGTTGCCGTCTATGCAGAACTTTTAGGGAAAGATTATCAAAAAGCTGTTGCGTTCATTTGCAGTTCAACTGTTCTTTGTTTGGTGTCTCTCCCGCTAATCCTACTGCTGACGGGAAAAATCATCGGATAATATTCTCCCCGAAGTCCCGCTGTGCCGCGGCGGATCCATTGCTGCAATTCAATTATAATATAAACAACGCACTTGAAATGAGGTGCGCACATAGCAAAGGAAACAGGCAGGGCCTCCGTTGAAACCGGAGGTCCCGCCTATTTAAAACGAACGAGTGTCAGCCGTCGCGCTCGCGGTCGAGACGGCGGTTGCGGAGCGTCAGGACGAGGTCGGCTGCGACCATGAGAATGTCGGCAATGTAGAAAAAAACTACATAGCTTAAATTGCCGAGGATGATTTTCCCGACCAGGCCGCAGAGATACCCTGCGATGATGAGAAGCTCGAACGCAACACTCTTGCCCTTCGCGGTGCGGGAGCGGATGGACTTGGCAATATTGAACGGCCATGAGATGCCGAAGCAGACGAGCATGCCCGCTTCCAGAACATGGACGATGTTCATATTACTGGAGCATTTCGACGCCGTGCATCACGAACGCGCCGCCGAGACGCGCCATTTCCTCCGGCGTTTCGCGCATGCCGTTTTCGATCCACACCTTGGCGAGCGTGCACATGCCGGCCACGATGAACGAGGCGCAGTAGTCCAGCTTTTCGGACTCGCTCCCGCCGAAGATGGACAGGAACTCATAAAGGTACTGGTACTTGAGCTTGTTGAATATCTTGTCCTGAAATTCGGAATCTCCGCTGCGGCAGTAAAGCGTGTAGAAAATGTCCGAATACTCGCTCGCGAGCGTGAAGAGATCGGTCAGATACCGGAACGTCTTCCCGTCCGACTGGCGGGCGTTGTGGCGGCTGCCGACATCGTCCAGACGGCGCAGGAGATCGTCCTCAAGCTGATGGAGAAGATCGTACACGTCGCTGTAGTGCGCGTAAAATGTGCCGCGGTTTACGTCCGCGAGATCGGCCACGTCGCGCACCGTGACGCGGCTGATGTCCTTTTCAAGAAGCAGCGACGTAAGCGCGCCGCGAAGCTGTTTTTTTGTTTTCCGTACCCGACGGTCCTCGGTTTCCCGTTCTGCCATTTATCTATTTCCTCCTATGTGTGTTTGTTATTTATCATACACTGGTGATTATAATCCACAAGAGCCGAACATTCAATAGGTAAATGAACAAATTTCGCAAAAAAATCGGAAACAGTGCATCTGTTTCCGATTTTTTTATAATCCGTCACTCTTTTCTCATTTGGTGGTTTCTGCTCTTCTGTACCGCTTTCAGATAGATTTCCGCAGCGCGCATCACAGCCGGAGTAAGCGCTCCGGCGGAGATCTCCACCTGATCGACGCACACCGCGCCGTACTCCCCGCAGGGCTCCACGCGGGTCATGTGGCTCCAGAGCGGAACGCCCTTTGCCGCGCCCTCGATGATCTGCGTCCGATCCTCATCGGTGCGGCGGAGCGGCTGCATCGTCCGGAGGCATCCGAGCGCCTTTCCCGCCGGGCGGCGGTTGAGCTGCCGCCAGACGCACGAGGCGCTGTGCGGCACGAGCGTGCTCACGCGGACCGTGCCCGCGCTGCCGAAGGCTTTCAAAAGCCGCTTTGTCATAATATCCGGCCGGATGGATGCGACATCCTGCCCCGCCTTGAGCTTTCGCAGCGTGAGCGAGCGCAGCGCCGGAAACGCCTTGTGCAGCGCCTCCCACGATTTTCCCGCGCCCTTATCCTTACTGCCTTTCCAGTGGAAGAGCGTACCGGAAAATTCCCGCAGCCCCTGCGCGGGGACTTCCACCGCGCCTTCCACGACACAGGTGCGCACGCGCACCTTGCCCTCTGCAAGAAGCGAGAGAAGCGCACTTCCTCCGCCGCGCAGCCCGTAAGCGCCCCAGATGCGCCCGTCGTACCCGGCGAGCAGAGCACTCTCCACCGCGGCAACACGCGCATCCGGCGGTTCCTCCGGCGCAAACACGGGAACGAGCACGCGGCAGGATTTTTCCAGCGAGCGGACGACCGAGGCAAATACGGCGGCGTCCAGGCCGTCATCCGGCCAGAGCAGCACGGCTGCCGCGCCCGCTTTTCCGGTTTCTCTCAGTTCCATAGCGTATCCTCCTTACAGAAGCTCCAGAGCATCGACGCGCTGCGGCGTAAATACCGCCGAGCGCGCCGCAGCCGCCGACAGCATATAGTTTCCGTATTCCACGGTGTAAAGTGAGAGTAGCGCGCCCTCGGGCGACGCCGTATCCCCCAGCACGGAGAAGACATTCATCGGCTGCGAGAGTCCCGCGCCGGTGCATTTGAGCACGGCCTCCTTGCGTGTCCAGAGATAGGCAAACCGCCGTTCCGGATCGGCTTCCATATATTTCCGCTCCTCGATCGTGAGAGCGCGCGCCGCGGCGCGGCGCACGGGCGCGATTTTCTCAATGTCCAGCCCAACCGGAGTGTCGCTCACGGCAAGCGCGGCGAGCGTGCCGCTGTGCGTGAGCGAGAAATGCGGCCCGCCGGGGATATACGGCTTTCCGTGTTCGCCGCAGGCAAACGGCGGTTCGATCCCCGCGGCGCGAAGCAGCAGCGAAGCGCCGATGCTCCGCAGACGCGCTTCCTCTCTCCGGATGCGCAGCGCCTTTTCCCGGCGCTCTTCCGGCAGCAGTGCGAGCGCTTCCCGCTCGCGGCCGCGCAGCGGCGCAATGTCCAGCACATAAACGTTCATAACGATTTTATTATACAGGCAAAAGGCCGCTCTTTCAACGGCTTTTTGCCGGCCAGCGCGGAGAAAACGGCGTATATTCCCCGTCTTCGATCACATACCCTCCGCCGTTCGGACTTTGCCACTCGTAGCGGTTTTTCCCCTCGGGGAAAAGGCGCGCCATGATCGCCGCGATCACGCCGCCGTGCGTCACGATCACGGCGTCGCGCCCGGCTTTCTGCACACGCGCGAAGGCGGCAAGAGCGCGCCTCGTCATATGCTCCCCGCTCTCGCCGTTCGGCGGGACGTTCTTCTCGTTATCGCCGGTGAGCCACGCCTGATACGCGGGATCATCCTTCAGCATTTCGTAGCTCTTCATTTCAAAATCGCCGAAATCGATCTCGCGGAAGTCCGGCTCGATCTCATAAGGCACGGTGCCGAAAAGGGCTTCCAGCGTTTCATTGCAGCGGCGCATGCCGCTCGTAATAAATCGTGTGCCCGGCGCGGGCATTTCCTGCCGCCGAAGCGCGGCGCGGCCCGCCGGTGAGAGCGGCAGATCGGTGCTGCCGCAGTAGAGGTGCTTTTCGTTTGCCTCGGTGATGCCGTGGCGCAGCAGAAGGATCCTCATTTCAGCCGCTGCTCCAGACCGCAGAAAATGCGGCTCACATGCTCGGCCTCGCGGCTCAGATATTGCGTAAGTCGTCCGGTATCCTGCCGCCACGCACGCGTTTCCGCGCCCATCGGCACAACGCCGCAGAACATGTCCCGGCAGATAAAAATGCTCTCTTCCCACTCGCCGCGGTGCACGCGGAAATACTCGACCGGATCGATCCCCGCGCGGGTACAGGCAAGCGTGAAACTTTCGATATTATCCACGCACCGGCGGGAGAAATCGATCTCCGTGCCGGAGCAGGAAAAGATGTCCCCCTCCGAGAGAGAGAAGGCTTCTTTGGCAAAATCGGTCTTGCCCTGATAGGCCCCGCCGAAAATAAAAACCATGGTGTTTCCCCTTTTCTTTCAGATGAGCGCCCATACCGCCGCGCCGCAGAGCTCGGAGAGCGTGAGCGCATAGCCGGAAATGTCGCCGTTCATGCCATCGAGCGAGCGGAACGCTTTCCGGAGCGCGAGCGCGTACCCGGCAAGACAGCCGCAGAGCGCCGCCCCCGTGCGCCACCCGGCAAGAAAGCCCGCCGCGAGATAAACCGCGAGCTGAGCACAGAGAACGATGATGTGCGACTTCGGCTTTTTCTGCGCGGCGTACTGGCTCGTGGACATCGGGCGCAGCGCCGTTACGGCGAGCGCCGAACCGCACCGGCTGACCGCCGGAAGAAGCACAAGCGTCCAGAGGCTCGCCGCCGTCTTTGCCGAAGCGAAGAGTGCCGTCTGACACAGCGCGAGCAGCACGACGCCGATGACGGCGAAGCTGCCGACGCGGGAGTCCTTCAAAATTTCGCGCCGCCGCGCAAGATCGCGGCAGGAGCGCACGGCGTCGGTCACGTCCATGAAGCCGTCGAGATGGATGAAGCCCGTCACGACGAAGGGGTATGCGCCGAGTACCGCGCCCTGCACAAGCGCCGGGAGCGCCAGATACCGGCAGAGCCACGCGAGAAGCGCCCAGATCGCGCCGGTCTCCAGCCCGACGACGGGCAGGAACAGAAGCATTTTATCGCGCGCTTTCTCGTCCCACACGCGCCAAAAGCACGGGATCGCGCAGAACATGCTCCGGCACATGGCCAGAGCGTGCAGATACTTTTTCAAAACGGGAGCACCCCCTTATGGACGATGCGCCGCCCGGCGGCAAGCTCCACGACCGTATCGCATTCGCGCGCGAGCATCCGGTCGATCCCGGCGAGCGCGCGGCGGTACTGCTCGGTCATGGAGTCATACTCCCCGGCGTCCGAGAAGATATAGTCGCTCACGAGCACGACGCTTCGCACCGAGCGGACAAATTCCAGCAGCTCCCGCGCGCACCGCTCCGCCGCCGGGAGATCGAGCGCGTAGTTTTTCTCGGGCGGGAAAACTTCGTTTTGCAGCAGCGCCGTAACGCTGTCGAGCAGGAACACGCCGTTTCTGTCGGCGGTATCCAGACACGAGAGGATGCGCCGCGGGCACTCGATCGTTTCAAAGTCCAGCCCCGCGCGGTCGGCAATGTGGCGGCGGATACGCTCATCGTCCTCGGCGTCGGCGGAGATCATCGTGGCAACGTAGTAATGCTTTTCCCCCGCGGCTAGGTAAACAGCGAGATCCTGTCCAAGCGTCGTCTTTCCGTTTTTCGCGCCGCCGGAGATGAATGCCTTCATTGTGCGCCCTCCACGGTGAACTTATCGCCCTCGCGGATCTCGTCGAGATAGCCGTCGTCGATGCCGGCCTCGTCAAACGTTGCCATATCGTTGATAATGGCGCAGGCGGCGTCCAGCACCTCAAAGGCGAGCGGGCAGCCGCTGCCCTCACCGAGACGCATGCCGAGCAGCAGCATCGGCTCCAGCCCCATCTCGTCCATGGCGAGCTTATAGCCGATCTCATAGGAGGCATGGCTCGGCACAAGATACGCGCGCATGTCCGGGCAGATCCGGCAGGCGCAGAGCGCCGCCACGGCGGAAATGAGCCCGTCGATCACGACCGGGCGGCGCGTCGCCGCGGCGCCGAGAAATGCGCCGCACATGGCGGCGAGATCAAAGCCGCCGACCTTTGCGAGCACGTCGAGAGCGTCGTTTCTGTCCGGCGCATTGATCGCAATGGCTTTTTGAATGACGGCCTTTTTCCTGGCGAACGCTTCATCCGTTACGCCGCCGCCGCGCCCCGTCACGGCCTCCACAGGCGCGTCCAGCAGCACCGCGAGCACGGCGGAGGACGTTGTCGTATTGCCGATGCCCATCTCGCCGACGCCGAGCGCGTCCGCGTCCGTTTCCGCGGCAAGCTCGATGCCGGTGAGCACCGCGCGCTCGCACTCCTCGCGCGTCATGGCGCTGCCGCGGGCGATATTCTTCGTGCCGTAGGCGATCTTGCGGCATAGCACCGCCTTTTCGCGGATGTTCGCTGCGACGCCGACGTCGCAGACGGTGATCGCGCAGCCGAAATGCTTACAGAGCGTCGCCGCGCCGGTCTTGCCGCGCGTAAGGTTGATCGTCTGCGAGAGCGTCACGGAGCGCGGCGCGCTCGAAACGCCCTCGTCCACAACGCCGTTGTCGGCGGCAAAAACGAGAAGATGCTTTTTTTCGATCCTGTTATGCACGCGCCCGGTGATCCCCGCGAGCTGCACGGAGAGGTCTTCGAGCCGCCCGAGACTGCCGGGGGGCTTGGCAAGCTGCGCCTGACGGCGGCGCGCCTCTTCCATGGCCGCAGCGTCCGGCGGCGTGATCTTTGCTGTCCATTCTCTGAGTGTCATGTGTTTGTCTCCTTGGTGATAAATCCGTTATCTAAAAGCCAGCGCGCGCCGCGCACCGTGTCCTCCTGCAGTTCGAGCGTAAAGGTCGCCGCCGGGCAGAGCGCAAGCGCTCTCTGCAAAAATTCCTTCATTGGTATACTGCCCTCGTCGAGCGGCGCGTGGGCATCGAACGAGCCGTCGTTGTTGTGCAGATGAAAATGCCGAAGATACGGCGCGAAGCGCTTCAGCCATTCGATCACCGGAACGGCAGAATAGGCGTTCACGTGGCCGATGTCCAGGCAGAGCCCCAGCCGCGGATGATCCGCCGAGCGGACAATGTCCAGCAAATACTCGGGCTCTTCCTCGAGCACATTTTCCAGCACGATGTCCACGCCGGGGTCTTCGCGCAGAAAGTCCTTCCAGAAAAGGGCCGACTGCTCCATATACCAGCAGGGATAGTACATTTGGGGATTATAGCCGCCGTGGATGACGATTTTTTCCGCGCCGTAGCCCTTTGCAAGGGCGATCGTCTCGCGGAAGCGGTCCGCGGCGAGCGCTCTCGCGCGCGGGTCGATGGCACAGGGGAAAAGCTCGTTGAACGGCGCGTGCAGCGTCACGCGCGCGATCCCCGCGAGCTTTTCGCGCACCGCCGCGTCCGTTTCGGGAAAATGCTCGTCCATGTTGCAGGCGGTACAGTATTCCGCGATCTCCAGCCCGAGGGCGTACTGCCGCGCGGTACCGGCAGCGTCGGCGGCGATCGTCGAAAGATAAAAACGATGGTTTTCCATAAATTGCTCCGGTTTTCTCTTTTCCGCGGGGAATGCTCTTTTTCAGCGGCGTCGCGCGAAGGTTTCGTCATTTTTCTTTATTATAGTCTTTTCCCGGCCCGGATTCAATGTCTTTTACCCATTGCATTGTGAAAGATTTGGTATTATAATGGCAAAAACATTTTCCATAACAAAACCTTTGGGAGGAGACCGCCGTGGCACGCTCTGCCAATCAGAAGCTCAAGCTGCTGCTTCTCCGGCAGTATCTCGAGCGCAATTCCGACGAAGCACACCCTGTCACCACAGCGCAGCTCTTGGAGTATCTCGCCTCGGAGGGCATCAGCGCCGAGCGCAAGAGCATTTACAGCGATCTGGAGGCCCTGCAGTCCTTCGGTCTGGATCTGATCCGTGTCCGCGACGGGAACATCACCTGCTGGTACATCGGCGAGCGGGTGTTCCAGCTGCCGGAGCTACGGCTGCTGGCCGACAGCGTGCAGTCCTCGCGGTTCATTACGCGCAAAAAGTCGCTGGAGCTGATCGCAAAGCTTGAAGGGCTGACCAGCGTGCATCAGGCCAAGGAGCTGCGGCGGCAGGTCGTCGTCAAAAACCGCATCAAGGCGATGAACGAATCCATATATTATCTGGTGGACGAGCTGCACACCGCCATCAACGGCGACAAGCGCATCCGGTTCCACTACACGGGATACGACGGGCACGGCCGGCGCGTTCTGCGCCGCGGCGGCGCGTGGTACGACGTGAGCCCCTATGCCCTGCTCTGGGACGACGAGAACTACTACCTCATCGGCTACGACAGTGCCTTTTCCGAGATCCGCCACTTCCGCGTGGACAAGATCTCCGATCTGTGCACCGCCGGAGACGTGCGCGAAGGGAGCAAGGCCTTCGCCGCGCTCGATATGAGCGCGTATACAAGCGCCCATTTTGGCATGTTTTCGGGCACGCCGGAGAACATCCGGCTCGAATGCCGCGATACGCTCGCCGGTGCCGTGATCGACCGGTTCGGCACGGACACCATGCTCATCCCCTCGCGCGAGGGATATTTCACCGTGACCGTGCCGGTGGCGGTGAGCGCGCCGTTTTTCGGCTGGCTGTGCTCGTTCGGCGGGGACATAAAGCTCCTCGCGCCGGAGAGCGCCGTGGACGCGCTGCGGGAGCATCTCCGGAAGTTCGCCGAAGCGTATCAGATTTAGTTTTTTTGCCGCGCATATCTCATAAAAAAATTCTTACAAGGAGGGGTAAACATGAGCGGCTGCATCATTCCCGAGGGGTACACGCCCCGGCTGAACGTCTACGAGACGCAGAGAGCCATCGAATTTATCAAGAGGAGCTTTCAGAAGAATTTGGGCTCGGCGCTGAATCTCAAGCGCGTATCCGCGCCGCTGTTCGTGCGCACCGATACCGGCCTGAACGATGACCTGAACGGCATCGAGCGTCCGGTCTCCTTCGATGTCCCCGCCGTGGACGGTGCGGAGTGCCAGGTCGTACAGTCTCTGGCAAAGTGGAAGCGCTGGGCGCTGCGCGAGTATAACTTCTATGAGGGCAAGGGCCTTTACACCGACATGAACGCCATCCGGCGCGACGAGCCGGTGCTCGACAATATCCACTCGGTCTATGTAGACCAGTGGGACTGGGAAAAGGTCATCCGCGAGGAGGACCGCAATCTCGACTATCTCAAGGACGCCGTGCGGCGCATCGTAACGGCCATCTGCATGACCGGAGACGAGCTGGAATGGGAATTCCCGCAGCTGCGCGCCCATCTGAGCCGCGACGTATCCTTTATCACGAGCCAGGAGCTGGAGGATATGTATCCCGATCTCACGCCCTCCGAGCGCGAGAACGAGTACACCAAAACACACCCGACCTGTTTTATCATGCAGATCGGCAAAACGCTCCGCTCCGGCAAGAAGCATGACGGGCGCGCCCCCGACTACGATGATTGGGATCTGAACGGCGACATCATCTTCCGCAACACCGTGCTCGACCGCGCGTTTGAAATTTCCTCCATGGGCATCCGCGTCAGCCCCGAGAGCATGGACCGCCAGCTCACGCTCGCCGGGTGCGACGACCGCCGGAAGCTGCCGTTCCACAAGGCGCTGCTTGCGGGCGAAATGCCGTTCACGATGGGCGGCGGCGTCGGCCAGTCGCGGCTCTGCATGCTGCTCATCGGCTGCGCGCACATCGGCGAGGTACAATCCGGAATTTGGGATGAAGAAACGGTGAACCTTTGCAAGGGGCGCGGCGTCCATCTACTGTAAACACGCAAACGAGAGCCTTGCGCTGCATGGCTCTCGTTTGACGGGGACGGCAGCGCGCCGCAGCGTATTCGCTTTGCTCGCACGTTTGCGAGCCGGGAAGCAGTTTTACCAGCGTTCACGCTGCCGGCAAAAATGTTTTAAACTTTTTTGCACCTGCAGGCGCAAACTACGCGAGGCTTTTTTGAGCGGCGCTCCGCGCGCCGCTCATTCTTATCCCTATCCCCTGCACACTTTCTTTTCGGAGGCATCCCATGGCCGAGGTAAACGAAACAAAAAAAACGGTGAAAAACCGGAAAAAGACCGTCTGGCTCATCGTCGCGGGCGCGGTGCTTGCTGTCATGCTGCTCGCGGCGCTCGCGCTCTTCTGCCCCGGCGTCAGCCTTCTCCGCACGCCCGCTCCGGCGGCTGCCACGCCGCCGCCCGTACCGGAAGCGACCGCTGAACCGACGCCGGAGGCCACTGCCGCGCCGGTGTACGCCGCGGGGTATATGCGCTGTGAAAACGGCCTTTTCCGCGGCGCGGATACGCTGACCGCCGGAGAGGCCGCGGACGCCGTGCAGCGCGCCGCCGGTATCACGCTTGCCGTGGACGATGCCTCTCTCCCGCTCACGGAAGTATCGCTCGCGGCGCTGCTTGACGGCGCTTTTCCGACCGACGCCATAGAAAACGCCATGACGGCCATTGCAATGCACGGCGGTGAGAACGTTACGCGCGCCGAGGCCGCGGTATTTTTTGACCGGCTCTTCTCTCTGCCCGCCACCGATACGGAGACGGCGTTTTATCCGGACGTTATCCCCGGCGAATGGGGCAGCGGCGACATTTACACCGCCGCGGACGGCGCGGCCGTATGGGACGGGCCGGAAGGCCGCCCCGCCGAGGGGCCGGTTTTGATCGATTCACAGCTCTATTATGCCGGGGCGGACGGCTATTTTCTCAAAAACGCCTATTCCGGCTCCCTCTTTTTTGACAGCGCCGGACGCTATACCTCCGGCAATGCCGAGCTTGACGGCTACGTTCTCGCCGCGCTGCGCGAGGCGACCGACGATTCCATGACGCGCGACGAGATGCTGCGCGCGATGTATCTTTATGTCCGCGACAGCTTCACCTATCTGCGCCGCCATTACTACAAGACCGGCGACGTCGGCTGGGCAACGCAGGAAGCGCTCACGATGTACTCGACCGGCCGCGGCAACTGCTACTGCTTCGCCTCGGCGTTCTGGGCCGCGGCGCGCGCGCTCGGCTTTGATGCGAAGATCGTCAGCGGCACCTACGGCGAGGAAGAAGCGCCGCACGGCTGGGTGGAGATATTGCGCGGCGGCGAGCGGTATACCTACGATGTGGAGATCGAAATGGCGGTGCGGCGCGACCGCGGCGCGTCCGATCTCTATGAAATGGACGATTCGGCGCGGCAGCGCCACGGATATCAGGAGTTTTCCGCCACGGACGACATGCTGCCCCGCTCTCTCGCGGGCGAGCTGCTGCCGGGCTGAAAGGAGAGCACATGAAAAAACGTTTTCTTCTCTTTTCGGCGCTGCTCTCGCTTCTCCTGCTCGCCGGCTGCACGAAGCAGCTGACGGATAAGCCTCTCACGCTCTCCTTCCCCGGGGAAACCGCAGCATTCACCGGCACGCTTTCCAAGGGCACTTATACCGGCACCGTGCTGGGCGACGGCTGGCGGTTTGAGGGAACGCTCACCGCCGAGTGCCTTCTCACCGGTGAGGGGGAAAATGTTCCCTGCCGCGCCGCGCTCTTCGGGAGCGTGGAGGACGGAACGTACACCGGCCCGCTCGTCTCCGGCATGCCGGACGGCGAGGGCGTGTTCACGCTCGCCTCGGGCGCTTCGTTCACCGGCGAATTTTCCGGCGGCACGGCGGTACGCGGCGAGGCAGCCGATCTGCCGTGGACACTGCCGCACGGCGGCAGCCGCTTTTCCGGGACCTACACCGGCCCGCTTGAGAGCGCCGGCCCCGAGGGCGAAGGGCTCTTCGGCGGCGAGAACGCCGCCGGGCAGCAATTCACCTGGTACGGCGGCTGGAGCGGCGGCGAGACCGCGGGCCCCGGCGTTTTGACGGACGAGCACTGCATCGTCTCCGTCGAAGGCCGCGAAACGGCCGGAAGCTACGCCGGAGACGGCTGCGACGGTCTGCCGGACGGCGAAGGCGTTTTCACCGGCGAGAGTGAGACCGGCGTTCCGTTCACCTATACGGGCGAATGGTCGGCGGGGCTCATGGACGGCAAGGGAACGCTTTCCTACGACGCGGAAAACCTCTACACGCGCACCGGCACTTTCACCGCCGGGCGCTTTACGCCGGACGGGCTTGAGACGCTCGTCTCTCTCGGCACCTGCGAGCCGGAATTCACACTCACGGAAAGCCAGCTCACCTTCCTTCGCGAGACCGCCGATCTCTGGGAGCGTGCGGACCATCAGGATTTCTTCAACTCCGCTTATGCGGCGCTGCGCGCCAAAAACGTTTCGATCGCGCAGTGTTTTTCGGACGATTCCTTCCGTGAGGAGCCGTACTGGATGGAGATCTACGCCATGCGCATCATCACGGCGCGCACCGGCGCTCTCGTCCCCGGCGGCAAGGAGATGACGTGCATCTTCGCCGTTGAGCGCAATTATCAGTACCCGTGCTTTGTGATCGTCCCCGGCAGCGTTGACCGTCTCTCGCGTTGGAACTCTTTCCACGTTTACGCCGTGCCTATCGCCGTGAGTCCGTATATCAACACGCTTGGTGAAGAGAAGGAATGCCTTGTTCTCCTTGCAGGGGATATATATACCGGAATGTAAAAAATGACCGCCTCCCCGGTTTGCCTGGGGAGGCGGTTTATCATCCCTCCGTCTCGCCTTCGGCGAGCCGGCTCCCGTTCGCAAGGGAGCCTTTTTTATGTGGAGGCGGCGTGCTGGCGGCCGGTGTGGTCGATGTAGGTGTCACCCGTGAGCAAGATCTCTGAGATCGGCACGATCGTATACCCCTCCGCGAGCAGATATTCGATGATGGAGGGCAGCGCCTCGGGCGTATGCAGCCCCGCGTTGTGGAACAGAACGATGCTCCCCGGCTGCACCTTGGACGATACGCGCTTATAGATCTCGCCCGCCGTCAGCTTTTTCCAGTCGAGCGAGTCGGTGTCCCACTGCACCGCCGTGAGGCCCATGCCGTTCACGGTGCCGATAACGTTGTCGTCATATTCGCCGTAAGGACAGCGGAAGAGCGTCGGGCGCACGCCGGTGACGGCCTCGATCTTGTCGCTGCAGCGGTTCACCTCGTCGATGATCTGCTTTGCGGTGAGCTTTGCCATGTGCGGGTGAGCGTCGGAATGGTTCATCACCTCGTGCCCGGCGTCGTGGAGTGCCTTTACGCTCTCCGGGTATTTGTCCACCCACTCGCCGACGACAAAGAACGTCGCCTTCACGTTGTACTTTGCCAGGATATCGATGAGCATCTGCGTATCCTCGTTGCCCCAGGCCGCGTCGAACGAAAGGCTTACAAACTTTCCGTCCCGCTCCACGCTGTATACAGGCAGCTCACGCTCCGTGACCGCCGCGCCGACGACGCGCGGAGAGTATATGAACGCAAAGATCGCCGCAACAGCAAGCACGAGCGCCGTACCGGAAGCAAATCTATTGTGCCGTGAGAGAAAGCCGCCGATTTTACCTGCCATCATAAATTTATCCCCCCTCGCGGACATCCTATGAACGCGGGAGGGGATGTATTCATTGTTCGTCCCCGCGCGGGAAGATCACGTTGGGAGAATAGCCGGTATACTTCTTATAGACCTTGTTGAAATACTTGTAATCGGAAAAACCCACCAGTTCCGCGATCTCGTAGAGCTTGCGCTCGCCGCGCTTCTGCAGCTCCACGGCGCGCCGAATGCGGTAGTAATTGAGAAAATCGTGGAACGTGTAGCCCGTTTCCGCCTTGAACTTGGCGTTCAGGTGCGTGCAGGATATGTTCAGCTGCTGGCTCAGATCAGTGAGCGAGATGTGCTCGGCGTAATGCTGCCGGATGTACTGCATCATGGCCTCGGCATATTTATTCTGCAGCGGCGCGGGCTTTTCGTCCGGCTCCGGGGTTTCCCCGCTCTGTCCGTCCGGTGCTCCGGCGGCGATGCGCCGCAGACAGTTCTTGAGCTCGTTCACGTCCACGGGCTTGAGCAGGTATTCCGCCACACCCAGCCGGATGGCCTGCTGCGCATATTCAAACTCGCCATAGCCGGAGATGATGATCGCGTGAAACGGACAAACACCGCGACCCTCGCGCAGCATTTCCAGCCCGTCCATATCGGGCATACGGATGTCGGTGATGACGATATCCGGGCGCAGCGCTTTGATCTGGGTCAGGCCCTCCTGCCCGGTGGCGGCCTCACCGACGACCACGCAGTTGACCTCCGTCCAGTCCATTTTGTATTGCAGTCCCCGGCGGATCAGATTTTCATCCTCCACCAGCAAAACCTTCAGCATCCTTCGTTCTCCTCCACTTCATAAGGGATGGTGAGCGTTACAGCGGTACCCTGCCCCTCCGTGCTCTCGATCTGCACGCCGTAGGGCGCGCCGTAGGTCAGGCGAATGACCTTCTGGATGTTATAAAGCCCCACATGGGCGGCATATTCGTTCGTGAGATCGTGCTCGAAGCTCTCGCGCAGCTCGGCCAGACGCCCGGCAGGGATGCCCGCGCCGTCGTCCGTTACGATGAAGCGCAGCGTATCGTCCCGGTGCTCCGCCTGCACGCGGATGGAGAGCGTCCGTCCGGCACGGTAACCGTGAACGATGCTGTTTTCGATGACCGGCTGCAGAAGGAGCTTCGGCACACGGCATTCGAGCAGCTCCTCCGGAATATCGAAATCATAGAGCAGGCAGTTGTTGTACCGCGCCTTCTGCAGCAGCAGATAGTCGTTCACATACTCCACGTCTGTTTCAAGCAGCACCTTCGTGTGGCCGTAATTGACGCTGTAGCGCATGAGCGAGGCGAACGAGAGCAGCATCTCCGAGGCCGTTTCCGGATCCTCGCTGATCTGATAGCGTACGGTCTCCATGACGTTGTAGACAAAGTGCGGGTTGAACTGCTCTTCGAGATGCTTGATCTCCATCTGACGCCGCCGATTTAAAAGCTCGTCGTTATGTGCGATCAGCTCCCGGAAGCGGGTATAGAGCGCCTGCGACTCCTCGGAGCACTGCGGCGGCAGCGCCTCCGCGCCGCCGTTTTTGGAAAGATCCTCCACCGCAGCGGTCAGCTCGCCGAGCTCCATGGCGTTCTGGCGCGTGAACGCCTTCGTCATGGCGACGACGACACCGGTGAGCAGCAGAAGAAGGACGATAAAAAGGCCGCCGCTGTAGAGCAGCATCCGAAGCTGCATATCCAGGGACGTGAGCGTATACAGCCGCAGCGCCTGCGGCCCTACCGCACCGCAGACGGCATAGTACCGGCTGCCGTCCAGCGATAGGATGCCGTCGTCCTCGAGAGACAGCGAAAACTTGTTGCTCGGCTGCTTGTCCTGCGGGTCCTCGCGCGGATCGAGCGTCGTGTAGATCAGGTTATCGTATCGGTCCGTCAGCAGTACCTCGGAATCGGTATCACGCACAGCGTCCCGGAAGCCCTCCTGCCGGAGATTCAGCAGAAGATATCCCGCCGCGGCCCCGGTCTCATCCGGCACGGCGCGGCAGAGCGTATAAGCGCACGCCTGCTCGCTGCTCACCGGCGCGGTGCAGACATACCGGAGCGTTGCCGCCGGTTCCTGCTTCATGCGCGTCGCAGCGCCCGCGGCAAACGCGGACGAGGCGAAGATTGACTGGTTGTGCGCGCTGAAGTTGGAGCTGAGCACCTGCATATCCGCGCCGAGCAGCACGAAATACGCGCGCAGCTTCTGCTGATTGGTGAAATCATAGAGCAGCCGGTTGGCTTCCAGACACTCGCCTCGATCGCCGCTTCCGACGGCGCGGCGCAGCGCGTCCGCTCCGGTCAACTCCTCTGCCCCGCGGTCATACGCCGCGAGCTGCTGCGTGAGCGCCGTTTCGAGCTCCCGATTGTCTCTCCGGCAGCCGCGCACGACAACGGCAAAGAAGTTCAGTGCGAAGCCGCCCAGATACAAAAGCAGGATCAGCGCCAGTATGGCAGCCACGTAGCCGATGAACGAGCGGCGCAGCTGATTTTGAAACGGTTCGCGATGCATGGCCGTCCCTCTCTTTCCCGGCGTCATTTTACCATATTCTTCCCTTTCTGAAAAGGGCGAAAAGCGGTGCGCCCATTCAGGCGCACCGCACGGCCTATCGAAAAAGCCTCGCAGAGTTTGCGCCCGCAGGCGCAAATAAAGTTCAAAGCATTTTTGCCGGCGGCGTGTACGTCGGCAAAAATACTTCTCGGCTCGCAAACGTGCGAGCGAAGCGAGTGCGCTGCGGCGAGCCGAGGCCTTTTCAAACGAGAGCCCAACGAAGTGGGTCTCGTTTGAGAGCTTGTCAAAAATACTATTTTTGACAAGCTCAGCGGTGCGCCCATTCAGGCGCACCGCAAGGCCCTGCAAAAGACTTGAGGGACGCTTCCCGCTTTATACGCTCAAGTCCTTTTTGCCGCTGAGTTTGAAAAACACAAGAAGCGACACGATCGAAGTGAGAGTCAGGATCGTGGAGTAGGCCGCCGCATTGCCGAAGTTGCTGCGTATGACCTCGGAATAGATCGCCACGGTGAGCGTCATGGTCTTGCTGGTGTACAGAATGACCGAGGAGCTCAGCTCGCTGATGAGCGTGATCCAGCTCATGATCGCGCCGGAGAGAACGCCGGGGAGCATCATGGGGATCGTGACGCGCAGAAACGTTTTGAGCTGCGATGCGCCGAGACTGATGGACGCTTCCTCCACGCTGGGGCTGATCTGCCCGATGATGGCGGTGCTCGATCGGATCGTATACGGCATGCGCCGGATGGAGAGCGATATAACGATGATGAGCACCGTGCCGCCGAGCATAAACGGAGGCCCGTTGAAGGCGTACAGGAACGAAATGCCGAGCACCGAGCCGGGGATGATGTACGGGAACATGGTGAGCACATCGAGCACCGAGGTGAGCGCATTGCGCTTGCGGACGCTGAGATACGAGATCAGTATGCCGCATACGACTACGATCACGATGGCGATCAGGCCGAAGAGGTAGCTGTTGGTAATGGCGCTGGTGTTGCTCTTGGCAAAGATGTTGCGGTAATTATCAAGCGTAAACTCGCCGGTGAAGAGCGAGCCGTTGATCGTGCCGATGAACGATGTAACGAGCACCGTGATCTGCGGCAGCGCCGCGACGAGCGCCACGAGATACACCACGATGTGGGAAACGACACCGCGCCAGCCCTTCGGATCTGCCGCCTCCATGGGCTTGAGCGCCGACATGGAATAGGTGAACCGGCGGCCGAGCGCCTTTTGCAGGAAGAAGAACATAAGCGCGATAACGATGACGATCAGACACATCGTGGCGGCAAAACCGTCGTTCGTGCCGACCTCGCCCATAAACTGCGTATACAGCATGACCGGGAAGGTCTTATACCCCTCGCCGATGATCATGGGCGTGCCGAAGTCGGCAAACACGCGCATGAATACGAGCAGCGCGCCCGCGAGCAGCGACGGCATCACCAGCGGGAAGATGATCTTCGTCACGCGCTGGAAGGCGTTGCAGCCGAGGCTCTCCGCCGCTTCGTTCAGGGAGTTGTCCAGATTCTTCATTGCGCCGGAAACATACATGTAGATCAGCGGGAAGGACTGGAGAGAAAAGACGAGAACGATGCCGGCAAAGCCGTAAATGCCCGGCAGCTTCACACCGAAGAGTGCGTTTGCGATGCGGGTGATAAAGCCGTTCCGCCCCAGGAGCTGGATCCACGAATACGCGCCGATGAACGGGGGCGAGAGATAGGAGATCACGATAAGGATGTTGATGAGACCCGCGCCGCGGATCTTCACGCTGCGCAGCAGATACGCCATCGGCACGCCGATGAGCGACGCTACGAGCGTGGACACGACCGTGACCTTAAAGCTGTTGACGAGCGCGCCCCAGTAATACTTCTTCGTGAAGAACTTTACAAAGTAGCTCAGATCGATCTTCCCGCCGGTAAAAAGGCTCTTGATGAGCAGCATACCGATGGGATAGATGACGAACAGCAAAAAGAGCGCGAGCAAAACGAGCGTCAGCGCCGTCCAGCCGTTGAAGCGCTTTTCTCCGGCGTATCTCATAAAAGCTCCTCCCGGATGACCAGAGAGCGCTTTCCGTCGGCGGTAAAGACGTTGATGCGGCGCGGCTTCACGCGCAGGCGCACCTCCGCGCCATCCGGAATGACCGCCCATTCCTCGTCGCTGTCGCGGACGGCTTCGATCTCCTGCCCGGTGGGGAGCGTCAGGAAATAATGCGTGGTGGTGCCGAGGAAGACACTGCTGCGTACCGTGGCGGGAATGCCCTCGCCTTTGCCGGTCGAGAGCAGGAATTCCTCCGGCCGGACCGCCGCGAGCACGTCCATGCCGTCGGATGCCTCGCCGCGGAGATTCGTCATCGCCGCGCGGTAATCGCTCCCGGCAAAGCAGAGCTCCGCGCCGTCCTCGCCGCGGGAGACCGTCGCGTTCAGGAAGTTTGAGAGGCCGATGAAGTTGGAGACAAAGCGGTTGGCCGGGCGCTGGTAGACGCGCTGCGGCGTGTCGATCTGCTGGATAACGCCGCCGTCCATGACGGCGATCCGGTCGGAGACCGCGAGCGCCTCCTCCTGATCGTGGGTGACGTACACGGTCGTGATGCCGAACTGCTGCTGGATGCGCTTGATGGCGTTGCGCATTTCCACGCGCAGCTTCGCGTCCAGGTTGGACAGCGGCTCGTCCATCAGCAGCACCTCCGGCTCGATGACGATGGCGCGGGCGAGCGCCACGCGCTGCTGCTGTCCGCCGGAGAGGTTTGCCGGCATGCGATCCTTGAGATGGTCGATCTTGACGACCTTGAGGATGCTGTTGACCTTGCGCTCTATTTCATCCTTCGGCAGCTTGCGGTTGCGCAGGCCGAAGGCCACGTTATCGAATACATTCATGTGCGGGAATACCGCGTAGTTCTGAAACACCATACCGATGTTCCGTTTGTTGGTGGGGATATCGTTGATGACGCGGTCGTTGATCTTGAACGTGCCGCCTTCGATGGAGTTGAATCCGATGATCATGCGGAGAAGCGTCGTTTTGCCGCAGCCGGAGGGGCCCAGCAGCGTGAAAAATTCGCCCGGCTTGACTTCCAGAGACAGGCCGTTGATGATCGTGTCGTTGCCGTAGCGCTTGACGGCGTTTTCAATGGTAATGGTGGCTCCCATCGTTTCAGTTCCCTTTCTCTGCGAGATTCTTTGTAGAATGTGCGGGTCTGCGGCGCACGGCCGCAGACCCGCACGGGATGTTCCTTTGCGAATTAAGCCACGTTTTCGAGGCACTCGCTGTATTTTTCGGTGATGGCAGACTTGTTGGCGGCGACCCACACGCCGTCATAGGACTCCAGACGGGTGATCTCGCTCCACGGCGTAAGGCTGTCGTTGAGCTGGACGTTCTGGCGGAGCGGACGGACCGTGAGGTTCTGTCCGACATAGTTCTGGCAGGTCTCACTGAGCATGTAGTCCACAAACTTCTTGGCGTTCTCCATGTGCGGAGCGCCCTTGATGATGGACACGCACTGACCGGACATCAGAGCGCCCTCTTCCGGGAACACGACCTTCACGGCGACGCCGTCACGGACGTAAGCGGCAGCGGGGTCTTCCCAGGTCAGGCCGACGATGTACTCGCCCTCGGCAACGCCCTTGTAGACCTGCGAGGAGCTGGTGAGCGCAACGCCGTCGAGATTCTCAACGAGCTTGGCCGCCCAATCCCACGCGGCGTCGGACATCGGGTCGCCGCTGCCCATGTCATAGAGACCGGCGATCAGGCACTGGAACGCGGAGCTGGAGTTCACGGGGTCGCCCGCGGCGATCTTGCCCTTGAGCGCGGGGTTGAGAAGGTCGGCGAAGCCGTTGATCTCGATATCACCGGCGAGATCGGTGTTCACGATGAATACGGTGGGGTCGCAGAAGGCGGGGGAAGAATAACCGGTTGTGTTCTTGTAGCCTTCCATCATGTTGGCGTCTTCGGGGGAGACATACTCTTCAAAGCAGTCGGTGTAATCCTTCAGCATGGCTTCGTCCGCCGCCCAGCAGATATCGCCCTGGGGATTGGCAGCTTCGGAACGCACACGTTTGAGAACCTCGCCGGTGCCGCCGGTGACGACCTCGACGTGGATGCCGGTGTCCGCCTCAAAGTTCTCGATGACGGCGTTGTTCAGGCTCTCGCTTCTGGCGGTATAGACGATCAGGGTCTGTTCGCCTTCGGCGGGGGCTGCGGTGTCGCCGCCCTCGGCGGGAGTGCTCGTCTGGCCGCAAGCCGCAAGCGCGAGCACCAGCGTCAGTGCCAGCACCAGAGCCATGAGCTTCTTCATTTTCATCTTCATTTCCTCCTTTTGTTTTGAGCCGTTACGACTCATTGCAGTTTTATTGTACTATACCGAACAAGGAAGTAAATCCCACAAAACGCAACCCTTTCAGGGAATTTTTCAAACTAAATGCCGGTTTTATATAAAGGAAAACGTTTCAATTTATTCACTTTGCACAATGCGCAAAAAAATCCCCGGCACAGACATCCAATGCCCGTGCCGGGGATTCTCAAAGGCTTTATTGTCCGTCAAAGTGGACTGTGATCTTGGTTCCGGCGTCCGGCTCGCTCCAGAGCTCAAGGCGCGCCTTGTGCATCGCCGCGGCGTGCTTGACGATGGAAAGGCCGAGGCCCGTGCCGCCGAGCTGCCGGGAATGGCTCTTGTCCACGCGGTAAAACCGCTCGAACACCCGGTTCTGGTGCTCATACGGAATGCCGATGCCCGTATCCGCCACAGACAAAACCGTTTCACCGCCGCGCTTTTCCGCCGTGACGGTCACACTGCCGCCGGGATGGTTATACTTTACGGCGTTGTCACAGAGGTTATAGACAAGCTCCTGCAGCGCCGTGCGCACGCCCTGTACGACGGCCTCCCCGCCGCGGAGCGTGAGCGTCACGTCCCGCCGCTCCGCCGCCGGGCGGAGAGAGGCGAGCGTTTCCTCCGCGAGAGCATAAAGATCAACGCTCTCCGTCTCCGGCGCGGCGGTTTCCTCTTCGAGACGGGAGAGCTCGATGATATCGTCCACGAGCGCCATGAGCCGCTGGGATTCCTTGTAGATATCCCCGGCGAACTCGCCCACCCGCTCCGGCGGAACCATGCCGTTGGCGAGAAGCTCCGCAAACCCGGAGATCGACGTGAGCGGCGTTTTGAGCTCGTGCGACACGTTCGCGGAAAACTCGCGCCGCAGCGCCTCGCGCTGCTCGCGCTCGGTCGTGTCGAGCGCGATGACGACCGAGCCGGTGATCTGGTTTTCGGAAAAGACGGGCGTTGCGATCACATAGTAATACCGCTCGTGCATTTCAAGAGTCAGCTCCGTGCGGCGGCCGGCGAGAGCGCGCTCGGCGGCGCGGACGATCTCCTCCGGGCAGCCGCCGCGGTTGAGGTTGTCCGCCTCGCCGTCCGGCGGCGCGGGCAGAAGATAGCTCGCCGATACATTGCGGGAGAGAACGTTCAGCCGCTTATCGAGCAGGAGGAAGCTCTCCCCCATGTTCTCCGTGATCGCGGCAAAGTCGCGCCGCGTCTGTCCGAGCGTTTCCTCCTGCTGGCGGATGAGACGGTTCTGCGCGCGGATGCGCGCAAGCAGCGGCACGAGCTCTTCATACGGCGCTTCCGTGCCGGGCGTTTCCGGGTCGATCTTCCGGATGGGGTCAACGATGCCGCGCGCTACGGCCCAGCCGCCCGCTGCGGCAAGACAGAGCGCGATCGGCATCAGCCACAAAAGGTGCGATGATACCTGCGCTCTCGCCTCTGTCCCGGCAAGCTGCGGCTGCGCGATGGCATACGTCACGGCGGAGCCGAGCAGGATCGCGGCGAAGAGCAGAAGCCCCACACGCAGAAAGAGCTTTCCCTTCATGGCGCGCTCCCCTTCTCCGGGGTAAAGCGGTAGCCGACGCCGCGCACCGTTTCGATGTATGCCCCCGCCGCGCCGAGCTTGGTGCGCAGCGTGCGCACATGCACGTCCACGGTGCGGTTTTCCCCGTCAAAGCCGCTGCCCCATACGCTGTCCATGATCCGGTCGCGCGTGAGCGCCGCGCCGGAATGCTCCAGCAGCAGGCAGAGGAGCGAAAATTCCTTGTTTGTGAGCGGCACATCCTGCCCGGAAACGCGCACGATGTGCTTGTCCCGGCAGACGTACAGCTCGCCGACGGTATGCTCGCCCGCCGACGTCATCCCGGTGCGGCGCAGCAGCGCCCGCACCCGCGCCAGAAGCTCCATCATGCCGAAGGGCTTCGATATATAGTCGTCCGCCCCGGCGTCCAGTCCGACCACGCGGTCGTACTCGGCGTTCTTCGCCGTGAGCATCACGACCGGAAGCTCCCGCCAGAGCGCCGAGCCGCGCAATTTTTTCAAAACCGAAAGGCCGTCTTCTTCCGGCAGCATGATATCGAGCAGCACGAGCTCCGGCGTCTGGCGTTTCATTGCCGCCCAGAACGCCGAGGGGCAGCTAAGCCCCGCGGCTTCGTATCCCGCGTGCTGCAGCGTATAGGTAACGAGCTTTCGGATGCTCTCGTCGTCTTCGAGAAGGTAGATCATTTCTTCCGCCTCCGTTTTGCAATTCCAACTTTCTATAGCATATCACGCGCAGCGCCGCTTGTAAAATGGATTTAACGTGGATTTAACCTTGTCTTGCTTTTGGATTTAACCTTCATACGGTACACTGATATGCGGATAATCTATAACTTGCAAAGGAATCGATGGCTGTGGGTATTTCCAACATTTTAGCGCTGCTCGGTGGCGTGGCGCTTTTTCTCTTCGGCATGGGGCTCATGGGCGACAGCCTGAAGCTCGTCGCCGGTCAGCGGCTCGAGCTCATCCTCTACCGGCTCTCCAATACGCCGCTCAAGGGCGTGCTGCTCGGCACCGCCGTCACCGCCGTGATCCAGTCCTCCTCGGCCACGTCCGCGATGGTCGTCGGCTTTGTGAACTCCGGCATGATGAAGCTCTCGCAGGCGATCGGCATCGTGCTCGGCGCGAACATCGGTACATCCGTAACGGGCTGGATCCTCTGCCTTTCGTATATCAGCAGCAGCGACGCGCTCTCCCTTCTGAGCTCCGCAACGATCACCGCCATCGCCGCCATTGCCGGCATACTGCTGCGCATGCTCGGGAAAACGTCGCAGAAGCGGCACACCGGCGATATCCTGCTCGGCTTTGCCGTTTTGATGTACGGCATGAACGCGATGAGCGGCGCGGTGTCCCCGCTGCGCGAGAGCGAGGGCTTTCTCCGTCTGATGACGATGTTTGAAAACCCGATCCTCGGCGTTCTCATCGGCACGCTCATTACCGCCGTTTTGCAGTCCAACTCCGCCTCCGTCGGTATTTTGCAGGCGCTCTCCGTGACCGGAACGATCTCCTTTGCCACGGCCTTCCCGATGATCATGGGCATGGGCATCGGCGCGGCGGTGCCGGTGCTCGTCTCCGCCATCGGCGCGAACCGCGACGGGCGGCGCACCGCGCTCATTTATCTTTTCACCGGCATTTTCGGCACCGTCATCTTCTCTGCCCTCTTCTACGGCGTCAACGCCTTTTCCCCGTTCCCGTTCATGGAGACCGCGCTCGGCCCGGTCGGCATCGCGATGGTGAACTCCCTTTTCCGCATCGGCTCGATCCTGATCCTTTTCCCGTTCCTGCGCCAGCTGGAGGCGCTCACCGGAAAGCTCATCCCCGAGAAGACCTCGGAAAAATACAACGAGCTCACCGCGGGCATCGAGCGGCTGGAAGAGCGCTTTCTTGTCCACCCCGCGCTTGCCATTGAGCAGTGCCGCCTGACGATCAACGCCATGGCGATGCGCTCCCAGGATAACCTTGTCGTCGCGCTCGAGCTGATAAAGAATTTTTCCCAGAAAGGTTTTCAGCAGGTCGTGGACATGGAGGACGCCGTGGACCAGTACGAGGATCATCTCGGCACGTATCTCGTCAAATTCACCGGCCGCGAGCTTTCCACCGCGCAGAACGAGGAGGTATCCAAGTTCCTGCACACCATCGGCGATTTTGAGCGCATCAGCGACCACGCGATGAATCTCGCCGAGGTCGCGCGCGAAATTTACGAAAAGGACATCCGCTTCACCGACGCCGCTCAGCGCGAGCTGGACGTGCTCCGCACCGCCGTGAGCGAGATCGTCTCGCTCGTTGTCGGCGCGTTCATCGGGAACGATCTGGAAATGGCGCTGCGCGTCGAGCCGCTGGAGGATACGATCGACGGACTGTGCGACGAGATGAAGCTCCACCACATCATCCGTCTGCAGGACGGCTCCTGCACGCTCGCCATGGGCTTTGTTTTTAACGACCTTCTCACGAATTACGAGCGTATCGCCGACCACTGCTCCAACATCGCCGTGGCGATGATCGAGCTGGAATCCGACAGCTTTGATACCCACGAATATCTCAAAAGCCTCCGCGAGATGAAAACGCAGAAATACATGCAGTACGCGGAGGAATACGGCAAAAAATTCGCGCTCTGACGGCGTGCGACCTTGTTTTTTCCGCGGAAAAACCGTATAATGAATATAGACACGATCCCCCCCTGTCGGAATGCTTTCTCTTCTTTCCGCCGACGCGGTATCGTGTCTTTTTTATCATGGTAAGCCGTGTAAGGAGGCGCGTTTATGGGTTTTCTTCTGGATTTTCTGGATTCACATACCAGCATAGACTGGAACGGCGACGGGAAAATCGACTCCTGGGACGATGTTCTGGAAGTAGCGATGCTGACGCAGATGCTGGACGACGACGCGCGCGAGGAGCGTATCCGCAAGATCGTCGATGCCATCGTGCGCCGCGGCACCTGCCATATCGGAAACGAGGAATTTGAAGAGCTGTGCCGGCAGGAAGGTCTGCGCGCGGAAGACTTTGACCAGAGCGATATCGACGAGATCCAGCGGCGGCTGGATCGGTACTGAGCCGCTCCGCGGGAGATAGAGACCGCATACACGCAAAAAGCTCACGGATCGGATCCGTGAGCTTTTTGCGTTATAAAATTCAGAGTCCCTCGTCTTCCACGAACTGGTAGAAGGCGTTTTCTTCGGTCAGGTCCTCGTCGCGGATCGTGCCGACGGGGGCGGTGTAGATGATATACTCCTCCTCGCCGTCAAGCTCGAAGAGATCGCAGCATTTCTCGTGCTGGAAAGCGCCGAGACCGCATGTCCCGAGACCCAGCCCGGTGCAGGCCGTATAGAGCGCCTGCCCCACGTGTCCGGCGTCGATGAGCGCGATGCGGTGGGCGTAAATGCCGTAGCGCCACTCGGCGCGGTAGGGCACGACCGACCAGTAAAACACCACGTTGGCCTTGGCCGCCCATTTCTGGCCGCACAGCGTCTGGGTTATAGTTTCCGGAATGTCCTCGATCGGGTGCAGGAACTCGAGCGCATGGAGCATTGGCAGATAGTGGTACGCGCCGGGACGCAGACCCACCACGTTCCGGACGATCAGATACGTTTCAAACTCGTGGCGCGCACCGCCGCACGGCACGGTGCGGATGGTCGCATACGCCTTGCCGCGGATCTTCTTGATGCCCTGCGTCGCCCACAAAAGGAACGAGAGCTCGTCCGGCGTCATGGTTTCGTTCGTATAGATCCGGGCGCTCCGCCGGTCACGGATGAGGCTCACAAGATCGTTTTTCAGCGCAAGGCCGGAAAAATCTCTCGTGAGAGCGATGCGCTCGCCCTCCTCCGCCATGGGCGCTTTTACAAGCGGCGGCTGCGGCAGCTTCCGGTCCTGATCGGACTCGAACGCTTCCTCGTAGGGATCCCGCTCCAGCGGGCTTTTGAGAAAGTCGCGTCCCTTTTGAATGATCTCTTTCTGAATGGCTTCATCAAGCATGGGTGTTCTCCTTCCCGAAGCAGATAACGTGCAAAATCAGATGGCGCGGGTGACGTCGCGCAGCCAGACGCGCTCATCCTCGGTGAGGTGCGGCGCGACGGTCTCGTACACGGCGGCGTGGTACTCGTTGAGCCAGCGGCGCTCGGTCGTAGTGAGAGCGTTAACATCGATCGCGTCGAGGTCGATCGGCGCGCAGGTGAGATTTTGGAAGTACATGAACTGCCCGAACTCGTTTTTGACACCCTTTCGGCAGAGAAGCTCGCTCTCGATGCGGATACCGTAGGCGTCCTCGATGTAAAGGCCCGGCTCGTCGGTCGTGATCATGCCCTCTTCGAGCACGCTTCCCTCGCTGCGCTCCGGCGACTGCCGCCAGCGGAAGCCGTTCGGCCCTTCGTGGACGTTCAGGATGTGGCCGACGCCGTGGCCGGTGCCGTGCTTGTAGTCCAGATCGGCCTCCCACAGCGGCTCGCGGGCGAGAATATCCAGATTCAGCCCCGTGCAGCCGTGGAGGAAGCGGGCGTTCGCCAGATGCAGATGCGAGCGGAGGACGCGCGTGAAGTCGGCGCGCTCGGCGTCCGTCACGGGGCCGAGGGCGATGGTGCGGGTGATGTCGGTCGTACCCTCGAGATAGTGTCCGCCGGAGTCCACGAGCAGCAGGCCGTGCGCCTCGAGCGGGATATCCGTCTCCGGCGTGGGGGCGTAGTGGATGATGGCGGCGTGCGCGCCGTAGGCGCAGATGGTGTCAAAGCTGAGATCGAGAAAGCCCTTCTGCTCGGCGCGGCGCGCGGCGAGATAGTCAGAGGCGGAAAGCTCGGTCATCGGCGTCTTGCCGATGTTCTTCTTGAGCCAGTAGATGAATTTTGTCACGGCGACGCCGTCCTTGATGTGGGCGTTGACCGTGTTCTTCTGCTCGGTCTCATTCTTGATGGACTTCATAAGCACGGAGGGGTTCGTCTCGTCCACGATCTCGACTCCCTCACAAAACTCGGAGACAAGGCGGTAGTTGCACACGCCCTTGTCGAGCAGCACCGTCTCCCCGGCGGGGATGGCGGCGGCATAGTCGTAGAAGCTCTCATACGGGCGCGTTTCGATGCGGTTCTCGGCAAGATAGGCGCGAAGCTCGTCCGTGAGAACGGCGTCCTGCACGAACCAGAGGCACTGCTCCTCCGTGAGCGCGAGATAGGAGAGCACAACGGGGACATAGTCGATATCGCCGCCGCGGACGTTCAGCAGCCACGCGATATCATAAAGCGACGTGAGCAGATGGACGCTCGCGCCCTGCTTTTCCATCTCGGCGCGCACATCCGCGAGCTTGTCCGCGGTGGAACGGCCGGAGTATTCCGCCGTGAGGATGCGCACCGGCGCGTGCGGCAACTCGGGGCGGTCGTCCCAGATGATGCCGACAAGATCCTCACCGACGGCAAGCTTTGCGTTCTTTTCCCCGGCAAGCGCGAGGAACTCCGCGCCGAGGCGCGCGTTGATGACGCGGCCGTCAAAGCCGAGCGTGCCGCCCTCCGGCAGCGCGGAGCGCAGGTATTCCATGATCGTCGGTACGCTCTCCTCGCCCATGCGGTAGAGCGTCACGCCGGTATTCTCCAGCTGGTGCTTCGCCTGCAGAAAATAGCGCGCGTCCGTCCAGAGCCCGGCCTCGGTCATTGTTATAATGGCCGTGCCGGCGCTGCCGGTAAAGCCGGTGATGTAGGAGCGCGCCTTGAAGTGCGCGCCGACGTATTCGGATTCGTGGAAGTCCGCCGTGGGGACGACGTACACGTCGATATGGCGCTGTTCCATTTCCCGGCGCAGCCGGGAGAGTCTTTCAGGGATCATGGTTGTTCCTCCTTTATATTTTCAGACCCGCCGTTCGGCGGTGACGAAGATACGGTCCTTGCGCGAGCGGCCGCCGGTGTCGGTGACCGTTCCCTTACCCTTGCCGCGCACGGAAATAACGTCGCCGTCGCGGATGGCGGCGTCCGTGTGCAGGCACGGCACATAGTTGAGCGACACGCTGCCGAGACGGATGAGCTCTGCGGCGGTCGTGCGGGAGACATGGAAAAGCCCCGCGGTCACGGCGTCGAGCCGGAGGCTCTGCACCGTGAAGCTCACGGTCTCGGTCTTCACCTCTTCCTCCGGGACGTCCGCGAGAGCGATCTCCTCGCCGCGGACGGTATAGCGCCCGGCACGGTCGAGCTCCGCGAGCGTTTTTACGACGCTCGGCAGGCAGAACACCCACGCCTCCGCACCCCGGATGCGGATATCCCCCACCCACTCGCGGCGCACGCCGAGCGCGAGCAGCGCGCCGAGATAATCCCGGTGGCCCGGCTCGCCGAAGAAGCTGCGGAAATGCACCGCGCTGATATACTCCGAAGGGTCGAGCTCCTCCGCCGTGAGATAGAACGGGAGGAAGAACGCGCAGGTGCGCTCGCACTCCGTCCCGCCGCCGGAATAGACGACGGCCGTGCCGCGCAGCGAGGGGGTATTTTGCAGCTCCATGCGCTCCGCCGGAGTGAGAAAGGCGGTCGCCGTCACCGACGAGGTGCGCTCACAGCGCGCGGCAAGGTCCTCCGCGCGCCGAATAAGATCGTTCGTTTCCATAGCTGCGATTATATCACGCCGGTTTTGCGTTTACAATGCAAAAAGACCGCAGAATGTTTTCCACGGTCTTTTGTGCTTAAAATGCCTCGTTAGGGTTTGCCTCCGCAGGAGTCAAACAAGGTTTGTTTGAAGCGTTTAGCCGTAATCCTGTGTGGCAACAAACGCCTCGTGCTCGGCGAGCGTGGCGAAAAAGCGCATGCTCTTTGTTTCCATGTCGAGCGCAAAGTAGTAATACCCGGTCTGCTCGGGGTTGAGCGCAGCTTCGATAGACTTCATGCCGGGGTTGCAGATCGGTCCGGGCGGCAGGCCCTGATAGAGATAGGTGTTATACGGGCTGTCGGTGGCCTGGATGAGCTCGGTGGACATCGTCGTCTCGCCGGTCTCGCGGATGGCGTACACGACCGTGGAGTCGAGCTGCAGCGGCATACCGATGTTCAGGCGGTTATAGATGACCGAGGCGATCGTCGCGCGCTCGGCGTCGTTCGCGGCCTCTCGCTCGATGAGCGAGGCGACCGTGATCACCTGCTTGAACGTCAGGTTCATGGCCTGCGCTTTCTGCCACATCTCGTCCGTGATGCGGTAATGGAGGTTCGAGAGGAATTTGTTGATCGCGCTCGAGGCCTGCATCCCCTGATAGAAGTAATACGTATCCGGGAAGAGGAAGCCCTCGAGCCGGTAGGGATCGCCCGTCTCCACGCCTTCAAGGAACGTATACGAGAACTCGGCGTTCGCCGCGGCAGCGTAGAGATCCTCCCTGCTGCACACGCCGTTTTCCTCGAGTCTGGCGAACACCTGGTCAAGGTTGTAGCCCTCGGGGAACATGACGAGCGTCTGGAGCTGCGAATCCGCACCGGTCTGCATCTTTTTCACAAGAGCGCGGTAGTCCAGATTCGTTGTGAGCGCGTACGTCCCGGGGCTGAGCTGCACCTCCGCGTTCGAGAAGCGCGAATAGAGCTGGAAGAGCCACTTGTAGTTGATGAGGCCGTAGTCCTTCAAAATGCCGGAGACGGTGTTCATGTCCGCCACGCGGACGGTTTTCGTTCCGGTGACGTTGCCGTCGTCGTCCGTCACGTCCACGGTCTTCTGCGTAAAGGCGCTCTCCGGCAGCGTGATCTCCACGCTCTCCGCGCTCTTGTTGAGCGCGAGCACGTCCGAGGCCGCCATCCAGCCGAACACCGCGAGAAGCACGCTTGCGCAGAGGATGAAAGCAGCGTACATAATGCCGCCCATGCATCCGATGCGCCCGTCGCGCCGGGAGCGGATGGGCATATACGCACGCTCCGCCTCGCGCGGGTCCAGCTCGGCCTCGACCGGCTGCGGCGCAGCTTTTTTCTTTTTCGGTTCCGGCTCCGGCTTCTTTTCCGGGCGCGCCGTCCGGACGGAGCGCACCGGCTTTTTCTTCGCCGGCTTCGCGCTCTTCGCCGCCGGGGACTTCGGCGTCTCCGGCGCTTTCGGTGCGGCGGTCTCCGGCGCTTTCGGCGCGGCCGGGACACCGGCAGCCTCTACCGGCTTCTCCGCCGGAGGCGGCGTGGGCGCCATGTGTCGCCCGATGTGGTTTTCCTCTTCGGGCCGGATCTTTTCTTCGTCAGACATAAATGCTCTCCTTGGAGTTGTAACCGCCCGCGGCGCACGGGCATAGAATACCGCAGACGGGGCGGAAAGCCCCGGCGGAACTGCGAAACGATGTTACCGACCGGCCGGAGCGCCGTGCGCGGCCGGGGCGCAAATATGGCACGGGGAAAGGGTATTCTCCATGTTCTGTGGAAATAATAACGGCTGTCTCTGGATCATCATCATTCTCATCCTGCTCTGCGGCTGCGGGTGCGGCGGCTGCGGCAACGGCTGCGGCTGCGGAAACAACAACGGCTGCGGGTGCGGCTGCTGACTTATTTTGCGAGACCCCTTCGGGGGTCTCTTTTTTATTTCCGTTCGCGCGCCGCGAGAAGCAGTATTTTGGGCAGACGGATCATGCGCTTGAGGCGCTTCGGCTCGCGCAGCAGCCGGTAGAGCCATTCCAGTCCCAGCCGCTGCCAGCTCTCCGGCGCGCGGGGAATGTCTCCGGCGAATACGTCGAGCAGACCGCCGACGCCGATCATGACGGCATTTATTTTCTGCCGGTTTCGTGCCATCCAGAGCTCCTGCCGCGGCGCGCCGAGACCGAGAAGCAGCAGATCGGGCTTTTCCTGTTCCAGCGCCGCGAAAAGCGCCGTTTCATCGGAAATATACCCATTTTCCGCTCCGGCGATACGAAGGCGGGGATAAGCGTTTTTCAGCTTCTCCCCCGCTCTTTGCGCGACGCCGGGGCGCGCGCCGTAAAGGAACACGCTGCCGGAGCGCTGCGCGAGCCGGGAAAGAAGCCGCGGCACAAGGTCTGCGCCCGTAACGCGCTCAGGAAGGGGCGTTCCCAGAATGCGCGCGGCGCAGAGATCGCCCACGCCGTCCGCGAGCACGAGCGCCGCGCCGTTGACCGCAGCGGCATACGCCGCGTCCTCCCGGCAGTGCAGCACGATCTCGGGGTTGGCCGTTACGATATACCCGCCGGCGCCGGAGCGCAGCAGCGTATCAGCACGCTCTTCGGCTTCATCGAGCGTCAGCGCGTCGAACGCGACGCCGAGAATGTCTGTCTTCATACCTCGGAAAATACCTTGCCGATCTTTTCGCGGATGAGAAGGTCGGCCGATTCGTCATAGCTCGTAGCGCCCATATTCACGAGCGCGAGCTTGCGGCCTTCGTAATAGCGCAGCAGTCCCGCCGCGGGATACACCGCGAGCGACGTGCCGCCTACGATTAGGACGTCCGCCTTCCGGATAAAGTTCACGGCATCGGTGATGTCGCGCTCGGCGAGCGGCTCTTCATAGAGCACGACCTCCGGGCGGAGCACGCCGCCGCACGAGCAGCGCGGCACGCCCACGCCGGTGTTGACGGCCTCCTCGGGACAGGGCTTGCCGCATCTGGCGCAGCGGCAGCGGTGGATCGAACCGTGCAGCTCAATGACGCGCTTGCTGCCCGCGGCCTGATGCAGCCCGTCGATGTTCTGCGTGATGACGGCGCGCAGCTTCCCTTCCCGCTCAAGCTCGGCAAGCCGCCGGTGCGCCGCGTTCGGCTGCACCGATTTGTCCGGGATGAGCTTGGCGCGGTAAAAGCGGAAGAATTCTTCCGGGTTTTGCTCGAAAAATGTGTGGCTCAGGATCGTCTCCGGGGGATATTTATATTCCTGTCGGTACAGCCCGTCCGTGCTGCGGAAATCCGGGATGCCGGATTCCGTGGACACGCCCGCGCCGCCGAAAAAGACGATGTTGTCGCTTCCGGCGATCCACTCGCGGAGCACCGCGATATTGTCCTGCATGGAAACACTCCCCCTTTTACTAAGGATATTATACCAACATTTTCCGATTTGCGCAACAGAAAACGGGAGACGGCGATCCCGTCTCCCGTTTTATCATAATATGAATATGAAAGGCCTCGCAGAATTGGCGCCCGCAGGCGCAAATAAAAATCAAAACATTTTTGCCGGCGGCGTGTACGTCGGCAAAAATACCGCTCGGCTCGCAAACGTGCGCTCGAAGAGCGTGCGCTGCGGCGAGCCGATATTTCCTCAAACGGGAGTCCCGCACAGCGGGACTCCCGTTTGAATGTCTTTAGGTATTCGGCCCCATGGTGTAGTTCGGCGCTTCGCGGGTGATGTAGATATCGTGCGGGTGGCTCTCGCGCAGGCCCGCGGCGGTGATGCGCACGAACTGCGCCGTAGTGCGCAGCGCTTCAATGTCTGGCGCGCCGCAGTAGCCCATGCCGGAGCGGAGACCGCCGACCATCTGGTACACCGTGTCGGACACCGGTCCGCGGTACGGTACGCGGCCCTCGACGCCCTCGGGGACGAGCTTGGAGTTTTTCTCCTGGAAGTAGCGGTCCTTCGAGCCCTTCGCCATCGCAGCGAGCGAACCCATGCCGCGGTAGACCTTGAACTGACGGCCCTGGAACACCTCGGTATCGCCCGGGGCTTCCTCACACCCGGCGAGCATGGAGCCGAGCATCACGACGCTGCCGCCCGCGGCAAGCGCCTTGACGATATCGCCGGAGTACTTGATGCCGCCGTCGGCGATGATGGGGATGCCGTATTTGTTGGCGATCTCCGCGCTTTCCATCACGGCGGTGATCTGCGGCACGCCGACGCCCGCAACGACGCGCGTCGTGCAGATGGAGCCGGGGCCGATGCCGACCTTGACGCAGTCCGCACCCGCCTGAATGAGCGCTTCCGTGGCGGCGGCGGTGGCAACGTTGCCCGCGATGAGCTGCGCGTCGGGGTACTTTGCCTTGATATTCTTCACGGCCTCCATGATGTTGCGGGAGTGGCCGTGGGCGCTGTCGAGCACGAGAGCGTCCGCGCCCGCGTCGAGCAGCGCGCCCGCGCGGTCGAGCACGTCCGCCGTGACGCCGATGGCGGCGGCGACGAGCAGACGGCCGCGGCTGTCCTTTGCGGCGTTGGGATACGCCACAGCCTTTTCGATATCCTTGATCGTGATGAGACCCTTGAGATGGAAATCCTTATCGACGATGGGCAGCTTTTCGATCTTGTGCTGACGCAGCGTCTCCTTGGCTTCCTCGAGCGTGGTTCCCTCGCGGCCGACGACGAGATTTTCGCTCGTCATGAGCTCGCGGATCTTCCGATCGGGGTTGGTCTCAAATTTCATATCGCGGTTGGTGATGATGCCGACGAGCTTGCCGGATTCGTCCACGATGGGAACGCCGGAAATGCGGAATTTGGCGCAGAGATTGTCCGCATCGCGCAGCGTGTGCTCCGCGGAAAGGAAGAACGGGTTGGTGATGACGCCGTTCTCGCTGCGCTTGACGAGATCGACCTGCTCGGCCTGCTGCTCGATCGTCATATTTTTATGAATGACGCCGATGCCGCCCTCGCGCGCGATCGCGATCGCCATGCGTGATTCGGTCACGGTGTCCATGGCCGCGCTCATGATGGGGATGCCGAGACGGATCTTCTTCGTGAGATGCGTTTCGAGCTTCACATCGCGCGGAACGACGGAGCTCTCCGCCGGGACGAGCAGCACGTCGTCAAAGGTGAGCCCTTCGCCGACGAAACGGTTGGCATAAGCACTGTTCAAGACCATATCCTCCTGTTATTTCGATCGTATTCTGCACATGGCTTTCGGGTATTTTTCCTATCTTAGCGCATCGTGAAAGGGCTGTCAACTCCAAGAAGGGGTTTTGGCAAAAACAAAATCCCCGCTCGGATGAGCGGGGATCTGTGCGATCAAAATTAATAATAGCGCTTGTTCTTGCGGGCGGCCTCGGATTTCTTGCGGCGCTTGACGCTGGGGCTCTGGTAGTACTCCTTCTTACGCAGGTCAGCCAGAACTCCGGCCTTCGCGCAGGAGCGCTTGAAGCGCTTCAGAGCGGCATCCAGAGACTCGTTTTCCTTGACATGGATTTCAGACATTCTATATCCCTCCCTCCGCAGGCGCCGAAACGCTTTGGAAGTTCAAACTTTCGGCTTATAACGTAGGCATTATAATCTTTCCGGCGTTTCTTGTCAAGGGCGAGATTGGGAACAAACCGTGAACTTTGCCAAATCGCTGCCCGGCGCAAAGAAACGGATTGCATTCCTCCGCCGCTCATGGTATAATTGGCATACGCACCACATCGGTGCGCCATCCGAAAGAATCTTTCGACCAAAAGGAGGCCTCTATGAAAAAAATCACCGCCCTTCTTCTCGCGCTTCTGCTTGCGCTCTCGCTCTGCACCGCAGGCGCAGCGGCAGCGGACGAAACCGTCGCCATCGCGCTCGAGCCGGCCGACGACACGCTTCTCACCGCCGAGGGGCTCGCGCTCTTCTTTGTTGACCGCGACGCCATCACGGAAAAGACCGAAACCTCCGTTTCCTGGTACAAAGAGACGACAAAGGACGGCAAGACCGAGCGCGAGCTCGTCGCGGAAATGCCGCTTATCATCAAAATTACCGCTGTTGGCCCGCGCATTTTCGTTGCCGACGGCTATGAGCCGTCAAAGGAGCTTATCGATCTCGTAAAAAACCACGCCCCCGAAAAGGACGCCGACAGCGAGCACACCTATGGCTGGCACCGCATTTTCAATCAGAACTGCCGCTGGCGCGGTCTGCGTTACGGCACCTGCAAGGACTGCTTCGGCATTGAGTTTGACCTCTGCCAGGGCAACCATTCCTATAAGGATGGCAGCTGCACCGTGTGCGGCCGGAGCAAGCCGGGCGAAGAGCCTGAGCACGTCCACAGTTTTACTCCGTGGACGGCGCTGGACGACGGCATGCACCATGGACGTGAGTGCGCCTGCGGCTATGCGGAAATGGGCGAGCACAACATGGAAACGGAAAGGATTCAGTACCCCAACAAAGTTGTCATTATTGAACGCTGCACTATTTGCGGACTTGAATACCGTAGTGAAATGGCGTAAGTATGCTCTTCACATATCCGTCCCCGGTTTTCCGGGGACGGATTTTTTGTGCGTTTACATTCGCGGCGGCGTGTGGTAAAATTATTTATTACGGAAGAGAGGGGGCGCGCGGATGCTCGAAAAGCTGAAAGGTCTCTCGCAGAAATACGCGGAGATCGAATACATGCTCTCGCAGAGCGAAGTCTGGGCGGACGCGCAGAAGGCCGCGGCGCTCAGCCGCGAGAAGGCAGAGCTTGCCCCTCTGATGGAGGCCTATGCGCGCTACGAGACCTTCCGGCAGGAAGCCGAGAGCGCGGAAGAGCTTCTCTCCGACCCCGAAATGAAAGACCTTGCGCGCGAAACGCTCAGCGAAGCGCGCTCCGGCATGGAACGCACGGCGGAGGAGCTGAAGATCCTCCTGCTGCCGAAGGACCCGGACGACGGGAAAAACGTCATCGTGGAGATCCGCGGCGGCGTCGGCGGAGAGGAGAGCGCGCTTTTTGCCGCCGATCTCTTCCGGATGTACGAAATGTACGCCGAGCGGAAGGGCTTCTCGGTGGAGATCGTCAACTGCAGCGAGACCGAGCTCGGCGGTATCCGCGAGATCGATTTCATCGTAGGCGGCACGAACGCCTTTTCGCGTTTCCGGTTTGAAAGCGGCGTGCACCGCGTGCAGCGCGTGCCGGAAACGGAGACGCAGGGCCGCATCCACACGAGCACCTGCACCGTGGCGGTGCTGCCGGAGCTGGAAGAAGCTGAATTTCATCTTGACCCCGCCGAGCTGCAGATCGACACGTTCCGCTCCTCCGGCGCGGGCGGGCAGAAGGTCAACAAGACCTCGAGCGCCATCCGCGTGACGCACCTGCCGACCGGCACGGTCGTGGAGTGTCAGGACGAGCGCAGCCAGTATAAAAACAAGGCGCGGGCGCTGAGCGTGCTTGCCTCGCGGCTCGCGCAGGCGGAAAAGGAGAAGCAGGACGCCGCCGTTTCCGCGCAGCGAAGATCGCAGGTCGGCTCCGGAATGCGCAACGAGCGCATCCGCACCTACAATTTCCCGCAGGGGCGCGTGACCGATCACCGCATCGGTCTGACGCTTTATAAGCTCGACGCCGTGATGAACGGCGATCTGGACGAGCTCATCGACGCGCTGCTCACCGCGCGCCGTGCCGAACAGCTCCAAAATTCCGAAAACGGAGGCATGTAAGAGCATGGAAACCCGTGTTTATACCGAAGAGAACGATATTCCCGTCGCCGCGGCGTCGCTGCGGCTCGGCGGTCTCGTGGCCGTGCCGACGGAGACGGTATACGGTCTCTGCGCCAACGGTCTCGACGCCGGGGCGGTCGCGCATCTCTACGATGTCAAGGGCCGCCCGGAGGTAAAGCCGCTCTCGCTCATGGTGGCGGGCCCGGCGGAGATCGAAAAGTACGCGGAACATATCCCCCCGGCGGCGTTTATTCTCGCCGCGCGCTTCTGGCCCGGCCCGCTCACGCTCGTGCTGGAGGCGAAAAAGGACGTTGTCCCCTCCATCGTGCGCGCGGGCAAGGACACCGTCGGGCTGCGCTGCCCGGCGCACCCGCTCACGCTCTCGCTGCTTGAGCGCGCCCGGCTGCCTCTTGCCGGGCCTTCGGCGAATCCCTCCGGGGCTCCCAGCCCTACGACCGCGCAGCAGGTGCTCGCCTACTTTGACGGGCAGATCGAAGGCGTGATCGACGGCGGCGAATGCACGCTCTCACGCGAGTCCACGATCCTCGATCTGACGCAGAAGCCCTTCAAAATTCTGCGCGAGGGCGCGCTGGCAAAGGAAGAGATCGAAAACGCGCTCCTCTCCGGCGTGCGGCTCATCGGCGTGACGGGCGGCTCCGGCAGCGGCAAGACGACCGTAACGCAGTTTCTCGCCGCGCAGGGTGTGCTCGCGCTCGACTGCGATAAAATATACCACGAGCTTCTCGAAACGAACACGGACATGCTCGCGGAGATCGAGGCGCGCTTCCCCGCTGTTTTCAAAAACGGAAAACTCGACCGGAAGATGCTCGGCGCGATCGTCTTTGCCGTGCCGGAGGCGCTGCGCGATCTCAATGCCATCACGCACCGCTATGTCCGCGAGGACATTTACCGCCGTCTGCGCGAATACGTCTGGCAGGGCGGCACCGTTGCCGTTGTGGACGCCATCGCGCTTTTTGAAAGCGGTATTTCCGAGGACTGCGTGTTCACCGTGGGCGTCACCGCCCCGGACGACGAGCGCTGCGCGCGCATCATGGCGCGCGACGGCATCGACGCGGACTACGCGCTCGCGCGCATTGAGGCGCAGCCGGACGACGAGTATTATGAAATGCGCTGCGATTATCTGCTGCGCAACGACGGCACGCCGGAAGAACTGAAAGCCAAATGCCGGGAGCTTTTCGGCATCGGTTAATAAAAGACAGTATAAAAAAGTACAGAAAGGATAGATGTTTTTATGGAAGAAAAGAATGAACTGGACGCTCTGCGAGAAAAACTCCTTTACAAGCAGAAGCAGGGCTACGATATCATCGACGTAGACGAGCGCATCAAGCTTGAGGAATACGCGACGGCGTATAAGGCATATCTGAACGCCGCGCGCACCGAGCGCGAGGCCGTGACCGAGGCCATCGCGCAGGCCGAAGCGCTCGGCTTTGTGCCGTATGAGCGCGGCATGGTGCTCGAGCCGGGCACAAAGATCTATAAGAGCGTGCGCGGCAAGGCGCTCATGCTCGCCGTTATGGGCCGCGAAACGCTCGACCATGGCGCGAACATCGCCGCGGCGCACGTCGATTCCCCGCGCCTTGACCTCAAGCCCATCCCGCTCTACGAAAAGGACGAGATCTGCCTTCTCAAGACGCATTACTACGGCGGCATCAAGAAATACCAGTGGGTCGCCATCCCGCTGGAAATCCACGGCGTCGTGACGAAGAAGGACGGCGAGACCGTTGAGGTCGTCATCGGCAAGGATCCAGAGGATCCGAAGTTCACGATCACCGACCTGCTGCCGCATCTCGCAAAGGACCAGATGGCCAAGCACGGCTCGGACATCATTCCGGGCGAGTATCTGAACCTTCTCGCCGGCAGCGTCCCCTACGCCGGGGTGGGCACCAAGCGCGTGATGCTCGCGGTCATGTCGCTTCTGAACGACCGCTACGACATCACGGAAGAGGACTTCCTCTCTGCCGAGCTGGAGGTCGTGCCGAGCTTTGAAGCGTGCGACATCGGCGTGGACCGCTCGTTCATCGGCGGCTACGGTCAGGACGACCGTGTGTGCGCCTATGCCGAGCTCAAGGCCATTTTCGACACCGAGACGCCGGATCGCACCGCCGTGTGCGTCCTTGCCGACAAGGAAGAGATCGGCTCGATGGGCGTTTCCGGCATGCAGAGCCGCGCGTTTGAAACGTTCATGGCCGACCTCTGCGAGCAGCAGGACGTGCATCTGCGCGACTGCTTTGAAAACAGCTTCTGCGTCAGCGCGGATGTGTGCAACGCCTATGACCCGACGTTCTGGGACGTGAGCGAGTACCCCAACCGCAACGGCGCCCGCGCCAACTACGGCGTCGGCATCTGCAAGTTCACCGGCTCGCGCGGCAAGTCCGGCAGCAACGACGCCTCCGCCGAGGTCGTCGGCAAGCTGCGCAAGATCTTTGCCGACAACGGCGTTGTCTGGCAGATGAGCGAGCTTGGCAAGGTCGATCAGGGCGGCGGCGGAACGGTCGCGCAGTATATGGCCAACCGCAACATCGATACCATCGATGCCGGTACGCCCGTGTTCTCGATGCACGCGCCCTTTGAGACCGTGACGAAGTTTGACTGCTACCAGACCTACAAGGCCATGTGGGCGTTCTATAAGGACAGATAATTTTTCATCCTGCTCCCTCTTTGCGGAAGTGTCCTCCTTCCGTCCCGGCGCTTTGCGCCGATCCACCTCCCGCAAAGAGGGCAGCTCACGCCAAAAGATACCGGCGGCTATCGGAAACGATAGCCGCCGGTATTTTGTGCTTGATTATTGAATAAGTCCCTGCAGCAGACTGTTGCCGCCGGCACTCTGTGCCTGACCGCTGCTCAGGCAGAAGATCACGTCGTCCACATCGTAGTAGTCCACAAACTTCGTCAGCGGACGGCTGAAGTATTTGCGGTAGTCCATCACATAGACATACTGATAATGCTGCGTGAGATAATACCCGAACGGATTGCCGTTGGAGTTTTTGACGAGCAGGCACGCGCTGCCGTCGGTGATGTCGTTGTTTATGAACGTGCACAGCGGGAAGTCGCCCGTGAGGAAGCACATGTATTTGTCGTTCCCGTGGATCTGGGTAATGAGCGTCTGCTCATAGCCGCGGTTGGAGAGCGAGTCGTTGCTTCCCTGGTTGATATAGAGATGCACATCGCCGGGCGGGACATAGCCGTAGACCTGATCGGCCGTGAGCTTGCCGCTCTGGTGGGCCTGATAGTAGAGGCTGCCGTAAAACGGCTCCTGCACGATCTCCTCATACTCGCTGAGCGGCACCGGCTCAAAGCCCGCCATTTTCGCCCATTCCGCATAGGCGTACCACGCGCCGAGCGCCGTCCAGTGGTGGTCGGTGCGGAAATAGATGTACTCGCCGTTGTGCGGCAGGAGTGAGTTGTAGGTGTCTACGCAGTAGACATTGTCGCCCATTTGGGAATTTACATAGGCGAGGATGTCCTCCTCGCATGCAACGCCGATCGACTCGCGGTACTCACGCGGGAGCATGAGCGTCGTCCCGTGGAGGACGAATACGTCAAAGACGCGGCATTTCCCCTCCAGCAGATTGGCCGCGCGCGTCACATTGGCGGCGTAGGTGTCCGAATAATACTGGCTGAAAGCCGTATAGGTATAGGCGCTGTCGCCGATCTGGATGACGGCGCCGAGCGTTACGAGCTCGTCGTCCGGGTTTTCCCCGCCCCACTCCGGTTCCGGCGTAAGCGTCGGCTCCGGGGTAAGCGTCGGTTCCGGGGTCGGCGTCGGTTCGCTTGCCGGCTTTGCCGGGTCGGCGCTCGTCTCCGGCGCGGGCGTGGACGGAACGGGGATCTTGTCTCCGGCAGAGGCATTGCCGTACACCGTTACGGAGGAGTCGCCGTACAGCGATTCGAGCCGCTGCGCGGCCATGATCCAGCCGTCACGCCCCGGGAACGTGTCCGAAAACCAGAGACTGATATCGGAAAAAAAGCTTCCGTCCGTCACGGCGGAAAGAGAAAACTCCGGAAACGTCTCCAGCGTGCGCTTTTCCTTTGCCGACACCGTCGGGCGCAGCGGCAGTATCCACGCAATGACCGTGAGAATGCCCAGCACGAGGAAGAACGGCAGCCCCGGCAAACGGGCGCGGTGTTTCTGTTTTTCCGCATGGGCGCGGCGGGCGCGGCGGCTTATGATTTCGTGTTCATCGTGCATAGGATCCCTCTCAGAACCGGAAGTATAGGAACGGATTAAAGCTGTTGCCGACAAGGCACGCGGTGCTCAGAAGCAGCAGCAGAACCGGCGCAACGCCATAGGCGGCAACGGAATAGCTTTTCTGCGCAAGGGTGCTCCCCTCTCCGGCGCGCTCCCAGCGCTTCGCAAGATACGAAAACACCGGCGTTGCCGCCGCGGCGCAGAAGATGAGCAGATACATATGGCTCTTTATCTCCGCAGTAACGGTGAAGCTCGTAAAGGCGTTGCCGTTGCCGCAGAACATGCCGCGCACGACCGCCGCGGCGAGCGGGAGCGATGTGAACTTGAAGAGCACCCACCCGAAGAGTACCGCGAGTGGGAGCGTGATGTGGGAAAGCATCGCCGAGACCGCCTTCGGCAGCTTGTCGAGCAGCTTCTGCCAGAACAGCCGGTCGAGCATGAGCAGCACAAAGTAATAAAGCCCCCAGAGCACAAAGTTCCAGCTCGCCCCGTGCCAGAGGCCGGTAAGTGCCCAGACGATGAAGAGGTTCAGAAACGCGCGCGCTCTTCCCTTCCGGTTGCCGCCGAGTGGGATGTACACATAGTCGCGGAAAAAGGTGCCGAGCGACATATGCCACCGCCGCCAGAACTCCGTAGCCGTGCGGGATATGTAGGGATAGTTGAAGTTTTCGAGATAGTGCAGCCCGATCATCTGTCCCATGCCGATGGCCATATCGGAATAGGCGGAAAAATCGAAATAGATCTGGAACGCATACGCAATTATGCCGATCCAGAGCGCAAGCGCCGGCGTGTTGGAAAGCGCCGCAAGGTTTTCCGCCAGCTGTGAGGCCGAACCGATGGCGGCGTCCGTGAGCAGAAGCGAATCGGCAAGCGCGCCGCAGGCATTTGCGAGCACCGTTTTCTTTGCAAGGCCAACGGCAAAGCGCGTACAGCCGCGCGCACGGTCGGTCGTCTCGTCACGGCCATCGAAGAGTTCCTTCGCGATGGTCTTGTACCGGACGATGGGACCGGCGATGCACTGGTGGAAGAGCGCGGCGTAGAGCAGCACATGCCAGTATTTATCCTGCGCCTCGGCGTCGCCGCGGTACACATCCACAACATAGCTCAGAAGCTGGAACGTATAGAACGAAATGCCGAGCGGCAGCGCGATGCGCTGCACGAACGCCGGTACGTCCCCGAAGATCGAGCAGACCATGCCCGCGTATTTGAAAAACCCGATCAGGCCGAGATTCACGACGCACGCGAGCGCGACCCAGAGCTTGGCGTTTTTTTCTTCCCTTTGCGCTCTTTGTACACGCAGAGCAAAATACCAGTCAAAAAGCGCCATCGCCATCAGCAGCAGCACATACACCGGCTCGCCCCACGCATAGAAGATCAGCGAGAAAACGAGCAGGCTGATGTTCTTTGCCCGCAGGCTGCGGCAGAGCGCATATACCGCCAGACTCAGCGGCAGAAACGCATAGAGAAATATCAGGCTGGAAAATACCATACGGAAACACCTTTGCGGCAAAATTTCAGAATAGATTATAGGTAAAAATTCCCGTTTTGTCAATTTCCACAAATAAAGAATGTATACAGATGCGTACGGCGCGGCATACTTCTCCGGAGGAGGGTTGCCGCATGGAGGAAAGAGAACAGGAAGCCCTGCGTGAGCTTGGCGCCGCACGGGTCGGAGAGATCCACTGCATCACGATCATCGGGCAGGTCGAAGGACATGTGATGCTGCCGCCGGACACGAAAACGACCAAGTACGAGCACATCATGCCGCTGCTCGCCGCAGTAGAGGAAACAGAGGATATCCGTGCACTGCTCATACTGCTCAACACCGTCGGCGGCGACATTGAAGCGGGGCTCTGCCTTGCCGAGATGATCGCCGGAATGAGCAAGCCGACGGCGAGCGTCGTTCTCGGCGGCGGGCATTCCATCGGCGTGCCGCTCGCGGTGGCGGCGGACCGGTCGTTCATCGTGCCGAGCGCCGCCGTGACGATCCACCCGGTGCGGCTCACAGGCGTTGTGATCGGCGTGCCGCAGACGTACGATTATATTTCGCGCATCAGCGATAGGATCGTCCGGTTCATCACCGGCCATTCCCACATCACGCCGGAGAGATTCACCGAGTATATGATGCGCACCGGCGAGCTGACGCAGGACATCGGCAGCGTGCTCGACGGCGAGGAAGCCGTCCGAAGCGGACTCGTCGACCAGCTCGGCGGGCTTTCCGACGCGCTTGAATACCTGCACCGGCGCATAGAAAAAGAGAAGTCAGTTTGACTTCTCTTTTCTGCTAATTAAATATAAAATCAACATTACGACGCCGAGACCCAGCAGCGCGCCGGCGGTGTCGATGAGCACGTCCCGCACCTGACTGCCGCGGTGGGAAAATATCTGGAGCGTTTCGTCTATCGCGCCGGTCAGCGTGCCGAGACCCCAGGCGGTGAAAAACCGCTTTTTCCCGGCGCTCTCCAGCCGGAGGAACAGAAGCGCTGCAAACACCGCATACTCCGTGACGTGCGCCGCCTTGCGGATGAGATGGCTCGTCGGCTGCTCGGCAACGCCGTCGCCGTCCTCGTCCGTCATATAAGTGAAAGCGTCCGGCCCGAGCCCGACCTTTTCCGCCGCGGCGTTCAGGAAGAACAGGATATCGTCGCTGATTTTCCCCGAAAGCTCGCGCGAGACGAGCGAGTTGCCCCAGATGAACACGAGCGCGAGAACGATCAAAACCGTCAAAATGCGTTTGCGTTTCATTTCAGATCTGCGGCTTCTTTACGCGGATACGCGCAATGAAGCAGAAGCCTACGATGAAGAGCACGCCGCCCATCACCCACGGCATAATGCTCTCGTTCGCGAGACGGACGAGAGAGACGAGCGGCACGATGACCGCCGACCAAGTGACCGGCAGACCCTCGAACGAGGTGCGGTTCTCGCTCGTGGTCTCCTGGCGCTTCTGCTCGGTGACGTTAAAATACCCCAGCCGGATGACGGCGCAGAGCGTATAGAACATCAGCACCGCCATGGCGACACCCGTAACGCCCATCGCGTGGCCGATGGCGCTCGGCAGCACACCGAACGACACGAGATCGCACAGCGAATCGATCTGGATGCCGAATACCTCGGCGTCCTTCGTGCGCTTCGTGGCGCGGGCGATTTTCCCGTCGAACATATCGCAAAGGCCGCAGAGTGCAAGGCCGATCACCGCCGGCCAGACCTTCCCGTCCGCCGCGGCGCAGATGCTCCCCACCGCAATGCACAGCTCTATGTATGTCAGAATGACCGATACATTCCAGAATCCAACGAATTTCTTGCTCACTGTCCGTTCTCCGTTTCAAAAAAATATATCTTATCATAAAGCACACAGGAACATTTTTCAAGAGCGGGATTTGACGCGGCGGACACTCTCTGCTATTCTGTAAGAACACACTATACAACACCGGAGGTCTTTTTATGACCCGTTGGGAAAATACATCGGTTTACCGCGCTCTCGGCACGCTCTCGGCACTGCCGGTGCGCGCGCTCTCGCGTCTGCCGCTCAAAGCCGGCAAACGGCGCTGCGGTCTTTCGTTTTCACAGTGGTTTCTCCTGCTCGGCATGGGGGCGATGCTCTGCGTGCCGCACAGGGCGTGGAACAATCTCTACGCCGTGCTCTTCGCGCTCGCCGCGCTCTTAGTCTACTGGTTCGGCTGCGCGGCGCGAAAGGATGCGCCGCGAAACATCGGAGACCTCGGCCCCGCCGCGCTCGGCTTTCTTTTAATGACTGTTCTTTGCACGCTCTGGGCGGGAAACAAAGCGGGCAATCTCCGCGTGGCGCTCTTTTTCTGGACGGGCTTTCTGCTCGCGTATCTCACGGCGGCGCAGTTTCGCACACGGACCGAGCGGCGCACCGCGGCGGCGGCCCTATACATCACGCTGCTCGCCGTTTCGCTCTACGGGCTGTGGAACTATGTCACCGGCGCGGAGGCCTCGGACGTGCCGATCGACGGCGAGATGTACCGGCGGCTCGGCGCGACGCTCGAGCACGGCATCAACTGCGGCGAATTTCTCGCCATGGCGCTGCCCATCGCGCTCGTCTGGGCGCTGACCGCCCCGACGAAGGCACGGCGCATCGCGCTCACCGTCCCGCTTCTTCTCCCCTGCGCGGCGATTTTGCTCACATACGCCCGCACCGGTTGGATCATGCTCGCGCTCGCGCTCGTGCTGCTGCTCTGGTATAAAAAGAAGATTTTGCTGCTTCCGGCGGCGGCGCTCGGCATCGGCGCTCTGTTTCTTCTGCCGGAGAGCCTGCAGGCGCGGTTCCTATCGATGCTCGATTTCTCGAACGCTTCGGCGTCCGGACGGTTTGTACTCTGGAGCGAGTGTCTGGCCGTGTGGAAGGATCACTGGCTGCTCGGCATCGGGCTGGGGCCGGAGAATTTCTCCGCGGCTTACGCCCCCTATGCTACCGGTCTTCTCGATTTTCAGCCGCCGCACTCCAATATGCTGTATCTAGAAATGTTCCTCTCGACCGGCATAGTCGGCGGACTTTTGTTCTGCGGCTTTTTCTTCGGCATTTTCGTGCGGCTGCGCCGCGCGGTGCGCGCCAGACCCGAAAAGCGCGACCGCTGGGAAACGCAGGCTCTCATCGCCGCGCTCGCCGGAGCCGCGCTCGGCGGCATTCCGGAGTATATCTGGTTTTACCCGCGCATTCTCTTTTTCTGGTGCGCCCTCTTCGGCATGGCGCTCGCCGTTTCGGACGATAACTGAACAAATCAATACCACCGGCGCAGCCGGTGGTTCTCTTAGAGCAAGCGGCGTGACGGAAACCGTCACGCCGCTTCAGCCTGTCGAAAACGCCTCGCAGAGTTTGCGCCCGCAGGCGCAAATAAAGCTCAAATCATTTTTGCCGGCGGCGTGTACGTCGGCAAAAATACTTTTCGGCTCGCAAACGTGCGAGCGTAAGCGAGTACGCTGCGGCGAGCCGCAGCCTTTTCAAACGAGAGCCCAACGAAGTGGGTCTCGTTTGAGAGCTTGTCAAAAATACTTTTTTGACAAGCTCAAGCGGCGTGACGGAAACCGTCACGCCGCTTGTCTGCGTTATGCGTATATCAGCTGAATTTGATCTTTGTATTCTCGCCCATGGTGACCGATTCGGGATAGAGCGGCAGGAACACATAGCCCGCGTCCTGCAGCTGCTTGACAGCGCCCGGGAACGCGATGAGCGTGTTGGCGTTCCAGTCGTGGCTGAGCAGGACCGCAATGTCAAACTGCTTTACCTGCCAGACGGCCATGCTCTGGATCTCATCGGCGGTCTTTCCGGCGACGCCGTTATCGAACACGTCGCACGACCATTCGATCCACTCGTAGCCCGCTTCCTTGACGGCCTCGGTCGGGTCGGTGCCGAGCAGCGCCTTGGCCCACGCCGAGCCACCGGGGTAGCGGAAGATCTCCGTATGGAAGCCGGTGCATTCGTACACCCACTCGTCCTGTTTTTGGATCATTTCGATCAGGCCCTCGGTCTTCTGATAGAGATTGCCCATGGCAGCGAACTGGTGGGAATATGTATGGTTGGCGACCGCGTGGCCTTCGGCAAACTCGCGGCGAAGCATTTCGGGCTCGTCCTCGGATTCGTTCGCCTCGTGCGAGGTGAAGAACGTCACATGGACGCCCAGCTCCTTGGCTTTGTCGAGCACCTGCGTGGTGAGGCGCGTGGGGCCGTCGTCAAATGTCCAGTAGCAGATCTTGATATCCGTTTCGCCGGCCTGCACCTTTTCCTCCAGCTCGCGGATCTTGGAAGCATACTCGCGCCGCTTGGCAAGCGTCTCTTCCACGATGTTATCGAGCCGCTCGTTCTCGGCGCGAAGCTCTTCAAGCTGCGCGGTCTTATCCTCGTTATCGGAGAGCGCCGCGGCGAGATCGGAAGCGAGCGCCTTGCCCTCGTCGCCACCCTGCGAAATGTCCTCGCGCAGCGCGTCCTGCTGCGCCTTCATGTCCTCGCTGAGCTTGTCGGTGCTTTCATCGACGAGCTGCGCCTGCGCGCGAAGGTCGGCGGCGCTGGATTCGTATTCCGCGATCGGCACGGCGCGATACTGGAAAAAGGCAAACACGCCGAATCCCACCGCGACGAGCGCGAGGCCAAGCAGAACATAGTTAATTACCTTTAAGGTATTCTTCAACCTGATCCACTCCCTTCTGCATTTCCTCGTAGACGGAATTGTAGTACGCGGTGTCCTCGTCCGCGAGCTTCGTTTCGACTTCCTTTTCCATCGCCGTGATCGATTCGTCGAGCGCGGCGTTGTCGGCTTTGAGCGCGTCGATCTTTTCCTGCGTTTCGCCAAAGACCTCCTGCTCCGCCGCCGTCCATGCGGCGGCACCGGTCTCGGTCTCGGGATCAACGGCGTCGTGCCGCGTCTGTGCCGCGGCGAGCGTCTCCTGCGCCGAGGCCACGGCGCTCTCGCCGTCGGCACGGAGAGCCGCCGCCTGCTTCAGAAAGTAGACGCCGCACACGACGCCGATGACAAGGATCACCGACAGCAGCACGGTCATTACGGTGCGTTTCATCGTTTGCAATCACTCTTTTCTTTTTTTTACCTTTTTCAGCCGCAGCGCGGCTGGTTTACCCTTTTTGATAAAGCGCGAGCAGCTCTTCCGTCTGACGCGTGAGGTCAAACTCCGTCACGGCGCGGCGGCGTGCGTTTTCGCCGCAGGCGCGGCGGTACATCCCGTCCGTCATGAGCCGGTGCAGCGCATCGCACAGAGCGCTCGCGTCGCCGGGCGGCACGCATTCCCCGCAGCCGTCAGCGAGATCCGCGCCCGCGCCGACGTCCGTCATAACGAGCGGCAGACCGCATTCCATCGCTTCGAGCGCGGCAAAGCTCATGGCCTCGTTATACAGCGCGCTGCTCACATAGACGTCCGAGGAACACATCAGCGCTTCGGCATCCGTGCGGTAGCCCGCGCGGATGACGTTTTCGTCAAGGCCCCTCTCGCGGATGCCCTCGCCCACGGCGTCAAAAAGCTCTCCGTCGCCCGCGATGAGACAAGCAAACGGAGCGTCCGTGCGCTCCTTGAGCTGCGCAAGCGCGTCCAGCAGGAAGAAAAGCCCCTTTTCCGGCGCATAGCGCGCCATGGTGAGAAAGACGAAGCAATCCTCCGGCAGCGTGAACTCCGTCCGGATGACGTTTCGCCGCGGCGGCAGGGGCTTCGGCGCAACGCCGTTGAAGATCACGCGGACCCTCTCTTCTTTGACGCCGTTTTCGCGCAGAAGGTTCGCCCCCTGCGTACAAACCGCGATGCACGCGGCATCGCACGGTGTGATACGCCGGTTGACGGCACGCCAGAGGAAGCTCTGGCGCACCGTAAGATGGCTCGTGAACACGACGCGCGTCTCCCTCCGCCAGAGGCGCGAGAGCACGGCGATCACATTTTCCCGCGGGTACTGCGCGTGGATAACGTCGATACCGTTTTCCGCGCACAGCCGGGCAATGCTCTTCGCCGCGGCGAGCGCGTGCGCGGCGCGCAGGTCGAGCCGGAACACGCCGCAGCCGAGAGCCTTTGCCTTTTCCGCGAGCTCTCCGCCGTCCATATAGGCAAGGAAGCAGCGGTGTCCCTGCGCGGAATACGTCCGCATCAGGTTTTCGACGTACTTTTCCGTACCCGCCTTTCCGGCGTAGCTGATGAGATAGAGAATGTTCAATTTCTTAATAGAAGAGCTTCGCGATCGGGCTGTCGGCGTCGAGGATCAGCGTCTTTTCCGCACCGGTCATGGACGCCTGCAGCGCGTCGAGCGCGATCATAAACGTATAGAACTCGGCTTCCTCCGGCGAGTCGTACACCTCGGAGAGAATGCGCATATACTCCGCGTCGCCCTCGGCGCGCACCGTGGCAGCAGTCGCGTCGGCGTTGGCGAGGAGGATCTGCACCTGCTTGTCGGCCTCGTTGCGGATCTCCTTGGCGCGGCTCTCGCCCTCGGCAAGATAGCCCGCGGCAATGTTGTTGCGCTCGGAGATCATGCGGCTGAACACGGCGGATTTGTTGTCGTCCGGAAGGTCGATCTTCTTCGTCTCCACGGCGATGAGCTCAATGCCGTAGCGGTCGAAGGAATCGCCGATCGTCGCCATAACGGTGCGCACGAGCGTGCCGTCGCGCCCGGAGATGATCTCCGCCTGCGTCATGGACGAGAGCACGGTTTTGAGCGCGTTATACACGTTCGCGTTGATGCGCCCCTCGGCATTGGATACGCTGCCGGAGAGCGTTTCGATGAAGAGGCGCGGATTCTCGATGCGCCAGATGGCAAAGCAGTCGGCGATGAGAGTCGTCTTATCCGCGGAGATCATATCGCTTACGGGCAGGTCATAGAGCAGCACCGTATTGGGGAGCGTGCTCATCTCCTGCACAAAGGGGATCTTGAAATACAGTCCCGGCTCGCTCTTTACATCAACGACCGCGCCGAACTGACGCACGACGCCGTATTCGTTCGGCTGTACGACGTACAAGCTGCTCAAAAGCAGCACGAGGATCACAACGGCGAGCACCGCGATAAGGATCGTCCGGCCGACGTGGGCGGGACGGCGGGTGTTATTATTTTCCATAATTACGGCTCCTCCCCTGTCGTGGTCGTTGTGTTCGTGCCGGTGAAGCTCTCGAGCGGGAGAACGGTCTGCAGCGTGCTGCCGTCCCTGCCGGTGATAACGATCTTCATATCCGGGAACACATTGGCGATCATTTCATAGAACAGGCGCTGGCGCGTGATCTCCGGATACTTGGAGTATTCGGCGTACAGCTCCGTGAAGCGCGAGGCCTGACCCTCGGCCTCGGCGATGCGGGATTCCTTGTAGGCCTCGGCCTGCTGCAATATCTCGTCCGCGTTCGCCTTGGCGGCGGGCAGCTGCTCGTTGGCGTACTTGTTCGCATTGTTGATGGCGGTCTCCGCCTCCTGCTTGGAGGTCTCCACCGCCTTGAACGCCTGTTGCACCTCGAGCGTGGGGGGCTCGGCGTCCTGCAGGGCGATGTTCACGAGCACGAGACCGATATCCTCCTGCTCGAGACGGGTGCTGATCTTGTCGCGGATGACGCCCTGGATCTCCGCCTTGCCGGTCGTGATGATATCGTCCACGCCGTAAAGGCCGATCGTATCGCGGATGTAGCTCTGGCAGAGCATTTTCAAAATGGCTTCCGGCTCTTCGCTGTTATAAAGGTACTTCACCGGATCGTCCACGCGGTATTCCACATAGAAATCCACGTTGACGAAGTTGAAGTCCACGCTGATCATGAGCGATTCGTCCTCGTTGTTCACGTTCGTGCGCAGATCGTAGCCGAGAGCAAAGCCCTGCGTCGCCTTGCTGACGATGGTTTTCTGCTGGATGATGGGGATCTTGAACTTGAGGCCGGACGTGCTCACGACGGACGGCTTGCCGAACGTGGTGATAACGGCGTATTCGTCCTCCTGCAGCTGGTACACCGAGCCGAAGCCCAGCGCGCCGACGAGCACGAGCACCGCCGCGGCCGTCACGATCGTGCGCGGCAGGGTCTTTTTCCCGTCGCCGCCGTCCTTTCTGCGCGTGGTGCCGAGCACGATGAGCACGGCCGCCGCCGCAAGGACGAGGATGAGTGTGATAAGGCTCATGGGATTCTCCTTTCTTTATGCGGCGGAAAACGTCTATTCCGCCGTATAACAGCATAGCACAGCGTACACCGTTTGTCCAGAAAAACCGCGTTCAAAGCTCGAGCGCGAACCACTCCCTGCCGGTCTCCCGGAAACCGAGCGAGAGGAACATGTTCCGGCTCTGCGTGTTGAACGAATAGATGTTCGCCGTCACGCGCTCCATGCCCTTTTCGCGCGCAAGATCGAGCATGGCGCGGATACACCGGCGGCCGATGTGCCGGTTCTGGTATTGCCTGCAGATCACGATGGCGAGCTCGCCGCTATTTCGCAGCGACACGTCGCCCACCAGAACGCCGCGGTACGATATATAATAGCATGCCCCGTGTGTGCTCAGATACTTATACATGGCACTGAGCCGCTCGCTCGTATAAACATGGTCGATGTTATCGACCTGGCGGCACACGTCCGGATCCTGATACCACGGAAGCGCCGTTTCCTCATTCGGGTAATACGGCACAAGCGAAATCTCTTCGTCCACAATGCGTACACTGGCGGGATCGGCCATTTCTCTCTTCCTTTCTCTACGCAAACCGGCCGTATGCGCAGATCGCGCGCATACGGCATGGTTTTTATCTTTTTACTTTCCGCACCGGGCGGGTGATGCTGCGGATGAGGAGCGTGCCGAGCACCGCCGCGCCGATGAAGAGCACGGCAGCGGCGACGGCGAGCACCGTGACCGTCCAGCGGAGATTTTCGATCTCCGCATCCGAAGCATCCGGCGTCTCCGGCGCAGGCGAGGGCGTCGGCTCCGCGCTTGGGGACGGTTCCGGCGTCGGTGTCGCCTCCGGCACGGTGATAAGGCCGTAGCGCTGCATCGTTTCCTCGCGCGTATCGTAGATATAAAGTCCCGGCTCGCCTCCCTCGGGCCGCGCGTAGAACACAACGTACTCTCCCCCGTCCTCCGGCAGATACGCCCGGCACACGCTGCCGAGCAGCGCATATTCGCCGAGAACGCAGCCCTCCGGCGGCCGGACGGAGAGGATAGCGGCATCGAGGATCGTGTACGTTCTCCCCTCCGCGGTGAAGATCGTCCGACCGGCGGCAGGCGTCGCCTCCGGAATCTCCGGCTCAGTCGTATCGACATGGTTGTCGCTTGTCGGCTGCGCGGCGGTGTCCTGCGCCTGCCGCGTGACGGCGAGCGTATAGACCCTCTGCGCGCCGTTCCCGGCGGTGACGGTTACGGTCACATAGTTCAGCCCGACGGAGAGCGAGCCGTTCCCGCTCACAGCGGTGGTGGCCGAAGCGTCGTTCTTCACGGCGCTCACGGCGAGCCATGTTGTTTCATACGGCACCGTCACGGCGTAGTTCGTCACATTGGCGGAAAATGCCGGGGAGAGCGTGCCGGGATCGATGTAGAGCGCGGAGAGTGTGCAGTCGCTCGATGCCGACGTGATCATCACCGATGCGCTGTGGGAAGCGTATTCCACGCTCACCGCGTCGCCCCCGGCGTTGCTCGCGCTGCACGCCGTCGGGCGGAGCGCCGTTGTACCGATGGCGCGGGCCGTGAAGCTCAGGTTGAGAGAGAATTTTCCCTCGCCGCTGCCGCTGTAGTCCACGATGCGCAAACTCCCGCCGTTATCCTGCACCGCCGCGTTGCCGAGCCCGCCCGATACGCCGGTGTAGGTAAGATAGTCCGTGTCGTACACGAGCGTCAGATCGATGCCCGCAACGGCGGAGGTCGTATACACGTTCACCGTGACGGTGTTTCCGACAACGACGCTCGGATCGGAGAACATCACGTCCGTGTCCGCCGCCCTGGCGCTCACCGTGAGCCACGGCAGCAGCGCCGCGGCGACGAGCAGCGCGAGGATCGGTTTTCTTTGTTTCATCGGCAAGCCCTCCTTACGGCGTGATCGTCGCCGTGCCGAGCAGATGGTTTCGTATGCGGATAAGATCGTTGATCGCCGCCGTGCCGCTGCGGTCCACGTCCGCCGCGGCCAGACTCAGCCCGGTCAGCTCGCCGGTGCCGAGAAGGTGGTTGCGCAGCTTGATGAGATCACTGATGGTGACGGCGCCGTCGCCGTTGATGTCGCCCGCGACGACGACGTACCCGGAAGCGAACACCGCTTCCGCGCCGTCGAGTTCATACGTGATCTTCACAAAATCGCCGGTACACATCGGCGCGTCCGTCGCCTTGGCAGCGCCCGTGGCGTCCGTCACGGTGAGCGTTCCGCCGCTCACGCCGAGCGACGAAGTAAACGCGGCAAGCGCCGTGCCGGGCGCGACGCCCGAAACACGCCCATCCGCGCTGAAAGCGTAGGGGCCGGTGACCGTCACCGGCGCGTCCGGCGCGCGGCGGTGGACGGAGAGCGTGTATGTCTCCGATGCGCCCGATTCCGCCGTCACAGTGAGCGTGACGGTGTTCACGCCGACATTGAGCACATATTCGCCCGTCCCGGCGACGCTCGCCGCGGCGTTGAGCGGCGAGGCCGTTACGGTGATGCGCTCGGTCTCGTTCGGAACGATGACGGTATATTCCCGTATATCCCGCCGGAACTCCGGCGAAAGTGCGCCAGCGCTCACTGTAAGTGAAGAAAGTTTCGTGTTCGGCGAGCCGTCGCCCGTCGGAGCGGGCACCGCAGACTCCGGCATGTTGAGATACACCGGAATATTGAACGTGAGTTTGGATGCGCGCATCTCCTCGCTGTAGGCATAGGAGAGCAGCCGCCCCTCGCTCGCCGCGCCCGCAACGTTCGTCATGTACTGGTTCCAGTACATGTTCTCGCCCTGCACGTTGAAGCGCTTGAGATAGAGCGTATTCTGTCCCGCGGCAACATAGTTCGCGGCATAGAAGGCCGCGCCGCCGCGGATGGCTTTATATAGGCTGTTCCACGGCCGTCCCCACGAGGTGCCGCTCCCGTTATGGCCGCCGCTGGCGTACCACAATCCGCGCTCCACGGCGGAATACTCCGCTGTCTTGTAAGCGCCGATGTTGAAGGCGTTATAGTACCCCGGAAAGCGGCGGTTCGTGCCGCTGATGCTCTCGCTCGCGCCGTTCGTGCCCATCTCCTGCAGCATCATCGCCGCAAGAATGTACGGGCTGACGCCGCAGTCCGCTCCGGCGGTATAGAGCGTTTCGGCGTAGGTGTTCACGCCGTTTGAAGTGTCGAGGTCGGTATCGTATGTCGTGTCCGCGAGGAACGTGCCGGACACGAGCACCGCGAGACTCTCGCGCGTCTGCGAGGCGGCGTCGTACCCCTGATAAAGAAACTGGAACACGGCGCTGCTGTCAAGGAAATTGCGCGGGTCCATGTAGTGCGCGATGATCTCGCGCGACGCGGCGACCCAGCCGCCGCTGTCGAGCTCGATCCATGTGTTGTCCGTCCAGTTAAACGCGCCCTCCTGCGTGGATTTCCACGAGGACGGGGCGCTGCCCCACACAAGGCTTTTGCCGAGGACGTTCTCCTCGTTCACGGCGGTGTTCCAATCGACATTCGTGAAGAACGGCCGGAACTCCCACGCCGGGTACCGGCTGTGGAGCTGCCAGAGACCTTCGAGATAGCTCTCCGGAAAGCCGAGCGCGCGGAGCTGCGTGAGATAGGCATCGCGGTCATTCGCTGCGGTGGGCTCCGCTTCGGATACCGGCGTTTCCTCCGGCGTCGGAGTCGTCTCCGGCTCTGAGAGCGTCACGCTCTCCGCCGGGACGTAACCGGTCTCGCCGCCGGGCTTTTGTATGTAATACCAGAGCGTGCCGTTCGCGTCCGTCTCCTCGCTGAGGATCGAAACGGCGCTTTCGTCCGGCACCTCCCCCGCGGACTCGCCGCCGGGCGACGTGAGCAGAAGGAGGATGCCCGTCGGGGCGCTCACCGTGCCGGTCCTCGTATCCGCTGCCAGCGCGGACGGCATCGCCGCGGCAAGCAGCAGCACGGCCAATATAAGCGCCGCGGTGCGGCGCAGAAAGCGGCGTTTTTTCGGCAAGTCCTTCCCTCCTCTCGGTCACGATTTAAAATGTTACAATTTGTAACTGTATCCTACCATCCCGCCCCCTCTCCGTCAACCGCCAGTTTTTGGCGGCGCGAAAAGCGCCCCGAAAGGCAGGACCTTTCGGGGCGCTCGCGATCATGTTTTATTCTGTAAGGTCGATCCATAAAACGGGGCGCACAGAGCCTCCCCAATAGTTAACACCACTGCCTTGGTTAAAGTTTCCCGTGATCGTATAGTATCCGCTGTAATTTACCACTCCGTTAACAAAAACGCTTGCTGCGTAGCTCCGGTTTTTCCCCGGCGAGCGAAGCCACCACCAAGAATTGTCGGTTGTTTCTTCAACGAAAGAACCCTGCTCCTTTGCATAAACGGTCGGGTGTACGGTTCTTGCACTATCTGACGAAAAATATCGGCTCACTTCTTCAATGCTCAGCAGAAAAATCTTATCCTGCGTCGCACTGCCCGGGTCCGTGCTATATTTTGGGTTTTCATCCGCTGAAACGTCGACGACAGGGATCGCAGCCTTCTCCTGTTCCGTAAAGGCTGCATTAAGGAACTCGTCGTTAAGCCACTGCCGAAGTGAACAATTCGACCATGTCACATCTGTACATACTGTATTATATGGCTGATGATCTAAAACCGATTCGCTGATTACAAGAATTCTGTCAGCCTCTTTTTCCAAAACGATCCATTTGATTTCTTCTTTTCCGTTCGACTCATCGACGTCCTGCTCATAGGAACCGAATGAAACAGTATCGCCAGCAGATGCCCTCGAAAGGAGAATTTCATAATACTGCGGCTTAATGCTCTCCCGCTTTTCCTCGCTGTCTTCGTAGTTCAGTCCATCCAAAAGCGTATACGCTGCTTCGTAGTCCTGCGCGTTTATGTACGCCATCGCCCGATCGTATTTATTTGCCGCAACCGCCTCATTATTTCCAATATTTCTCAGCAGCGTATAGGCATCATCGTAATCACCAGCATCAATCAGCTTCATCGCCCGATCATATTTGCTCTCCGCAATCACTTCGTTTTCCCCAATATTTCCTAGCAGCGTATAGGCATCATCGTAATCACCGGAATTGAGCAACTTTATCGCCCGATCGTATTTGTTCTGCTTGATCTCCTCGGGTTTGCCGAGCTCTTCCAGCATCGCGTAAGCGGCAGGATAGTCCCCCGCGTCGATTAGTGCCAGCGCTTCTTTATGCTTTTGGTTGGGCACGATCACCGTTGTTATCAGGATCACTGCTGCCGCGCAGACCGCCGCCGCGGGCAGCGCAATGGCAAGTGTCTTCTTTGTTTTTCTCCGGCGCTCTGCCTGCCGCTCTTTTTCCCGACGGCAAAGCTCCTCCGCTTTTTTCGCCTCCGCTTCCTTGTAGGCCGCGAGATGCTCGCGTAGGACGGTCTCGTCCAGCGCGGCGAGCTGCGCATCCAGCGAAAGGCCGCAGCGATGGCAGACCTTTTCTTCCGCACTGTTGAGCGCGCCGCAGGCGCAGCTCCACAGACTGCCGCATCGCTGCGGCAGCATCTGCGCGCACGCCGCCGTATCGCGCTGGTACTGCTCCGCCAGTTCCTGAGAAAGCGCCTCCCCCAGCGTCGTGCGCTCTGGCAGCGGCGACCACACGGCGGAAGGGTCGGCCTCCCAGCTCGTGCCGTCAGCAAACACCACGCGCGTGCAGCGCACCGAGGCGCGGCGGGTATTCGCGTCCGGCAGCACGATAGCCTGATGCTGACCAAACGGCTCGTCCCGCGGCACAGACAGATCGAGATACTGATACTCGGCCACACCCTCGAGCGGCGCGCCGGACACGTCAAAAGCATCCACCGCGACCATGACCGCACGAATCGGCTTTGCCGAAACGCTCCGCATTTTTAGCTGCACCAGCACCGCGCCCGTCCGGCTGTCCTTCAGCAGCGCGCCCGCCTCGAGAAGCACGGGGCTTCCCGCCGTATACTGGTTTTCCGGAAGCCGGTAAAGGCTCGTGTATCTCTCCATAATGCCGCCCTCAGAGTTCCGGCAAGTCGCCGAACGTTTCCGCCGGAACGGAGCTTTTCGCCGCGCCATGCTCCGCGCGCTGCCGCAGCGCGGAAACATCCTCAACGAGCTGGCCGAAGCCGTACAGCGGCCACGACGCCGCAAACAGAACGGCCCCAGTTAGCAGCGGGATCATCCCCGTCCAGAACCCTTTCTCCCCCGCCCAGAATGCGAATGCAATGATGAACCCGGCAATAAAATCGATCCAACCGAGGACCGCCGAGAGCGCTTTGATTTTTCCTCCGACATTGTCAAACATGGTCGTCCCTCCAGTTAATATTTTGTGATATGGCTTTTTAATCCCTGCTTTTCCTGATTATATATCTTTATTTTCTGCACGTCAACAAAACATTTCCTGTGGTTCCCCATATCATCACTTCCGAAGATTTATACTATTTACCGCACAGGAGGTGGCGATATGGATTATATGGAGTGGTTTCCCCAGCGCGTCGCGGAGCTGCGCAGCCAAAAGGGCGTTTCCGCCCGCGATATGAGTCTTTCGCTTGGGCAGAGCGAAAGCTACATCAACAAGATTGAAAACAAACATACGCTGCCGTCCATGGCGGGCTTTTTCTACATCTGTGAATACTTCGGCATCACGCCGGACAAATTCTTCAATACGGATTCCGCTTCCCCGTTTCAGTCTGCCTCGCTGCTGGCGGAATTTGAAAAGTTGCGCTCCGATCACGCCGAGCACATTTTGCAGTTGATGAAGGACCTGAATCAAAAATAAACAATATACAAAATCGCCTCTTCGGAAGAACATCCGAAGAGGCGATTTATTCGTATTGCGTATGTCAGCCGCCGAGGTAGGCCTTCTGCACCTGCTCGCTCTTTGCGAGCTCCTCGCCGGTGCCGGAGAGGGATACCTTGCCGTTTTCGAGCACGTACGCGCGGTCGGCGATGGAGAGCGCCATCTGCGCGTTCTGCTCAACGAGCAGGATCGTCGTTCCCGCCTTGTGCAGCGACTGGATGATATCGAACACCTGCTCCACAAGGATGGGCGCAAGACCCATGGAGGGCTCGTCGAGCATCATGAGCTTCGGCGCGCTCATCAGCGCGCGGCCCATGGCGAGCATCTGCTGTTCGCCGCCGGAGAGCGTTCCGGCGACCTGACGGCGCCGTTCCTTCAGCCGCGGGAACAGCTCGTACACCCTTTCGAGCCCCGGCTCGACGGTGGAGTTGGCGCGGGTGAACGCGCCCATTTCAAGGTTTTCCTCCACGGTCATCTGCGCGAACACACGCCGTCCCTCCGGGACGAGCGCCAGACCGTCCTTGACGATCAGGTGGGGGGCCTTGTGCGCAATGCTCTCACCCTGAAAAACGATGTCGCCGCCGCGGCTGCGGAGAAGTCCCGCGATGGTGTCGAGCGTCGTCGTCTTTCCCGCGCCGTTCGCGCCGATGAGCGTTACGATCTCGCCCTCGTTGACCTCGAAGGAGACGCCCTTGATGGCGTGGATCGCGCCGTAATACACTTGAATGTCCTTGACTTCGAGAAGCATGCGTCAGCCCTCCTTCTTCTTGCCGAGATAGGCTTCGATCACGGCGGGGTTCGCCTGGATCTCCTCTGCGGTGCCCTTGGCGATCACCTTGCCGAAGTTCAGTACGCAGATGCCCTCGCAGATGCCCATAACGAGCTTCATGTCGTGCTCGATGAGCATGACGGCGATCTGGAACATGTCGCGGATCTTGACGATGTTCTCCATGAGCTCCTGCGTTTCGGAGGGGTTCATGCCGGCGGCGGGCTCGTCGAGCAGCAGCAGCGACGGGTTCGTTGCCAGAGCGCGGACGATCTCCAGACGGCGCTGCGCGCCGTAGGGCAGCGAGCCGGCCTGCACGTTTGCCATGTCCTGCATATCAAAGATCGACAGCAGCTCCAGCGCGCGCTCGTGCGCGGTGCGCTCCTGCCGCCAGTAGCGCGGCAGACGGAATATGCCCTCAAACGTGGAATACGGCTCCTGATTGTGCAGGCCGATCTTCACGTTGTCCTCAACCGTGAGGTTACTGAAAAGGCGGATGTTCTGGAACGTGCGGGCAATGCCCATGCGGTTGATCTGCTCGGTCGTTTTGCCGGAGGTGTCCATGCCGTCAAGCAGAATGGTGCCGCGGGTCGGCTGATAGACCTTGGTAAGGAGGTTAAAAACGGTGGTCTTGCCCGCGCCGTTCGGGCCGATGAGACCGGCGATCTCCGTGCGGCCGATGGTGAGATTGAAGTCGTCCACGGCGCGAAGTCCGCCGAAATCGATGCCGAGATGGCGGCATTCGAGCACGGGTGTTTTGTCCAGATCGCGTTCGGGGATGATGGCTGTGCTCGGGAATTCGACCATTTTTCCCTTTTCAAACTTTTTAGACATCTTCCCTCTCCTCCTTCCGTCCGGGGATCACGCGGCGCAGCAGCGCCTTGAAATCGTCGTTGTTCGTCGCGAGCATCACGAGGATGAGCACGATGGCGTAGATCAGCATGCGGTAATCGGCAAAGCTGCGCAGCGCCTCGGGCAGCGCCGTGAGCAGCGCCGCGGCGATGACCGAGCCGAGCATATTGCCCAACCCGCCGAACACAACGAACACGAGAATGAGGATCGACGCATTGAAATCGAACTTGTTCGCGGCGATCGTGGAGTAGTTCAGCGCGAAGAGCGCGCCCGCCGCGCCCGCCATGGAAGCAGAGATGACAAAGGCGGTCATTTTGTAGCGCGTCACGGGGATGCCGACGCTCTCGGCGGCGATGCGGTTATCGCGGATGGCGAGAATGGCGCGCCCCGTGCGGCTGTTCACAAGATGGAAGATCACAATGAGGCAGAGCATCACGAGGATAAAGCCGCCGGTGAACGTGGCGATCTTCTGCACGCCGCCGATACCCATCGGTCCGCCGAGAATAAGCTTTCCGCCCTCCTCCAGATTTTCGGGCGCCTGCAGGAAGCGGATGTGGTAGCCGCGGCTGTCCAGGCCGATATAAAGGTTCGTGAAAATGCTCTTGATGATCTCGCCGAAGGCAAGCGTCACGATGGCGAGATAGTCGCCGCGGAGACGCAGCACCGGAATGCCGATGAGAAAGCCGATGATGGCAGCGAAGATAGCGCCGATGACCATTGCGATGGCGAGACGCAGCGGAGCGCTCGCAATAACGCCCTGCAGCGACACCGCCGCCGTCGTGCCCATGAAGGCGCCGACGCTCATAAATCCCGCGTGGCCGAGCGACAGCTCGCCCATCACGCCGACGGTGAGGTTGAGCGAGATCGCCATAACGACGTAAGCGCAGATCGGCACGAGCATGCCGCGCGCCGTGGAGGAAAGCAGCTTCTGTCCGGAGAGGATCTGGAGAACGATATACGCAGCGATCACAAAGGCATATGTGATGCACTGCCGCCGGTTGATTTTCATTCGGGCTAAAACTTTTTTCATCGTACCCACCTCACACTTTCTCGCGGACCTGCTTGCCCAGCAGACCGGACGGCTTGACGAGCAGCACGATGATCAGCACCGCGAACACCACGGCGTCCGACATCTGCGTGGAGATGTACGCCTTGGCCATGATCTCGATAACGCCGAGCAGCAGTCCGCCGAGCAGAGCGCCGGGGATCGAGCCGATACCGCCGAACACGGCGGCGGTAAACGCCTTGATGCCGGGCATGGAGCCGGTCGTGGGAACGAGCGTCGGATACGCCGAGCAGAGCAGCACGCCCGCGACCGCGGCAAGGCCGGAGCCGATGGCGAACGTCATGGAGATCGTCGCGTCCACGTTGATGCCCATGAGCCGCGCCGCGTCCTTGTCCTCGGAGCAGGCGCGCATCGCCTTGCCCATTTTGGTCTTGCCGATGAAGAGCGAGAGCGCGACCATGATGACGACGCACACGGCGATCGTCACGAGCGCGACATACGAAACACGCAGCTCACCGCCGAAGAGGGCAATACCCGTCTCGCCGCCCGCCGACTTGAAGAAGTTCGGGAACACGACCGGACTGGAGCCCCAGAGCAGCAGCGCCGCGTTCTGGAGAAAGTAGCTCACGCCGATGGCCGTGATGAGCACTGCGAGCGACGTTGCCGCGCGCAGCGGCTTATACGCCAGCTTTTCGATCGTCATGCCGAGAACGGTGCAGACGATCATGGCAAGGACCACGCCGACGATCGGCGGGAGATTAAACTTGGTGCAGGCAAAAAAGCAGATATACGCGCCCACCATGATGACGTCGCCGTGGGCGAAGTTCAGCATTTTCGCAATGCCGTAGACCATCGTGTAGCCGAGGGCGATGATCGCGTAGATGCTGCCGAGGCTGACGCCGCTGATCAGAAAGTTCAGGAAACTCAAGGCTGACACCCCTTTCGGGTCAATTTCTTTCTCTTTTTCTCTCTAAAAACTAAAATACGGGGACAGGGGAAAATGCGCATCGGAAAAAGGCTTCGGTGCGGCCTCTTTCCGCTGCGCGCCTTCCCGCGGGGAATGGGACGGAGGGTGTCCTCCGTCCCATAGCTGTTTCGTGGGTCGGGCTTTTTCCCGATCAGTCCAGACCGACGTAAGCGCCGTTCTGGATGACCATGCCCTTCGGGCTCTTGGTGACCTGGCCCTGTTCGTTCCAGGTCATGCCGTCGCCGGTCAGACCGTTAAACGTCATGGAGGTGAACTGCTCGATCATCTTGGTGCAGAGGTCTGCCGCGCTCATGTCGGGCGTAGCGCCGGCGGCTTCGAGAGCCTGCGCGTAGGCATAAACGCAGTCATAGGCGTCCGCGGCGAACTGGTTGGGAACTTCGCCGTACATATCCTGGTACTTCTTGACGAAGGCGGCGGTGCGCTCGTCGGTGGAGTCCGCGTTGAACGGGGTCAGGAGCATGACGCCCTCGGCGAGAGAGGTATCAAAGCCCTTCATGGTGAGGATGCCGTCCATGCCGTCCACGCCGAACCACTTGGGTGCATAACCGGCGGCTGCGGCCTGCGCGAGGATGAGGGAAGCGGGCTGGTAGTACATGGGCAGGAACACGAGCTCCGCGCCTTTCGACTGCGCATCGGCAATCTGGACGGAGAAGTCGGTGTCGTTGCCATCGGCGAAGGTGGTGTCGCTCACGATCTCGATGCCGAGCGTGTCGCAGGCGGCCTTGAAGGTCTCATAGACGCCCTTGGAGTAAACGTCGTCGTTCTTCCAGATAACGGCGACCTTGGTGGCGAGGCTCTTGTCGGCGATGTACTGCGCGGGGGCGCTGCCCTGGTTGGGGTCGGCGAAGCACATCTGGAACTGGTTATCCTTGCCCTCGGTCGTGGCGACAGAGGAGGCGGACGGAGTCAGCGCGAAGATACGATCAGCAAACGTATCGCCGGAGGTAACTTCGCAGGGCTTGGAGGTGACGGAGCCGAGAGAGATCTGCATGCCCCAGTCCTTCAGCGTGTTGTAGGCGTTGACGGCCTTTTCGGGGTCGTTCTGGTCGTCTTCGTAGCGCAGCTCAAACTGGACGCCGCCCTTGGCGTTGATCTCGTCCACGGCGATCTGCGCGGCGTTCTTCACGGCGTTGCCGTAAATGGCGGCGCCGCCGGTCAGCGGAGCCGTGCCGCCGATCTTGAACGCGGCGGAAGCCGAATCTTCGGGCGCGGAGGCGGGGGTGGAGCCGCAGCCGGCGAGACATGCCATGAGCATTACGGCGGCGAGTACCATGCATACTACTTTTTTCATTGTTTCATTTCTCCTTTTCCAATGGTTTTAAACACAAAAATGAATATAAAAACGGCCCTGTCCGAAAGGACAAGGCCGGATTTATCAAACCGGATTTATCTCTTTCGGTGCTCGGAAAAATTGCGTACAAGCAGAACGAAAATAATCATAATAATGGATACAATAATGGTAATAAGCAGAATAAGCCCAAGGAGGCCAAGGGACAGTCGCAGGCTGAGAAGGGCGGAAATAAAAAGAACGGACACCGCCGCAGCGATGCCCGCAATAACCGGATAGTGAGAGGAAGTGCGCGCAGCACAAGAGCCGTCGCAATTTGCGGCGGAAGAAGCGCTGTTCATCGAAAAACCAAAACCGAAGCAGTTCATGCGGCACCTCCTTCAAAAGATGGGCATATCATAGCACGCTGCATAAGTATGCGTCAATAGAAAAATGCGAAACAATTTAAAATGCTAAAGCGAAAATTTTTGGAATTTTTCACAAACGCGCCAGTTTCTTTTCGGCAAAGGGGAGAAAAAACAGTATTTCGGCAGTAGACGCGGCGCGAAAACACTGATATAATGCCGATGTACAAAAGAGCGTATCCATATACTTTATATAACGGAGGTAAATATCATGCCGATCGTAACCACAAAGGAAATGTTCCGCAAGGCGTATGAGGGCGGCTATGCCGTCGGTGCGTTCAACGTCAACAACATGGAGATCGTCCAGGGCATCACCGAGGCCGCGGCCGAGGTCAAGGCTCCCGTCATCCTGCAGGTCTCCCGCGGCGCGCGTGCCTACGCCAACCACACCTATCTCGTCAAGCTCGTCGAGGCTGCCGAGCAGGAGACCGGTCTTCCGATCGCCCTGCATCTGGACCACGGCGACAGCTTTGAGCTCTGCAAGAGCTGCATCGACGGCGGCTTCACCTCCGTCATGATCGACGGCAGCAGCAAGTCCTTCGAGGACAACATCGCTCTCACCCGCCAGGTCGTCGAATACGCGCACGACCACGGTGTCGTCGTTGAGGCCGAGCTCGGCACGCTCGCGGGCGTGGAGGACGACGTCCACGTCGAGGCCGAGGACAGCTCCTACACCCGTCCCGAGGACGTCGAGGAATTCGTGACCCGCACCGGCTGCGACAGTCTCGCCATCGCCATCGGCACGAGCCACGGCGCGTACAAGTTCAAACCCGGCACGAAGCCCCAGCTCCGCTTCGACATTCTCGAGGAGGTCGCGCAGCGTCTGCCCGGCTTCCCCATCGTGCTGCACGGCGCTTCCTCCGTGCCGCAGGAATTCGTCCGCATCATCAACGAGCACGGCGGCAAGATGCCCGACGCCATCGGCATCCCCGAAGAGATGCTGCGCCAGGCCGCTACCATGGCCGTCTGCAAGATCAACATCGATTCCGACCTGCGTCTTGCAATGACCGCCTCCATCCGCAAGTACTTTGACGAGCACCCCGAGGGCTTCGATCCCCGCGCCTATCTCAAGCCCGCCCGCACCGCCATTCACGACATGGTCCGCCACAAGATCGTGGACGTGCTCGGCTGCGACGGCAAGGCCTGATCGCCGCTTTTCCCAAAATCCAAGCGCCGGGGCGAACGCCCCGGCGCTTTCCATCGTGAGGTCATTTTATGCCGTTTACCGGATTTACGAGCGAGACCGGAGAATTTCTCTGGGAACTCGCGTTCCACAACGAAAAGCCGTGGTTTGAAGCGCATAAGGAGCAGTTTCTGCGCGCGGTAAAGGAGCCGTTCGACGCGCTTGCAAAGGAAACGCTCGTGCTTATGCGCCAAAAGCACCCGGACGAGCCGTACAGCCTCCACATTTCGCGCATCTACCGCGACGCGCGGCGGCTCTTCGGCCGCGGGCCGTACAAGGACCACCTCTGGTTCACTCTCTGGACGGGCGAAGATCGGCACAACAGCCCCGTGTTCTGGTTTGAGCTCTCCCCCGCCTCCTTCAGCTACGGCGTCGGGTTTTACACCGCGACCGCAGAGCAGATGGCGGCGCTGCGCCGGTACATCGACGCGAATCCCGCCGAGATGGAGCGGCTTGCCAGGCGCGTGGCAAAAAGCGAATTCCATCTCGAAGGCGAGCCGTACAAGCGGCTCAAAAAGGATGTGGGCGAAGTGCTCAACCCGTGGTACAACCGCAAATGGATCAGTCTCTGCGCCGAATACGACCATGGCGGGGCGCTGTACACAAGCGAGCTGCCACAGGTGCTTCTGGACGCCTACGAAAAGCTCATGCCGGTCTATAAACTGCTCAAACGCTTCCCGGCGGAGAGCAGCAATGCCTCCCTTGTGTAAAGGGAGGTGGATTTTGCCGCAGGCAAAAGACGGAGGGATTGTCGTTTTCCGGAAACTACAATCCCCCAGTCAGCTTCGCTGCAAGCCCCCTTTACACAAGGGGGCCCTTCATTTTACTCGGAGATTATGACCGGCTCCCCGGCGCAGCGCAGCTTCCCGCCCTGCACGGTCACGGTCTCGCCGGTGATATAGTTTACATAATTTCCGTCCTTCACCGGCACTTCGACCTCGGCGCTCTTCCCCTTCAGAGAGAAGACGCCGAGCTTTTTTATTTTCCCGTCGTCGCGCAGGCAGACGGCAATGTCGTTCGCGTCATCCGCTTCCGCGGTGAACCAGTCCTCCGCGGAAAGATGCTCCCGCCGCACAGCGTTGAGCTTCTGCAAAAGCGGCGTGATATCCTTGCCGGTGCGCGGGAACACGTCCTTATCAAAAAGACTCGGCACATGATCGCAGGAATATTCCTGCCCGCCGTAGAGCAGCACCGTGCCCTTGAGAAAGTACAGCAGCGCCGTGAAATTCCGGCGCGCCTTCTCGTCCGGCACAAGACCGGCGATGCGCGGCATATCGTGGTTTTCCATGTACCGCAGCTTCACATAGTTTTCCGGATAGATGGCCTCCTGGAAGCCGAGCATGTCCATCCACGCGCTGAGCGGCTGCTCCCCGGCGATGTACTTATCGAACGTCTCGCGGATGTCGTACTCATATTCCATGTCAAACGCTTCGTAAAGCTCGTTATCGGTCGCCGCGGTGATGCCGCGCAGCCGGTTGAACACAAGAAAGCTCCGGTGCACCGATTCGGCGAGCCAGATGCACCCCGGATGCACCTTTTCCACGGCCTCCCGCGCCTTTTTCCAGAACTCCACCGGCACGAGCGTGGCAACGTCGCACCGGAAGCCGTCCACGATGCCCGCCCAATAGCACAGATGCTGTATCTGCGCGTCCCAGAGCGCGGCGCAGGAATAGTCCAGATCGATAACGTCCGTCCAGTCGGCGGTCTTGTTGCCGAAGCGTCCGTCCGGCTTCCGGTAATAAAACTCCGGGTGCTCGGTGACGTACACCGCGTCCGGCGACGTGTGGTTGTACACCACATCGATGATGCACTTCATGCCGCGCGCGTGGATCGCGTCCACGAGCGCCTTGAAATCGTCGAGCGTGCCGTACTCGGGATTGACCGTGCCGTAATCGCGGTTCGCGTAGGGACAGCCGAGACTGCCCTTTTTGCCCTTCTCGCCGATGGGGTGGATGGGCATGAACCAGACGATATCCGTTCCCAGCGCGCGGATGCGGTCAAGATCGGGGATCACGGCGCGGAACGTCCCCTCCGGTGTATGGTTGCGCACATACACGCTGTAAATGACCTGCTCGCGCAGAGCCGTACTTGTATTCCTTGCCATAGCGATTTCTCCTTTGCAAAGCACGCCGCCCCGGAGCCGACAGGCACCGGGACGGGAATTTTTTTATTTATTTTCCGCAGCCTTCACCGCCGCGCAGATGAGCTGTACGCACGCTTCCACGCCGAGAGAGCCGCTGTTGAGCGTAATGTCGTAGTTGTGGCAGTCGCCCCAGTGCTGGCCGGTGTAGTGCTCATAGTAGCTGCGGCGGGCGCGGTCCTTCTTCTTCATCGCGCGGACGATCTCGGCGGTGTCGGTCGTGTTCAGATAGCCGGAGATACGCTCGGCGCGGTGCGCCTCGTCGGAATAGATGTACACATTCAGCGTCTCGATCCCGGCGTCGTGCAGCACAACGTCCGCGCAGCGCCCGAGAATGACGCACGGCCCCTGCTTGGCAAGGTCAAGAATAACGCTGCGCTGGGTCTCATAAATATAATCCTTCTGGTCGTAGGAAATGGGCGTGATGTTGCGCAGAATGCTCTCCGTGGCGGAGATCTCCTCGCCCTCGCGCTCGATCTGGCTCGCATCGATGCTGCTCGCCTTTGCGGTGGCGGCAATGATGTCCCGGTCATAGAGCGTTACGCCGAGCTCTTTCCCCACTGCGAGACCGATCTCGCGTCCTCCTGCGCCGTACTGCCGGCTGATGGTGATGATCTTCATAAAACCGCCGCCTTTCATGTTTTTTTCTTTTTATACCATCAATCCGCATAAAATGCAATATGCTGTCAGAGAATCCGCCCGTCTTTCAACGCAAAAATGGCGTACTCCACGCCGTGGATCGTTCGCTTTTCCACCATGCGCTCCGTCGGCAGTCCCCACGCCGCCATGGGGATTGCGCGGTACGGCTGGTTTTTATACACCGTGTACAAACTCCCGTCCCCGGCGTCACGCCAGACGATATCCCCTGCGCGCTCGCGCGGCTTCGGCGCGGCGGCCTGCTTCGGCGCGGGAGGGACGAGCGCGGCCTGCGCCGGAGCCGTCTCCGGTCTCTTCTCCGGCGTCTGCCCGGTCTCCGGCCTGCGCTCCGGCGCAGAGGTATTCCGCCCGGCTTCGGCGGCGAGCTCGATCTCCGCCGGGAACGCCGCGAGCGCGGCGCGCGTCAGCCGCCGGTGCAGCGTCAGCACACCGTTCTCCGGCGTCATCACGCCGAGATAGCCCTCTTTTCCGCCGCCGTATACGCTCAGGCGCACGAGCGTGCCGGGGTCTTCGCACTTGGCGTCAAACCGCGTCGTCAGCCCCTCGCGCGAAACGGTCAGCGTGCCCTTCTTCTCCCCGTTTATCAGAACCGGATATGTTTCACTCATTTTATCCCTCCATCCATATTTTACGCTCCCTCTGTGCCTCGCAGAGTTTGCTCCCGCAGGAGCAAATAAAGCTCGTTCCATTTTCTCCGACGACATGCGCGTCGGAGAAAATACCGCTCGGCTCGCAAACGTGCGAGCGAAGCGAGTGCGCTGCGGCGAGCCGCATCCCCTCAAACGAACCCCTCAACGGAGTGGGGTTCGTTTGAAGAAAAAACACCCCGTCCATATCCTATGGACGGGGTGCGGCTGTTATGCCGTTATTGGGGTATCGTTCCGCCGGGGCGTCCGCCGCCGAGACCGAAGCTCACGGCGATCGCGCCGTTCACGCGGTCCATCACGGCGTCGGGCAGCTTGCCCATACGCTCGCGCAGGCGCGATTTGTCGATCGTGCGGATCTGCTCGAGCAGGATAACGCTGTCGCGCGTCAGGCCGCAGCTTGCGCCGGCAAGCTCGATGTGCGTGGGCAGACGCGCCTTGCCGGTCTGCGAGGTGATGGCGGCGGCGATCACGGTGGGGCTGTGGCGGTTGCCGGTGTCGTTCTGCACGATCAGCACCGGGCGCATGCCGCCCTGCTCGCTGCCGACGACGGGGCTCAAATCGGCGAAATAAATGTCCCCTCTCCGAACTGTACTCATGCGATTCACTCTCCAGATGAAAATGCTCGCCCGATACATCTTATGTAGGGCTACACTCATTTTCCCACACGGAGGGGGATTTTATACGCCGGGCAGCACCGCACAATTCGGCGAGAGCGGACAGCGAGGGATTTTGCCGCGGAAAATAGGCGCTTTCCCGCAGCAATACTTTGTGTATTGCAAGGGGAAGGAACGACTTTTCCGCGCAAAAGCGCCGCTGAACGCCGAAGACGAGATTGTGTGGTGTTGCCCTATTTAATCTTTATCCGGTGAAAGGCCGGTGCAGGTGACGCTGTCGCCCGCGACGACGCGGCCGCGGATATTGCCGCAGCGGACGCCGTCTCCGGCAGTCACGCCGCCCTCGACGTCTCTGCACTCCACGCTGTCCCCGGCGTGTACGTTGCCGTCAACATTGCCGCAGGTCACGCTGTCGCCCGCGTTGACGTGCCCGAGCACATTGCCGCACTGCACGCCGTCGCCCGCGTTTACGTCCCCCGCGACGGTCGTGTTCGCGCCGCAGATGACGGAGAACTCGCTCTTGATGTCGAGCGCCGGGCCGTCATACCGAAAATCCACGTTCACGCGCTCGCGCGCCCCGCGTGAAAACGGCGTATGACCTACGAGCTTATGCCCGACGAAGAGCACGGCGTGCAGCACCGTTTCCTCGTCGCTCCACGGGAGATCGTGGTAGACAACGGCCGGCTCCGCCGCGGCGGGCGCGGCGCTCACTTCGGCGCTCACGCTCGCGCGGCCGAAGAGCGCGTCCACGCTCACGCCGAAATACTCCGCGATCTCCGGCAGCATCAGAATATCCGGGCAGGAAAGCCCGTTTTCCCACTTGCTCACCGCCTGCGCGCTCACGCCGAGCTGCGCGGCGAGCGCGTCCTGCGTGAGACCCTTTTCGCGCCGCAGCGCGGCGATCGTCGTTCCGATAATGTTCTGTTCCATTGTATGAACCTCCAAAAAGCATTTTATCCGGATGAACCCAGAATAGGCGCACCCGGATAAAATAGCAAGGTTTTCGTGGTTGAGTTGACTCAACCGTTGGTTGACACGGCGTATTTGCGCTTTTTCAACCGGCGGTTGAGAATGTTTCACGCATTATCGCCGGGAATTTCGCCGCCGGTGCGCTCGCAGAAAACGGTGACGCGCTCGCTCGTGTCCCAGTTGCAGGTGTACATCGTGAGCGCGTAGCCGCTGTTCATCACGGTGTCGGAATCGTCCGGCGTAACGGAGGCAAACTCCCGCACGGTGTAGGTGAAAACATTTCCGTCCACGTCCGTGAAGGTGACCGTGTCGCCCGCCTCGAGACGGAACAGCACATCGAACTCCGTTTTATAGTTGTGACCCGCTACGACGAGATTATCGTTGTACACGCTGCCGGTGTGGCGGCAGGGGGAAATCTCCATCGCGGGGAAGCTCCACGTTGCCGCGACGGGCATCGTGAGATCGTAGCCCGGAAAATCAAGATAGCCGATGTAGTCATAGGCGCCGGAGCGCACCGTCGGCATATCGAGCGCCGGGGGCGCGAGCAGACCGCCCGAGCCGGTCTCGGTTCCGGCCGCTGCTGCGCCGGGGGACGCCGAAGCGCCGGGCGCGTTTGCCGCCGTCGCCGCAGCGGCGGGTTCGGCGGCGCCGGGCGCGGGGGTCGTGCCGGTCTCGCCGTTCGTCTCGCGCTCGGCCATCGCGGTCTCTACGAGCCGGAGCGTCTCTTCCGCGCTCTCTCCGGCGCGCCTGTCCTCGGCGCGGTTATGGGAAAACAGGAGCAGTGCGGCGATCACCAACACTGCTCCCGCTGTCAATAAGACGATCCCGATTTTTTTAGGCTTCGTCATGCTTCTTTTTCTTCGTGAGCACAACAACGCCGCCCGCGATCAGCAGCACGCCCAGCGCGCCGAACACGGCGACGGGCCAGTTGAGCTGACCGGTGGGGATGAGGGGCTTTTCGTTGTTGAAGCCCTCGACCGTGAACACCCAGTCCACTTCGCCGACGCGGTAGGCGTACTCGTTGCCGAGCCCGGCGGGAACCGTGAGCACCGCTTCGAGCTTCGCGCTCTTGCCCTTGGCGAAGGTGCCGAGAAGGACGTTATCGGTGAGCTGCGCGGTCTGGTCCGGGGAAGCGGAGAAGATGCTCTGCTTCGTGCCGTCCGCGTTCACGAGATAGACCTCCATCGTGAGCTTGGAGAGGAAGTCCGCCATGGTGACGACGGTCTCGTCTCGCTCGCCGTCGATGTTGGCCTGATCGTGGCCGTCCTCGTTCTCGAAGGTCTCGCTGTAGGTGAGCGGGTTGCCCTCTTCGTCGTGGGCCTCGGCGCGGATGTAGAGCTTCACATAGTCAAAGCCGCTGACGTTGTTTTTGATCGTGATGTTTTCGGTCAGCTCGTCGCCGGGCATGACGTTTTTGAAGTTGCCAAAAAGGTCGGTGTCCGTGTAGCCGCTGCCGGTGGTCTCGATCACGAGACCGTTGGTACCCTGACGGCTCACCACGGCGTCGGCGGCGAGAGCCGGGACGGTCAGCGCCGCAAGCGCGGCGATGACCATCACGAGGGAGAGGAGCTTCTTCATCGATTTTTTCATGTCGTTACTCCCTCCTTAGTTACCGCTGACAGGCGTTACGCCCCATGCTTCCTGAACGGCCTTGGCCGGAGTGCTCTGCACCGCCGTCGCCAGAATTTCCACAGACAGGATGTACTCCGGTTCAACTCCCTGCGGATACGTCACCGTGCAGTTGACAAGACTGCCGTCCGTGAGGCCTCCGGGCGCTACGGGTGTCAGATAGTAGAAATATCCGTCCGTGCCCTTTGTCCACGCTTTGTTCGGATTCTCACTGATTGAGAGAATGTAGCCGTCCGGGGTGGTTCCCTGCGGGACGGGGGCGATGCTCCCGTCCTTGTTGAGCCAGCTTACCACATAGGTGGCGCGGATGTAGGCGTCCGTGGTTCCGGTGTTTTGGATCTGAACTTTCTCCTTTGTGGTGCCGTTGAAGCTTTCACTGACCGTGCAGGAGACGCTGGCGTAGGTGAACTTGTTCTCCACCGGCGCTGTTTTGGTCACCAGAAAGGCGACGGTAGAGCCGACCACCGCGCCGATCAGCATGACGACCGCGATGAACAGGATGGCCAGCTTGTTCATGCGGATTCTCGGTTTGTTGTTCGCTTTCGCGTGGGATCCATTATACATGATTGCCGCCTCCTTTCTCAGTTACCGGAAACCGTTTTGGTAAAAACGTTCTTTACATAAGAGTCATCGCCGAGCCATTTGTCGTTGGTGCGCTCGTTCACATAGGTGACGACGTTCGTCTCTCCGGGCTTGAGCATAATGCTCACCGAACCACTCTCCGGCGTATAGCGCCAGCTCCATGCCGTATTCTCGGTGACGGTGTATTCGCCGATCTTCAGACCCTTGAGCACGACGGTGCCGTTGCCCTGAATGACGATCTTCTTGCTGAAGTTGTCCGGGCCGGTCACGGTGAAGATGAAGCTCTGCTCGCCGTCGGTTGCCACATAGCCATTCTTGGTGATGGTCAGGTCAGCAACGTCATACTCAAACTTGGCGTAGTATGTCGCGGCCTCGTAGCCCATGGCGGAGGTCTCTTGCGTGCCGTAGTTCTTGGTCTTGCCCGGCGTCAGCTTGTTGTCATCGCCGATCCAGCTTGCATCCGCAGCTTCGGTACAGGCTTCATCCTTGAACCAGCCGACGAACTTGAATCCGGCGCTCGCGGTAGGCGTGGAGCCTTCCGGTGTGCCGTCAATCACCTTGACCGTGTTGTCCTGATAGTTGTCCAGCGAGCCGCAGCCGGTCGGGCCGACGACCTCGTATTTGATGTCAACAGTATCTTCAACGTAATAGAAGATTTTAACATTGTTGACCACGGTATTGCCTTCTTCGGCAACAATATCGATCGTCTGCGGGTTTGTTGTACCGAGAACCAGCGTATAGCCGGGGACTTCTTTCGCTCCCTGCGTCACACGCGCCTGATAGCGGGCACTGCCGGTTACAGGACCAGCAATCGGCTTTTTCGTCCCCTGATCAAGGAAGCGGAATTCGTAGGGATACACATTGCGGTCATAGTAGAGCTTAAGTACAAGGCCCTCCTCCGAGAGTGTACCACTGGCTGTGCTCTTGCCCGCGTTATATGTGAACCCCGTAAGTTTCAGCGGGCTTTCGGAATAATCTGTTCCGATCGTAGCATTGAGGTTTGTGCTGCTCTGGTACTCGGTGTACTCGTCGTTGGTGAGATTCTGAATCAGGTGGATGATCTGCAGCGGTGCATGCGTCTCATCCTTCGTATACCAGAAGGTCAGCACGTTTTTTGTATTATCGGCAGAGAGAACCAACTGCTTCTGATACGCATCCGGCGCATAACCCGGGATCTGCACGAATTTCTCCGTGATCACAGCGTCCGAAGTCTCGCCGGACTTCTCTGCATAGAGAACAGTCTCCGTATTCCGTTCCAGATAACGAACCGTGTAATTTACTTTATCTCTGGCAACATATACGAACGTGTACTCGTTCGTCACCTCAATGTCCATCTGAATGGAGTGGCTGCCTTCCATAGGATAATAGCCTGTCTGATAACCTTCATTCAGCATGCCGAACGTTTTCGCCGCAAACGTCTTGGTCGTTCCGGCGAGCGCAGACCCTGTGGTATCCTCCGCGATGGTTGTTCCATCCTCAAGCCGGTAGTGAATAACGTAGTCTACATTAACGTCCGCTCTCCACTTAGCGTAGAGATTCAGGTCACGGTTGACCGGCATGGAGAAGTCAAACGCTTTTTCCTCGTCGGTATCGCTGATGTAGAACCAGCCAACGAAGGTGTAAGGCTCACGCTCCGGATTCGCCGGGGGATCCGTTACCGCTGTGCCATGCGGAACATCCGTCCATGTCTGAATCGCTTGGCCGTTATTATCCAGAACATCCTTCGTCAGGTACGTTTTGACCGTGTGGGTCTTGGGCACCCATTTGGCATAGAGCACCAGATCGGAGGCGGGCATGGTCAGCGTGCTAAGGTCTGCCTTGGAGCCCTCGTAGCAGCCTGACGTCGTATACCATCCGTCGAATACATACGCGTTCTTTTCAAGCTTATCCGGATAATCCGGTTTAAAGTAATAGCTGCTCAACGGAGCTTCGTACTGAACGCTCCCGCCCTTGCCAGCAACTACTGCGTTATAGTTGTAGAACGACAGATTGTAGCTGTTGCGGGTATAGTAGAGGTAGTTGTTTTGCTTCATTCTGACTTCCCCGTCTTTGGGGAGATAGGGGTTGGAATCGCCCTGTGTGAAGCCGGTGATGGGGTGAAATTCCTCGGCGTAAGTCAGGTTTGTGCTCGAACTGTATGTAAGATCGACCACCTTGTACTGCTTGTAGTTTTTCCCGTTAAGGGTGGTATCGCCCGCTGCCCCGTTCAGCGTTTCCACGTAGTAGTAAATCTTTGCGCCGGATTCGGAGGCATCCTTCTCAAACGTGATGTTTTCGCCCGGCATGGTATCGATCGTGCCGAGGTAGTTGCCGGGCACAAAGGACTGACAGCCTTCCGGCACAACCCACCAGATGGTTTTGTCTCCGTCCTTGATGGGGAAATTGCTGTGGATATCCGCGCCATATTTGGCGGTGATGGTCTTAATTACTTTGTAGCAGCTGTCATCGTGAGTATGCCAAAACTGCCACCCTTTATCACATTCTAGAGTTCTGAACCTCAGCGTATAGGGATTTCTTGTATAGTAGACGTTCAGCACGGTGGAGCCGTCACCGTTGACGTTGACGGTTTCGACCTTGTCGGTGTTGTAGGTGAAATGCTTATCGTCGCGGCCTTCAAAGCTCTGGTTCTGATAATCGCCGCTGCTCTTCTGCGTACCGGGAGCAACATCTGCGGGCTTGTACGATCCGACTACGCTGTAGCCGTCGTTGTCGGCGTTCTCATACCAGAATACGACGGTAAATCCGGCTGTGCCTTTTTGCCACTTTGCCGTGAAGCTGAGAGGATTCTCAATAACCGGCATTGTTTTCGGAATCTCTCCGCTCCAACCAGTAAATGTATAGCCGGGCTTTTGCGGATTTCCTACATTGACCGGCGCGCCATAGCGGGCATAGATGGGTTCCACGCCATAGCCGCCGTCCAGATTGAAGTTGATCAGATAATAATAGCGATCATACTTGACTTCGACTACCGTGCTTTCGTCACCGGCGATTTTTACCGTAGCGTCATACTTCAGAGAATAAAAGCCGGGATAATTCTTTTCCAGCGTTTCGCCGACTTCGTCTCCGGTGTTACCGTTCCTGATCTCCGGATCGCCGTCCTGCGTATATTCATCGTTGGAAACGTTCTGGAGAAGATGCTTAACGCTGAACTTTACAACGGCGGGCGTATATTTAACCGTGAAATTCTGATCCTCCTGAATGTTCTCACCGCCAACGGTGATTTCCGCATGTTCAGCCGTATATCCCACTACCACAGGGCTCTTAACGACGCTCTGGTAGGTGCTGCCAGCCATAACTGTCGCCGTCCAAGGGTCAGCAACCTGCTGATCCTTATTATCGACATAGTTGATGGTAATGGTGAACGTCTGGGCGTAGGGTTCCTCGCCGTTGTCGGTCGGGGCGGGGTCGTTTACCGGGGCGGGGTCGGCGAGAGCGGCCGGGGCGACATTCGCCGTCAGGTCATTTGCCGGAGCAGCGTCAGCCGCCGGAGCAGCGTCAGCCGCCGGAGCGGTGTCCGGAGCCGGGGTCTCTTCCACAGCGGTCTGCGGGGGGATGATGACCGGCTCGCCTACCGGCTCGGCCTCGGAGATGACGATGGGGGCCTTCGGAGCCTGCGCCGGAGCGGAGACGGGCGTTTCGTCCGTGATCTGCACCGTGACGGTGTTCGTGTACTTCACAACCTCGCCCGCGGTGAGACGGCAGCGGAGATTCGCCGCGCCGCCGTACAGCAGGTTCGCCACGAGCGCGTAGCTGACGTCCAGCGTCACGCCGTTCGCGCCGGAGATGTTCGCCCACACGTCGCCGCCGACCTGGATCTGCCACTGGTAGACGCCGGAGCCGGTGGAGGCGACCGCGGTGAGCGCGAGCTTATTATTCTTTGCAAGCTCGACCGTATGCACAACAAGCCCGTCAGAGCCGTAGACAAGGAAATCCTCGTCCGCAGCGGCGGGGGTGATGAGGGCGGCGGTCACGAGGCCGAAGGAAAGAGCGCAGCAGAGAAACAGCGCTAACAGCTTCTTTTTCATTTCACGACCTCCTTAAGGATTTCCCGGAACAACTGTCGGCTCCGGCACCTGCGTCGGCTCCGGCGCCTCCGTCGGCTCCGGCGGAGCAAAGCTCGGCCAGCCGGCGGCGGAGAACACGTCCGCGCCGTTGTTGTCCGCCTGCACCGCGCCCACTTCCACTTCCACATACGCCGTGGAGTTCTGGTACTCGTTGCCCATCTCCGGGGCAAACGTTACCGTGGTGAAGAGCGGGACGGTCGTCTCGCCGGGGGCGAGAGCGCGGTTATAATAGTAGTATCCGTCCAGATACGTCCAGTCCGTTTCGTTGAAGTCGAGCGAGACGTACTCGGGGGGCAGCGACTCTTCGTCGGCGCCGTAGACATCGAGCTGCACCTGCGCGCGCACCCAGACCGGGGCGGTGCCGGTGTTGCTGATCTCAACGATCTTCGTCACTTTCGTGCCGGGCATGACGCCGGAGCGATCCTCGAACGGCTCGGTGCGGTCCTCGTTCGCCCATTCGTTGAGCACAATGTCCACACCACCGCTGGTGATGACATTGTGCGCCTTGGTGTCTGCGGTGAAGTATGCCAGCGTGTTCGCCGCAAGTATGGCGACCAGGATGGCAAGCACCGACAGAATCAAGAATTTTCGCTTCATTGCTTTTACTCCCCTCAGGCTGTATTTGCAATTATTTCTTACGCTTTTCATGGCTCTTCAGACCATAGGAGAACATCTGCATTTGCATTAGATGCTCTCCTATGGTCTGCACCCACGGGGGTGCAGACCATATTCGACTGGGTATGTGGAGGGATGTCTCTCCCTCCGTCAAGCCCTTCGGGCTTGCCACCTCCCTCGTCAGAGGGAGGCTTTTTTCATTGGCCCCCTTGTGCAAAGGGGGCTGTCAGCCGTTCCGGCTGACTGAGGGATTGTTCCTTCGTCTTGCCGATACGGACAATCCCTCCGGCGCTTCGCGCCACCTCCCTTTACACAAGGGAGGCTTTACGGGGAATTACTGCCAGTTGGAAGCAGCGCCGCGCCACCTCCCCTTTCAGGGGAGGCAAGATTTGGGCGGGAGATTACTTCGCGTCGTAAGCCGCGAAAGCAGCTTCCCAAGTGTCGAAGCCGTCAGCCTGCATGGCCTGAGCAACGACCTTCACTTCCTTGAAGCTATCCGTATTGGCATTGTCGATGCCAGTAGGAATGGTAACAGTCTGGAACATGGCGGTGGTATCAGCACCGGCAGCCAGAGCGCCGTCAGGAGCGCCGTCATACTTCAGGATGAACTTCGCATCGAACTGGCCGAGAGTCATGGTGTCGCCAGCCGTAACGCCGACAACACTCCAACCCTCGCCAAGAGTGCCAACGAGAAGCTGCAGGGACTTCTCATAGCCTTCGTTGGGATAAGCAATGCCAAATTCGGGATAGTACGCACCGACGAGGTTCATCCAGTTGCTGACGTTAACGGTCGCGCGGATGTAAGCAGCGTTCGCGCCAACGTTGTGGACGATGGGGTCCTTCTTGACGACAGCGCCCGGGTAGACGTTGTATTCGTTGGAGGTCACACGAGCGCCGGTCGGATTCTTGATGTCGGTCTCGTCGAGCTTGATCGCGACGTTGCCCATCGTGAAGGTGTTGTCGACGGTCTTGGTATCGGTCAGATAAGCAAACGTAGCGCCGATGGCGGCAAGAGCCACGAGCGTCACGCAGAGAAGAATCGCAACAAATCTTTTCTTAGTCATGGAACTATGTCCTTCCTTTATTGGTCAGCACTCCTGGAGGAGTGCTGACCTGTTATGTTTAGGAATTACTGCCAGTTGGTGGCGGGAGTGCCCCAGGGGTTGTAGTTGGCGCCGAAGGCAGCGGTGATAGCGTCGGCAGCATTGTCAAAGCCATCGGCCTGAACGGCGACCGCGAACACGGGATAATGCACCGTGCCTTCCAGAATGGAGAGGTCAGCGTTAGGATAGCGAGTATCGATGTACTTGCCGTCCTTCATATCCACGTTCTTGTCCAGATACACGCCGCAGATAAACTGCTCGGTGGTCTCACCGGCCGCGAGGGGCTGGTAGTAGTCCGCGAAATAGACGTTGTAGCTGACGCCGTCCATGACAGTCTCAAAGTACTGCCACTTGCCGTTGTTCAGCCACTTCCACTCAACTTCGTAGGTGGTTCTGTCGCCGACATTGCCGAAGTTGCCGTGCAGGATGTTCGCGCCGGCATTGAAGGTCTCATAGCCGTCATCCAGATCGGAAGGAACGGCATAGTAGGCGCGGATCCACGCGGCGGAATTGCCGTTGTTCTTGATGGTGACGACTTTGTCAATGTAGTTCTTCGCCGCGGGCTGGCCGTTGGGGTACTTTTCGCCCTGCGCGGAGCCGACGATCGGCATCAGGACCTTCTCGCCATCGTAGGGAACGAAGCCGGTGTGGTCCGCGTTGCTCTGCTCTTCGATGAGCTGGATCTTCACGCTGCCGGCGGTGAAGGTGTTGTCGGCCTGATCGTTATCGGTGAAGTAAGCAAGAGAGGCGCCCACAACGGCGACCGCCAGAAGGGCGACGCAGAGGCACAGCGCGGTAATCTTCTTCTTCATGTACTTGGTACTCCTTCTTTAAGTAATTAAGGGTCGCTATTGCTTAGGGATTAGTAGGCTGAGGGATTTTCGACCACGCAGTAGCCGCGTCGGCGATGTTCTCCTGCTGCACGGCGTAGGCCGTGATCTTCAGGGTGGGGTTCGCCGTCGGGATGTTCTCCTTGGTCAGGGTTTCGCTGACGGTGATGACGCCATTCGGGTAGGTGGCGTTACCCGCGAGAACGTAGTAGTTGACGCCAGTCTTGGCATCCTCCGCGGAAACTTCGCGGTAGTAGACGTTCGAGGGAATCTCGGTTCCGTCACCCTGCGTCCAGCCATTGGCAATCGCGTAGGTCACCTTGTCGGCAACGAACGTACCGGTTTCCTCGACCTTGACGAACAGCCAGCAGGCCTCGGAGTCAGCCGCAACGGTGACCTTCGGGTCCTTCGCGATGTTCGTGCCGGGGATGATCTTGTAGGACGTACCGGTGGTCTCGGTCAGGTCGATGTTGATTTTGCCGTAGGTAAAGGTGTTGGTCACGGTATCGGACGTGGCGACGAGCCAGGCGACAGTACCTCCTGCCACACAGCCGATCACAAGAACAAGCGCCAGAAGAGCGATAAACGCGCGGCTGCTCACACTGCGGCGACGGTTTGCAACATGCTTCATTTTCATTCTTCCTCCTTTCTTCCGTTATTGACAGGGAAATCTGTTATTTCCATGGATAACGATTATCCTTTTCCCTTTTGGTTTATGCGCGGGGCAGTGCGGGGTTCAGAAGTGGCTCCAGGCATCATCAGCGTCGGCAAAGCTGCCGGCCTGAATGGCTTCGGCAATGACCGTGATCTTGAAGTTGTTGAGCTCGGCAAGCTGTTCGCCGGTGACCCATCCGGGAACGGTGATGCTGTCGAACAGGACGGGGAGCACCACATCAGCCGTGGTCGCCGTGACGGTCTCTCTGTAGTAGAAAATGTAGGTCAGGGTGTCAGCCGTCTTGTCATACGCGAAGTACTTGGGCATAGCAAGCATATCTTCGGTCTCGACCATGTTGTCGGGAATGATGCCGTCCCACTTGGCGGCGTTCGTTTCCACGAACTTCACCATGCGGATCAGGGGGAACGCGTTCTCGGTGCCGGTGACCTCATCCGCAAACTCCGGATCGGTGCAGAGGGCGATGATCTCCTTTGCGTTGTTGAAGGTGACCTTCATGCGGACGTAAGAATCCTCGCTGCCTTTCAGAACGGTGACGGTCGGGTCCTTGGTGTATGTAGTGCCGGGCATCAGCTTGTAGCTGTTTGCCGTCACGCGGGCAGCGCCTTCCACCGGGATACCGTCCGCGTTGACCTTGGCTTCGTCCAGTTTGATCTCGACCTTGCCGACGGTGAAGGTGTTGGTCACGGTGTCAGTCGAGGTCAGGTACGCCATCGTGCCCAGCACGGACGCCGCTACGAGCAACACCGCGCAGAGAGTCAGGAGCAGAGCTTTGCTTTTCGTTTTCATGTTGCGAAAACCTCCTAAATTAAAGCTTTCTATAGGGAGCCTTGCGGCGTTGCCCTCATCTTTTGCGGACGTGACGGCCCGCGGCGGGATTGCCCCGTTTTTTTTCGTTCTCCCCGACGGTCTCGCTCTTGCTGTCCGGGGCGAAGATGTCCGGCAGGAACGTCAGCATCAGGAGCACGGCTCCGGCCGAGATGGCCACATACATGCCGGGGGGATGCTGGATGTAGTTTGCGACGAAGCCGAGGTACGGGATGGTGAACACCGGCGTGCCGATGACGTTCTTATAATGCACAAGACCGCCGTCTTCGGTTTCGTTCGCGTCGCCCTTCGTGCGGAAGCGGACGACGGTGGAGTCCTCCTCGTCCGGCACGACGCCGACGACGCGGTGCGTGGCGATGGTGTTTTCATCGAGCATGAAGGTGATGACCTGTCCGTCCCGAATGGTGTACGGGTCCACCTTTTTCACATAGATCAGCGAGCCGGTGTGGTACGTCGGCTCCATGGAGCCGGAGAGCACGGTGTACACCTGCAGACCGAAGAGCCTTGCGCCGACGAGAAGCAGCGCCAGCAGCACCACGAGCGCCACCAGAATGCTGCTGATGACATTCCACGTTTTTCGGATCGAGCTTTTCTTCATAATACCGCTGTTTCCTTTCCCGCTCCCTCTGTCAGCTCGGCACGGAAGTGGGGCGCGATAAAGCTGTAGATCTGCTCGAAGGTCCGTTCCGTTGTAAGGTCGTTGTTTTCCATATTGCCCGCCATGACGTGCGCGGCAAAGGCGAGCATGGTTTCAAACACCTGATGCATGAGCATATCCAGATCCGTCTCGGGGCGGAAAAGGTATGCGACGCGCTGGATCAGCGCGTGGTAGTATTGCTGCTGCCGGTCGTGCTCGTAAGCGTAGAAGTCGGGGGAGCTGTAATACCGGAGATAGAAGATGCAGTCGTCCCGCTTGTCCAGAATGAATTTCCACGTCTTTTCCCAGAGATGGAAGCAGCGATCCCGCCACGGGGAAGTTTCGGCGAGCACGTTCGGAAACTCCCGGCGCAGAAACACGGCGAGTCCCTCGTCTCTATCATGCAGCGCTTCGGCAAGAAGCTCGTCCTTCCCCTTGAAGCATTTATAGATATATGCTTCGTTGAGGCCGGCATCGGCGGCGATGGCCTTGGTCGTTGCCTTTACAAGGCCCTTTTGGGCAATGACACGGATGGCGCTTCGGATGAATGTCTGTTGAATTTCTCTCTGTTCCAAAATGGGTACTCCTATGCAGGTTCTGCGATCGCAAAAATAAGTGGTTACTTACGGCGAGGGGGAAAAACAGCAAATCCGCCCCCGTTTTGCCAAAGAACGGGACGATTTGCTAACAAAACGGCGAATTCTTATCGTGGAGTTCGCCCCCCTATGATATGGGCAGTTTTTCACTATGCAGCGTCAGTATAGCATAGGGAAAGTGAAAAAAGCAAGACTTTCACCCGATTTTTTAATCATTACTCCGGTTAAATTTTTTGTTACTTCTTAACAGCTGTAAGTTTCTTTACACATGTATATATTACTGGCATGTATTCCAGTATTTCCGGGCAGTCAAACTGGCAGTCAGGCCATTCCGGCATTTTTTGCCGCAGTCAATTTACTATATTATAAATAAGAAGGAGGCATGAAATGTGTCGAAGGGTGAAAATATTTTCCAGCGGAAGGACGGGCGCCGGGAGGCGCGGTGCAGCAAGGGGTATGAGCTGCCCGCCGTGCAGCGCCGGTTCGCCTAATACTGCGGCGGGTGGCTGCGCGGAAAGCAGCCGAAGGTGTAAGACGTGAAAAACGCCCGGCGCCGATGTTTTCCACCGGCGCCGGGCGTTTTTGACAGAGGGGCGAAATCCGCGATATGCGGAGAGCGCGGAATGGGCAGGTTTTCCGCGGTCTTGCTTTAGGCGGGGCGTTCCCGCGCCCGTCGGGGTATATTGGGTGCTCCTGTATGAGCGGAGCAGAGCCCCGCCCCTACGGGGTGATCTGGTTGTCCTGTGGAGACGGGGATTCCTATATCCGGCGGGGCGATCCCGCGCCCATTGGGGTGCGTTTGGTGCTCCTGTATGGGGCGGAGCAGAGCCCCGCCCCTACGGGTGATTTGGTTATCCCGCGGAGACGGGGATTCCCCGTTTATATCCGGCGGAGCGTTCCCACGCCCATCGGGGTGCGTTTGGCGTTCCCGTAGGGGCGGGGCTCTGCTCCGCCCCTTTTTATCCGAGGGCGAGCGGCTTGCCGTCCAGCTCGGCGGCGGTCAGCTCTTCGCCGCGGTAGACGAGCTTGAGCGAGAAAAACGGCGCGTCCTCCGCGAGCAGGTGAAGAAAAATTCTGTCGCCCGCCCAGAGCTTTTTTGTGAGCAGCTCGTCCTTGCCGATCCAGGCAAGCTCGCCCTCGTCGCAGGGGCGCTGCTCGCCCGTCCACGCGTCCGCGGTGAACAGGTGCATATATTCGCACGGCCACACGTCCGAGACGAACGTCACAAGGCCGCGGTACCGCCAGCGCGTGAGCGTGAGCCCCGTTTCCTCGCGCACCTCGCGGCGGAGGCAGTCCTCCGGGCTCTCCCCCGGCTCGAACTTGCCGCCGACGCCGATCCATTTATCGCGGTTCTCGTCGTTTTCTTTTTTCGTGCGGTGGAGCATCAGATACTCGCCGCCGCGCTCCATATAGCAGAGCGTTGTGAGTTTCGTTTCCATTTATAATACTTCCCCGGAAAATTCCGTCCACGGGTACGCCGCGGGCGGCTTTTTTGCAAATGTCAGCATCTCGCCGGTGAGCGGGTGCGGAAAGGCGAGAGCGCAGGAAAAAAGCGCGATATCCCCTTCCCCACTGCCGCCGTATTTTGCGTCGCCCCAGAGCGGCGCGCCGCGCGCGGCGAGCTGACAGCGGATCTGGTGCGCGCGGCCCGTGTACAGCCGGACGCGGCAGAGCGAGAGCCCGGCGCGAGAGGCGAGCACTTCGTAGGCAAGGCGCGCTTCGCGCACGTCCTTCCCCGGCGCTTCGGCGAGAAACGTTTTGCGCAGTTTCCGGTCGCGCCGCAGCAGATCGCGCAGCTCGCCGCGCTGCTCCGGCAGCGCGCCGCAGGCGACGGCGAGATATTCCTTGCGCACATCGCCGCGCTCGATCGCGCGGCCAAGGTCGGCGGCGGCGTGGCGCGTGCGGGCGTAGACCATTACGCCGGAAACGGCGGCGTCCAGCCGGTGCACGGTGTAGACCGGGGCGGTATCGTCCCCGAGCGCGGCGCGCAGAAGGGACGGCATGCCGCCCGGCTCGTCCGTGGAGAGGACGCCCGCGGGCTTCACGCACACGATGATCTTGTTGTCCAGATACAATACTTCCACAGTGACGCTCCTTTTGAACACTATATATTGTATCACATACGGGGTAGCGGAGCAAGGCATTTTGTGGTATACTTCTCCGGTAAATGCAAGGAGGAGACCGGCATGACGGAAATGTATCCCGCGTATTATGAGGCGTTTCGCTGCACGGCGGGCGCGTGCCGCCACAACTGCTGCATCGGCTGGGAGATCGACATTGACGGGAAGAGCGCGGAACGGTACGCCGCGCTGCCCGGAGCCTTCGGCGAGCGCGTGCGCGCGGCCGTCGAGCCGGGCGAGCCGCCGCACTTCCGGCTGGACGCGGCGGGGCGGTGCGCCATGCTCCGGGAAGATAATCTCTGCGAATTGCAGCGCACGCTTGGCGAGAGCGCGCTCTGCAATATCTGCCGCGATCATCCGCGCTACCGGGTGTTTCTGCCCGGGCGGACGGAGATCGGGCTGGGGCTCTGCTGCGAGGAGGCGGCGCGGCTGCTGCTTTCCCGGACGGAAAAGGTGACGCTTCGCGGCGCGGTATCGAAAGCGCCGCCGCGCGAGACCGTGGAGCTGCTGCTCTTCCGGCAGAAGTTGCTGGACGCCGCGCAGGACCGGCGGCTCAGTCTCGGCGGGCGGATGCGAAAAATTCTCACGCTCTCCGGCGCTTCCCTGCCCCGGCGGACGGCACGCGCGTGGGCGGCGTTTTTCGCTTCTCTTGAACCGTTGGAGCCGGGATGGACGGAAACGCTCGCAAAGCTGGCAGAGTCGGTCGATTTTGCCGGGTTCCACGCCGTTTCCGCCGCGTGGGAGACGGAATATGAGCAGCTGCTCGTCTATTTCCTGCTGCGGCACCTGCTTGCGGACGAGGGGCGCGCTCTGCCGGCGCGCGCGGCGTTTGCCGTTTTGAGCACCGCCATGCTCTACGCGCTCGGCGCAGCCGTGCGGACGGAAAACGGCACGGTCAGCTTTGGAGAGCGCGTGGAGCTTGCGCGGCTGTGGTCGGCGAATGTGGAGTATTCCGAGGAAAATATGCGAGCGGCGCTTGATGAGTTGACGTAATTTTATTTACATAATAAAGTTTTCATAATGTTACGGAGGGCTTTTCATTGGATATCTGGGAAAGGCTGTATGAGGCGGCGGCGAAAGAGTATCATCCGGAGGAGGTTTCACCGTTCGTGTACGCGCACCACGTCGTGTGCGCGCTGGAGGCGGACAACGGCGAAATTTATACAGGATTCTGCATTGAAGCGTGCAGCGGCGTGATGAATCTCTGCGCCGAGCGCGTCGCGGGGCTGAACATGTACATGCAGAGCGGGCAGACGAAGGTGCGGCGAATGATCGCCTTTCGGGACAGGCCGCCCTGCGGCGAGGGCAGCGGGATGCCGTGCGGCGCGTGCCGGGAGTTCTTCTATCAGCTCAACGAGGAAAACGAGGATATGGAGATCCTAGTCGATTACGCAAAGCGCGAGACCGTGACGCTCCGCGAGCTCCTGCCCAAGTGGTGGGGTGCAGAAAGGTATGAGCAGGCCAGATAACGTCACGGCGAAACCCCTCAGTCGGCTGCGCCGACAGCTCCCCTGTTAGGGGAGCCGAGCTTGTCAAAAGGCCTCGCAGAGTTTGCGCCCGCAGGCGCAAATAGAGTTTTAACCATTTTCTCCGGCGGCGTGTACGTCGGAGAAAATCAGCCATCGACGGTCAGGAAACCCATGCGTCGGACAGCCAGTCTTTTCGGTGCTTTTTGCCCTTTCTCCTTGGCGGGCGGCAGCCCGCCTGCGTCCAAAAGAACAAAAATCCCTCGAAAATCCAAGGCTGTCCGATGCGAAGCAGTTCTGCCGGAGCAGAAATGCTCACAGACAAGGAAAAGCCCGCAGAGAATACTTTGTGTATTCTCAAGGGCCTTGACGCAGTATGAGGGCATTTCCGCCCGGCAGA
>CDZG01039467.1_pt1 | contig 111513 bp, 96 predicted proteins | sample 557741 | NCBI WGS metagenome assembly CDZG01 (sample SAMEA3182086, study PRJEB8094) | gut metagenome | biome: human; feature: gut; material: Stool; isolation source: human stools | place: Canada | collected 2013-01-21
GCTTTTCTGCACTTCCGCATAAGCCCTGTAATATTTGTTTGTTCCTTTGTTGCTATAAAGCTCTGATATTTCTAATACTTCAATTTTAGGATGACGCTGTAAAATTTTCTGAAACCATACAATGTCATTCTTTGTTCCCATCAATCTGACTTTTAACATTAGTCTGTTCCTCCAAATAAGGCATACAGTTCTCGGTTATAGGTCGCATACTCCGGATAGCGGATCTGTATCGCCTGCCAAAAGAAAGGTGCATAGGCACAGCAGAACAATTCCTCCACTGTATACTGCCTGCACTCGTTTACCTGTTCCTCTGTTTTTGTGTAATCATCTACACTCGGTGTGCCGTTGCAATACAGGTTAAATGCCATTCGCACCACCTTCATACTGCCACTGGTCTGCCAGCCTTCATGCAGACACTCAGTTTTTACACATCCCGTCTTAAAATCATAGATGCTATTGATATTTCTTCTCGTATCATCACTGATACCAAGGCAATAGCAAAGTGCCTTGTGGTACACATCCTGATAGCGTACCTCTTTTAATTTTTCATAGTAGAATTTTTCATGTGCTTCACTAATAAAATTGATTGTCTGTTTCTTTTTGTTTTCTGCTCCTAACGCTGTACTGTTCATAGTGAACCTCCTTTAAAAAATTTTTATTTTGCATATAAAAAAGGACTAAGTCCTTTTTAAGCCATAGCTTTAAGGATTTAGTCCTAATCGAGAGATATAAGAAAGGGAAGCATTACGCTTCCCTTTCGAGTTATATATAGATTTTGCAAACAATATCTTTAAATCGGTTCGCTTTCGTGTACTCAGCATGATATTTCATGTACTCATTCACATCATCCCTTGTAACAATCAGCGTTGTGAAGTAAAAATATTTACGCTCTTCTACTTTCCTGCATTGGCAATCGCAGCCTGGGAAACCATGCAGGAGCGCGGGACAGTATCCCTGAACCTGACCGAGAACCATAAAGCTGTACAGAATATCAAAGCAAGAGGAGCTTTCACAGTAAGTATTGCTGACTCTGCTCATGTGATTGAAGCCGATTATTTTGGTGTTACATCCGGCAATAAGATTTCCGACAAGCTGGGAAAAGCCGGCCTTACAGCCAGCAGAGCAGAAAAGGTGGATGCGCCAGTGATCAATGAATATTCTTAGTAAACGCTATCGCCTTCGATCCATATACCCATGGTTATTACAAGGTTCTCTTTTCCTTTATTATATGTCATAGCTGCCCAACAGGTATTTTAGCCCGTTGTCTGTTCGTATAATCTCTTACCGCATGCCTTTCATTCATTGCCATTAATAAATCCATTTATATATTCCTCCTCTTCCTTTGCTTATTTGTTTTTTCTTTTAGTATCTTCTTCGTTCTTTATCCCTGAGAAAAATGATAAAGAACGAAGAAATAATAATTTCATAATCGAATCAGCAAAATTTGAGATTCTGGATCGCTTCTTTTTTCATAAATACAGGCATCCACTCAAGCGGGGCGTCTGCTTCAACCCACTGTCCCCCATCATATTCCGAACTTGTTTTGCAGTCCACCCATACCGCGCCTTTCGGCAGGTAAACCTTTCTCGTCCGTGTGCCAGCTTCAAGTATCGGTGCAATGAGAAGGTCTGAGCCGTACAAGTACTCGTCTTCCACATCCCAGCAACACAAATCTTCCGGGTATTCATAGAACAGAGTACGCATGACAGGGGTCCCTTTCTCATGAGCCTCCTGCATGAGCATTCGTGTATAAGGACGAAGTTTTTCTCTAAGTTCTATATACGTCTTACAGATCTCATACACTTTCTCTCCGTAACTCCATACCTCATTTGCCGCGCCGGAACAACAAGTCGCGCCGCCTGTTGTTCCATACTGGGGCTGTCTCGGCTCACGGTCTCCGTGAAGACGCATGACCGGGCAGAAAGCCCCCCACTGGAACCATCTTATAAATAATTCTCTGAAAGCCGGATCATTGGGATCTCCGCCATGAAAACCGCCGATATCTGTTGTCCACCAGGGAATGCCTGCAAGTCCCATATTTAATCCTGCTGCAAGCTGATTTCTCATGCTGTCAAAGCTGGATGCAATATCTCCAGACCACACCAGGGCGCCGTACTTCTGGCTTCCCGCCCACGCGCAGCGGAGCAGATTGATGATGTTCTCCTGCCCTTCCATCTCCATCCCTTCGTAGAAGGTTCTTGCGTAATCCACCGGATAGATATTTCCAATCTCGAGATCTGTCCCCTTGTAATATCTGTAATTGTCAAAGTCATACGCAGTGTACTCCGGCTCTGCCTCATCCAGCCAGAATATCTTAATGCCTTTATCGTAATAATTCTTTTTTGCCTTCTCCCACACGTATGCCCTTGCCTCCGGATTTGTCGCGTCATAGTGGATAGTCGCGCCTTCAAAGTCAAGACCTACACGAAATCCTCTCTCTGTACGGATCAGATAACCTTTTTCCAACATCTCCTCATAATTTTCAGACTTACGGTCTACTGTAGGCCAAATAGATACCATGAGCTCCACGCCCATTTCTTTCAATTCTTTTACCATCGCATCCGGATCCGGCCAGTAGACCGGATCAAATTTCCACTCTCCCTGCTTCGGCCAGTGAAAAAAGTCAATAACGATCACATCAAGCGGAAGGCCGCGGCGCTTATATTCACGTGCAACCTCGAGCAGTTCTTCCTGTGTCTGATAGCGAAGCTTACACTGCCAGAACCCCATGCCATATTCCGGCATCATGGGAACTGTTCCAGTAACTTTCGCGTAATTTTCCTCAATTTCAGCCGGTGTATCCCCCACTGTGATCCAATAGTCCAACGCCTTTGTGCCAAAGGCTTCAAAACTTATAATATTTTTGCCCAAAACAGCCCTTCCGATTCCCGGGTTATTCCACAGAAGACCGTACCCCTTCGAGGAAATGAGGAAGGGAACGCTTGCCTGCGAATTTCTGTGCGCCAGTTCCAGATCAAGACCTTTCAGGTCAAGATAGGGCTGCTGATATTGTCCCATACCGAATAACTTTTCATTCTTATCCAGCGATTCCCAGCGCATAGTCAGATGGTAGTCGCCGCCGATATTGGGGCAGAATTCTCTCGCCTCAACCTCAATGGCACTGCACTTTTTATCTGTCACATCACGGCGGTTTCTCCAATACTCTTCCATGAGGAGATTCCCGCTTTTGTCATAGACAGTAATCTTTCCGCCGTTTGTGATAAAGAGTTCTGCTTTTCCGTTACGGATCCACGCCCCTTTGTCTGTCTGTTCTGTCTCCGCGTCAGTCCTGTCTGACGGATCCAATACCCAATTTTCATCCGGCATCTGTGCGTTCTTTGTGGCGCGGACTCTCAGTCCACTCTCGCCCCAGCCTTCAATCCACAGTTCTTCCGCGTCATAATGAAATATGATCTTATTGTTTTCTATTCGTAACATAGTCTCTCCTTTCCGAAAATAGGAAGCCTAACCTTTAACCGCGCCGCTGGTCATTCCGCCTACAATATATTTCTGCATAAAAATGAAGATGAGCAGCACAGGGATAATCGTGACAACGGCAAACGCGGTCAGATAACTCCATTTTGTACCGTACTGTCCCATAAAGTTAAAAATTCCCGCCGTAATCGGTCTGCTCTGCTGATCAATAATAAAAGTCATTCCATAAGCCAGATCTCCCCACGCATACAGGAAAGAAAAGATCGCACAGACCATCACACCCGGCTTAGCGATAGGCAGGAGGATGCGGATAAATGCCGTAAAACGGTTACAGCCGTCTATATATGCCGCCTCTTCCATATCTTTTGGTATAGAAGCAAAATAGTTCTTCAGGATCAAAATGGAAAACGGGATACCAATCGTCGCATCTGCAAGGATTGCGGAGCCCCATGTATTGTAAAGGTGTATATTTTTAAACAGCATAAACAGTGGTGTCAGGAGTACGGATACCGGAAGCATCTGTGTGACAAGGAATGTGAGCAACATGGCTTTTCTTCCCCTGAATCTATATTTCGCAATTCCATATGACGCAGGCACCGCAAGGATCACGGCAATCGCCATCGCACCCAGAGAGATGATCATACTGTTTGCGAAAGATTTAAACATATTGAAATCGCCTGTTTTCACCTGTGCCGCGTAAGACTTTGTATTTACCACATGGGGAAAAAATGTCGGCGGATTCTGAAATATTTCTGTCTCTGTCTTCAGTGATGTAATAAGTGTCCAATATAAAGGAAATAGAAGTATACATGCAATCAAAACTGCAATAACACAAAAGATCACATTTTTCTTTACACTTAATCTCTTCTCTTCATCCATTATTCATTCTCCTCCTTTGTTGCTCTCAGATAGAATACGCCCACGATCATCAGGATTACCAGCAGCACGTTCGCAACCGCTGACCCTTTACTGTACTGGAACATTTCAAAGGACAGCTTGTAAGAGTAGGTAGACAACATATGTGTAGAATTGACCGGTCCGCCACTTGTCATAACGTAGACCAGATCATACACTTTAAATGTATAAATAAATCCTAAAATCAGCACCGACTCGATAGTAGGACGCAGAAGCGGCAGCGTGATCTTAAAAAACGCCTGGAGTCCTGTAGCCCCGTCAATGGAAGCACTTTCGTACAGATCTTTAGGAATGGTGGTAAGTCCTGTGGATATTAATATCATATTGAAAGGAATACCAATCCAGACATTCGCACAGATCAGCGCGAACATAGCTGTCTGCGGTGTTGTCAGCCACTCAATATTCTCTGATACGAGGTGAAGACTTTTTAATATGTAGTTGAGCACTCCGATATCTGTCGCAAAAAGCAGCTTGAAAATCAGGGCTGTTACCGTAATCGGAATCATCCACGGCACAAGCAGAATGCCCCTCAACGGTTTTGAGATGGCAAATCTCTTGTTAAAGAAGATCGCCAGAGCGAAACCGATGATAAACTGCATCACCAGACAACGTACAGTAAATACAAGTGTATTTATTAAGGATGTACGAAAAACGGAGTCTTTAAAAAGCTCGATATAATTCTGGAATCCGACAAACTTTTTCATCCCATGAACCAGATTTGCCATTGTGACATCCTGAAGACTCAGGATGATATTTCTCACGATCGGATATCCGACAAAGACCAGCATGTACAAAAAGGCAGGAAAAACAAACAGCATTCCTATAGTGTCATACTGAAAAAACTTTCTTATTTTACGCAAAATATATTCGCCTCCTATAGCATAAAAAGGGAGTATACAGAACACTCCGCATACTCCGCACCTTTTATCTCCTTATTCTACGATACCATCGATCGTTTCCTGCGCCTTTGCAGCTGCATCTTCCGGTGTGGAAGTTCCTGTCATCACTTCGTTAAATGCCAGAGAGATCGCGTCGGATACGCTCGGCCAGTCTGCCAGCGGTCCTCTTGCCTGTGCATACTGCAGTTCCTCTACGAACGGCTGATACGGTGAATCTGCTTTAAACTGGCTCTCGGCAATCGTCCGATTTGCTGAAATATATCCGAAAGCGTCCATCATGTATTTTACCTGATCTTCTTCTGTCGCATATTCGAGGAAATCCAGAGCACCTTCTGTATTTCCGCCTTTGACTACCGCATAATTCTCTCCGCCTAAACAAGAAGCATACTCCGTATCCTTCGGGATGAGTGTAACTTTCCAGTTGAGATCCGGAGCCTCTGACTGCATGGTCGGGATCTGCCACGGTCCGTTGACCATCATTGCCACATTGCCCGCGATAAACTGATTCATAACATCTCCCTGAGTCCAGTTGATACATTCTTTGCTCATCACGCCTGAATCGATCAGCTCTTTCGCAAATGTAAGTGCTTTGATTCCACCCTTGGAATCCATCTCATAAGAGCTTGCTCCTGTTGACCAGAGCCATGGAGTGAAATTGAAGGTTCCCTCCTCATTCTGTACGCTGCAGAACGCCAGTCCTGATACGGAATCTGTTGTTACGGCCTTTGCTGTCTCCATCAGTTCATCCCATGTAGTCGGTACACTGCATCCGGCCGCATTTAACATGTCCTCATTATAGTAAAGCCCGAGGCAGTTCACACCAAAAGGTACGCCATAGAGTTTTCCGTCCAGAGTACAGGAGTTAACCGCTCCGTCATAGTAGCTGTCCACATCAAACTTTCCTGTCAGTTCTTCGAAGATGCCCATTGTCGCATAGGAAGCATGGTCCGGTGAATCCAGGATCGCTATATCCGGAAGTTCGTCTGCAGAAGCGCCGATGGAAAGCTGTTTTTTAAAGTCTGCGAAAGGTACGTATTTTGCCGTTACTTCGTATGTATCCTGAGAATTGTTGTAATCTTCAATAACCTTATCAAGCGCTACCTGATGTCCCTCTGTCTCCCAGTAGTACCAGATTGTCACATCTTTCGCTGTCTCGGTACCGCCGTCACTGCCGGATGCTTCATCTGATGATCCTGATGATCCACAGCCTGCCAGCATCCCTGTCATCATTGCCGCCGCAAGCCCGATCGCTGCTAATTTTCTTAATTTCATCTTTGTTTCCTCCTTGTTTCCTTTTGTCTGTTCCTTTGTTATATCTGAATTTTACCCCACGATTTCCAGAGGATAAATTCGATAAAACTTAAAAAGGAGGACATTTCTAAGGAAAGATTATTTATGTGTTTTTCTGTACTCCGCCGGCAGCATCCCTGTCTCTGCCTTAAACACACGACTGAAATACTTAGCATCCATATATCCCGCCTGCGCCGCAATCTCGTACAGCTTCATGTCTGTCCCCAACAACAATTTCTTTGCCTTCTCAATCCGGAACTTCCGCACATACGCACTGAAATTGATTCCCATCTCCTGATGGAACTGAGTCCCCAGGTATTCCGGCGTAATCCCAAGTCTTGCCGCAATCTCATCAAGCGTAATCCCGGTACGATAGAACTCATGAATCATCGCAACCGCACGCCTGACATTCAGATTATCAATCGGATTTCGCGTATCCTTTCGCTCTCTGAGCAGTTCTGTCACAGCATCCTCCAGTCCCTGCCACGTCTTCGCGCGGGTAATCAGATCAAGGAGTTCTCTCTGGTCAATATCCTCATCCGAAAGACTTCCCGCTTCTTTTAAAAAATGGATCATATTCCAGCAAAATCTGGCATAACAATCTTTGATATTCTGGGGCGAATACAACTTCTTGTCCTGAAAATACCGCTGGAATCTTTTCAGGCATTTTTTCGTCTTTTCCTGGTCTCCCGCACAGACTGCCGCCTTCATCTGTTCTTCGATATCCAGCGGATAGACGCACAGCTCGGTCTGAATATTGAGAATCTCCGGGTATGAGATGATGACATCGTCGCCCATGGGGATCGTCCACTCCAGATATTGCTGCACTGCCTCATAATTCTCCCTTAAAAGTCGGATATCCTCCACCTCTGTCCAGCCCATCGCAGCGCCATGCACCTTCTCATTCTCTCTCAGGAAATGCCCCTGTATCCAGCGCTTCATGTTATCATTTTCTCTGTAATTATATAGAAGCAGCCGGATTTCCCGCTGCTTTTCATCCTCCTGGATACAATATAAAATTCCTGGCCGTTCCATCAGAATCATTTTTATCTTTCTAAGAAAATCTGCTCGGTTCTTTTCCGTCCATTCTTCAAAATAAGTCACCAGAAGAGCGATAGCACTGGTTCTGTTGATTCCGAATCTTTGCTTGAGATAGTCCAGTACCTCATCCTCAAGTTCCATATCTCCATTTAGGATATTACGTAGCACCTGGTCCAATCCGCCAATCTTCTCAGGTCTGTCCTTTCTGTCCCTTTCCATCTCCTGCTTCACACGCTCAATAGCGCATGAAAAATCAGCCAGATTGATTGGTTTTAACAAATACTCCGTCACACCCAGGCGCAGGGCTGATCTTGCGTACTCAAATTCTGAGTATGCAGACAGAACGATTGCCTTCGCGGCGCATCCCTCTCTGTATGCGGCCTCCAGCATGGCAAGCCCGTCCATCACAGGCATCCTCACATCAGTAATGATTACATCCGGCCGCAACTTTTGTATAAGGGCAAGTCCCCGTTCTCCGTTCTCCGCCTCACCCGCGATCTCATTTTCGGGATCAAGTTTCGGCAGCAATCTGCGTATTCCTTCTCTTATGCGTATCTCATCTTCAACGATCAAAAATTTCATAATCCTTCTCCCCGTCAGTCCGTTATCTTCGGAATCTGTATCATGACTTCCGTGTATTCTCCCTGAGCACTGCTGATCTTAACATCCGCCAGTTCTCCGTAATACATCTTGATGCGCCCGATAGCGTTCTTCATGCCGATGCTGTTCTTACCTCCGCTCTCCGGATAAATTCCGCTGTTGATCATATCCACTGTCTCTTCAGCTATCCCAATCCCATTATCCCATATACGGATCATAAGCAGGTCATCCCCCGGCTCTATCTCCACCCGCAGAATATACACATCCTTTTCCACTTGGAAACCATGATAGAGCGAATTTTCCACAAAAGGCTGGAACAAAAGCTTATGGATCTTCCAGTCCATCACTTCCTGTGACACATGGATCTCACACTGAAACGTATTCTTGAGGCGGATCTGTTGGAGGAAAAGATACTGCTTTAACCACTCTGCCTCTCTGCTCACCCTAACATCCGCATTACTGTTGTCGATCCCATATCTTAAGATCGCGGCAAGAGAAGTGATTGCGTTGCTGATCTCGTATTCGTCATTATCAATGGCAATCCAGTTGATCGTATCCAATGTATTGTAAAGGAAATGAGGATTGATCTGTGCCTCCAGAGCGGCGATCTCTGCTCTTCTCTGTGAGTCGATAGCGTCCTTTTCCTTCTGCACCGACACCTCAAGCTCATCCATCATATGGTTGAACTGCGCCTCCACAATCTGTATCTCTGTGGGTGTTGACGGGTCAATCCTGCTCCGTACGGACAGACTGCCCTTCTCCGCTTCTTTCATCGTGCGTACAAGACGGTTGATGGAACTCATGAGATTCTTTATCATAACAACGATCAATGCCAGAAGAACCGCTGCCGTCACTCCCATGACCAGCAGCATGATCCTCTGCTGTACATTCAGCTGTGATATCAGTTCCTGCTGGCTGGATACACAGACGATATCCCCGCCAAACTCCTCCTCATGGATTGCCTTTACTACTGCGTTTTTGTCCTTAAGAAATCCGCGCTCTTTTAAGAATGCCTCATATCTTCTCTCTCTTTCCTCTATTTTGTCTGTCCAGTCAATCACATGAGTCGCAAGCAGTTCTTTCTCACTGCAGGAAACCATATTCCCTTCTGTATTGACCATGAACTTAAAGGTGTCCGCACTCTCATCTTCAGCGCAGATCTCCCGAAGTATCTCCTCGTCTATACTGACAATCACTACCCCGAGCTCCTCGTCCACATTCTGATAGTCAATGATGCGATGACCGATGTGAAAAAGATAATAGGTATCGGACGCGAACACCCCCGCTTTGTCTGTAGGCAGAAGACGTGTCGTATTGTCCTGCGAAAAATATTCATACAATTCCGCCTGGCTCATCCCAACGCTTCCCATCCAGGAGGTCCTTGTCGAGGACCCGGTCAGCAGGTCATAGAACACCACGTGTCCACTCTTCGTAATAACTGTGATGCACTTCAGATGCTCTTTGGGATAGAACATACCACGCAACGTCTTGCGCAGCTGGCCTGATACAAATTCAATCTCTTCTCCTTCTTCAATCTTCCCCACCATATCCACGATATCATCATTCATATATACCTGGAACAGGATGTCTTCATAACTGTCCATCCACACATTCATACTGCTTTCTGTCTGCTGCAGGTTCGCCTGAAGCATATCCGCCACATTCTCCCTGACAATCTGCGCCGTATTAAAGTAGGAAAACAGGATCAGCACAAAAGACGGGACGACCGCGGTGATGATGAACGCGATCAGCATCTTGCCCTCTAAGCTGTTCCAGGAAATCATCTCTCTTATCTTCTTCAACAAATCATCCCCCGTTATTTTATCTGCTGTCTCTATTATATCACCGCAGCCGTCCTGTTTAAAATGCAAAATTTTATCTACTTCATCTGCGCTGGCGTCTCCTGCCTGCCGCCAGAGTTCCTACAGCAACAGAGGCTGATACTGCCAGTACTATCAATGCTGGTACAGCATTTGTCTCATCTCCTGTCTTCGGCACCTTAACATTCGTATCCGCAGTTTGATTAACCCCAAATACGATCTGTCCTGCTCCCTGCTGAATTCCGCCTAATCCCTCATTATTGTTATCTGTATCAGAACCGCCAATTATCTTATCCTTGATCACAATATCGAATGTCTCTTTCAGCTCGCCTACAGATATCGTCACTGTAATCGTTCCTGCCTTTGAGGAATCGAAGCCGCTGAGCATATACTCTTCTTCAGTCAATTCTTTTGTTGTATTGTCACTGTACTTGGCTTCCACTTTCATTCCCGTGGTATCCAGCTCTTCTCCCGCAGCATAGACTGTTTTGGTCGGCGGTGTCACGGTTAACCCTGTCATTGTTACCTCCGGCTCTTCCTCTTACAATACATATACCTTCTTTATATCTTTTGCAATATCTGGATTTACATCTTGCCCCTGTGCAAAGACAAATGTTGCCCATGTTAATACTGAACTGTTTGAACTTCATCTGGACGATAAAACTATCTCAACGCTGAAAAATGGTAATTTCAATCACAGATTACTTTGTGAACTGATTACCCATCCGGAATTTATAAACTTAATGGCAGACATCAAACTGTATGTTGATAAATTCGCCACCATGCAGATACATAATATGAATGTCTGGGTAGATACTGCACGAGAAGAAATCATATCGAAATATCATCCTGCGGAAGAAGATTCCACCATGCACACCCTGAAATCTGCCCACATTATCGAAGAAACCTATTTTTCGCATCTGATACACGCTGATATTGACACCATAGTTACTGAACTTCGTGACAAACACAGCAGTGACATTACCAGTGCTCCAGAGCAGCCTGTTACCGCCGATATAAAGAAACAGCTAAAAAAAGTAGCTGAATTTGAAGGTAGTGATGTAGATAAGCTTTTAATGATTTTCTGTCAGCAAACCCATCTGAATTACTCTCGTCTGACAGAGGAAGAAAAGGCTTGGCTGATTAAAATAGCCAATAAATCCAATTTGCTCCGCAAAGGTGCGAGTCGGCGTGGTAAAGGCAAAAAATATAACTAACGGCACGAAAAAAGCCACTCTTTATTTTCAAAAGAATGGCTTTTTGTATGACTGTTAATGCTGTCACAAAATATTCAGTTGTTTTATTGGGTGTTATTTCCCTTTAATCGGTGTTATGGATAAGGTATACCCCAATGGAGCAAGAATTTTCAGCAGAGTATCAATCTGCGGTGTGGATTTCAGGCTTTCCATTCTTGCAATAGCTGGCTGTTTTACTCCGCTTAATTCTGCAAGCTCTCTCTGAGAATAGCCTTTCTTTTCTCTGGCTTCGATCATTTTTCCAATCAGTTCCACTTCAAAATCAATCTTTCTTCTTTCTTCTGGTGTAACACGACTTTCATCAGCCATATAATCTGCAAAAGTGTTAATTTCTTTCATGATTCATCATTCCTTTCCAAAAAGTCCTTTAGGTTTTTGCGTGCTCTATCAATTTCCTTCACTGGTGCTTTCTGTGTCTTTTTGATATAGTAATGCAGCATTACAAATTTATTATCCTTCCAGTAAAAAAAAGAATATCCTGTTTTTCAGTGGTCGAAGTTCCCATATACTACCATCAATATGCTTTACAATAGGACTTCCTATTCTTGTACCATATTTCTCAAGTGCCTTTAAGTAGGTCAGAATCTTCTCTCTGTTTATCTTTGCATCTTTGCTTGTCTGTGCCTTTACCTGTAAATCATCGAGATAATCAATAATCTCTGACTTACCATTTTTGTCTTTATAAAACTGTATATCGAACATATCAAACCTCTTTTTCTTTCATGATAACTTATTTGTTATCAAAAGTCAATGTCTTTTTCCGTAATTTGCAACAGTTCATGCCAAGTTATAAATTATTTCCGACAGAATAATTTCCTCTGCCCTATTATAAATGCTATAGCTTTTAGGATTTAGCCCTAATTGAGATATAAGGAAAGGGAAGCAAAAATGCTTCCCTTTCGAGTTATATATAGATTTTGCAAATAATATCTTTAAATCGGTTCGCCTTTGTGTATTCAGAATGATGTTTCATGTACTCCTGCACATCTTTCCTCGTAACAATCAGCGTTGTGAAGTAAAAATACTTGCGGTCTTCTATTTTCCTGCATTGGCAATCGCAGCCTGTGCTGCTGCCAGTCTTGCGATCGGCACACGGAACGGTGAGCAGGATACATAATCCAGACCGATCCTGTGGCAGAATTCTACGGAAGAAGGATCTCCCCCATGCTCACCACAGATACCGATATGAAGCTTCGGATTAGCCGGTCTGCCAAGCTGGATCGCCATTTCCATCAGCTTACCAACACCAATCTGGTCAAGCTTGATAAACGGATCATATTCAAAGATCTTGGTGTCATAGTATCCACCTAAGAACTTGCTTGCATCATCACGGGAGAATCCATAGGTCATCTGTGTCAGGTCATTCGTACCGAAGCAGAAGAAATCTGCATCCTTTGCAATTGCATCTGCAGTAAGTGCCGCACGTGGAATCTCAATCATCGTACCTACTTCGTACTCCATGGTGACTCCCACTGCCTTGATTTCTGCATCTGCGGTTTCTACAACGATCTTCTTAACGAAATCAAATTCCTTTACATCTCCAACAAGCGGAATCATAATTTCCGGCTTCAGGTTCCAGTCCGGATGCGCCTTCTTAACCTCGATTGCTGCACGGATCACAGCCTTGGTCTGCATCTTGGCAATTTCCGGATAAGTAACTGCCAGACGGCACCCTCTATGTCCCATCATCGGGTTGAATTCATGCAGGCTGTCGATCATAGCCTTGATTTCATAAACACTCTTATTCTTCGCCTTCGCAAGCTTCTCAATATCCGCTTCCTCAGTCGGAACGAACTCATGAAGCGGAGGATCCAGAAAACGAATGGTTACCGGATTTCCTTCGAGTGCTTCATAAAGCTCCCTGAAATCTCCCTGCTGATAAGGAAGAATCTTTTCAAGTGCAGCTTCTCTTTCTTCTACGGTATCGGAACAGATCATTTCACGGAATGCTGCAATACGGTCTTCCTCGAAGAACATATGCTCCGTACGGCAAAGACCGATTCCCTCTGCTCCAAGCTCTCTTGCTCTTCTTGCATCATGGGGAGTATCAGCGTTGGTACGAACCTTTAACCTGCGATACTTGTCTGCCCATGCCATAACACGTCCGAACTCTCCGGCGATCTTTGCATCTACCGTCTTAATCTGTCCATCATAAATATTTCCAGTTGTTCCATCAATGGAAAGATAATCTCCTTCATGGAATTCCTTTCCGCCTAAGGTAAAGGTCTTATTGGCTTCATCCATCACAATATCACCACAGCCGGAAACACAGCAGGTTCCCATGCCACGGGCAACAACGGCTGCATGGCTTGTCATACCGCCACGTACCGTAAGGATCCCCTGGGATACCTTCATACCGGTAATGTCTTCGGGAGAGGTTTCAAGACGGACTAAAACAACCTTCTCACCCCTGCCTGCCCAGTTTTCCGCATCTTCTGCGGAGAAAACAATCTTACCGCATGCAGCGCCGGGAGATGCGCCAAGTCCCTTTCCAACCGGGGTAGCTGCCTTTAATGCAGCAGCATCAAACTGTGGATGCAATAAGGTATCCAGGTTACGTGGATCAATCATGGCAACTGCCTCTTCCTCAGTTCTCATACCCTCATCGACAAGATCACAGGCAATCTTAAGTGCAGCCTGTGCGGTTCTCTTACCATTACGTGTCTGCAGCATATAAAGCTTTCCATGCTCTACGGTAAATTCCATATCCTGCATGTCCCTGTAATGCTTCTCCAGGGTCTGGCATACTTCAGTAAACTGTTTGAACGCTTCCGGGAACTTCTGCTCCATCTCCGCAATCTTCATCGGCGTACGGACACCTGCTACAACGTCCTCTCCCTGTGCATTTGTTAAGAATTCACCAAACAGTCCCTTTTCTCCGGTTGCAGGATCACGGGTAAATGCAACACCTGTACCGCAGTCATCACCCATGTTACCAAACGCCATGGATTGTACATTGACTGCAGTTCCCCAGGAATACGGGATATCATTGTCACGCCGGTAAACATTCGCACGAGGGTTGTCCCAGGAACGGAATACGGCTTTGATCGCTCCCATAAGCTGTTCCTTCGGATCATCCGGGAAGTCCTCACCGATCTTCTCTTTGTATTCTGCCTTAAACTGTGCTGCCAGCTCCTTAAGGTCTTCTGTTGTAAGCTCAACGTCCTGCTTCACGCCGCGCTTTTCCTTCATTTCATCAATCAGCTCTTCAAAGTACTTCTTGCCGACCTCCATAACAACATCGGAATACATCTGGATAAATCTCCGGTAGCAGTCCCACGCCCAACGGGGATTTCCGGACATCTCTGCAATGGCATTCACCACTTCTTCATTCAGGCCAAGATTGAGTATGGTGTCCATCATTCCCGGCATGGAAGCACGTGCTCCGGAGCGCACAGATACAAGCAGTGGGTTCTTCTTATCTCCAAACTTCTTACCTGTAATCTCTTCCATCTTTCCTATGTACTCATCAATCTGTGCGCGGATCTCTCCATTGATCTCGCGTCCATCCTCATAGTACTGTGTGCAGGCCTCTGTCGTAATTGTGAATCCCTGCGGTACAGGAAGGCCGATGTTGGTCATCTCTGCAAGGTTTGCACCCTTGCCGCCGAGCAGATTTCTCATGTCAGCGCTTCCTTCCTTAAATAAGTAAACCCATTTTTCCATAATTTTCTTCTCCTTTTCCCTCAAAATTTGATGTTACCCCTAATGAATTCAGTATAACATAATATCAATCACTACGCATTAAAATTCTGTTTATCTTAAGCATTAATTCTTCTTTTAATCCGGGATAAAGGAATCAAAGATAAACACATCAAAATGCTTCTTTGCCTCATCTAACTCCTGCTGGCTTTTGATTGTCCAGGCTGCTGCCATATTGCCATAAAGGTCACGGCAGATTTTTCTGGATAAAACGTCTGCATGCTTGTGATTATATGCCACAAAATCCGGCTTCGTCAGGAAATTCAGTAACAGGTTCTGCAGAATAAAGTACAGCGGTCCTTTAAATTCCCCGGTACGTAAAAAAGCTTCCGCAAGCTGTCCACGCACCACTTCCTTGTGATGCCTGCGATACCAGAACACGGCAAGCGGATTAAAGGATTCCATGCAGTACAGCCCTTTGTATTTCCGTAAAAGGGCATCTGCCTTTTCACATACGGAAAGATCGGTAAACTCTACCTTCAGCTCCACAATAAGAGGAACCTTCCCGGCAACAAGCTTTAAAACATCTTCAAACAGAGGAATCGTTTCGCTGCTCTTACATAAACGGAACTTCTGCAGCTCTTCGTAGGTATAGTCACATACCTTACCTTCCTGTCCACAGACCCTCTGTAACGTAAAATCATGGAAGACTACCGGGATCTTATCCTTTGTCACCTGTACATCCAGCTCAATTCCATACCCCGCCTCTACTGCCCTGCGAAAAGCCGACATGGAATTTTCCGGGGCATCCGTTTCGTTATCATGCAGGCCACGATGTGCATAATACACATTTAAAAACTTCTTCCGTTCACGCCGGTTCGTAAGCCTTGGCATAATCATTAGCAAATACAGCACAACAAGTACTGCCAGAATCATAACGATCACTTTTAACCAAATTAATACTGCTATTGTTTTCATTTGTTTCTTACCTGATTTCTTATGTAAATTTCTCTCCCGTCAATACATAACTCCCTCTAATCATCCACATCAAAATGCTCGAGGACGCTTGCCTTCTTATCCGGTCTGGTATCTCCGTGATGTACCTGCATCATTGTAATAAACGCCAGCACCGAGAACACGAACGCATATGGGAACAATGTCCTATAGGAAACCTTCTCGAGCAGGAAACCCGACAGAACCGGTGTCAGAATCTGTGCAGCCATGGAAAAGGTATAATAGGTTCCTGTAAACTTACCAATATCACTTCCCTTACTCATTTCGACGATCATTGGATAGGAGTTGACATTGATCGCCGCCCAGCCGATACCAATCACTGCAAAAGCCACATTAATCAGTGCATGATACTGATTGGCAAAAATTGCTGCAAAATAGCAGCCGCTCATCAGTACGATTCCCACCAAAATCGTCTTCTTTCTGCCAATCCTTCCTGCCAGATTTCCAATAGGAACATAGCTCAAAATAGCAGCTATCGTTGCCACCATCAGACAGTCTGCAAATCCGCCGCCTTCCAAGTGCCATACCACCTTCGTATAACGGGAAAAAGCGGTCGTTACTGCATTGTAAGCTGTAAACCACAGGAAAATGGAAGCAAGCAGGAATCCCATGCTGCGCTTTACTTCTGCAGGCATCTGATGCTTTACCGCACTGCCATCCTTTGCGGCTTCCTCTGCTTCGATGGTATCCTCGGTTTCCACCTTTACTCCGGTGCTGTCTTCATAGGTCCTGATCTCTTCTGCAACCTTTTCCTTTATCCTTTTCTCGGAAATCGTAATTGCCAGAATGCCGACCGAAACTGCCATCAGTGCAGCCACACTGACAAACAACGGCATATAGTCCGGACGCTCTCCCTTACCAACCAGGAGCTTAATCATGATCAGTGTATACACACCTCCTACGGCTCCCATCAGATTGATAATCGCATTTCCCTTACTGCGGAGCTTATTCGGTGTCAGATCCGGCATCAGCGCTACCGCCGGTGAGCGGTACAGTCCCATGGATACGAGAAGTGCAAACAGGGATACGATAAACAATACCATGTTGACCTTTCTGTCTGCGATTGGTAAAAGCAGCAGGAAAATCACCGCCAGCACCGTTCCCGTCACGATAAACGGCATTCTCTTTCCAAAACGGGTATCGGCCTTATCCGATAATGCTCCGAATAACGGAAGCAAAAAAATGGCAAGTACGTTATCGGCCGCCATGATGGCTCCGGTCAGTGTCTCCCCAATTCCAAATGTGTTCTGCAGGATCAGTGGAATAATGCTGTCATACATCTGCCAGAACGCACAAATGGAAAGAAAGGCCAGACCGATTAGCACAGTTCTTTTGTAATTCAGTTTCATAGTCAGGACTCCCTTACATTTTGTTTTTGCTATTAATTTTATTTTATCACAAACACTACCATCCTTCTATAGCTTATTTTCCTTGAAAATCCAACGATTTTATGTATAATAAGATTTGTATGTCCAACAATAAAATCGAGAAAACAGAGGTAAGAAAATGATTCAGGCAAATAATGTAACTTTACGAATCGGCAAGAAGGCCCTCTTTGAGGATGTAAACATCAAATTTACCGAGGGAAACTGCTATGGTCTGATCGGTGCCAACGGTGCCGGAAAGTCCACATTTTTAAAGATATTATCCGGTGCTTTGGAAACAACAAGCGGTGATGTTACCATCACTCCCGGCCAGCGTCTTTCGGTCCTCGAACAGGATCACTTCAAATATGATGCTTATCCGGTTATGGATGTCGTTATTATGGGTAATGAACGCCTTTACCAGATTATGAAGGAAAAGGACACCATCTATGCCAAAGAGGATTTCAGTGACGAAGACGGTATCCGTGCCAGTGAGCTTGAAGCGGAATTTGCAGAAATGGACGGCTGGGAAGCCGAAAGCAATGCCGCCATGTTATTAAACGGTCTTGGCATTGATCCTTCCTTACACTATGCTATCATGAAGGACTTAAACGGTAATGACAAGGTGAAGGTTTTACTTGCGAAAGCACTGTTTGGTAATCCGGACATTCTGCTTCTCGACGAGCCTACGAACCACCTGGATCTCGATGCGATTGCATGGCTTGAAGAATTCCTCATCAACTTCGAGAATACCGTTATCGTTGTATCCCATGACCGTTACTTCTTAAATAAAGTATGTACCCACACCGCAGATATCGACTATGGCAAGATCCAGCTTTACGCCGGAAACTACGACTTCTGGTTTGAGTCCAGTCAGTTATTAATCAAGCAGATGAAGGAAGCCAATAAGAAGAAGGAAGAAAAAATCAAGGAATTACAGGAATTTATCTCCCGCTTCTCTGCAAACGCAAGTAAATCCAAGCAGGCAACCAGCAGAAAGCGTGCCCTTGAAAAAATCGAGCTGGATGAAATCAAGCCCTCCAGCCGTAAATATCCTTATATTGACTTCCGTCCCGACCGCGAAATCGGTAATGAGGTTCTCTCTGTAGAAGGAATCTCCAAGACCATCAACGGAGAAAAGGTATTGAACAACATTTCCTTTATCATGGGACATGAGGACAAGATCGCTTTTGTCGGAAGCAACGAGCTTGCAAAGACGACTCTCTTCCAGATTTTAATGGGCGAAATGGAACCCGATGAAGGTACTTATAAATGGGGTGTTACCACCTCCCAGGCCTATTTCCCGAAGGACAGTACGGCTGAATTCGATAACAACCTGACGATTGTGGACTGGCTGACCGGCTACTCTCCGGTTAAGGATGTCACCTATGTACGTGGCTTCCTTGGCAGAATGCTTTTCGCCGGCGAGGACGGTGTAAAGAAGGTAAAGGTTTTATCCGGTGGAGAAAAGGTACGCTGTCTGCTTTCCAAGATGATGATCAGCGGTGCAAACTGTCTGGTTCTCGATGAACCCACCAACCACCTGGATATGGAGTCCATCACTGCCCTGAACAACGGACTGATCAAGTTCCCCGGTGTTGCACTCTTCTCCTGCCACGATCACCAGTTTGTACAGACAACGGCAAACCGTATTATGGAAATCCTTCCGGACGGAACGCTGATTGACAAGATCACCACCTATGACGAATATCTCGAAAGTGATGAAATGGCACGTAAGCGTACTGTTTATACCAAACAGGACGGCGAAGACGACGATTAAGCTTCGTCTTCTGCTTACACCCTGTATCCGCAAGATCGTATGCATAAGAAAGGAACAACGAATTGAAAGCAATTGATCTGCATGTACATTCTACAAAATCAGATGGCAGTTACACTCCGACTGAACTTGTAAATTATGCATTGGAAAAGGGCTTATCCGCATTTGCCCTGACTGATCACGATACCACTGACGGGATCACCGAAGCGCTTGCTGCTGCAAAAGGCAAAAATATCGAAGTGATCCCCGGAATTGAATTTTCCTCAGAATATGAAGGCCGCGATATCCATATCGTCGGTCTTTATATTGATTATGAAAGTGATTATTTTAAAAGACGTCTCGTACACTTTGTCAATGGTCGTAAAATCCGTAACGTTGAAATGTGCACGCGTCTGACCGAACATGGCATGCCTGTAACCTATGAGGAACTGGAAGCAGAATTTCCCGACTGCGTACTGACAAGAGCACACTACGCCAAATATCTTTTGAAGCATGGATATGTGAAGAGCGTCAGGGAAGCCTTTGACCGCTATATCGGTGATCACGGTCCCTGCTTTGTTCCCCGTAAAAAGATTACCCCTATGCGGGCGGTAGAAATCATCCTGAAGGCCGGTGGATTTCCGATTCTGGCTCATCCCTGCCTTTATCACATGGGAAAGGAGCAGTTGGACAGGCTGGTTGCTTCCTTAAAAGATATCGGGCTTATGGGAATTGAAGCCATTTATTCTACTCATACCCCTGCGGATGAAAGACAGATCCGTGCCCTTGCAAAAAAGTACGATCTGTGCATCAGCGGCGGCTCCGATTTCCATGGTACTGCAAAGCCCGGTCTTGATCTTGGCACCGGCTATGGGAAGCTTTTTGTACCCGAAGAAGTACTGACTACAATCAAAGAAAAAAGGAATTACATGATGAATCATCCTGAACTTTATCAGAAAACCAAAATTTTATTTACCGATATGGACGGTACCCTGTTAAACCATGAAAAGCAGGTTACCGATTATACCAGAGAAGTCCTGATGAGATGGACGGATGCAGGACATAAGCTTGTTCTTTGCTCCGGCAGGGATATCAATAATCTCAAATACACTAAAGAAATGCTGAATCTCAACTATAAAGGCATGTATCTGATTGGTTATAATGGCGGTGAAATCTATGACTGTGAAACCGGACAGGTGCTTTACCGGATCGGTCTGAAGCTTTCCCAGGTAAATTATGTGGCAGACCTCGCTGCTTCCTTCAAGATTCACTTCCATACCTATTCTGAGACCCATATTGTGTCTCCGACTATGGATGAAGGACTTGCTTATTACCAGCGCTTTATTAACACTCCCACCATCATCAATCCGGATATTTTCTCCGTACTTCATGTGGAGCCTTGTAAATGTCTGTTAATCGAACGGAAAGATACAGACAGACTGGAAGCTTTACGGCAGGAGCTTCTTCCCTGGGCCCAAAAGGAAGGAATCTCCCTTGCCTATTCCAATCCCTATTATCTGGAAGTATTTCCTGCTGCTTCCGGAAAAGGTGCTGCGGTTCGCAAGCTCTGTGAACTCCTTTCCATCAATCTGGCTTTCAGCCTTGCTGCCGGAGACGCCGAGAACGATATCTCCATGATTACGGAAGCCGGAATGGGAATTGCCATGACAAATGCAACTGAAGCTGTCAAAAAAGCCGCCACAACCATTACCTTATACGATAATGATCACGACGGCTTAGCCAGAACGATTATTGATATGATATGATGCCAAGGTCAGCTTATACAATCATTTCTATAGGGCGGACGCCCGACATGAAATAAGCTGCCGGAAAACACGTATATTTGTTAGCCAATCTGTACCATCCGGCAGCTTATGAATGGGCATGGCTCTGAATAGTTATGTAATAATTAAGCAGCTTTCTTCTTATCATATCCGTGAAGATAAAGAAGGATCAGACCAAGTACTGCTCCACCAATAATATTTCCAATCGTAACGGGAACCAGATTTTTCACAAAGAACCCATAGAGATTTAAGGATGCAAGCTGATCTGCCGTATATCCGTAGGTATCCATGGCAACCTGCACATAATTCTGGTTTCTGGCTGCGATCAGCCCTGCCGGAATATAATACATATTGGCAATGCAATGCTCATATCCTGCTACCACGAACAGCATAATCGTAAAGAAGCAGGCAAAGAGCTTACCAACAATATCCCTTGCACACATCGCCATCAGAACAGCAGCACATACCAGAATATTACAAAGAATCCCAGAGCACAGTGCCTGTCCAAAGGACATATTTACCTTTCCCATCGCCACCTTAATCGTATATGCTCCAAGCAGTCCGGCGGAATAATTCAATTGTCCGGAAATCACATTCACAACGGCCAGTAAAATAGAACCCACAAAATTTCCCACATAAACTACAAACAGAAATTTAATCAAATCCAATATGGTGCAGGCTCCTTCTGCATTTCCCATTGCCATCAGGCAGTCTCCGGTAAACAGTTCTGCACCTAGAAGAACAACCATCATCAGTCCAACCGGGAATACACATCCTGCCACCAGTCGTGAAAGACCGACATTCGTAACTGCATGAGCTGCCACATTGCTTGCTGATGCGCCAAATGCAATCATCATTCCTGCTAAAACAGCCCGTCCAAATACCTTATGTGTTCTAACATTCATTTTTGTTTTGCATCCATCAATGTACTTCTGTACATCCTCTTTTACGGAATAATAGTTGTCTGTTCCCATGCTCTATCTCGCTTTCTTTCAATGATTTTATGATTCATTAAGTGTCCAGGTACCGTTCGCACTAACCTCAAGCTGCGCCTTCGGCTTGCTTTCGCTAAGTGCTCTACATGAAAAAGCGGAGCATATATATTCTATATGTTCCGTCTTCCAGGGTTGGGCTATTCTAAAATAGTCAACAGCTCGTAGGGGAATCGAACCCCTGATTCCGCCGTGAGAGGGCGGCGTCTTAACCGCTTGACCAACGAGCCATATCAGATGCGATCCGTCTGCATCGCACTTGATTATTCTATTATATATTTAGAAATAATGCAAGCACTTTTTTGCAATTTTCATATAATTTTTTAACTTTCCTAACTTTTATTTTCTTATATTGATTCTTACGATTGGCTATGCTATACTTTCGCCGTATTTAATTTCATACAGCCAAACAAGCTGTAATAACAAGGTTACTAAGTTAAAGGAGCTTTATTATGAAAAAGAAATTATTATCCTGTTGTTTATGTGTTGCTTTGCTCTTTTCCATGAGTGCCTGTGGCACAAGTATCGGAACATCCGGTTCTACCGGTCAGGCCGCTGCTGATACTTCTGAATCTGCGGAAAGTACAAATGATAATACCGACGTAGAGGAAACTGCAGATGATGCCTATGATGAAACCATCAGCGGAATGCCAAATCCGATTGTACCGGTTAGCGATGCTTCTGAATTCGAAAATAAGCTTGGTATCACCATCATGCCGGATCTTATGGATGTCGATTATCAATTATCCATTATCGGAGATACTGTCGCACAGATCGAGTTTGATAAGGAAGGTGTCGACGGCGATCCCATTGTCTGTACCCTGCGTGCTACCAAAGATACAGAAGCAGCCAAATCCTTAAGCGGCATTTATGACGATATGGAGGAAGATAATCTGACCTTTACACTGGATGACGGGAACGAACTTCCTGTCCTTTTGAAGATTCCAGAAACACTCCCATGTAAGGTGTATGAATTTGCCATCAGCGATGTCAATTACAGCTTCGAATATTCCGGCCAGATGAGCCAGATGATGTTCGCTGAAGTATTTGATTCTGTGCTTGTTGCAATCGGAGCAAACGGAACCGATACTGAATAGAAACTGTTTCCATTTGCATCATATTACAAGACCTCCGGAGCATTCATTGTTTATCCGGAGGTCTGTTTTTCATCATTAGTGTAACCCTATGAAATTAATTCCTATAAGTTTTTCATTTCTTTCTGAACAAGCAGAAATGCACCTGTCAGCATCAGAACACCTGCAACCGTAAGGATACCCTGCATAAGCCATCCCGTATTTCCGGATAACAACGCTGCAAGGACTGTTCCTGCAATATTGAAACACAGATGTAACAAAATCGGCAGGAAAACCGTTCTGCACTTTCCGGCAACATATCCTAAAACCAGTCCCACTGCAAAAGCATAGATCCCCTGTACCAGATTCATATGTAAAATCCCAAAAAACAATGCCTGAATTACATTTGCTGCTGCAAACTTCACACCTGCACTCCGAAGGAAACGCAACGTGAGTCCACGGAAAAGAAGCTCTTCGGAAATTGGTGCCAGTATCACCGTAGCTAACAAAGAGATCCAGGTTGTTTCACCAATACCCACCGTCTCAACGAGTTGCGAATAAGCTTCCATTGCATTCGGGAAAGCCAGAGCTGCAATATTTAATAGGAAATCAATTACAAGCTGTAATCCAATGCCTGCCAGTATACACATCAATACTGTCCGCACGTTGACGCACTCTTTAATTGGCCGGTTCACATTCTTTCTTTTAACCAGAATACCATACCAGACCGCTGCTCCAATCAGTGTCAGTATCTGTGCCACAACGACGGCATAAATAATAAATTGCATAATATAATCCGTAACTGCTGCCTGTAACGCTGCCGGGTCATTCAGAAGCTCGGCTTCTCCGTTCATTGCAATACGCACAGAATAGACTACTGTACCAATTACACTGCATGTAAGCCCCGAAAGAACCTGTATCATTAATGTTGCAAGTAATGGTACAACACTTAACACATAGTACCCTGCTTTTCCTTTTTGTTTCTCCATGACTGCTCCTTCACTTCATAAACCAGAATTCATTTCTATAGGGCAAACGCCCGACATGAAATAAGTTGCCGGAAAGCACGTATATTGATCAGCTAATCTGTACAATCCGGCAGCTTATGAATGGACATAGCTCTGAATAGTTATAAGAAAATAAATTTACAGATAAACAGTACTGCAAGTACATACATTAACGGTGTGATCTTCTTTGCTTTTCCGGATATCAGGTTAATTACCACATAGGAGATAACTCCGGCTGCAATACCCTCGGAAATGCTGTAGGTAAGCGGCATTGCAATCAATGCAAGATATGCCGGAACAGCTTCTGTAAAATCATTAAAATCAATTGCTGTAACAGCAGAGATCATCAGGAAACCTACAAACAATAATGCCGGAGCTGTTGCAAAGCTCGGAATGGTAATAAAAATCGGAGAAAGGAAAACAGCAAGCAGGAACAAAAGTCCTGTTACAACAGAAGAAAGGCCTGTTCTTCCGCCTTCTGCCACACCTGCAGAGCTTTCTACGAAGGTCGTTGTTGTAGAAGTACCAAGCACTGCACCTGCTGTCGTTGCAATCGCATCTGCAAGAAGTGCTTCCTTAATACGGGGAAGCTTTCCTTCTTTGTCCAGCATATCGGCCTTGGTTGCACATCCGATTAAGGTTCCAAGTGTATCAAAGATGTCAACAAAAAGGAATGCGCATACAATTGCAACAAAGTCAAATGCTCGCAGGCTGGAGAAATCGGCCTTGAAACACTGTCCGAAAACGGAAGAAATTGCTCCGAGGTTAAAACTGCTCCATGCCGGAATCAGGGAATAATATCCTGCATCCGGAGTAACCACATATAATCCGGTAAGCTGGCAGATAATACCCAGAATCCATGTTGCAAAAATACCAATCAGGATTGCACCCTTTACCTTCTTTACATAAAGAACGGCAATAATAAAAATACCAATCACTGCCAATAATGCAGAAATACCGGAAGTATGGAAGTCTGCAGTGAAGTCAACAATAGAAACCAGTGTGGAATCATTGTTTACAACAATTCCTGCATTCTGAAGACCAATAAAAGCAATGAATAAGCCAATACCAACGGAAACCCCCTTCTTTAACTGAAGCGGAATTGCATTGAAAATAGCTTCACGGACATTCGTAAGGGACAATACAATGAAGATCAGACCTTCTACGAATACGGCAAATAATGCGATCTGCCAGGAATAACCCATAGATCCGCATACCGTATATGCAAAATACGCATTTAATCCAAGTCCCGGTGCCAGTGCAAACGGATAATTTGCAAGCAGCGCCATACATATGGTTCCGATAAAGGATGCAATCGCTGTTGCAATCAATACTGCCTGTGCATCCATTCCGGATGCAGACAAAATACTGGGATTTACTGCAAGAATGTATGCCATGGTCATAAAGGTAGTAACACCTGCTACAACTTCCGTGCGGACATTCGTACCATTTTCTTTCAGTTTAAAAAATTTTTCTAACATAACTATCTCCATTCCTTTTGTTGTTGTGGAATATCTGTGCCTATATTACATCCAAAGTTATCTTTTCAATGATTTTTCAGAACCCGGCTTACAGATTTTATTTTCCTTCATATGTAATAACGGATGCCACATCGTAATTGGCAAGCTTAGCTCTTCCATTTAAGCCTGCAAGCTCCATCATAAAGATTACCTTCACTACCTCGCCGCCAAGCTGCTCGATCAGCTTAATTGCAGCCTCTACCGTACCGCCTGTTGCAATCAGATCATCTACAAGAACAACCTTCTGTCCCGGCTTAATCGAATCCCTGTGCATCTCAATCGTTGCAGTACCATATTCCAGATCATAGGTCTGTTCAATGGTTTCACAGGGCAGCTTGCCCTTCTTGCGGATCAGTACAAACGGCTTGCCCATTGCATAGGCAATCGGTGCTCCCAGAATGAATCCACGGGACTCCGCACCTGCAATCACATCAAACTCTACTCCATCCAGCAGCTTGATCATGGAATCAATCGCAAGCTTAAATCCCTCTGCATCCTGCAGCACGCTCGTCACATCACGGAAAATAATCCCCTGCTCCGGGAAATCCGGAATACTGCGAACATAATCTTTCAGTTCCTTCATGTTATAACCACTCCCATTCTATTTATTGCTTATATCATTTGATCTGCAAATTGTCTCCCTGCCAAAGCAGTACCCACAATTCAGCACATATATCATTATATTTTCTCTCATGAAAAAAGGCAAGGAGAAGTTAACTTTCAAGTTCTTCAGGGACTGTCTCATATGATTATTCATTCCAGTGAAGAGTGACTTTCTTTTCTGCTTCCTGTTCTTCTAATGAACATCTTTCCTGTAGTTCTTTGATTATTTGTTCTTTACTTGCACCTAATTTTTTTCCAAATGAAATAATAGACTTAATTGTATTTTCACGTTCTTTCTCAGCTCCAATCTCTTCCCCGATCTTTTGACCGATCTCTTTTCCAATCTCTTTTCCAATCTCTTTTCCAATCTCTTTTCCAATCTCCCTCTCATCCCTTCGGATCAGTTCAATTTCACGTTCCTCGTCATATTCAAAAATGCTCATCTTAATTACCTCCGCTTTCTGCTTCGATAAAAATTCTTTCAATATATTATGCTGGATACAGTATTCAATTGCTTCTTCCACAGCCTGCTCCAAAGACATATTCATGCTATTGCACCGGACCTGTTCTACATATTGGGTATACTGCTTTAATACCGGACACTTTTCCTTTAAATCTTCATTCATCCTGGGATTAATATTTAGTATCGTTACCTTTAATTCCAGTTCCGGATCTTTTGTCGGTACTTCAAACGCCTCTGACAATCTGAGAATTCTTTTCTCTGGCTTATCTTCTACTCCATTATAGAATACCACAAAATGCGGTGTTGGTAACTTAATTAATTTGGAACTGTACAACGATTGATCTTTCACATAAACCTGTAATAGCTCTGCCACATAAAATAAATCTCTAAGTGGCATGTTCAGATTGTAAGTAGACTGGTGTTCATACAGGTTCACCTCGTTCATAATCAAAAAGGAAATGTCATTCTGCATTCCCATATAAATTGCATTGTCCAACATGTTAAACGTAATCTGTGATGCATCTGCATAGTTTGTCCCATTTAGGGCATTATACAGAGACAGCGCATTCTCCGGCTCCCTAAACAACATCCGGCTTACCGTATCTTTATAATTTCTCTGTACTTTTGTTCCTTTTGCTATTGCTTCTTTTGTTGATACATCTGTTGCTGTTATTGCTGCATCTTTTGTCATTGCTTTAGTGATCTTTGCTTCTCCCATTTTCTTCCTCCCTTTGCAGGAAGATAGAAATAAACCTCTGAATATTCCATAACCAATAAACATTCCCCCGGTCAAACAAACCAATGTCTGCTTTCCTTCCTCCCGCCTTTTCAATTGTTAAAATGTGATTTAAAAGCATGGATTTCAGAAAACTTCTGTTTTCATAGTCAGAATAAATATAAAACCATAGTCAGAATCTTAATCAATTTGATCCTATTTCTATTGCTTATATCTATAAAATTCCAGAACTTCATCAGCATAAGATACCGATGACTTAGATTGGATTAATGAAATATATGCTTTGTAGTGAATATATCATACGGAATGATGTGTGTCAATTACCCAAATTATAAAAATCCGATAGTATGTAACAATTCAATCATTTCTATAGGTTTATTGTATAAGGATACAGATTGCAAAGCTTTAATGGTCCATACCATTCACACTCCGTATCCACCGGCATTTTTGCCGGAATCAGAACTTCATATTGTTTATGCAGATATTCAAACTGTAAATGAACTGTCAGATCCCTTCTCTGTGCTAGCTTTTCCATAAACCACCTTGGATAAGAACACCATCTTCCCATTTTCAATGTAATCTCGGCATTCTGTCCTGCTGCAAGAACCTGTTTTGCTCCCTCGGTACAGGCATAACTGTATGCTGATACCGGAACACTATCCGTATAATATCCACAAATGATACATGCATAGGCTTCCAGTCCATCCACCTCTTCCGTAGGCGTTGTGATGGTTTTCCATTCAAACTGGTGAGAGTGTCCTCTCTCCTGCTTTCCACCATTTTCCTGCAAAATACTGCTGTTTCCACTTCCCTGTGGATAGTGGATCACATAATCGTTCTTTTTGAAGTTGTCAGCGGAATCAATGTGTAAGTAGAAAACCGGTCCGATCCAAAAGTCAGCTTTCAAAGCCAAAATACAAGACGGAAAGAGCACCCTGTGTTCTTTCCGTCTGTCTTCCTGTCATGCAAGCAGCTTTCTGCTGTCGCATAACATCTGTTATTTTGTTTGTTTTATATCTCTTCTCACGATAACGCAAAATCAAACAGGCTGATCTGGTTCGATTCCGGCAGATCTCCAAGGATCCCCAGGTCACTCATCAGGTCAATGATGGTCTTAGATGCCTTCGTACGCATCCGGAAATCATCCTTCGAAAGGAACGGGCCATCCTTGGCTGCTTCGACGATTGCATCAGCAGCTTTTTCACCAAGTCCGTCAATACTGCTTAAAGACGGCATGATCTTTCCGTCGAAAATCTGGAAGTTCCGGGAATGTGCCCGGAAAATATCGATTGGCTCAAATTCAAAGCCCCGGGCATACATTTCCTGCACGATCTTCATATCCTTCAGGGTATCCTGTTCCTTCTTACTTAAGGAATCACTCCGGCTCTTATAATCCTTCATCACATCCTCTAAGTGCTTCTGTCCCTGACACATGATTTCATAGGAAAACGCCGATGCACGGATGGAAAAATACGAAGCATAGTAGGCCTGCGGATAGTTGATCTTACAGTAGGCAATACGCCACGCCATCATAACGTACGCCGCCGCATGGGCCTTCGGGAACATGTACTTGATCTTCTTGCAGGATGCAATGTACCAGTCCGGTACCCCCTGCGCCGTCATGGCCTCTTCCCACTCCGGCTTCAGGCCCTTTCCCTTACGGACACTTTCCATAATAGTAAAGGATAATGCACTGTCCACGCCCATACTGATCAGGTAAATCATAATATCATCACGACAGCAGATACAGTGTGAAATATCTGCAACTCCATCGAGAATCAGGGTCTGTGCGTTTCCAAGCCATACGTCTGTCCCATGGCCAAGTCCCGAAATACGGATCAGATCCGATAAGCTCTGCGGCTTTGTGTCCAGAAGCATCTGGATAACGAAGTCTGTACCAAATTCCGGAATTCCAAGGGAGCCCACAGGACAGCCGCCAATCTGATCCGGCGTAATGCCAAGAGCCGAGGTATTCTGGAACAGGGACATGACCTGCTTATCATCCAAAGGAATCTTCGTCGGGTCAATTCCGGTTAAATCCTGCAGCATACGAATCATCGTCGGATCATCATGCCCGAGAATATCAAGCTTTAACAGGTTATGGTCAATGGAATGATAATCAAAATGTGTGGTAACAATATCGGTTGTCATATCATTTGCCGGATGCTGCACCGGTGTAAAGGAATTGATGTCCTCACCCATCGGAAGTACGATGATACCGCCGGGATGCTGTCCGGTACTACGCCGGATTCCGGTACACCCTAAAACGATACGGTTGATTTCACAGGTCCGCTTCTTCCTGCCACGTTCCTCGTAATAATTCTTCACATAACCGAATGCCGTCTTATCCGCCAGTGTAGCGATCGTTCCGGCACGGTACGTCTGACCGGCACCGAAAATAACTTCTGTGTATTTATGCGCCTTACTCTGATATTCCCCGGAGAAGTTCAGGTCAATATCCGGCTCCTTATCTCCCTTAAATCCAAGGAAGGTTTCAAACGGGATGTCAAATCCATCCTTCATCAGCGGCTCCCCACACCTCGGACAGATCTTATCCGGAAGGTCACATCCGGAAATACCGGCATTTTCCTTGATTTCCGGTGCATCAAAATCGTAGTACCGGCACTTCGGACAGCGGTAATGTGCTGCCAGGGAATTTACCTCCGTAATACCTGCCATAAATGCCACCAGGGAAGATCCTACCGATCCTCGGGAACCAACCAGATAACCATCCTCCACTGACTTCCACACCAGCTTCTGTGCAATGATATACATAACGGCAAATCCATTGCTGATAATGGAGTGAAGCTCCTTTTCCAGACGCTCCTCGACGATCTTGGGCAGTTCATCCCCATACAGCTCATGGGCACGGCGGTAACAGATGTCCGTCAATGTCTTATCACTGTCCGGAATAACCGGCGGACATTTATCCGGCCGAACCGGTGCCATGACATCGATCCGGTCCGCAATTTTATTCGTATTGGTAATAACAACCTCTTCTGACTTGTCACTGCCAAGATACTCAAACTCTGCAAGCATCTCCTCTGTTGTCCGCAGATAAAGAGGGGCCTGATTGTCTGCATCCTCAAAGCCCTTACCTGCCATGATAATCCGGCGGTAAACCTCATCCTCGGGATCCAGAAAATGTACGTCACACGTTGCTACCACCGGCTTTCCGTATTCTTCACCAAGCTCCACAATCCGGCGGTTGATGTTCCTGATATCTTCCATGCTGTTAATGGAAGGAACCCGTTCGGATTCGATCATGAACTCATTGTTCCCAAGCGGCTGGATTTCCAGATAATCATAAAAGTTCACAAGCCGCGCAATCTCGGCTTCCGGCTTATCTTCAAGCAAAGCCCGGTAAAGCTCTCCTGCCTCACAGGCACTTCCCAGAATCAGGCCTTCCCGGTGCTTCATCAGAAAGCTTTTCGGTACACGGGGACGCTTACTGTAATAATCCAGATGTGACGCTGAAACGAGCCGGTACAGATTCTCTCTTCCGACATTGTTCTCTGCTAAAATAATCGCATGATAAGAAGGAAGACGCTTCACAATCTCCTTACTGGAAGCCCCCCATTCATTAACCTGCTTTAAATTCGTAACTCCCTGCTCCTTTAAAAGTGGGATCATCTTTACGAAAATCTCTGCTGTTGCACCGGCATCATCTACCGCACGGTGATGATTTTCAAGGGATATTCCCATGGTCTTGCAGACCGCATCCAATGTATGCTTTGCCTGATTCGGGAAAAGCACACGTGCAATTCCCAGTGTATCTGCATATGTGAAGGTCTTGTTTAACTGCTGCCGCATCACATTTTCTTTGATAAAGCTCATATCAAAGGACGCATTGTGCGCCACCATAACCGCATCCTTGCAAAACTCCATAAATTGAGGAAGAACCTCTTCAATCACCGGTGCATCCATTACCATACTGTCATTGATGCCGGTAAGCTTTTCAATATGATACGGAATCGGCACCTGCGGGTTTACGAAGGTCGAGAATTTGTCTGCGATCTCACCATTGACCACCTTCACGGCTCCGATTTCAATAATCCGGTTGCTTACCGGTGAAAATCCCGTCGTTTCAATATCAAATACTACAAAATCGTGGGTAAAATCCTGCCCCTGCTCATTCACGACAAGCTCCTGCAGATCATCAACGAGATAAGCCTCCATGCCGTAAATGATCTTAAAGAAATCCTGCTTATCCGGATTCGGATCTCCGGCTTCCTTACGCTTTGCCTTCTCCGCTTTCCACAGATCCTCCCAGACATGGTTCGCATCCGGGAATGCCTGTACCACTCCATGATCCGTAATGGCAATTGCCGGATGTCCCCATTGATATGCACGTTTAACAATGTCCTTCGCCTCTGAAACACCATCCATATCACTCATCTTCGTATGGCAGTGAAGCTCTACTCTCTTCCGGACGCTTAAATCCTTTCTGGACGTCGTAAAGTCTGCAATCTTCCTGATTCCGATTACTGAACCGATCGTCAGCTCCTTATCGAATGCATCGATGGCCGCAATTCCCTTAAGCTTCACGAATGCGCCCATCTTAAGATCTGCCTTTACCTCCGCTACCTGATCGTTATGCACGAACATCTTAAAGGTCATGGTATCCGTATAATCCGTAATATCATACATGAGAATGGTACGTTCGTTCTTGATTTCACGGGAATCCTCACGGATGATCTTCCCCTTTACCGTGACCTCCATCTCTCCCATGATGTCCTCCATGGGCATCACCTCATCCTCAAAGTCACGTCCGTAAATAACATCCGGATTATCCGATTTCTTAATGGCTCTGCGGAAATCGCCGCGATCCTCTCTCTTTCCAAAGCTGCGCTTCTCGAATGGGCGCTTCTCTCCGACTCCCTTACTGACCGTTCCTTTTCCCTGCTCTGTCGGCTTCTCCGGTGTACCTCCAATGGCTCCTGCATTTGTGGATGAGCCTTCTCCTGCTCCTTCCGCACGCCCTGCAGCACCTGACTCCATTTCTTCCGAAGCTTCCTCTGCGGCCGCTCCTACCTTTCCAAAGGCACGCAGTGTGATCTCCCGGATCTGCCGGGAAATCATGATGTCATCCTCTTCCTTATGACGTCCTGTTTTCTTCTCTTTATATTCCATCAGGCATTCTGCCTTAAGTCCACACCGCTCCACAATGATCTTCTCTAAGATCCGCAGAAGCTCCTGTGACTTACTTCTGGCTAAAACCGTATCCTCTGCCGTAATCAGGATCTGATTCTCCTTCGGATAGGAAAGATCTGCCATCTTGAAAATGTTATATTCCACCGGGCTGTATTCCCGCAGCTCAAGCAAAATACTGGACTCATACTCCCGCATCAGATTTTCCGGCGTATACTGCTCCGACAGATGAAAGCTCTCATATAGCTTGACCGTCACCGGATGCTTATCAAAAAACTGCCGTTTGATTTCCTTTTCAACCTTATAGATTGTCTCCTTCGGAATCAGATAATCACTTACAATGCTCACACGGACAAAGTCCCTGCTTTTGGTTGCAGAGACTTTACATACGGTGACCTGTTCAAACAGCTCACTGCTTTTTTTATCCAGATTTAGTTTGGGAAATACATCAAAAAATGATTTTTCCATACCCGTTCTTCTTTCTAACCTACGATTCCCAATGCTCCAGTTCCTCCCGAAGCACGGATAAAAGCTGATCCTCCGGAACCTTGCGGATGATCTCGCCCTTTTTAATCAGAAGCCCTTCATGAATACCGCCTGCAATTCCAAGATCTGCTTCCTTCGCTTCTCCCGGTCCGTTTACGGCACAGCCCATAACGGCTACCTTAATATTAAGCGGGAATTCTGCCACCATCGTTTCTACCTGATTGGCAAGTCCGATAAGATCTATCTTTGTTCTTCCACAGGTCGGACAGGAAACGACTTCAATACCGCCCTTCCGAAGTCCCAGGGTTCTCAATATAATCTTTGCCGACTTAATCTCCTCCACCGGATCACCGGTAAGCGATACACGGATCGTATCTCCAATTCCCTGATGCAAAATCAGTCCCAGTCCGATCGAAGACTTGATATTTCCGCTGATGATTGTTCCTGCCTCAGTAATTCCTACATGAAGTGGATAATCCGTCTTCTGTGACAGAATCTCGTGTGCCCTGACACACATCAGTACATCCGAGGATTTAATGCTGATGACCATATTTTCATAGCCTTCCTCTTCGATCATATGTACCTTGTCAAGAGCACTCTCCACAATTCCCTCGGCCGTAACACCGTGATACTTTTCCACTAATTCCTTCTCTAAGGATCCGGAATTCACTCCGACACGGATCGGAATGTTATGCTCCTTCGCAGCAGACACAACCGCACTTAACTTCTCACGCCCCCCGATGTTTCCGGGATTGATCCGGATCTTATCTGCTCCGTTTTCAATCGCCGCAATCGCCATTTTGTAATCAAAATGAATATCTGCAACAAGCGGAATATGGATCTGCTTCCTGATCTCCCTGATTGCCTGGGCTGCCTCTAAGGTCGGTACGGTGCATCGGATGATTTCACAGCCTGCCTTTTCAAGCCGCAGGATCTGTGCCACGGTAGCCTCCACATCCTCGGTTCTGGTATTGGTCATGGACTGGATCAGTATGGGATTCCCCCCTCCGATCACCCGGTCACCGATATGAATTACTCTTGTATGTTCACGATTTGCCATCTTAAATCCTCCTGAATCTTATATTTGTATGTCTGCTTCGCAGCCGCTTCGTTCGCTTTAATCTCTGGCTCACATGCACGTGCTTCGCACTCCCTGTCTGCTTTCAGCAGACGCATGTTCGCTAATAAGTACAAGAAAAACAAATGTCTGCTTCGCAGCCGCTTGTTTTTCTTTTGTACTTATTATATTACCCCACATACAGCAAAAACGCAAATTTAATCCTCTGCTTTAATACGGATGATGCGGCTTCCGAAAACCTCCCCCTTTTCATCAATGGCTATGATCTGCAGTGACATCTGCTGCCGCGGCATCCGCTCCATAGGAATCTCAAGACGCACCTTATCGCCAACAGGGAGTACGGTTCCTTCCTTCACCAAAAGCAGCCGGTCATTTTCATCCTTCATATCCACCCAGAAGGTCTCCTTTCCGGCAGCAAAGCTGCTGCGCACCCCTGTCTGCTGCTGTAGACCGAAGGCCAGTCCTCCCAGCAGAAGTCCGATTCCCAGACTCCATAATCCGATTCCCTTCTTTGCAGTAAGCCATACCTCCTTTTCCTGCCGGAGCAGGCTCCCCTTCCTTTTCCCCAGCCGGAACAGAATGAGATAAAGAAGCATTCCGACCAACAGGCAAAGAATCGGCTTTCGTAAAAAGGGATCCGGAAAACTGGATCTTGGAATTCCATTTAAGAGAGGCAGAATCACAAGCAGGGCTCCCATGGTAACCGGAATTGCCGTCAGCAGACACCTGCAGAGATGTAACCCCTTCCACTTCCACCTCCTTTTTATGGTCTCACAGTCCTCCAACGCCTTTAGTACCTCCCGCATGGAAGCATAACGTTCCTTCGGATGCTCTCTTGTACATTTCTGAATCATCTGCTCATAAGAAACAGGGATCCTCCGGTCATACCGGCGCACCGGCCGCCGCTCATAGGGTGGCTTTAGAGGATTAACGCCGGTCAGAAGCTCATGGGCAACCGCCCCAAAGCTGAAAATGTCACATGACACATCCGCCTGTATGCCATTCCACTGTTCCGGCGCACTGTAACCGGGCGTCCCGATACTCACCCGTTCCTCACTCTGGTTGTGGCACCGGAAAAAGGCACCTCCCAGATCAATGAGCTTTAAATGTCCTTCCTCCTGAATGATAAGATTGGCTGGCTTCAGATCCCGGTAAACCACCGCCGGATGCTGTTCATGAAGATAAACAAGGATGTCCAGGAGTTCCTTCATCCAGACAATCGCCTGTGTCAGCTCCGGTTTCCCATGCTGCTCCAGATACTCCTTTAACGTAACTCCCTCCACATATTCCATCACCAGAAAACCATGCCGGTCCTCCTCAAAATAATCATAAATGTCTGGCAGTCCCGGATGCTTCAATGCCTTTAAAAGCTCCATTTCCCTGCGGATCTCCCGGATCTGTTCCATCTCCTTTATTGCCACCAGACGGTTTAAATGCAGATCCCTCGCAAGCATTACACGCCCTGATGCGCCCTCTCCTATCTTCCGGAGCTGCTCATACTGATTGTTCCAGATTTTTCTCATTGGCATCTCTCCTCCCCTTTCAGCAGGTTCTGATATAAATTGCGGAAAGATTATCCTTTTCGCCCTGCTTCTTCACATAGGCAGCGTTTTCCTGAAGTCTTCTTTCAATCTGCCCCTCTTCCACAATGGAAGCCGGCTCGAACATCTCTCCCCAGCACTGCTTATTATAAAATCCATCCGTACACAGCAAAAATCCCTGTTTCTTTCTCACCCGTCCCCTCCGGATGTCCGGCTTCTGGAACGGAAAGCTCCCCATACACTTCAACAGCCGGTGTCCGCCTCCACTGTGATCCGTTGTCAGAAGTTCCATCCTCTTCTTACGGCAACGATAAATCCGGCTGTCCCCGATATGACAGATCAGATACCGGTGTCCCCAGATCAACAGCAGCGACATCGTTGTCCCTAGCTGTTCTTCTTTTCCCTTCCGATATCTGCAAAACTCCTCATTGATGCTGTATAGGCATCGCATTATACTCTTTTCCATGAAGGAAGCTCTTCTCCCTTTTCCGATCAGATCAACGATCTGCCGGTAAAAGCAGGCAACCATGCGCTCAATCGCATAACCGCTTGCCACTTCTCCCTTCCAAAGGCCACCAATACCATCACAAACGATTGCCATCAGTACCCTTCCTCTGCTTGTCATCACCTGTTGGATCGTGATGGAATCCTGATTACAAAGCTGCTGACCGCAGTCCCAATATGCACCTGTTAAAAATTTCATGTATTCCTGTTCCTGCCTCCTGTATATTCTTACTATTCTGTTTTGTAACTGTTCCGTCCACAGCTACCCCTGTGTCCTGTTTTCTTTACGCATAAGCAAATGGTTTCCGGGGAGATTATAGCGAAGTGCTAAAATGAACCCTAGATTTCTTTCAGAATTGAAATGTAGAATTATTATAATTGACAAATAAAAAAGAATCCATTGTACAAAATTACCAAAAGTGAATCTTTGGCAATTCTATACAATGAATCCCCTTTATTTTTGTAGATGATTTTATGCAAAGAACTTCGAAATATCGTTAAACATCACAACAACCATTAATATCATCAGTACCGCCATGCCTGCCAGATGTACAATTCCTTCCTTTTCCGGTGGAATCGGTTTTCCGCGGACTGCCTCGACCAGCAAAAAGACAAGCCGGCCGCCATCCAGTGCCGGAAGCGGCAGCAAATTCATGACACCCAGATTCACGGAAAGAAGCAGTGCAAGCTCTATCATGGAGAGAATCACCGTAGAGGCTCCATATACCTTCGCTTCCGTATAGGTGTCATCCACTACCTTTACAATTCCGACAGGTCCCGACAGATCATTTAAAGAAAGCTGTCCGGTCACCAGCATGCCAAGACTCTTAAAGGTCATCTCCACTTCAAAATTCATCATGTAAAAGGCATACTGGAAATTCTGCAGGGCATTGCACTTCAGATACTCTCCTGTAGAAATTCCCATGAGATAACGGTTCGCCTCCTCATTAAAGGTCGGTGTTACCGTTACCGTATGCTGCTCTCCATCACGTTCATATACAATTTCAAAGGGTTCTCCCTTTACATTGAGCTGGGAATTCAACAGCACCTGCTGATACAGATGAATGCTTTTACCATTCATCTTCACAATCCGGTCTCCAACCTCAAGACCTGCTGCTTCTGCGTTACTTCCCTCCTGTACGGTCGTGACCGTGGGAAGCAGAACACCGGTATTGGCAACCAGAATCACAGCCAGAAGATACGCTAACAGGAAGTTAAACACCGGACCTGCCAGAACGGTTGCGAACCGTGCCCACACCGGGGCATTCGGGAATGCTCCCTCCGATACCTCGCCTTCCTTCGTATTCAGTCCGTCCTCGCCCTCGAAAACGCATGCACCTCCAAGCGGAAGCAGCTTAATGGAATATTTCGTATCTCCCTTCGTAAAGGATAATAATGTCGGTCCCATTCCTACAAAAAATTCCACGACATGAATTCCATTGCTTTTGGCTATGATAAAATGTCCGAATTCATGTGCGACAACGATCACACAGAAAATAACAATAAACAAAATAATTGAAACAATCAATGAAGTTCCTCCAAATACTGACCCTGTTTTAGTTTATGACAATTTCCCGGAAATATACGCATGTGCCTGTGCTTCGGCTTCCAGAATCTCATCCACCGTAGGATTTGCAATGACCTTGTGCTGCTCCATCGCTCCCTGAATCAGATCATAGATCGCAAGGAAACGGATTTTTTTATCCAGGAACAGTCCTACTGCCTTTTCGTTTGCCGCATTAAATACCGTCGGCATGCTGCCTCCTGCCGCAATGGCATCATAGGCAAGCTGCAGTCCGCGGAACGTCTTAATATCCGGCTCCTCAAAGGAAATGCTCTTTAACGCAAAGAAATCCACCCTCCTGCCATCCATCGGCCTGCGATCCGGATAAAAAAGCGCATACTGGATCGGAAGCTTCATATCCGGCATTCCAAGCTGTGCCATAATTCCGCCATCCACATATTCTACCATGGAATGAATGATGCTCTGCGGATGAACCACAACCTGAATCTGCTCCGGCTCCACATCAAACAGCCATTTAGCTTCCATAACCTCTAATCCTTTGTTGACAAGAGTAGCAGAATCCACAGTGATCTTCCGTCCCATCGACCAGTTCGGATGCTTCAACGCATCCTCAACCGTAATATCCTGTAATTCTTCCGTCTTTTTTCCACGGAACGGTCCTCCGGATGCGGTCAGCAGAATCTTACTTACCCGCTCACGGTTTTCCCCATGCATCGACTGAAAAATCGCACTGTGCTCACTGTCTACCGGAAGAATGGATACTCCCTTTTCTTTGGCAAGCGGCATGATGATATGTCCTGCGGTCACCAGTGTTTCTTTATTTGCAAGTGCAATGGTCTTTCCGGCTTTAATCGCTGCAATCGTCGGACGGATTCCGATCATGCCGACAATCGCTGTTACTAAAACCTCCATCTGCGGAAGAATTGCAAGCTCCAGCATCCCTTCCATTCCTGCTGATACCCTCGTATCGGTATCTGCAATGCGGTTCTTTAAGTCTGTAGCAGCTTCCTCAGATCCCATCACGGCAAGCATGGGATGAAATTCCCGAACCTGCTGCTCCATTAAACTCACGTTACTTCCCGCCGCCAGTGCAATGACCTGCAGGTCAGGATTACTCCGTACAATCTCAAGTGTCTGGGTTCCAATGGAACCGGTAGACCCGAGAATACCAATTTTTTTCATTTAATGCCTCCTGTTCTATGCTCTGATTAAAAGCAGAGTAAGGAAATAAATCATCGGTGCGGTGAAGATCACACTGTCAAACCGGTCCATAACGCCTCCATGTCCGGGGATCAGCTTTCCATAATCCTTGATCTCCTGATTACGCTTAATTGCAGAGGCCGCCAGGTCACCTACCTGGGAGATCACTGCACCGACCGCACTGATTACTACAAATATCCATGTAATGCTCTGTTCCACAACCACACTTTCCACCACGAAATATCCATATAACGCACCAACAATGGCAGAACCCATGATTCCACCAACCGCTCCCTCAATGGATTTCTTCGGACTTAATATGGGTGCCAGCTTATGCTTACCGATACAGATTCCGGTAAGGTACGCACAGGTATCACAGATCCATGAGCTGATGAAAATCATCCATACCGTATATACCCCGTAGGGAAGCTCTCTTACAAGATAAATAAAGGACAGCATTACCGGCGCATAGGCTACACAGAAAAAAGCGCTCATAATCTGATCAGAATGGTATTTCGGGAACGAAAATACATAAATAAACATAAACCCAATGAGAATCAATACCACCGCCAGAAACAGGTAAATCCGGTCCGGGACAAATACCATCACCAGATAATAGGCAAGGATTCCTATGTAACCATTGATTTCGAGTGCCGAAAGCTTCTTTCCTTCCCCACTCAGCTTACAGGCCTTCATCAATTCCCGGTAAGCAACAAGGGCTAAGAATAATAATGTTGCCGCAAGAAGATATCCTCCTCCCAGTATGGTTACCAGGGCAAGAATTACCAATACAACGGAGCTGATCACTCTGGTTCGAAACATGCCTACTCCTCCTTTACGAGTCCGAATCTGCGGTCCCTGTGATTGTATGCTTCCACAGCCCTGATAAGCTCTTCCTTTGAAAAATCAGGCCATGGTACTTCCGTAAAATAAAATTCCGTATAGGCAAGCTGCCACAACAGGAAATTGGAAATCCGCTGTTCATTACAGGTACGGATCAGCAGATCCGGCTCCGGCAGTCCGTGCGTATCCAGCATTTCTCCAAAAAGCTCCTGGTTAATATCATCGATCTTAAGCTCTCCTGCCTGCACCTTCTCACAGGTCTTCTTTACGGCACGCACAATTTCATCCCTGCCGCCATAATTAAGTGCAATCTGAAAATGAAGTCCGTCATTGTCCTTTGTTGCCTCTTCCAGCTCTGCAATACGGTTACGGATATCGTCATCGAGTCCCGTTTTATCTCCGATTACCCGGACACACATCCGGTTCTTTTTCGCTGTTGTCAGGCAGGTCTTCATATAATTACGCAGAAGCTTCATCAGTGCTTCCACCTCATCCTTTGGACGATTCCAGTTTTCGGTACTGAAGGCATATACCGTCAGATACTGAATCCCCATTTTGTAAGCTTCCTCACAGATGGTTTCCACATTTCTGGCTCCCTGCACATGCCCATAATTACGCGGCATTCCCTTGTTCTTCGCCCAGCGTCCGTTTCCGTCCAGTATGATCGCAACATGCTGCGGCATCTTCAAATCCTGTAAATCTGGCATAGTCTCACTCCTTGCTCAATCTGATGCACTAAAATCGTGCTTCATTTCTTCTCCGCGAGCTGCGCATCCCTGCGAAGCTGTTTGCTTTACAGGAACTTCCGCGGGAATTTCCTGTAAAGTCAAAAAAGAGGGCGACACGATGAATCGCCTGCCCCCTTTATTTTAAACAATGATAACTAAACGGTTAAAATTTCCTTTGACTTTTCTTCCGTCATTGCATCCACTTCCTTGATGTACTTATCGGTGATCTTCTGAAGATTCTCTTCCAGTTCCTTGATCTCGTCCTCGGAAATTTCTGCCTTTGCAAGCTTCTTGAATGCATCGTTACCGTCACGGCGGATGTTGCGGACTGCAACCTTACATTCTTCCGCTTTCTTCTTTACCTCCTTAACAAGATCCTTACGACGTTCCTCGGTAAGCTCCGGGAATACCAGACGGATTACGACACCGTCATTGGAAGGTGTAATTCCGATATCGGAAGAAAGGATTGCTTTCTCGATATCCTTAATCAGAGACTTCTCCCACGGTGCAATCTGAATCATTCTTGCTTCCGGAACCGTGATATTACCAACCTGCTGGATCGGTGTCGGCGTTCCATAATAGTCTACACGAAGCTTATCCAATACATGGGGATTGGCACGTCCTGCACGGATTCCCTGATAGTCTGCTGCCAAATGCTCCAGTGTCTTCTTCATCTTATCATCATATACCTGAATTCTCTCGTCCATAATAGCCTCCCTTATACCAGAACCTTCGTTCCATTAAATTTACCACTCATGGTATTTACAATACTGTTTTCTTCATTTAAACCGAATACCCACATCGGCATCCTGTTATCCCTTGCCAGGATGGACGCGGTCATATCGACAACCTGCAGATTCTTTTCGATGACTTCATCAATGGTGACCTCATCATACTTCTTCGCATCCGGATTCTGCTTCGGATCACTGTCATAAACTCCGTCGATGGATTTTGCAAGCAAGATCACTTCGGCATCCACTTCGATCGCACGGAGAACGACTCCGGTATCAGTTGAGAAGTACGGATGACCGGTTCCACCTGCAAAGAATACAACCATGCCATGTTCAAAATACTTGTTCGCTCTGTCCTTAGAGAACAGCTTCGTGAACGATCCACACTCAAACGGCGTTAAGATGGCGGTCTTCATTCCAACGCTGCGGAAGATTTCCGATACATAAATACAGTTCATGACCGTTGCCAGCATACCAATCTGATCGGCCTTGGTACGGTCAATGTTCTCGCTGGTTCTTCCACGCCAGAAGTTACCGCCTCCTGTAACAATTCCAACCTGGATTCCCTGATCTACAAGCTGCTTTACCTGTAAAGCAACCTCTCTCACGGTAGCTTCATCAAAGCCGGTCTTCTTGTCTCCGGCAAGCGCTTCTCCGCTTAATTTCAATAAAATACGCTGCATACCATGTCCTCGATTTCTATATTTTTTTATATTTGTATTTGTAACTATTCAGAACCCCATTCGAAAAACCGCTGCGTTACATCTTTTTAAGCTCTTCAAAGAAGGAGGTAGGATTAACCTCTGCATAGCACTGGGAGCACATACCTTCAATAACTGCGCCGTTATTGATCTGTACGGATTTGGATTTGATGTTACCCATAACGATTGCGGATGCGTCTAAGATCACCGGTCCCTTAACATCAATATCACCCTTGATTGCCCCGGCAATCACTGCACTTGTTGCATAAATATCCCCGATGATTACGGAACTCTGTCCTACCTTGATGGCTCCGTTACTGCGGATTTCACCGGTAATCTTCGCTCCCTCTGCAAACACTTCGGTTGCACGGGAATTACCCTGAATCGTTCCTGTAATGTTAAGCTTTCCTAACGCTTCCACATCTCCTACAATACTTCCGCGGATATCAAGAGCTCCTTCGGTTGCGATATTACCATTGATAATCATGCTCTCCATAATCACGGAAACTTCATCATTTGCTACTTTATTGGTAGTACGCTGTTCGAAAACAGGTTTCTCAGGAACAACAGGCGCTACATAAACCTCTTCTTCCTCCTCGTCTGTCTCCGGCTCTGCATCATCCACATGATCCAGCATTGCACTTAAATCTGCATGGAAATTATTGACAGTCTGAGGTCCCTTTGCTGTCTCATCCTCCTGCACTTCTGCACCAGACCCTGCTTCCGCTTCCGTCTCTTTGACATCAGCTCCGTCCTCCGGAATCAGTTCGTTTACTGCCTGTGATAAATCTTCCTTTAAATCTGAGAAAAAACCCATTTTCAAATCCTCCATTCACTTTTGTTATTGCTTTTCAGGCGCCGCAATATGCTGTACGGGCACCGTTTCGTCCGTAATTGGTAAAAGCTCGGCATCTCCCTGTTCCTGAATTGCTTCGATAATCTGGGGAAGTGCCTCTATCGTCGTTCCCTTATTGGAAGCATCGTGCATCAGAATCACACTCTCCTTCTGCTTCTCAATGCCTGAAAGACAGTTATTCACAATCGTTTCTGCCGGAAGCGTTCTTGACACGGCATCCCCCGATGCAACGTTCCAGTCAAAATAGGTAATTCCGATATCGGTCAGATATTCGATTAATTCCTGCATATCCACCTTGCTCACCGTATTCGAGCTTCCTCCCGGAAAGCGGTAAATACGTGGCCATACTCCCGTTGTTTCGTACAGGTATTCCTGCAGGGAATTCAGATCTCTTGCAAAAGCTTCCTTCGATTCATAAATTTCATCATACTTATGACTATAGGAATGCATTGCCAGGGTGTGCCCTTCCTCTACGATCCGCTGATACGCTTTCACAGACCGTTCATCCGTCTTGCCTACAACAAAAAACGTGGCTTTTACGTCATAGTCCTTTAAAATGTCCAGTATCTGATCCGTATTACTGCTCGGACCGTCATCAAAGGTAAGATATACCTTCTTACCGCTGCTCTTTACCGGATTTATCTTCGCCGGTTCCTCCGCTTTTGTCTCTGTATCTCTTACAGACTCTTCGACCTTTGTGGTCTCATAAACGCCGGAAGCCTCTTCCTGCATTTCTTCCGTAGGGAGCTGCTCCGTCAATACAGCAACCTGTTTTTTTAACTGGAATACACGTACTGAAAGTAAAATGCAGCCAATGACCGGAATCAGAATTGCAAGGGCAATTGTCCATAAAATCATTTTTTTCAATCGTTTCACACGCTGCGAACGATTGATTTCCTTCTTCATATTGTCATGACCTTTCCATCTGAATATAAGATCATTATAGTTTGATTTGATAGTTCTGTTTGATTGTATCACATGTCCTTACTCTTTGGCAACATCTTTGGACCGCAGCATCTTCACATGGTACAGGCCTTCATCCGCCTGTGTCAGTGCATGCTGCAGCGTCAATCCGCTTTCCTCATCGACCTTGCTGGTCCCTGCCGATACGGTTACATTGTATGGCTTGTCACTACTCTGGTTATGCAGATAAAACTGATGATATATTTCCTGTAAAACAGCTTCTCCCTCATCCTCTTTGTCATAGACAAGGGCACAGGCAAACTCATCGCCACCAATCCGTCCGGCAACTCCTCTTCCTTCTACTGTTTTTCCTAAGATATCTGCGATCAGCTTTAAGGAGTAATCGCCCTCCTCATGACCATAACGGTCATTGATGATCTTCAGATTATTCATATCCACATAGATGACATAGACTGTACCATCCTTCCGGTCAATCATCTTCTGTGCCGCATCCATGAAGCCTCTCCGGTTCAGGATTCCGGTCATGGCATCTATCCTTGACAGGTTATCGAGTGCAATATTGTTTTCCTTTAAGACGGCAAGGCTTTCCTCCAGCTTCTGCTGTACCTTCTCATTGGTTTTCAGCAGATCAATCATCTTTGCTGCCGAGCTTAACTGATTTACCAGAAACTCTCCATTTTCAAATACCTTTTCCGTCAGATCCATGAGTACCACGCCATACAGGTTCTCATTACTGTAAAGTGGGAGCATCACCTCAAAGATACGGCGGTCCGGATCCACCACATTGTTCCGGAACAGCATATTCCTTCTGACCTTCTGGCGGAGCTTCGGAATCGAAATGGCCACTCCATCCTTCAAATAAGCTTTCAGGTAAAGATAATCCGGAATCACAAAGCTTTCTCTTGCCAGATGGGAAATAATCTCCGGAAAGATATATACCATCGCATTTTTGACCCCAAGCCATTGCAGGCGGCCAATCATCATTGCATAGCTTAAATCATTTCCCTTTTCAAAAAGAAGGGTCTCGCGTACAAAGAGCTTCGTCTGGTGATCTTCCCTGATCTTATACTCCATATCCTCACCCCAGCGGTTATCCATCGCCTGAAGCATCTTACAATAAATATTTGCAAAAAGCTGTTTTAATTCGCATCTCATCTCAATATTAGAAACACTGCTTTCGACGTCATGGAAAATCTTCTGGAAGTTCGGAATCAGCACACCCATATCCGCATAAGTGATTGCTCCGGATGCGATGTATTCATCTACTGCCATTTCAATACGGAACGCCTGATTACTTAACAGCTCCTCACCTTCGGCAGCCTCTTCAAGCAGATCCACCAGACGGATAAAGCTGTCCTTCAGACGATAAATAACATCTGCCTGCTCCCCGTCACGGTAACGATAATAGATGTCACCAAAATAAGCATCTGCCAGTTCACTGGCTTTTCCTGCTTCCTCTGTCACAATTTTCTGCTTCACCTTCGCAATCGAGCCTCTCCGCACAAAATGTGTCGGGAGCTCCATATCACAGACACTGCGTCCTTCAATCTTGTTAAGCAGCATCTTCAATGCTACATTTCCAAGCTCCATGGGATCTGCCTTCACCGAAGACAGCGGTGGCGTTGCACGTGCCGCAAGTCTGGTATCATCAAAGCCAAGCACTGAAATATCACGTCCCGGCACAAGACCTCTCCGTTTCATTTCTTCATATAATCCCAATGCTGTATCATCATTCACACAGAGAATGGCATCCAGATCCGGATTGTCATCAAGGAGCCGCCCTGCCTCCTGATAGCACCCGCGCTCATAACTTCCGCCCACATACTGCTTTTCTTCAAAGGGAAGTCCATATTCTGCCAGGACCTGTTCGTAAACCTCTTTCCTCTCTCTGGCATCTGAATTGCATAGCGGTCCTCCCAGCATTCCGATTTTTTTACAATTTACCCGTTCGATCAGGTAACGCATACCTTCACGGATTCCGATCCGGTTATCAAAATTCACGGTCGTGTAGCCTTCCTGGCGGGAAGCAATAAGGACACTCGGAATTCCCTCATACTGGCTTAACATCTCCCTCATAATCTCTTCATTGGCAAAACAGCCAATGCTTCCTTCTGCCACAATAATTCCCTGAATCTGTGGGATCTTCGCATATTGAAAGAGAGTATTAAACTGATATTCATAGGTTAATTCCTTATTACCGCTCAGATCACGGTTCAGATATTTCCCCGGAAGCACCACTACATCCACATCAAAGGTTCTTGCCATCTGTGCCACACCACGGCAGATCTCGATCGTGAAATAATCCATGATACCCCCGACTAAAACCCCAATTGTAATTCTCTCATTTCCCTTATCCATCATTATGCCTCCAAAAGAAAGTAGCCGTTCCAAGATCCTTCTTATAATTATATAAAATTTCAGCCCAAAAGGGAACTGCCTATTAACAAAATCCACACCATGCAGAAGCAAATCATACCGGGATTGAGGAAAGCTGTAGAAAACCGTTTTCCTTTCGGTACGGAAAGTTCTCTGGGCGGAAGCAGAAACAACCTCTTCCCCTTTATAATCCACAGAATGATTCCTGTAATGACAAAGGCTGCTATTGCAAGGAGCCAGATACACAGTCCAATGGCACCCCCAAGATACATTACACCGCTTAAGGGATCCTTAAGCAGCCCATACAGATCCGGAGAGCTGACCAAAGTAAGCACCTCCGTTCCCTGAAGATACCCGTCCGTTCCTTCTGAAAGCAGCTTCAGCAGCAGTGTACCAATGGTTCCCATACTATTTACCATTGCATGCAAAATCATGGTATACCTGATTTTTCCGGTACGTACATAAATAAAAGCAAAGAACGCCCCCAGTGCTGCCGCATAGACAAACTGATTCAAATTTCCGTGAAACAGTCCGAACATCACTCCGGACATGGCAATGGCAATGCCCTCTCCACAATAAATGGCACGGTCTATCAGTGCTTTCCGGAAGATCAGCTCCTCGAATACAGGAGCGCCGACACAGACAAACAGGATCAGCCATACCGAAGGAAGCGCAAGCATGGTTTCCTGCAAATCGGTTATATTGACCCCCTCATGAAACGCATTGATAATTGACGTAAGAAGAAGCCCGATGATATTTGCAATCATCGCCATGGCATAGGACATGAAAAATGCAGTAAAAATGCTTCCTGCCTTCATCTTTTTCTCCGGAATGGGTTTCCCCTTTTTCACTAAATGAATCAGACACAGCATCAGAGGATATCCCAGTACAAAACGTAAAAACAGATTGCAGAAAGTCAAAACGCTGCTGTCATAACCTCCAGCCGAATTTCCAAATTGAAAAAGCCTTACCAAAGACAGCTCCAGTGCAAGCAAAAGAACGGTTCCTGCAAGATAAACAAACCCGATTCGTGACAACTGTTTCCTTGCCAGTTTCGTGATATACTTTGACTCTTGTTCTCTCATTGGTACTGTTGTCTGATTCATTGCATTACTCTCCATCTTTTGTTTCATTCTCTGTGGCTGTTTCTGTCTCCTTCGACATTTCTGATTCTCCGGTTATTTCAGCAGCTTCGGCATTTTCTATCTCTCCGGACATTCTCTTTACAGCATTTGCTGCCTGTGCAATTCCGGTGTTTTTCTTTACCGCAGCTGCCTGTTTTTCTCTTTCTGCTGCCACCGGAGCTGTCGCTCTCCGGTCAGCCTGTACGGTTTCCGGTTCCGCACGGTACAGCATACTTACCTTCATACAGATCAGGATCACAAGGGCAAGCAATACTCCCTCCAGAACAAGGAGTCCCACAAAGCTGCTTCCCAGATATCCGGACAAAATCACGGTAATCGCATCTACAGCAAAGTGGATTCCAACAGCGATTCCATAAAACTTCATCTGCTTCTCCTTCACAGCACGGTATACCAGATAGGAAAGCGCAATCTGCAGCATCATGGCAGAAATCCGTTCCACTCCTGCAAAGAAAAACTGATAGGACGGAATCGTCCATAGTGCCGACAACTGTTCCGTCGTTGCTGTGGCTGTTGCAGCATCGAGTCCGGCAAGAAGGCTGTCAAGACCTTTCAAATTAATCATCAAAGCTACCATCAGATTGCTGATATAGGACATTCCCACAATCATGACTGCCTCAATTCCACCATGTCCGACACCATACATCAGGGAATTTTCTTTCGTCAGGGACTTCTTCATATAAAGCCGCATGGCAAAATAACGTCCGGTTTCCTCAAAAATTCCTGCCGCAAGTCCGCCATATAAGCCATACAGCCAGATATTTCCTGTAATCACATCTCCGGTTACACCAAGAACCGCTCTATGCATCAGGGATTCCAGCACCAGCACAAAAAATACAAAGGCTGCTGCACCGATCACAGCCGGGTAGAGCTTGGCATGAAACTTCTTCACGACCAGAAAACACAGAAAAACAGGTCCTCCGATTGAAACAAACATGGTAAAAATAATCGCCAGAATAGTCAGGGTTGATACGTGATACATGCTTTCTCCTCTCCAAAACTCAAAAATGATCCACTGGATCCTTTTCTCATATGTATGACAACAACAAGGACCGATTTGTCATCTCTGCAAAATCGGTCCTTTACTCTTTTATCTTATGCACAAATGCAGATAGAACTGCTTCAACTCGTTATATACTGCTTATAAACCAGCCTGATTTGTGACTTCAGAATTACATTCCAGCCTGTGCTGCAACCTCTGCTGCGAAGTCATCAACCTTCTTCTCAAGACCTTCACCGGTTTCAAAACGGACAAACTTCTTAACAGAAAGCTTTGCACCATTTTCCTTAGCAACCTGTGCAAGATACTGTGCTACAGTCTGCTTGCCGTCCTCTGCCTTAACATAAGGCTGCTCAAGAAGACATACTTCCTTTAATTCCTTATTAAGACGTCCAACTACTGCTCCCTCGATTACCTTCTCCGGCTTACCGGCCATCTTAGGATCGTTTGCGATCTGGGCCATAAGGATTTCCTTCTCATGTGCCTTGTATTCTTCAGATACATCATCTGTAGATACATACTTCGGAGAAAGTGCTGCAATCTGCATTGCAACATTGGTCATTGCTTCCTTGATTTCATCATTTACAACATCTGTTTCAGCTTCTACGATAACGCCAATGCGTCCGCCGCCATGTGTATAGGAAACAACACATCCGTTGTCAGCAACAACCTTCTCAAATCTTCTGATGTTGAGGTTCTCACCGATCTTGGCGATCTGTGCAACTAATGCTTCCTTAACAGTAATGGAGTTATCCTGATTCCACTTCTCAGCCATGAATGCATCCATGTCTGCTGCGGAAGAGTCTACTGCCTGATCTGCAACTGCTGCAACAAAGCTCTGGAATACTTCATTCTTAGCAACGAAATCTGTTTCAGAGTTTACTTCTACAACTGCTGCTGTCCTGTCATCCTTAAGTACAACCTTGCAAAGACCTTCTGCTGCAATTCTTCCGGCCTTCTTCTCAGCCTTGGCCTGACCATTCTTACGAAGATATTCTACTGCTGCATCCATATCTCCATCGGTCTCGCCAAGTGCCTTCTTACAATCCATCATACCTGCTCCGGTAAGTTCTCTTAAGTCCTTAACCATTGCTGCTGTAATATTTGCCATGTTTGTATACCTGTCCTTTCCCTGCAATGAAATTATTCAGCGTCTGCTGCTACTTCTTCTACATCGGTAGCTTCTACTTCTGCATCAGCATTTGCATCTGCTGCGGTAAGAGATTCCTCACCCTGGTTTGCTTCGATTACTGCATCAGCCATCTTGGAAACGATCAGTTTAACGGCTCTGATTGCATCATCATTACCAGGAATGATGTAATCCAGTTCTTCCGGATCACAGTTGGTATCACCAATACCGATTAATGTAATTCCAAGGGAGTGAGCTTCCTGTACACAGATTCTTTCCTTCTTAGGATCAACTACGAAGATTGCATCAGGAATTCTGGTCATGTTCTTGATACCGCCAAGGTTCTTCTCAAGCTTTTCCCATTCCTTCTTTAATGCAATAACTTCCTTCTTGGGAAGGACATCAAAGGTTCCATCCTCGGACATGGTTTCAATTGCTCTTAATCTTTCGATTCTGCTCTGGATGGTCTTGAAGTTGGTAAGCATACCACCTAACCATCTCTCATTTACATAGTACATTCCGCAACGCTCAGCTTCTGTCTTAACAGCATCCTGTGCCTGCTTCTTGGTACCAACGAAAAGAATGGTTCCGCCCTGTGCAGCAATTTCAAATACTGCTCTGTAAGCTTCATCAACCTTACCTACAGACTTCTGTAAGTCGATGATGTGAATACCATTTCTTTCGGTGAAGATATAAGGAGCCATCTTAGGGTTCCATCTTCTTGTCTGATGTCCGAAATGAACACCTGCCTCGAGTAACTGCTTCATTGAAATAACGCTCATGTTTCTTACCTCCATTTGGTTAGACTTCCGTATATTTTCATACTTTCGTACGCTGCAAACCTCCGAGCATGAGGCACCATTCAGCCAAAATATACGTGATTAATAGTTTCTGCTGCGAAGCTTCTCACAATCGCAACGCTGATATTTTAACATATTGTATATAAGATTGCAAGATGGGATTTTCTACCGGCACAACAGCTTTGCAATTTCTTCCCTGGTGGATCCCATTGGGATCTTATGGACTCCGGCACGGAGCTTCGTGTGATATCCGTTATCACATAGATAGGCATCATATTCTGCCGCATCATCAATAAGACCGGACTGTTCCAGCTTCTGACTGATGACATAAGAGCCTTCGCCGGGATTTATCGTGATATCCACGATTTCCTTTTCCGGTGCTGTCCCGCTGTCCTCTTCTGCTTCATCTGCCACCGGCTTCACACCTGCCTCAGGTGTTGCACCCGCTTCCGGTGCTGTACTTGCTGCAGGTTCTGATGCCGCACTTACATTCGGTTTCTCACTTGCTTCCGGTGCTGCACCTGTGCTCACTGCCGGTTCACTGCTCACTTCAGGTGCTACACCTGTGCTCACCGCCGGTTCACTGCTCACTTCCGGTTCTGCACCTGTGCTCACCGCCGGTTCACTGCTCACTTCCGGTTCTGCATTTACGATCGGCTCTGCATCACTCTCAGCATTCTCCTCAGGCACCGGAGCAACAGTAACTTCTGCCTCCTGCGCCTCTTCCTCCTTCTGCGCAGCGGCCTCTGCTACAGTAATGGATTCCTCCACCATTCCAAGCTCCCTTGCCCGTTCCTTAATTTCTTCATTGCTTAAGGTTTCTTTCCGGCTGCCAAGTCCGATTCCGAGAATCAGGGAAGTAACAACAATGCCAACTCCCAGTCCTCTTAAATAGTATTTCAAGTTCATGATGTTCTGTTACATCCCTTCAAACAAATCAATTACAAGCTTTACTTCTCCAATACCCAGTCCCAATTCCCTGGCAATTGCCATATTGGATTTTCCGGCCTTATGGAGTTCAAGAATCTTTTCATTGCTGTTTCTGGCATTGCTCTTTCCTGCCTTGTCCAAAGAAACTGCAACATCAGGTACTTCAGCCTCTGTCCTTGACTTTGCGGTGCGCTTCCTCGCTGCCGGCTTTTCTACTGTCTCTTCTGCTGCACCCTTCCCTGCGTTCTCTACCGTACCTTTTCCTGTGATCTCCTGTCCCTTTGAAGTGCTCTCCCTGTCTGCTTCCAATACCGCCTGTGTTCTTGCTTTCGCAGCTCCTGCACTCTTTCCTGAAGTCTTTTTGGGTTCTTCCACCGTAACCTTCTCCGGTGAAAAAGCCCCGGATGTACCAAACAATTCAAACTCCGGCTGCTGCGGTACTTCCTGCATGGCTGTCTGCATTTCTGCAGATACCGGCTTCAAAGCTGCTTCTTTGACCGTCAGTTCTTTGGCATTAATTTCTGCATCCTTCACCGTCTGACGAACTTCCTTTGCAGTCTTCTCCACTTCCGTTACGGTATTTTTCAGATTCTCATGCTTGTCATTCAGCATATCATATAAGAACACCACCTCCTGATGGTTCTTATTGATTTCACTAAGCACTGTATCCGAATACTCATTGACCGCCATCATCTTTTCATTGGTCAGACGATCCATGCTGCGTTCCGTCTTCTCCATGGCATAGGTTATGGTTTCATCCACAATATCCGTAATCTTCCCCTGTGCTTCCTCTACTTCTTTTGCTACAAGATCATGGATTTTGTTTTCATCAATAGCCATCTTATCCTCTCCGGAACGGGTTTTCCCTTCCGGAATCAGAAAGCTTCCGATAAAAATCACAATTCCCATGATAAGCAATACAATTTCCAATACTGACATTTCTTTTCCTCAAAGCCGCTATACCCGAATGTCAAAGCCGCCCTGTCCTTTCACAAAAACTTTGCCGTTATCCTCCGCAGGATGATGCTTCCGGTTCTGTCCTCCATCTCCTGCATAGGTTCCGTTTCCCTGCTCTTTGGCATCAAATTTCTTCTGCCGGTTTTCGGCCTGATCACTTTTGTTGACCTGATGCATCCTGTGCTCAACCTTCTGCTGCGTCTGACTTTGAAAGTTCGACTGGTCAATCATTCCCTTATGATCTTCATTCTGTTTGATATTGGTAAAGTCCTGGGCACGTGTTACCTGTCCCTGGAGTTCCACACGACTGATTGTCATAGCTTTCACCTCGATTATCCAAATTCGATTTCTATAAAGCAGTCATCTTCACATCACCCTGCTGCTTCACAAACTTACAGAACTTCATGGAGTTCTTTACAACCATGGAGACATCACCGATACAGATCTTCGTTCCGGCAAACACCTCTCCGCTTACCTCCACCTTGGCATTCGAGCTTGCATCCAGAATCGCCTGCAGACTTTCCATTTCCTGTAAATACTGTTCTATTTCCTGATTTCTGCGGTTCTCCTCCTGCAGCATTTCCTGGAAATATTTCATCTGATCCGGCTTTAATTTCACTCCCTGCCGCAGCTTCTGCATATTTGCAGTCAGCACCGGATGACTGATTTCGATTGCTTTTTTATGTTCAACAACTAGTTTCTGTAATTCCTGTATTCTCAATTTCACAGACGGATCCGCACCAACCTCTACAATGGTATCTGCGCCCATCGGTGATCCTAACGTTTTCACCCGGATTACATTGGCTGCACTCACTCTTCCGCCGGTAATAAAACCCTTTCGCCCTGTAACATTAATTTCTGTACCCGCCATGACCCGGCTGTGCAGAATCGATTCGGTAGAAACATAGCCCTTCGCATTGACCGTTGCATTCTCCAGGTACTTTGCCACCACGTTTCCTTTCGTGGCAAGTACACCTCTTCCCATACCGTTCATGCCACGGGCAATAATGATATCTCCGCCCGCCTCAATGCATGCACCTTCCACAACTCCCCGAATCTCCACATGTCCCTGGGCTTTGATAGAAAAGTTGGTTAAGACATTGCCGTTTACCAGAACACTGCCTTCGTATTCAATATCTCCGGTCGAAGTATCCACATTTTCCACTTCCAGGACATCCGAAACAAATACTTTATCCTGTACCAGTGCCACATGCCCATTCACATCGGAGGTAATCTGCAGCCGGTCCGGAGACAGGGTAATATTACGTCCAAATTCCAGATGCTTACGCTTTACTTCCCTGGGCTTCACGATTTCTCCGTAAATTGTGGTGCCATTCTCTCCGGGATCCTCCGGATAAAGTCTGGCAAGCACCTCTCCCTTTTTACAGTGACAGATCGTATTCAGATGAAAGAAATCCACGCTTCCATCCTCGCTTAAGGCCGGCCTCGAATGAAGATCCGTATTAAAAAAATATTTAATGCGGGCATCGCATCCGTTTCTCGCAGGAACACCCATTGCAGCAATGAAATCCGTACAATATCTGGGTTTTGCAAAAAACGCCTCGATTTCCTTTTCCTTAATGCCGAACACAATTCCCTTCACCTTTAAATCCATGAGGAATTCCTGTGCTGTCATGCGCTCTCCCTTCATGGAGGGTGGATAGAACCGCACACTTGCAATCATCTTGTCCGGCCGGATCGCGAGGACATAACTCTCCCTGATTTCCGGAATGATATCCTTATTTACCAAAAACAGGAATTCATTGTTTGCGACAGAAGCCGCAGTCTGAATTCCCTTGGTTAAAAGTCCGGCATCATACACAATACCATGACCGGACAAATACTCTGCAATTTCTCTTGCAGTCACCTCGTTACCGCCATCTACAGGCTTAACAAGCCTGACAACCGTACCGCCCCCGGTACACCCAATCTGAAAATACCCATTTCTCACGCTTTGAACACCCCCATATAGTTCCCCATCCTGACTTTCATTTTCTGCAGTGCACGTGTATGCAGCTGTGAAACTCTGGATTCTGAAACCTCCAGAACATTACTGATCTCCTTGAGCGTCAGATCTTCATAATAATATAGAAGGATGACCTTCTTTTCCTTCTCGGTAAGAAGCTCCAGTGCCTGTCCCAGCACTTCCCTAAGTTCCTCCTTCTCAATAACCTCCTCCGGCTCTTCGAAACGATGCTGGTTATGCTGCTCTGCCGGAATTTCGCTTCCCGATTCCATAAACTCATTCAAAGAAACCACCCCGGTAATCTTCATCTGAGACTGCCAATCGGCAAAATCATCCGTACTGATCTCCAGCTTCTGTGCAATTTCTTCATCGGTCGCGGCCCTTCCCGTTGTCGTTTCGATTTCCTTCATTGCCGCATCAATCTTCTTCTGCTTCTGCCGAATGGTTCTCGGAATCCAGTCCATCTTCCGGATCTGATCCAGAATGGATCCCCGGATTCTCAGGCTTGCGTAGGTTTCAAACTTCACTTCCTTCATACTGTCAAACTTATCAATTGCATCAATCAATCCGAAGATTCCGTAGCTTACCAGATCATCATATTCCACATTGTAGCCAAGATACATACTTAAACGGCCTGCAACCAGCTTTACAAGAGGTGCATACTCAAGAATCAGCTGTTCCCTGACTTCCGACGATTTTGTTGCTGCATATTCGTTCCAGAGCTTATTCTTATATGCCTCGTCCATAGCCTCCTCCAATGCATTTTATTTTATTCTGTATCCTGTTTCGAATCAGAATCTGTTTCTTCCTTTCCTATGGAAGCACTGTCATTCTCCACAGGTTCCTTCTCAATCACTTCTCCCTCCTGTGCCTTTCTCTTCTCTTCTTCCTCTTCGTACTTCTGTATGAACTGATTGACCTTCTTCTGGATAAAAGCCCCCGCAGCATAAAACAGAAGCATTACCAATACGAGAATCAGCAGGAGCTGTTTTTTCTCATAATGGTAATAAAACATCATAATACTAGCGATCAAACCGGAAAGCAACATCAGAAAGGGAGCAAGGAGTTTTATCTTTCTCATATATTCTTCTCCGGTTTTCCAACTGCCCGAATTGTGAATACACCTGTTGCCGGATAAAAGATTACCGTTCGTCCATAGGTATCCCCGGTATCTTCGGCAATAAGCGGTATTTTCAATTCTTCAAGCTTCTTTTTACTTGCAATTACATTACGCTCTCCCACACGGATCATATCGCTCTTGGTATTTCCGTAAGCAAACATCTGTGCACCGCCCGCAATCTTTGCAACCATGTGGCTGCGTACTGCTCCACGTTTTACCATCTCCGCTACCATATCGGTAATTCCGGTATCGGCAAACTTAAATCTGTTTGAGTTGTTTCGGATCTCGGTACTGTCCGGAAGCATGATGTGGGCAAGTCCTCCTATGCCTGTCGCTGGATCACGGATTGCAATTCCAACGCAGGAGCCAAGCCCCAGCGTGGTTACCCCATCCTGACCGGAACAGACCTTCCAGTCAGCCATACCAACCTTAATTATTTCACTCATCTTACATAACTCCCAATGCAGAAAGAATTCTCTCATATGATTCCACATCCGGAATCAGTATAAAATAACCATCCAGTTCAATATCATCTGAAAACTGCGTCTGAATCAGCAGAATATTATCCCCCATTACTCCGAATTCTGCTGCAGGAACGCTTAATATAGCCCCCGCCATATCAATTCCAAGCTGTGGAACCGATGGAAAAATCTTCATATTGGTTAAGGAAGATAAGGCATTCAGATAAGCACCCGTAATAATATTTCCCACTTCCTTCATTGCGGAACATTCCATTTCACCGAAATGGCATTCCTCAATGGGCTTCTCAGGGACACCAAGCATACCACTCATTAATTTGTTGACCAGATGCAGTGCGGAATCCTCGGAAAGAACAAACATCATGCTTCCTTCCACATCACCTTCCACCTGAAGATAAATGCTCACAAGAATTGTTTCCTCCCCGCCAAGCAATGCTCCAAGTTCATTGAAATTCAGCAGACGCACCTGTGGAACCTTCATGTCTACCTTGCAGTTAATCAATTGTGCCAGTGCGGTTGTTGCATTTCCCGCACCAATATTTCCTAATTCCTTTAACACATCAAAATACTGCTGTGTTATTTGTTCCATACTAAGGTCCTTCATGGTCCCTCCTATTATGTATCATTTCGTGTAACTATTCAGAACAGGTCGAAGCATTTACTGCTGAGACCGTAAGAAAATGATTCAGTAATGCAAAATCTCATCGGCGAAGCCGATTTGGAATGGATTTTGCATCGTAACTGTGAAGGTACTGAACAGTTATCATTTCGTTATATCTTCAGTATCTGTTATCGTTCTGCAGCAACTACATTCATATCAAGCAGGGAAATCAGGTCATTCTCATACTTGCCGATACCCGATATAAAATTCGTTTTTTCTTCGTTTGCATCATAGGTAACCTTATCAATCTGATCCGGAGACAGGGTTACTACCTCACGAACCTCATCCACGATAAAGCCAATGGTTCCATGCTGCTCTAATTTCAGGATAATAATTCGGGATGCCTTCGTTGCCTCCTGTTCAGGAAGTCCCATTTTCAGTCGCAGATTCATAACCGGGATGACCTCTCCACGAAGATTGATCACGCCCTTTAAATAACCGGCAACCTTTGGAACTCTGGTGATATGCTGCATTCTTACGATGTTGTCCACATATTTGATATCAATTCCATACTGCTCGGCGCCCAGTTTAATTACAATATACTGGATACTGTCGCCTTCTGTTTTTACTTCATTGTTTACTCTTAATTCGTCCATGATTCTCTCCCCCATTCCTAAAACAGTGCATTTGCATCAAGAATCAATGCGATCTCGCCGTCACCTAAAATGGTTGCGCCGCTGATGAACTTACACTTGTTGATGTATTTACCGAGTGACTTAATAACGATTTCCTGCTGTCCCATAAGCTCGTCAACTACAAGACCGGCCAGCTTCTCGCCCTTCTTAACGATAACAACAACCATGTCCTCATCCGGCTTCTTTAAGCTTTCGATCTCGAGGACATTGCTCAGACGGATAATCGGAATGACGGTTCCTCTTAAATTGATCACTTCGCTGTTCTGTACCAGCTTGATTTCTTCCGGTTTAATATCTTCAATGGTCTGAATGCTGCCGAGAGAAATTGCATACTTTTCTCCACCAACGGTCACCATCAATGCCTGGATAATTGCAAGGGTCAGAGGCAGACGGATAATCCAGGTGCTTCCTTCACCAAGCTTGCTCTTTACTTCCACTTCACCGCTTAAGGATTCAATCTTGGACTTCACAACATCAAGGCCGACACCTCTGCCGGATACATCCGTAATCTTCTTTGAAGTAGAAAATCCTGCATGGAACAGAAGGTTAATGATATCCTTCTCACTCATGTTATCTCCCTGTTCCGGAGTAATCACGCCACGCTCAATGGCTGTTTTCTTAACGTTCTCCACATCAATTCCGTTACCATCATCCCGGACCTCAATGACAACGTTATTTCCATCCTGATAAGCATCAAGGAAAATAGAACCAACCTCCGGCTTTCCACGTTCTGCACGAACCTCAGCAGATTCCAGACCATGATCGGCGGAATTACGAAGCAGGTGCATCAGAGGATCACCGATTTCATCTACCACGGTACGATCCAGCTCCGTTTCCTCACCGGACATATACAGTTCCATCTTCTTATCCAGCTTCTTGGACAGATCCCGGATCATTCTTGGGAACTTGCATACAACACTCTCAATAGGAACCATTCGTACCTTCATAACAGATTCGTGAAGATTCGTGGTTACACTCTCAAGATATTCAATCTGCTCGTTAAAGGTGGTACTGTTCACACCTTCTACACTGGATGCAGATACAAGGGAGTTCTTTGCAATGATCAGCTCGCTCACCAGATTCATTAAAACATCCAGTTTTTCAATATCGACACGGACGGTACGGTTTACTACCGGTTTACCGGCCGGCTTCTTATCGTTCTTGGCAGGAACTGCAGAGGCGGTCTTCTGTGCAGGCTTTCTTTCTGCTGCGGTTTCTGTGGAAACTGCAGTTTCTTCTTCTCCGGAAGCCTCGTCGTCCTTAAGCTCTAACTCCGATCCGACAACCTTATCGATTTCGGATACGTTTCTTGCCGCATGAAGGATTTCGTCTAAGGAAGCATCGGTTACCACGATCAGGCTGAAATCCAGATCAAACTTCTCATCCTCTATATCCTGCGCTGAAGGATTGCAGACAATAATCTCTGCCCGTTCCTCCACAGCCTTATATACAAGAAACGCTCTTGCTGCCTTAAGCAGACAGTTCTCCTGAATATAAACCGTCATACCATATGTATTCTTTCCCTGTTCCTTAGCGGTACGGAATACATGCTTCTGATCATCGGTAAGAACAATTTCTTTCCACTTTTCTTCGCCATCTGCAGCTGCTTTCTTTTCTGCTTCCGCAGCTGCGGGATCCTCTTTCTTTTCCTCCTTTGCAGGAGCATTGCTGCCCTTTAAGAAGCTGTTCAGCATTTCGATCAGCGGCTGGTTATCGTTTGTTCCTTCATCCGCGCTTTCCTGAATATTATTGGTATACTCTTCAAGTGCATCCAGACACTGGAATAAAGTATCAATCATGTTTGCAGACACCTTCAATGTGCCGTTACGGATCTCAGAGAATACATTTTCCATATCATGAGTCAGCGTCTGCATTCTCTTATATCCCATGGTGCCTGCCATTCCCTTTAAGGAATGCGCTGCCCGGAAGATCTCGTTAATGGTATCCGTATCTTCAGGCTCCTGTTCCAGCTTCAGAATCTGCGTATTCAGATTCTCAAGATGTTCTTTGGCTTCATCCAGAAAAATTTCCAAATATTGACTTACATCCATTTTAACATACCCCCACGTTCTTAATAATTTCCTGCGCAATACGTTCGAGTGGAATTCCCACTAAAGCCAGTCCGCTTTTGATAATGCACTTCGGCATTCCATACACCGTGCAGCTGTCTTCATCCTGCGCATAAACAAGTACTTTTTTCTTTTGCTTCAATGCAGCGATTCCTGCCGTGCCATCGGCACCCATGCCTGTAAGAACCGCACATACGATCAAATCATATGCACTGTCTGCCAACGATTCATACATATAGTTGGCGCATGGTCTCACGCCCTCTCTTGGCGGCTCATCCGTATAATGAATCATATGGCCCCGTAAACACCGGACCACATTCATATGCCTGCCTCCCCTGGCCAGATAAACACAGCCTTTCTGAAGGATATCACCTTCTTCTGCTTCCTTCACAGTAACTCTGCTCAGGTCGTTCAGTCTGGACGCCAGTGCTTCTGTAAAGCCTGCGGGCATATGCTGTACGAGCAATACCGGAGCATTCAGTTCCTTCGGCAGCAAAGGTATCAGCTTCTGCAACGCCTTGGGTCCCCCGGTAGAACTGGCAATAGCAACCACTTTGCCTGCGGAATCCGTTCTAATCATATTTATTTTGTTTCCTTTCACATGTTGTTGACCTGATGTGTCTGCCACATCTTTCGATGCTGGTATTTACATATACTTAGTATACCACACTTTGTCCTTCACATGAGTGCAAAGTAATCGATTATATCCCTTTTTCCCGCTTTCTGTGTTTTCTTTCTTCCTCGAAAATAAAACGAATAATTTCTTCCCGCTCTGCTGTATCAATATGAATATATTGTGCACGGTGCTCATAAAGTCCCGGCCGGTCTGGCAGCTCCCGTACTGTTAAAATCTTTGAAATCAGCGTATATTCTTTACTCCTTCCATCGGTTGCCAGGTTGTATTTACAACAGACCAGACTATCCGGCTCATAACGGTAATCCCCGACAAACCGGATTCCCCCACCGCTGATGTCCACAATCACACTTCTTTTAAGAGGAAGTCCCGGCACCAGATACTTATCATTATTCTCAACTGCCCTGATCTCTTCCTTTTCCAGTGGACGTGCACTCATTTCAAGAGCACAGCCCAGACGATAATATTCTCTCCTTTGGAATTTTCTCAAATTACTCGTAAGCTCCAGTAGAAGAATATACTGATTATCCTGTTTATAACGGTCAATAACCTTCACAAAGCACTGGTAAAGCCCTGATTCCGTATAGAAATACACGTCATACTCAGCATTTACCGGAAGCAGAATCAGCTTGGATTTTTCCATCGGCATCACAATTTCCAACTGGTCATCCGACAAAATATCACTGACCATACTGGCGTAAACCTTTTTCTTTTCTCCTTCATCTGCGAATTTTACCCGTTCTACCGCCTGAACTTCCACCTTGTCTCCGGGCTTCACGTATTTTGACAGCATTTTGCTCCCCCTCTAACCGTTGTTTCTCTTTCCTATAATATGTGAAAAGAATGCGGCAACACCACGCTTCTGTGTATTCTGTCCTTCATCCTGTTTCATCAGCTTTGCTGCGATCTCTTCATAGGCCTGCGCAGACCTTGCCTGCGGATTCTGTAAGGAAACCGGAAGCTGCTGCATCACAGCCTTTGCCAAAAGCGGATCCTGCGGCACAGCACCCAAATAGGTAATGGGAAGCTTCAGGTATCGGCTTACCACTACGTCGAGTTTTTGGAATAATACTTCTCCTTCGTTTGCAGAGCCGACACGATTGGCTATCATACAAATCTGCGTATTGTCCCGTTCCAGTCCCGGGTGTCCGTTCAATGCCTTTAACAACGAATAGGAATCGGTAATGGAAGTTGGTTCCGGTGTTGTCACAAGCAGGATTTCGCCACTTGCCACAAGAAATTCCAGTACCGCATCCGAAATTCCGGCTCCGGTATCTACAATAATAACATCTGCAATGGTATCCAGTTCTGCAAGATTATGGACAATATACGTCAGATAATCCTTACTTAAATTCGACAACCCCGTGATCCCGGATCCACCGGAGATAAATCCAACCTCCATCGGTCCCCAGGTGATGATGTCCTTAATATTTTTACCCTGATAAATCAAATCACTGAGATTGTGTTTTGGTACTGCGCCAAACATAATCTCAATATTGGCAAGTCCAAAATCCGCATCCAGAATCACGACCTTCTTTCCCATCTTACGGAATTGAATTGCCAGATTGATCGCTGTATTGGATTTTCCAACACCGCCCTTTCCACTTGTGACCGTGATCACCCGTGCCAAAGGCCTGCTGCGTTTCACATTACCTGCCTTTATGATATTTCTTAACTGTTCTGCCTGATCCATTTCCTATCCCCGATCTTTTGATCTTTTGTATTGAATCGTATTTTCGTACTATTTCTGCTTCCCTCCAAGCAGTCTTTTTACAGTCTTCTGCGGATTGAAATCTTCAATGTCATCCGGTACATTCTGTCCGCAGGTCACATAAGAGAGCGGTGCTCCGGTATAAAGCTTTAAGTTTAACAGATTTCCCAGCGTTATGGTTTCATCCAGCTTCGTAAAAATCAGCTTGTAATCTGTCATATCTGAATAAGTATCCGCAATGCTTAGCAGATCCCGGTACTTCGTCGTTGCACTCAATACCAGAAATACCTCTTTTTCAAGAATACCATCCACAGAATGAATCAGCTCCTTCATCACTTTCTTCTGCTCGGCATTCTGGTGGGAATGTCCTGCCGTATCCACTAAAATATAGTCGCAATCCTTAAAGTCCCGCATGGCCTGGGAAAGCTCCTCAACCGAATAAATAATCCGGAACGGAACCTCCAGGATATTTGCATAGGTCCGCAGCTGTTCTGCTGCTGCAATACGATAAGTATCTGCGGTAAGCAATGCCACCTTTTTACCTCCATCCACGCAGAAGTGTGAGGCTATTTTGGCAATGGTTGTTGTCTTTCCAACGCCGGTAGGTCCGATAAAAAATAACATCTTCGGTCCCTGGGCCGCCGGAGTAATGCCTGCCGGCTTTCCAAATTTCAGGATCATTTTCTGATAGATATTGGAAAGTGCATAGTCAAACGGCATGTTCGGCTTGTTGGATTTTTCAATTTCATCAATGATCTGGTTGGCATATTTTTCATTGACTTCATTTTCCAGCATGGTATTATAAAGCAGCTTCATAAACTGCTCCATTTCACTCGGCGTCTCTTCTTCTGCTTCTGCCCTGTCCTCTGTCTTATTCTCTTCAGGCTTTTGCATCTGCTGCTCCAAAAGGAAATGCAGGCTGTCAAGCTTTTCTTCAATGACTGTGCTGTCCGCATGCTTCTCCTCCTGACTTCCCTGTTCCTTTTTCCCTGCTGCCTCCTGCTGCAGGGCTTTCTCACTGACAGAGCGGATATTTGCAATGGCATCTGTCAGATTCAGGTCCTTTTCCGGCACTGTTCCCGGTCTTACCGGTTCTTCTTCAAGCGCCACCGTTACTTCAACCATCTGAGGCTTAAGAAAACTGAACATCCCCTTCTTCTTCACATTCCGGACATTCATAATGACAATGCCGTCTCCCAATTCTTTCTTCGCACTTTCTACTGCTTCTGCTTCTGTTTTCCCTTGAAATTTCTTGATTATCATGCTGTCACCATTCCTACAGACTGTAATTCTACATTATTTTCCACTTCATTATAGGATACTACGATCAGATCCTTCACATAATCCTCTGTCAGTCGTTTGAAATACATACGGACAATCGGAGAAGTAATAATAATGGGATTCTTCCCCAGGTTTTCCAGCTTTGCAATCTCCGTTTCCACTGATTTGATAATGGCCTTCGTACGTTCCGGATCCAGTGTCAGATAAGCACCGTTTTCCGTCTGCTTCACACTTGCCATAATTTCCTGCTCGATCTTCGGATCCAGCGTTACCACGCTCGTTGTCTCATTCGGCGGGAAGAACTTATTGGAAATCGCACGTTTCAGGCTCTGACGCACATACTCGGTTAAGATATCCGTATCTCTCGTAGAAGGTGCATAATCTGCCAGTGTTTCAAAGATCGTCAGAAGGTCACGGATAGAAATTCCTTCCTTAAGCAGGTTCTGCAATACCTTCTGTACCTCGCCAAGTCCAAGAAGCTTCGGAATCAGTTCGTCTACCAGCGAAGGATTTGTTTCCTTTAAGTTGTTTACCAGATTCTGTACATCCTGTCTGGTCAGGAGCTCTGCAATATGCTGGCGGATAATTTCCGTCAGATGGGTTGCAATGATAGAAGGAGGATCCACTACCGTATAGCCAAGGCTCTCTGCACGTTCCCGCTGCCCTTCCGTAATCCAGATGGCCGGCAGATGGAAGGACGGTTCAAACGTTGGAATACCGGTAATCTCTTCCTCCACATAGCCCGGATTCATTGCCATATAGTGATCAAACAGGATTTCGCCCTCGCTCACCTGTATGCCTTTAATCTTAATAATATACTGGTTCGGATTTAGCTGAATGTTATCACGCAGTCGGATAATCGGCACTACCGTACCTAATTCCAGTGCAATCTGCCTCCGGATCATCACCACCCGGTCAAGCAGGTCACCGCCCTGATTCACATCCGCTAACGGAATAATACCGTAGCCAAACTCCAGCTCGATCGGATCCACCTGCAGGAGACTGTTGACATTCTCAGGCTGCCGGATCTCTTCTGCCGCTGCCTCCTCCGTATCAACTTCATTTTCAATCTGCGCTGTTTCGATCGTTCCCGCAATCACACGTCCCGTCACGACAAAAATCAGTCCCAATGCCAGGAAAACCACTGTGGGAAGCGGCGTAACAATACCAAGTCCTGCAATAATTGCACCTACCAGATACAAGGCTCTTGGTACACCGAATAACTGTCTGATCAGTACCGTACCAAAGTCTGCATCCTTCGATCCCTTCGTAACCAGAATACCTGTAGAAAGTGAGATCAGAAGAGAAGGAATCTGGCTTACCAGACCGTCACCGATTGTTAAAATAACATATTTATTCAGTGCCGCTGTAATATCCATATTCTGCCGCAGTACACCCATGGCGATACCGCCGATGACATTGACTGCGGTAATAATAAGACCTGCCGTTGCATCTCCCTTTACGTACTTTACCGCACCATCCATGGATCCGAAGAAGCTCGCTTCTTCCTGAATCTTGTCTCTTCGCCTTTTTGCTTCGGCATCATTGATTGCTCCCGTATTTAAGTCCGCATCAATCGCCATCTGTTTACCGGGCATTGCGTCCAAAGTAAACCGCGCCGTTACTTCTGCCACACGTTCGGAACCTTTGTTGATCACCATAAACTGCACAATCAGCAAAATCAGGAATACAATCGCACCTACAATCAGATCCCCGCCACCAACAAAGCTTCCGAAGGTTGTTACCACCTGTCCCGGATCACCGGTTGTAAGAATCAGACGGGTCGAAGATACATTCAGTGCAATACGGAAAATGGTGGTGAACAACAGAATGGTCGGGAAGAATGACATATCCAGTACTTCCTTGGAAAACATCGTAGTAAACAGGATCGTAAATGCAATCGCAATATTACATGCAAGCAGAACATCCAGAAGCCAGCTTGGAATCGGTACAATCAGCATTACAAAGGCTGCTACGATATATGCCGCTACACCAACGTCTGCCTTTTTCATGTCTGCTCTCCTTTCCTGTCGTCTTCGGTCTACTTAATCCTTTATGCTTTCCCCTTCAGGTGATATACAAAAGCAAGCACTTCCGCCACCGCCTGATAAAGTTCCGGAGGAATCAGGCCTCCGATATCCACATTGGCATAAAGCATACGTGCCAATGGCTTATTTTCTACAATTTCAATGTCATGCTCCCTGGCAATCTCCTTGATCTTCTGTGCCAGATAATCTTCACCTTTTGCAAGCACATAAGGAGCATCGTACCTGTCCGGGTCATACTTGATCGCTACCGCAAAATGTGTCGGGTTCGTAATAACAACGTCTGCTTCCGGAAGCTGCTGCATCATTCTCCGCTGGGAAGCCTCACGCATACGCTGTCTCTGCTTTCCCTTGATCTGCGGATCCCCTTCCTGGTTCTTATATTCGTCCTTCACTTCCTGCTTGGTCATCATCATATCCTGCCTGAACTTCCATTTCTGATAAGCAAAATCAAGCAGTGCAATGACCAGATAAGCTGCCGCCACCTTGATTCCTACAGAAAACAGGATATCCCCTACTAGTCCGATTGCCTGATACAGACCGATATCATACAATAAATACAGCTCTGATGCATATTTCTGAACCTCAGAAAACGCAATATAACCGATCACGCCAATCTTTGCAATCGATTTGATCAGTTCCACGATCGAATTCTTTGAAAAAATCCTTCCAAAACCCTTTACCGGGTTTAATTTACTGAATTTAGGCTGTAACGGCTTCCCGGTAAGCTTCCATTTAACCTGTACGACATCACAGACAAACGCAATGACAACCGCAATCAGCAAAACCGGTCCCATCATAAGCAGCATCTGCAGAATCATCTGACGCAGAATCACGGAAATTGTTGCAAACGGAACAGCACTGTCAAACATCTGGATGGCATCCGGAATCGCATTGTACATTCCCCGGAAATAATTCACAAAGCCTTCTCCGAGAGTCCCTGCATAAAACCGGACAATCAGAAACAGCGCCAGGATTCCGGCCGCATTTGCAACCTCCTTACTCTTGGCAACCTGTCCTTCCTTCCGGGCATCCTCTAACTTCTTGGAAGTCGGCTGCTCGGTTTTCTCTCCGCCAGGACCATCCTTTGCAAAGAACTGAAGCTGATATTCCAACACCGCGCCCAATCCTCCTAACTCATTGCCTCTACAAAGCTCACCATGACCTTTTTCATCTGGTCAAAGACAAAGCCTGCCGCCTCAGGCAGCATCGCCATGGATAAAAATAATACGGAAAGACCGACCAGAATCTTCAACTGGATACCAACCGCAAACATATTCAGCTGCGGAGACACCTTTGCCAGCACACCGAGAATGGCATTCAGCAGAATCATCACGGTAAAAACCGGCAGGCAGATCCGGAATCCAATGATCACAAAATCGGTCATAAAGCTGATAAAACCGGTCAGCATTTTATGAAAACGGAATACGGTTCCGTTAATCGGAATCAGCGTATAGGCTTCTACAAACGCAGATAAGAGATAACGGTACATTCCTGAAATAATCAACATCAGCATAATCATATAATTATAAATAACACCTGATATGGATGTCTGCTGTTTCGTCGTCGGATCAAACATACTCGCCATGGACAAACCAATATCCATATCCACGATCTGTCCGGCAAAGGACATGATTGAAGTACAGAAATTCGTTCCAAACCCCAGCAGAAGGCCTGTAACCACCTCTTTCATCACAATCACCGTATATTCCAGAAGTCCGTTATAAACGATCTCCGTTTCCGGCAGAGTGTGATACAGAAGCAGGGTAATAAAAAAACTCAGTCCGGCACGGATTCTTGCCGGTGTATTTCCCATGCTGAAAAATGGTGCAACAAAAACAAAACTCGCCACCCGTACAAAAATCAGCAGAAAATACAGCAATTCATTGTAAGTAAAATCATAATTGATCATAAGCTACCTGATATATAACGGAAAATCAGACCACAAGCGGATCATAAACTGTGTCATCTCATTCAGTATCCAGTGACCAAGTACAATCAGTGTAAAAAATACTGCTATAATTTTTGGAACAAAGGTCAGTGTCTGTTCCTGAATGGATGTGACAGTCTGAAAGATACTGATAATCAGACCAACCACCAGCGAAACAAGCAATACCGGTGCGGCAACCTTAATCACCAGATAAAGTGCCTCGCTTGAAACAGCGGTTACCTCTTCAATCCCCATTTATCTGCTCCTTCCAAATTCTTAAGTGCGTTCCTGATTCTGCCTGCTACCTGCTAATAGAAGGTTTTAATCAGATTTCCAATAATCAGACTCCAGCCATCTGCCAGAATAAACAGCAGGATCTTAAACGGCATGGAAATGGTTGTCGGCGGCAGCATCATCATACCCATACCCATGAGAACTGATGCCACGACCATATCAATGACAATAAACGGAATATAAATATAAAAGCCGATAATAAATGCAGTCCTGAGTTCACTGATAATAAAGCTTGGGATAAGAATTTCCGTAGGAATTCCATCAAGTGTTCCGTCCCATTCCTCTCCGCTGATCTCAAAGAATAACGTCACGTCCTTCTTCTGGGTCTGCCCATACATAAATTCACGTAAGGGCTGTAAGCCTTCATCAAAAAATTCCTCCTGCGTGATCTCCCCGTTTTCAAAGGGAACCAGGGCCTCCGTATAAATCGTTGTAATCGTCGGCCGCATCACGAAAAAGGTCAGAAACAAAGCCAACCCAATCAACACCTGGTTTGGAGGTGCCGTCTGGGTATTCAGTGCTGCCCTGGTAAAATGTAACACAATGAGGATTCTGGTAAATGAAGTGAGCATGATCAGCAGCGTCGGTGCCAGTGCGATCAGTGTCAGCGTAATCAGAATCCTTAATGTCCCGTTAATCTGCCCATTACCTTCATTACTGGTAATGGTAAAGGTATTACCGATATTCAGTTGCGATAAATCACTCTGATCCTCAGCTGTTCCTGGATCCTGCTTTGTGGTGCTTTCCGTGGTTTCCCCGGTAAGCCCTGTCGATGTGGAAGATGCCTGTACGGAAAACTGCGGAATAATACACAATATGCCTACCGTCATCAGCAGGCATACCATGTTTATGATCTTTTTCATAAAGTGCTTCATTTATTCTTTCTCTTTTTTCCCCAGATTCTTTACACTGGCAAACACCCTGGAAAAATCCATCTGCTGCTGTCCTTTCCCGGCTGTGAGCATCAACTCTTCCTCCGATAACTCGGTCAGCATATGTACTTCATCCTTGCCAATGGCGATGAGGACATATTTCGTCCCGGCACGCACAATCTGCAGATACTTGTTGGAAGTAATTCTGCAGGTTTCGATCACCTCCAGATTGTCTGCATTGCTCTTTACCTTCTGGTATCTTGCGATCCAGCGTGTTGTGAAGTAGGTAATCACCAGAACAAACACAAACAACAGCAGAACGGTCAGAAACTGAAGATAGCTGTCAGTCCTTGATGTAATGGCAAGGAGCATAATTAACCAACTACTTTCTTAACAGCTTCCAATACACGGTCTGCCTGGAACGGCTTCACAATAAAGTCCTTTGCTCCTGCCTGGATGGATTCGATAACCATTGCCTGCTGTCCCATTGCAGAACACATAATTACAAGAGCGTTGGAATCAGCTTCCTTGATTTTCTTTAAAGCTCCGATTCCATCAAGCTCCGGCATGGTAATATCCATCAGCACCAGATCCGGCTTTAATTCAGTGTACTTTTCAACTGCCTTTAATCCGTTTTCAGCTTCTCCTACAACATTGTATCCATTCTTGGTAAGAATGTCCTTGATCATCATTCTCATAAATGCTGCATCATCAACGATTAAAATATTCTTTGCCATAATTTTTCTCCTATTTCTAGTTAATTATCTCGGTTACCCGGACACCAAAGCTCTCTTCAATTACAACTACTTCGCCTTTGGCTACATACTTGCCGTTTACAAGCACATCAATCGGCTCTCCGGCAATTTTGTCAAGTTCAATGATGGTTCCCGGTGCAAAATCCAGGATTTCTGCAATCGACTTCTTGGTTCTGCCAAGCTCTACCGTAACTTCCAACGGAACATCCTTAATCAAACCGATGTTTTCCTGTCCCGGAATGGCGGCGGCAGCATTGTTAAAGCTCTGGAACTGTGCAGGCTGCACGTTCATGGGCTGCTGTGCATTCATCTGGGGCATTCCCATATTCATCTGGTTCATGCCCATGTTCATATTCGGCATACCCATCTGTGGCATACCCATCTGTGGCATTCCCATATTCATATTCGGCATGCCCATCTGTGGCATACCCATGTTCATATTCGGCATTCCCATATTCATCTGATTCATATCCATATTGGCCGGATTACTCATCGTCTGATTCTGATTCATGGAAGCCGTCGGCGGAACATATGGTTCCGGATCCACAGCCGGTGTCGGCACCGGTTCCGGAGCGGGTGCAGGTTCGCCTGCAGCTGCCGGAGCAGGTTCTGATTCTCCGGAGCTTGATGCTACAAAGGTTTCATACAGGCTCCTTGCAAATTCTATCGGGTAAAGCTGCATGATCGTACTGTCCACCAGATCGTCAATCTGCATCCGGAAAGAAATCTTTACAAAGTTTCCTGCCAGAAATCCTTCAATTGATTCCCCGCTTTCAACTTCTTCCAGATTTAAGATACTTGCCTCCGGGGGGCTGATATCGATCACCTTTCCAAGCATTGTGGAAAGTGAGGTTGCAGCAGATCCCATCATCTGGTTCATCGCTTCTGAAATGGCGCTTAAGTGAAGCTCTCCAAGTTCTCCATCGGTGTTGGTTCCGTCTCCACCCATCATCAGATCTGCGATTACTTTCACATCATGATCCTTCAGCACCATAATATTGGCGCCATCAAGACCTGCCGTATATTTAATTTTAATAAAAACACATGGTCTCTGGTAATCCTCTACTACCGTATCCCAGGTAGCCATGGTAACTACCGGTGTTGTAATATTGACCTTACGATTGACCAGTGAGTATAACGTTGTTGCAGAGGACCCCATGCTGATATTGGCAATTTCGCCAATTGCATCCCGCTCTATATCGGTCAGCGCATCCGCGTTGGATGCCGGAGCTGCACCCGCCGTAGCTGCCGGTGCATCATCGGATGATCCTGCCGGTTCGTCCTTTGAAGCATTATTACTGCTGTCGGACAAATCCATTCCGTTGAGTAGTGCATTAATTTCATCCTGCGTTAACGTTCCGTCCATGCCTTACTCCCCCTCTCTGATTACTGATGTTATCCGGACAGCATATTTGTCCTGACTTGAACCGGGCAATGCTGTAAATTTGCGGATATTTCCTACATAGACTGACATTTCAGAATTCACATTGGTATCCAGCCGGATGATATCACCGCACTGCAGACCAAGGAAATCATTTACGGATACCTGGCTCTTACCGAGAACCGCCCGGATCGGAGCATCCACTCTCTTGATGAGAGATTCAATCTGCTCTTCATAATCCGTGGAATCGTCCTTTTTCATCGTGGAGAACCAGTACTTTGTATTCAGCTTATCAATAATGTCTTCCAGTGTAAAGAACGGAAGGCAGACATTCATAAACCCTTCAACATCACCGATCTTCACATTCATCGTCACAATGGCGATCATGTCACTCGGTGCGATGACCTGTGCGAACTGGACATTCGTTTCAATCCGGTCCAGCATCGGAGAGATGTCAAGTACATTCTTCCATGGCTCTCTCATAAGCTGCATGCACACAATCATCATCTTCTGGATAATGGTCATTTCAATTTCGGAGAAGTCACGGTTCCGCTCCAGCGGTGCTCCCTGTCCTCCGAGCATACGGTCAATCATGGCAAAGCCAAGATTAGGTGCTAATTCTATAATAACATTCCCTGTCAAGGGTTTAAAGTCCACAATTCCCAAAATAACCGGATTGGAAAGTGCATTCGTAAATTCCGAAAATGTAACCGTCTCGGAGCTTGCTACCGTAGCCTGTACATTCTTGCGCAGATAAACCGGCAGATTGGTCGATAGCAGCCGTCCATAATGCTCATATATAATTTCCAATGTCCGCAGGTGTTCTTTGGAAAACTTGGCAGGGCGCTTAAAGTCATAATCCTTAACCTGTTTTTCTTTCGGCTCCTGCATCTGCTCCATATCAAGCTCGCCACTGCTTAGCTGTGCGAGCAGATTATCAATTTCACTTTGCGATAGTACCTCGCCCACCGGTCCTCACCTCCTTCTTTCTTTACGCAGTGCCCTGCGTATTACTGATAAAGAGGATTGCTCAAGGTTACATCAAAAATGAAATCAGATCCATACAAAGCCTGAATTCTGCTCAGGATTTCATCCTTTACTGCCTGCGGATTCTCAGATGCTTCCTCCATGGTATACTGACTGAAGGCTTCGGTAATTTCGCCCTTGATCAGATCTTCCTTGTTTACAAGATCAGCAGAATAAGTCTTATAATCTGCATTCTTCTTATTCATGGACAGAACGATCGAAGTGCTTACATAATGTACTTTACCGGTATTTTCCCCACTGCTGTTTGTGGTAGCGGAGGGCTTTAGCTGAATCGTCATATCGGCGATCGTATAAGTATCAATATCATCAATGGCGACTGTTTCTGTTTCCTGTGACTCTTCATCCGTTCCTAATTCCAGCTGGATTGCAGAGGCCACTTCCGTGACAAATGCTGCTGTTTTTTTATTCGTATTCAGTACACTGAACATCATAATTGAGGTCAGAACAATATTCACGATCAACAATACAAGAATTGCGACCGAAATGAGGTTTTTCTTCATGATAGTAACACCTTTCTAGTTATAAGAACTTAATGCGTTATAAATCCGGATTTCCACCCGACGGTTCATTGCTCTTCCTTCCGGTGTGGAATTATCGGCAATAGGAATGTATTCACCTCTTCCCGAATGCTTCACCCTGCTCATATCAAGTGTTGTATTGTCGCGCAGATAGTAAAATACGGAAAGTGCACGCCCCGCACTCAGTTCATCATTATTCGAATACTTCGCACCGGACATCGGAACGTTATCTGTGTGTCCTTCTATTTCGATAGTCCCTTCTGCAAACCGCTGCAAAATAATACCGAGCTGGTTCATCATGGACAGAGATTCCTGTTTTAATTCTACTTTTCCCGAATCAAAAAGCAACGCTCCATTTACTGTAAGCTGCACATACTGTGAAGTAAACTCGATGTCCACTTCCTTATCCAGATTTTTCTCTTCGAGAGCTTCTTCCACCTTTCCTGCCAGTTCTTCAGACTGCTTCATCTGCTCCTCGTCCACCATTTCCCTGGCTTCCTCGAATTCCTTGGGCATTTCCTCACCCTCCGGATTCATGCCGGTGCTGTTAATGTACTTATCCAGCTCATTCAACTGGCTTACACCGTTACTGATCAGCATGCCATCGCCAATCGCAGAAGCACCTCCACTGAAAATACTGAAGGTCTGGTTAAAGGATGCTGCCATCAGCTCAAACTTCTGGGCATCCATTGTGGACATGGAAAACAACATAACGAAGAAACAAAGCAGAAGGTTCATCAGATCCGCAAAGGTCGATTGCCACGCTGGCGCTCCCTTCGGCGGTTCTTCCGGCTTTCTCTTAGCCAACCTCTTCACCTCCCTCGGCAGAATCACTTGCACGGTCTGCCGGAGCCAGGAAGGATTTCAGTTTCTCTTCAATAACACGTGGGTTTTCACCTGCCTGAATCGAAAGCAATCCTTCAATAGCAATCTCTTTCATGGTAATTTCATTTGCATTATTTAACTTTAATTTAGTTGCAACCGGCGTACAGATCCAGTTAGCAAGCAGGGATCCGTATAAGGTGGTAATCAGTGCTACCGCCATGGAAGGTCCGATACTGCTCGGGTCATCCATTTCATAAAGCATGTTAACCAGACCGATCAGTGTACCAATCATACCCCAGGCAGGACCCATGGCGCCCAGGTCTTCCCAGAAGGAAATTTTGCTCTTATGGCGTTCTTCAATGCTGACAAGCTCGGTTTCCAGAATGCCGCGTACCAGATCCGGATCCGTACCATCCACAATCAGAAGGATTCCCTTCTTCATAAACTCGTCATCCAGATTACCTGCGGCCTCTTCCAGAGAAAGAAGTCCTTCCTTACGGGCCACATTGGAAAGGTCAATAATCTGACTGATCATGGACTTCACATCGTTTGCAGGAGTCTTGAACACAAGTAAAAAGCTCTTCAAGCCGGCCACATAGTTTTTAAGGGTTGTCGATGCCATAATCGCAAAAAAAGCGCCACCAAATGTAATAATTGCTGACGGAGGATCTATGTATCGCCCAAAGTTCTCTGCACCTGCATTACTGATAATACCATATATACACATGCCAAAGCATAACACTAAACCAAGAATTGACGCTAAATCCACTTTGTATCACCTTTTTGCGTTAATCTGCAAAAATATCCTTTCTATACGATTTTACAAGATTTTTGACCTCTTGTCTACTTTCTTTTATAATTATTTTCCTTCCGGTTGTAAATAGAACAACCGTATCCGGCGTTTCTTCAACAAGTTCAATAAGATCCGGGTTTACCAGTACTTTTCTACCATTCATCTTCGTAACTTCAATCATCTGTCCACACCTCCGGAAAAATACCTTAAGGGAACGGGCTGCTTCTGCCCGTTCCCTTACACCTTTATGCGTTTTAAAGCTTCCTCTGCTTCTCTTTTAATTATTGATTGTAACTATTCAGCACTACCGTTTCAGATTGGTCAGTTCTTCCAATAAGGTATCGGATACGGTGATGATTCGGCTGTTGGCCTGGAAACCACGCTGGGTCGTAATCATTTCGGTAAATTCAGCAGAAAGATCCACGTTACTCATTTCCAGTACGCCGGAGTTCATATAACCACCATCTGCGGTAATGTCCTCCCCCACTCCGTTAAAGTCTCCGGAGTTCTGTGTTGCGGAATAGAGGTTATCTCCCTCCTTGGAAAGACCGGATGCATTGGCAAAGTTTGCAACTGCGATCTGTCCTAACAGTCTCTTCTGTCCATTGTCATAGGAAGCATAGATCTTACCATCCTTCTGAATGGCAATACCACTCATTTCACCCACCTTACGTCCGGAACCGATACCCTTGCTGTCACCCTTCGATCCTACAAAGGTAGAGCTTCCGTTGTTGTTCTGGTTCGAGGTTGCGGAAAAATCTGCGGTAATGTTCTCAAAACTCGGAAGATTTGCAACTGTAATGGTAAGCGAAGTCTGTGTGGAAGCATCTCCCTTTGCTTTACCCGCATTTACAAAAGATCCATCCTTCGTGCTATACTGAAGAAGTGTCGTTTCACCGCTTGTATCACCAGCATGTCCTGTAACACCATCAAATTTCATATAATCCGTAACCTTTTTTCCTGTTTCCACAATGCTCTTTCCGTTGGAGTCCAGAATATCCTCCAGCTTCAAATAGAACATACCGTCATCAGCCGTTGTGTCTTCATCATGCAGTGTGCATCGCACGGTATACTTGAATCCCTTGTTATCATATATCTCAAGGTTGACCACTCTTCCTTCGTTGCTGGTTACGTTGGTATCATTCGTATCAATAATACCTGCGAAGGTTGCCTGGCTGGTTGCCTGTGCCGGATAGGTCATATTGGCTTCGGTCATAACACGGAGTGCTGTTACGGTATCCTGCTTGATCGTGGTAGGATCTTCCGTATCCGGAAGCCATCCCATAACATTATAACCGGTACTGGTCATGGCAAGGTTACCGGCACCATCCACATAGAAGGAGCCGTCCCTTGTAAAGAAGTTCTGACTTCCGTTATTCACAACGAAGAAGGATTCTCCCGTAATCATCACGTCAAACGGATCGTTCGTTGTCTGTGTTGCACCCTGCTGGGTAATTGCGGTTTTAATCGCACTGGTCTTGGATCCAAGACCGATCTGACGTGCATTCGTACCACCGACACCGGTTGTTGCATTGGCACCGGATGCTGCCTGTGCGGTCTGATACATCAGGTCACTGAATGTCATGGACTGTGACTTGTATGCGGTTGTATTTACATTGGCGATATTGTTACCAATAACGTCCATTCTTGTCTGGTGTGTTTTAAGACCTGCCACACCAGCATATAATGCTCTCATCATAATGAAATGACCTCCTTGTTTTGAGCCGTCTTTTCATTCCGTCTGTCAGTCGGGAATGTCTGCCTCCGTAAGGTCCGGCTTATATAATAACGGCTCCATCAATATTTGTAAAGATATTTTCATCTGTTTCGTTCTGCTGCATTGCGGTCACAACAGTATTATTGGGAATGTTCACAATAAATGCCAGCTGATCCACAAGCACCAGGGATTCTCTGATTCCCTTTTGAGAAGCTTTGGCGGTTCCTGCCTGCAAGCGTTCCTTCTGATCCTTTGTCAGTTCAATGTTTCTGTTTGAAAGCCGTTGTGCAGCATGCTTGGAAAATCTTACTTCCCTGCTGCCCTGTGTGCTTTCCAGAATTTCCTGAAAGCTTTTCCCATCCGTGGTCCTTACAGGAGTGTTACCTGTTGTTCCATTCAGGTACTGATCCTGCAGCTGCTCAATCGTAAGGAATCCATTATTCTTCACGATCATGGTTGTTCTCCTCCCTGAGATCCTTATGCTTCCTGTGTCTTATCTGCGTTTTCACCGTTCTCTCCGGATTCTCCTGCATTTTCCTGTGCACGGTCATGTTCCTTTACCAGCTCTTCCATACGCTCCACGTACTTCTGAAGCTTCGTCGCATAACTGTCCGGAACAAAGCTCTTCTGATAGGTTGTCATTGCTTCATAACCCTTCTTCAGAGTTTCTACGGTTTCTTTATCACCATAGGTTAACTGGTCAATACCCGGAAGCTTGTTCATTGCTACGCAGAACGCTACGGCAAGATCATAGGAAGACTGATATTCCTCACTGATGACTGCAGTGACATCTTCTGCGGAATACTTCGTTCCGTCAATGGATACATATGCTTTGTTGTTTTCATAGGTAACGTATTCCACCGTTCCCTGAATTGTCTTGGATTCTCCGTTTGAATCGGTCGAGGTTACTTCTACAAGTTTTCCTACCATAGAGGATGCTCTGGATAATTCCATGGAGGACGCCATATTCTGCATCTGCTCTACCTGGGAAAAGGTTGCATACTGGGATATGTATTCGGTATTGGATGTCGGTTGTAACGGATCCTGGTACTTCATCTGTGCTACCAACAGTTGTAAAAAAGCATCCTTATCCATACCACTGTTGCTTTTTGTTGCTTTTTTCGCAGAGGTTTCTGCTGCGGTCTGCTGAATCTTGCCGTCTTTAACTACTGCACTTACTGCCATATTCTCTCCTTTCTGACTTTCCTATGCGGTAAAGTCTACGGTATTTCCGTTTGCTTCCATCATCTTTGCGGCAAGCACCTCTTCTTCGGTTGCCTCTTCTTCAAAAGATGCATCCAGGGAAGCAAGATTGATTCTTCTGGGCGTTCTGCGCTGCTGTTCATACGCTTCCTGCCCGGGATTCTCCTGTCCCTGCCATAAGCTGCTCTCAAAGCCTCTGGTGTCTACGGATACTTCAATGGCTTCTACCTTCACTCCCTGATCATTCAACGCTTCCTTAAGCTGTATCATCTGCGTTTCCACAGCAGTTTTCACGGCTTCATTCTGTACATGGAACATTGCGGTAATCTCTCCTGCATGGTTCGTAAGCTGCACGTGAACGGTTCCAAGACTCTGCGGATGAAGCTGCATTTCAAGGGAATCCACATTCGGTGTAATCCGGATCCTGATGTTACTTAAAATCTGATCCATGATTTCCTGCGTGTTCGAGGTATAAGCGGTCGTGCTTTGTGTAAACCTGGTTTCATTTACCGCTGTGCGGTTCTGTAACGGATTGTTAAGCATTGCCTGATCGGGTACCGCCTTGGCTCCGGTATCTTTTCCTGCGGAACTCTGCCTGCCGCTTTCCTGTTTCGTGGCACTTCCTGAATCCCCGGAATCGGCTTTCGTCATCTGAACGGTTCCTGTTACATTTCCTTTGCCATCCGTTTCCAGCGAAACCTCCTGTCCGTTCACACGAATGTCCACATTCATTCTCTGCTCTTTTTCTTCCCCATTAACATTTCCATTCACAGATTCTTCGCCGGATGTCCCATCTGCCGGAACATTTTCCACGCTCTGCATCCATTCCTGTACGTCTGCCATCGCACCGGTCAACTCTTCCGGTGTCAGAGAAAGGATCTGCTGCAGCTCCCTGGTCAGTTCACCTGCTATCTGCTGCAAGGACTGGAGCTCCTGAAAAAGTGCCTCATTGGTTAATAATGATGAGGGATCCGCTTCGCCGCTTAAGGTCAGAACAATCTGGGATAAATTTGCCGGATCAAGTAAAGAAACCATATTAAATCCCAGAATCTCCATTGCCTTCTGTAAATCTTCTTCCGACACATCAAGGGTTTCCATTATGGAATTCTTCATCTTGTCGGCGGCTTTGGTGATTTCATCGGCCTGTTTTTCAAAAGAGCCGGTCTTTTGTGGCTGATTTTTGCTTTTTACATCAGTAACTTCAGAACTGCCTGCCGTATTCTTCGACAGTTCTGCAGCCTTTACCGTTCCGGTACTCTTCGCCGCAGCTGACGGACGCGTCTCATACAGATTGCGGTTTTCTGTCGTTGCCTTGTTCATCGCGCTTCCGAAATTACTGTCTGTTCCACAGGTCTTAGAGGGAACAGCATTTCCGGTATTGATGTAATCAGGCAGCGGGCCCGCGTTCTTTACAGGTGCACTCGTCATCTTTTTTCCTCCTTTATTATTTTTTCAAGGTACAATGAATATATCGGTCAAAGGAGTAACCTCCTTAAGACTCCGGATCCATAATTTTAGTAAGCTGGGCGGCAACGACCGGATCCATCGCACCTAAAATCTTCCCCCGGTCGGCAGCATCCATCACACTTAAAATTCTTGCTGCCAGATCAAGATTGTCGGTCATATCTTCAAAAATTGCAGCTGCCTGCTTGGGCTTCATTTCGGAATAAGCCTTCGCATAATCCTTGACTTCATCCGTTTCTTCTGTCTGCGCTGCCACCTGTTTATACAGATACTCTGCCGTAGCAGGATCCATGGATTCGTAATACTTCTTATATTCCTCGATTCCCGGTCCCTTATCAGCATAGACTACTTCTTCATAAAACTGGGTCTTAATCTTCTCAAATTCCAGCTGGCTGTCCTCAAAGGTCTTCAGCCGTTCAATCTCTGCCTTTAACTGGGAAACCTCATCGGTATTCTCGGTATTGGTGGATTTTGCCCGTTCCAGCTCCAGTTCCAGCTCCTTGATATAATCCACGGCCTCCTGCAGACTGCTATAGCCGCCGTATGACTGTGAATCATCGGCAGGAACTTCCGTATCGCTGTTCTTTGGAAGGATCAGATTCACAACCGGCACATCCTTTAATACCGGAGTCAGCACATTACTTCCAAATCCACCCAGATCAAGCTTTACAACCAGACACAGAATTGCAATCCAGATCAGTACAATGATAAAGGTTACCAAAAATACCGATCCGCTGCCTGTCTCCTCCTCATCCGCAAGATCTGCCTCCTGGCTGGCAATTTCCTTTGCCCTTGCCCTTGCTGCCTTCTTCTGGTCCTTCTGCTCCTTTTTAAGTTGTTTCTTTTCTTCCTTCAGACGCTGCTTTTCCGCTTTTGCCTCTTCAGGAGTCATTACATCTCCTACTTCCGAACTCAAAATACTCTCTCCTATGCTTTCCTGCCGTATGTATAACTGACAAGCTCATCGATTTCCTTGGATTCCCTTTTGTTTTCTTCCTTCACAAACTGCTCGAACGCCTTCTCACGCAGCTTTTCCTGCGTTTTACTCTCCTGCATGGCGGTCTGAAGGGCAAGCCTTGCTTCCTCCATGCGGTCCTGTGCACGCTTCACTTTAAGCTGCTGATCTGCAATAAACTCATCCATACGAAGCAGTGCTTCTTTATTCTCAATAATATCCATGATATTCAGGGTATTTTCCCGTAAAGCGCGCCCCTCGTCTTCATAAGCCTCTTTACGTTTCTTTAACTGTTCGAGCTTATCCTCTTCCTCGTTCAATGCTGCCCTCGCTGCCGCGAACTCATTCTTTGCCTGCTCTTCCAGTTTCTTTTTTATTTCCAGAATGCTCTGCATCCGGTATCTAAACTTAGCCATCGAAAATTTCCTTCAGCATGGATACGGTCTGTTCAAAGGTAAACTTATCGGACACATCCTGCATCAGGAACTCATTGACCGCTCCGATCCTGGAAACCGCATAATCAATGTCGGGGTTGCTTCCTGCCTTATATGCACCGATATTAATCAGATCCTCTGCCTCTGCATAAGTAGCCATGACACTCTTAAGCCTGCCGGCATAGGACTTGTGCTCCCTCGTTGCAATCTGGCTCATGCAACGTGAAATACTCTGTAACACATCAATCGCCGGATAATGATTCTTATGCGCCAGCTTACGATCCAGCATAATATGTCCATCCAGAATGCTTCGTGCCGTATCGGTGATCGGTTCATTAAAGTCGTCACCGTCCACAAGTACGGTATAAAGTCCGGTAATTGAGCCTTTATCCGAACATCCGGCGCGCTCTAAGAGTTTTGGCATCTCCGAATAAACGCTTGGCGGATATCCCCGCGATACCGGAGGTTCTCCACTTGCCAGTCCAATCTCTCTTTGTGCCATGGAAAAACGCGTCATGGAGTCCATCATCAGAAGGACATCCTTTCCCTGATCACGGAAGTATTCCGCGATCGCTGTTGCTGTCTGCGCTGCTTTCTTACGCTCCAGCGCCGGCTTATCTGAGGTTGCAACCACAACGACCGAACGCTTCATGCCCTCCGGTCCCAGGTCTCGCTCAATAAATTCACGCACCTCTCTGCCTCGTTCACCGATCAGTGCGATGACGTTAATATCTGCTTTTGTATTCCGGGCAAACATGCCCATTAAGGTAGACTTTCCAACTCCGGAGCCTGCAAAGATCCCGATTCGCTGTCCCTTGCCAACGGTGATCAGGCCGTCTACAGCCTTTACTCCCAAAGGAAGGACTTCGGAAATAATCTTTCTCGACATGGGATCCGGGGGCTTCGCCTCTACCGAATATTCCTCACCCGATAAAACCATCTCTTCATTCGGGCGTCCCAATCCATCCAGTGTATGGGATAACAGGGACTCATCCACGCGTACCTTTAATGGTGCACCCGTATTCTCTACGCTGCTTCCAGGTCCGATTCCTTCGACATCCTCATAGGGCATCAACAGATTTCTTCCGTTTCGGAATCCAACCACTTCAGCAAGTGCAGGCTTACTGCCTGCATTCGCCGCACTCGGATAAATCATGCAGATATCCCCCAGCTTTGCTGAAGGTCCCGCTGACTCAATGGTCAGCCCTACAACATTTACTACCTTTCCGCGTACCTTGAATAAATCATCTGTGCATACGGATCTATATTTATCAAACTGAATATCTGAAATATCCATCCCGGTATTCCCTTTCTGCTTCGCAACTGTTCAGTACTCTCACAGTTACAATGCAAAATCCTTTCCAAAACCGGCTTTGCCAGTGGGATTTTGCTTTACTTAGGACTTCTGATAAGCAAGCAGCATCAACCGGCGTTTCAGTTCTGCAAGCTCGGTATCGAGCGAGCAGTCATACACACCGCCTTCTGTTTCAATCATACACTGTGCCCGTGCAAGTGCTGCATCCGAAACGATCTCCACCGATCCGCTCTGCATACCGGCTTCTTCCAGCAAAGCTCCCTTCTGTTCCTGCACATAAGCATAATCTTCTTTTGCCACATGAACAATGATAGAACCTGTGCCATCCACCTTCAGCAATGTATCCTGTAAAAGCTTCAAAACCAGCTCCTTGTGTTCCTTCGCCTCCACCTTGAAAATATGACTGTAGACATCACATAAGGTATCGACCATCAGAGGTTCCATTTCTTCGAGTTTCTTTTGATATTCCTGTTCCTGCTGCAGCCGTTCATCCTCACACTGCTTCTGCAGTTCCTGCACGGAATCAAGACCCTTCCGGTACCCTTCCTGATAGCCCTGTTCATTCGCTTCTTCAAAGGCTTTGGCCTTCATCTGGTCAATTTCAAGCTGTGCCTGTTCCTTTTCCTGTTCGATCTGCGCCTGCAGACCCGCCAGTTCATTCCTTGCTTCTTCAATTTCCTGTTTTAACTGCTCCTGCTCCTGAATGGATGCATTCTGCTGGGAAGCGACCTCCGCATCCGGCTCTAATAAAACATCGACCTTCTCGGCATTCAGTCCCTCCGTAAAGCCATCCTGTGCTGCTACAAGCTCGTGCTCCGGCTGACGGCTTCTACGCTCTGCTTCCTCCTTAAGGCGCTTTTCCAGTATGGCATTCATATCAATCACACGGGCATCCTCACCCAGGTGAACAAAACCCGCTTTATATAAATTACTAAACAATGATCTCGTCACCTCCGCCTCTGGAAATTACGATATCTCCGGAATCCTCCAGCCTACGGATGATATTTACAATCTTCTGCTGTGCCTCTTCCACATCCTTCATGCGGACAGGTCCCATAAATTCCATATCTTCCTTAATCATGACAGCAAGACGCTTGGAAAGGTTATTAAAGATTGCATTCTGTACCTGTTCGTTTGCACCCTTAAGCGCAAGAGCCAGGTCGTTATTATCCACATCACGCAGCACACGCTGAATTGCACGATCGTCCAGAAGAAGAATATCTTCGAATACGAACATCTTCTTGCGGATTTCGTCTGCCAGCTCCGGCTCTTCGATTTCCAGTGATTCCATGATGTGCTTCTCGGTTCCACGATCTACTGTATTCAAAATATCTACAACCGCATCGACACCGCCAATAATGGTGTAATCCTGATTTACTAAGGATGACAGCTTGGATTCGAGCACCTTCTCCACTTCCTTCACAATATCCGGGCTTGTCCGGTCCATCACCGCGATACGCTTGGCAACATCTGCCTGACGGTCCGGAGGCAGGGCGGAAATAATCAAAGCTGCCTGTGATGGAGGCAGATAGGACAAAATAAGGGCGATCGTCTGCGGATGCTCATCCTGAATAAAGTTAAGCAGCTGGGATGCGTCGGTCTTTCGCACAAACTCGAACGGTTTTACCTGCAAGGATGCGGTCAGCTTGCCAATGACATCCATTGCCTTCTCGCTTCCGAGGGCCTTCTCCAAAAGCTCCTTGGCATAACCGATACCACCTTCTGCTATGTACTGCTGTGCCAGGCAGACCTGATAAAACTCCTCAATGATCTCTTCCTTAACCTGAGGGGTAACACTCCTGGTATTGGCAATTTCCAGTGTCAGCTCTTCAATTTCTTCTTCCTTTAAATGTTTAAATATCATTGCTGACTTCTCCGGGCCTAATGCAATCAGCAGGATTGCCGCCTTTTGAAGTCCGCTCATACGTTCTTCGCTCATGATTATCTAACCTTCCTAAAGTGCAGGTTTAACCCCAGTCCTCATTCAGCCAGTTTCGTAAAAGACTCGCTGCCGCCTCCGGATTTTCATCCACAAACCGTTCAATCAGTCTTCTTGTCTCAGACATCTGCTCGGTATTGATATTTTCAAGCTCGGTCTCAGGCTGGGACTGTAACAGATCCTCCACAGCAAGCTCTTCGGGCTGTTCTGCTGCCTTGTCTCCACGCATGCTTCGCAGTACTACAAAAACAAGAAGCGCCAGGATGCCAACGATAAGAACTATCGTCATAATATCCGTAGCAGAAATGCCCAGGCCCTCAGAATCCACAAACATATTCTCGGAATATGCCATAATGGAAATGTTGTCCGTCGGGAATCCGGTGGCTTTGGATACCATATCATAAAAGCTCTGATCCACATCAATTGCAGTCTGGCCTTCATTTGCAAGCTTGTACTCTTCCCAGGTCACTCCGTCTAAAAGCCCCTGAGCCTTCACCTCATCCTCGCGTACCATCACAATCTTGGTAAACGCACAGGAGATGGACGAATTGGTATAATTAATGGTACCTGCCGGGATCTGCTTGTCTGTAATCCGCTCACTCGGTGTATATTTGCGCTCTTCCTCAGAGGTCGTGGAGGAGCTTTCGGAATTATCCTGATAAACGTATTCCTGATTACCGTTGGAATCGGTTCCCGGCACATCGGAATTGCCGTTCGTTGCCTCGGAGCTGTAGATCCGCTCTGAGGACAAATACCCTTGTGTCTGTCCGTCCGCTACATAAAATTCATGATCTGTCTGGCTGCTTGTAGAAAAATCCAGATCCAGATTAACGGCTACCTCCACCTTGTCAAACTGGTTGGTTCCCATAACTACCTGGCGGACATTATTCTTGACCTTGTTCTCCCACTGTGCCTTGACACTGAGCTGGGAGCTTGCGGTTCCGGAAACGCTGTAGCTTTCCGAACCGGAATACAGGGTGTTTCCCTGCGTATCCATAATTACAATGCCTTCTTCGGTCTTATTTCCGATGGCAACCGCAATCGCCTTTGCAATACCTGCTGCCGTATCCTGTGTAATTTCCTCCTTGAGCTCCAAAACAACCCACGCCGAAGAATCCTCCTGCTTCGAAATCAGGGTTCCATCATTCTCCGGAATATTCAGTTCCACTACTGCAGACTTTACAAAAGAAAAGGTTCCCAGAAGATCCTGTGCCAGCCTTGTTTCCATATAAAGCTCGTAACGTTTCTGCTTATCGGACTCTGTTGTACTGAATCCGCCGCTTGTCACGTTATCGATGGTATATGAATTCGCCTGAATATTATTGGAGGCCAGCAGCAGATTTGCCTGTGAGAGCTGCTTCTTATTGATGGTAATCTGATAGGCATCGTCCGAAACCTGATAATCAAGCCCTTCACTTTCAAGAATATCTGCTATCTCGGACGCTTCTTTCGTTGTATCGCAGCTGCGCAGCAGCGTGTACTGCGGTCTTGTCAGGACAGTAACCAAAATAGCCAAGGCAAGAATCACTCCTGCCCCAGCTGATATAATGAACGTTTTTTGTTTGGTGGAAAAGCGATTCCACCATTCCAGAACTTTGTTAAAAAGCTCTTTTATCTTGTCAGCCATGATCTAACTCCTTAAATCTGAATCTGCATAATTTCCTTGTATGCTTCTAAAAACTTGTCGCGTACCGCTACCGTATAGCTTAATGCGGTCGATGCCTTACCCAGTGCAATACTAAGGTCATGCGTATTTTCAGATTCGCCTAGAGCCCATTTGATCAGCTCATTCTCCTCATCCGAAAGGTATGCATTCGTTGTTGACAGATTCTCGATTGCCTTATCAAGCATTCCTTCAAACTCTCCTGTAGAATGACTGGCATTCTGAATGGATGTACTCTCTGCTGCCTTGCGGATGGCATTAGAAGATATATTATAAAAACCGGATATATCTACCATGATGTTGTTATCTCCTGCATTTCATTTTATTTTATTTTATTTCCTTAATAGGATTCCGGATTAAGACTGTGCAATCTCGAGTCCCCTTGCAGCCATGGACTTACTTGCATTAAAGGCTGTTGCGTTCGCCTCGTAGGAACGGCTTGCATCAATAAGGTTCGTCATTTCGGTCACCACATTGACATTCGGATAAGTCACATAACCGTTCTCGTCTGCATCGGGATGGGACGGATCATACACCATATTCATCTGCGTCCAAGTGTCCTCCTTCACAGAAGATACCTTAACCCCCTGATTCTTATAACGGTCGCTCGCAGTTCCAAAAATACTGCTGAAGGTTCCCTGTTTCGGTCCTTTTTCTTCGAATGTCACTACCTTACGGCGGTAAGGTGTTCCATCCTCGGTACGGGTGGTATTCATATTCGCCACGTTCTCGGAAATGATATCCATGCGGTAACGCTGCGCTGTCATTCCGGACGCATTTACATTAAAGGAAGTAAAGATGCTCATCTATGTATTCCTCCTATTTCATAACCATTCTCAGATTGGCAAATTCCTGATTAATACTGTTGATCAGACCATTATATTTGATCTGGTTGGAGGCCAGCTCCACATTCTCCGTATCAATATCCACGTTGTTGCCATCAAGACGATATGAGAAGTTCGCTGCATCAGTATAAACACGTGCCTGCAGATCTCCGACATTTAAGGAAGATACCTTGTCATCCACCGATTCATACCGGCTGTTTCCAAGAGCCTGCCGGAGCTGGGCTTCAAAATTAATATCCTGTCTCTTATATCGTGGAGTATCTACATTGGCAATATTATTGGAGAGAATTTCATTTCTCTTCCAGGATGCATCTGCCGTCTTTCCCATTACATTAATATAATCAAAAACATTTGAATTAATCATCAGGTATTTCCTCCCTTGTTACATTATAGAAATAATCAGCCAAAAACACAAGATTTTTTTAAATTCCATGGCTAGTACCTATGTCCCAATTGTTACTGTTCACTCGTACCTCGTTCCACCATCAAACCTGCCACTGGCAGCTTCTCTGGATGCATGGCAAGTAACGATTCGCAGGCTCATTTGAAGTTTTGCTTCGCAAAAGGAGCCTGCTCACTCCTGACTCATGTTCTTACGCAGCCTGACAGCAAGTGTCTGGCTGCTGTGTGAACTGTAACGTCCCGATTGCTACTGATTCAATAAAAATGGGATCTACGAAGCCCGCTTCCTAAATCCCTTTAATCCCTTGTAAAACTAATCCTTTGGTTCCTGTATTCCGTCTGTGTTCCATTATGCCGAAGCATTAATGCATATTCTCACGCTTTAATTTCTCAACTTCATCAAAAACCATATCATTCAGCACCTTGATATAGGTTCCCTTCATTCCGGAAGATCTGGATTCAATGACACCTGCACTTTCAAACTTGCGAAGCGCATTTACAATGACAGAACGTGTAATTCCGACACGGTCTGCAATTTTGCTGGCAACAAGGATTCCTTCCATGCCGTCGAGCTCTTCAAAAATATGAACTACCGCTTCCATCTCGGAATAGGAAAGTGTATTGATTGCTGATTTAATCACGGCAAGCTTTCTGGACTCTTCTGCACTCTCTTCGTTCACAGCACGCAGCATTTCAAGTCCGACTACCGTGGTTCCATATTCACAAAGGATAATATCGTCTATATCATACTGCTGATCACACTTGTAAATAAACAGGGTGCCAAGACGTTCGCCTGCAATCTCGATAGGGGTAATGATGGCCTGAAACTTACGGACATTTTCATCCTCAAAGCCCAGTGTTTCAAGGTTCACATTCTCCTTCGTGGAAAGAACTGCCAGAAGACGTTCATTCAGCATACCATCTATAAAGCCGCCTACCTGATCAACAATCAGTTCTGTGATAGATTCTACACCCTCACAGTCACCAACGCCCAATACCTTGCCCTTCTTGCTGATCACCAGTACATTGGAATCAAGAATCTCACATAACACGGAGCAGATATCGTTGAAAACAACCTTGCTCGAATTGTTGTTATGAAGAAGCTTTCCGATCTTTCTTGTCTTATCTAATAACTGTACACTACTCATAATTCACGCCTTCCCCGTAACCAGATACAGGCATCACTATTTAACACCTGTTGAACACAGTATAACACAATTGATCTTTATTTACAATGATAATGCGTGAATTTTTGAATAATTTTATACTACTGCTAAAATTTTCAGAAATTATATTCAATAAGGAGTTAATCTTCCTTTTTTTCAATCTTTGTTACATACCCGCAATTTTCATTCATGCAGGCCAGCTTATTTCCCTTATAAAGCATTAAGGAGCCACACTTCGGGCACTTGTCCCCGGATGGCCGCTGCCATACCATAAAATCACACTCAGGTGCGCCAAGACAGCCATAGTACTTTCTGCCCTTACGGGTCATCTTCTGCACCAGATCCCTACCACACTTCGGACAGGCCACGCCGATCTTCTCATAGTACGGCATGGTATTACGGCACTCCGGAAAGCCCGGACAGGCAAGGAATTTACCATGCGGACCGTATTTAATCACCATCTGTCTGCCGCAGAGCCCACAGACCTGATCGGATACCTCATCCTTAATCTCAACCTCTGCAAGCTCCTTTTCAGCAATCTTCACCGCTTCATCCAGATCCGGATAAAAGTTCGAAATAATGGTCTTCCAGTTCGCCTTTCCTTCTTCCACGCTGTCTAAGAGGATTTCCATATTCGCGGTAAAGTTCACGTCCACAATACTCGGGAACGCTTCCTTCATGATGTTGTTTACCACTTCACCAAGCTCGGTTACATAAAGGTTCTTATTTTCCTTCACAACATATCTTCTGGCAAGAATCGTTGTAATGGTCGGCGCATAGGTACTCGGACGTCCGATTCCAAGCTCCTCAAGGGCACGGACCAGGGATGCCTCGGTATAGTGCGGGGCAGGCTGTGTGAAATGCTGCTTCTCCTCAAATTCAAGGAGCTTCAGCTTCGAGCGTTCATCGAGTCCCTTTGTTAAGGTATTGGTCTCTTCCTTATCATCCTCCTGGATGTAAACACTCATAAAGCCGTCAAAGACAAGCTTTGATGCCGCTACGGTAAAGCGGTGCTTTCCGGCATCAATCTTTACCGATGTGGTCTCATAAACAGCAGACGTCATCTGGCTTGCAAGAAAACGATTATAAATCAGCTGATATAAGCGCAGCTGGTCTCTGGATAAGGATTCCTTTAATACTACCGGACTGAAGGTAAGGGAAGTCGGACGGATGGCTTCGTGTGCATCCTGAATCTTCTTATTATCCTTACGATCCTCTCTTGTTCCGCCGGCAGCATAGCGGTCTCCGTAATGTTCTTTGATAAAATCTTCTGCCACAGCCTGTGCTTCCTCGGAAATTCTCGTCGAATCGGTACGCAGATAGGTGATGACACCCACCGTTCCGGAGCCTTTGATTTCCACGCCTTCATAAAGCTGCTGTGCAAGACGCATGGTCTTCTGTGTCGAGAAGTTCAGTACCTTGCTGGCTTCCTGCTGTAAGGTTGAGGTAGTAAACGGAAGCGGAGACTTCTTGGTTCGCTCTCCCTTTCTGATTTCGGCAACCTCGTAGGAGGCTTCCCTGCACTCCTTCATGATCTCCTCAATCTGTTCCTTACTCTTAATATTCACCTTGCCCTCTTTCGTTCCATAATACTTGGCAACGAGAGGCTTCTTCTCGGAGTCTACCTGTAAGGACGCATCCAGCGTCCAGTATTCCTCCGGGATAAAGCTGTTGATTTCTTCTTCCCGGTCACAGATGATCCTAAGTGCCACAGACTGTACCCGTCCTGCGCTTAAGCCACGTTTCACCTTCGCCCACAGCAATGGGGAAATCCGGTAACCCACCATGCGGTCCAGCATACGTCTTGCCTGCTGGGCATCCACCAGATTCATGTCGATTTCACGTGCATTCTTCAAGGATTCCTTCACGGCATTCTTCGTGATCTCGTTAAAGGTAATACGATATACCTTCTTGTCCTCTAACTTCAATGCACAATATAAATGCCATGAAATTGCTTCTCCCTCACGGTCCGGGTCAGTTGCGAGATAGATCTTGTCTGCCTTCTTGACTTCCTTACGCAGATTTGCTAAAATATCGCCCTTGCCACGAATCGTAATATATTTCGGTTCATAATCGTGCTCCACATCAATTCCAAGCTGACTCTTCGGGAAATCCCGTACATGGCCGTTACTCGCCACAACCTCATAACTGCTTCCCAAAAATTTCTTTATAGTTTTCACCTTGGCAGGTGACTCCACGATTACCAGATATTTCGCCATTTTAAACCTCTTTTTTATTAATTAGCTGCATCCCTTCGGATCCTTTGGATCACCGGAACGCTTCTGTATGCTAAAGTCTTAAACCATATACGATTTTACACTATACAATACTTCCGAAAAAGTTTCAAGCAGAAATTTCCGAAATTTTACGAAACGGAAATCTCTGCCTGATGAATTTCTTCCATATATAAGACTTTACTGTTCCGGATTCCACCGGCAGAACCGTTGCCGGGATTCCTGCTTTACTCCAGAAGGAAAAGCTGTGTACGGGTAAAGGTCACGGAATCATATCCACGAACCTCTTTACTTCCTGCGCCTTCCAAACCATCCGGACGCTCCAGCGCCGAAACCACTTCCACATAAATCTTTGCATTCGTAGCCGCTGTGTTATTCTGAAGTGCAATCACCGGTGCCTTAAACCGGTAAACCTTTCCCTGCCGGATCTGGGAGGCAGCCACTTCCGTAAGGGTATTGTCCTGTACCGTCCACAGGCTGCTTGTAAACGGCGTCACCTGTACCTTCTCATCTCCCACATTGAGAGTGACCGATCCTGCCGTGTCTTCGTAATAGAAGTTTACGGTATACGCATTTGACCGGGTCAGGTTGCTGTTTTTAAACTTAAAATAAACATCCACGGTCTCATCGAGCAGACCGTTCTGTGCCTTGATTTCCTGATCGAACGGGATACTGATGCTCGATACCTTCGCTTCATCCGTATCAAAGCCAGCCACAATATCTACCTTCAGATTGTGCACACCGGCATCATAGGCAAGCATCATGGCATTTACGAACATCTGACTCTCCTGCAGCCCGGTTCCTGTCGGATTCTGTGGATTATCCACATCATAGGTATAGGAAGAATAATCGTCATTTCCGATAAAGACCACATTACTTCTGCTGTATAGATAATAGTTGTTCGCGCCATCATTCGGTGAAATATCATAAGCGTTCTGTCCACTGCCGGTAAACACAAACCACGGTGTGACAAACGGCGTCGTTAAATTACTTAAATCAAGCAGGTAATCATATGCTTTATAGCTCCTGCCGCCATCCAATGACACGCTCTTTCCAATGGCATAAGGATAGCTGAATACACTTCCCTCATTCAGACCGGACGCACCCAGATTGCTCTGTTCATTAAACATTCCTGCATCCAGGCCCGCATACCGGAAATAAGGATTCCCGCTTATCCGTCCAAGACTGCCATAGGTCTTACGATCAAGCTGCCCTAAAAGTGTCTGATTGATCAAACGTATTCCTTCGGTTGCCTCCTTCCCAGTCACCAGTACACTGTGTCCTGCCTGGATATAATCTTCAATCTTATTCATATTTGGCAGGTTCTCCGATCCGTTTCCAAAACCGATAATCAGAAGATCCCACTGGTTCAGGCAGTCCGGATTCCTGGCAAACCGTTCATTCCATGCAGCCGGATCAATGGTTTCAATCTCGAACTTCACGTTCATCGTATTCTCTGCTGCCTTCAGATAATACCCAAGGGTCGAATCCTCCTGCTGGTACAATGTCGCAAGGGAAATACCATCCTTCGCTCCGATCTGCAATACCTTGATCTTCTCTTTCGTTCCATCCGTCACCCGCAGGATTCCCTGTACCGAGGATCTGCGGCAGGAATTGTTATTGTCAACGACACGGATCCGGAATGGTATGGCTCTTGAACCCGGAGACTCCGTAAAGAGCACCGTTGCCTGTCCGTTCTCTGCTGTTGCGCGGAGTACCTTGCCCTCACCTGCCAGATTGTCCATGCGTTCTGCATCCGTATAACTGCCATCGTCATTGACGTCAAGATAAAATTCGGTATGGCATTCTCCTGCGTAGCTCTCCCCGTTCTGATCGGTAATTGCGTAAGTAAAGCTTGCGGATAATTCTCCGTTCGCTGCTTCTGTAAGCGTCAGACCGGTAGTATCCGATACTGAAATCACCGGATGATCGATATTCAGCTGTGCCATAAACAGAATGTTGCTGTGCACATCATCAATCGTATAAATCCGGTCAGTGAACTCGGTCACTGCCTGTCTTAAGAAATCATACATCTGCGTATCTTCTGCCACATATTTCGTGTTAATTCTGCCGGACCCGTTCTTCGCTGACTTTCCGGTAAAGAAGTCATTTTCCACCAGAATCGGATAGCCTGCCCTCATAAAGTCCAGAAGCTCGTTCTTCTTACGCTCTGTAATATCGGACGGATCATACTGCCCGCTGCCGTTCGCCGCCTGATCTCCCGTATGGTAAAGCTTATTATTGAGGTCCGTATTGTTATAAACCGTACCACTCCACAAGCCTGCTGCATAATTCAGCTTCTGTCCGTCCAATCCGATGAACACCAGATTATACTTCTCATTGATGTCCTCCCACTCACTGTTAAATGCCGCAGCTGCTTTGGTTGTTACCTTCACATCGACCTTCCGAGAGCTGCGTAACACCTGTTTTTTTATTGCGCCTGTTGCATTACGCTGCCAGTACAGAGTCGTACTGCTATCTGTCGGATTCTCTGCCTGCAGATCTGCTTTGTCGTTACTGGTTGGCTGCAGCTCCAGAATCCGCAAATCGGTAAAATCTGCAATAAATCCAACCGAATAATTAATGATATATTCGATTGCTTTTGCTTTACTTACATTTTCAGGGATCCGGTTTTCCTCCGGAAGCAGCACATTTTCAGACCGGATCAGATTCAATACCTCTGAAAATCCGCTTTCTGCGCTTCCTCCGTCAATACTTTCAGGAAAATCCCGGTTAACAAGCGGCGTACCGCTGTTTACCACATACACATTCCGGTTCACATAATAATTGCCGTTATCGGAACGGTTCGGGTAATTGGGGTTTTCCAGATTCTCAAACAGCCAGTCCGGACTCGTCTGGGCATCCTTCACGTAGTTTTCCAGATCCTCCTTCAGGAACATCTTTGCAAGCCCCTGATAGTCCAGCTTACTGTATTGATCATTCGTAACCGCATTATAATCCACAATCACCGGAAGCAGCTCAACTGCCGCCCGGTACACCAGTGCATACGCATTCTGTCTGGTAAGTCCTTTGATTACCTCATTTCCATTCTCCATAACCTTCTGCGTATCCGACGTGAGATATTGGAGCGTTACTTTCGTACTTTCCTGATTGATGAAGGGTGCAGTTCCACTCTCCAGATAGACGAGATCTGCCTGTTTGATTATATCCTGCGTCAGGAAATCCGCCCGGATTGTACGTACCTCTATCTTAAAGTTTTCATTCTCATTATCCCCACCCGAAAGCGCATGGAACACATATTGCTTCAGCCAGTCACAGCCACCATTAAAACGGAAATAGGTCGGCGCATTCCGCACCTCCATCCATACCGGTGCCTGTTTCTTCTTATCTGCCTCACTTAAGTCTGCTTCATCCGTCAGCTTATAGTCTCCTGCTCCCGGTCCAACATAAAGAAATACCTTATCGGTCTTCACCGGCGTTGCAGACAGCAAAGCCACGGATACAGCAGCCGGAGAAGTACCGGCAGAAGCCGAGGCACTTGCGGCTGCATCTGCTGATGCGGAAGGACTTGCACTTGCCGCATCAGAAGCTCCACTCTTCCCATATACATCATAGGGACGATTGCCGCTGTTCAAAGGAAATTCCTTCTCACTTTCCGGAATCACTTCATAAACAGTTCTTGAATCCTTTTCTGTAAGATCTGTTACATACTGAAAGGTAACAACATAATAGGCGGTTCCTGTTGTAGATACCGGATTTCCATTTACAGTGCTTTGATCATTACCAGTGCTATTACCATTGCCATTGCCTGTACTATCATCATTTCCTGTGCTATCATCATTTCCTTTATGACCCTCATCCATCTGCTGATCATCCTGATTTCCATCTCCGGAATATCCCGGATCAGCCGATGATGAAGTCACCGGAACTGCACCTGGCGTTGGTGTGGTGGTCTGCTTTATTTCACTATAATAAATAGAAGGAATCGTAATGGCATGATTCACTTTGTTGCTGACTGTTGTGGTCGTTACCGATAAATCAGAATTGCCAACCACCTTTGGTGTTGCAGATGGCGTTGCTGAAGGTGTTGCAGATGGTGTCACCATACTGTCCTTTGAAGGAGACGTGCTTTCACTTTCCTTAGGCGATGTCGTTGTCACCGGATCTGTTGTGGAGGCAGATCCACTTCCTGCTGAAGGGGGCGCTTTCGGAGTACTTAACGCCCCTGTTTTATCCGAATCTGTATTGTCTGAACCTGTATTTCCTGAAGCTGTGTCATCTGAAGCTGTGTCCTTTGATGAATTCTGTGAATTCTGATTATTATAGTATTCACTTAAGGAAATATTGCTGCCTGTTGAAAACAGGGAAGCTATTGTTCCGGCATAGACATAATTCGATTTGTCATCCATATAATACAGACTGGTAGAGGATTTATAGGTACCCTTATCAACATCCTCCTGCGTAATTACATTGGTTTTCTCCGGCACGTATCCCTTTGTCAGACCGGTTGATCCGGATCCGTTTAATGCTTTGAACTGTACCTGATACGTTCCTTTATCCGGATCAAACTGATAAGCAGACTGTGATGCTTCTCCGGAGCCTTCGTCCTCACTCCAGTCTCCTACCTTAATATAATCATAGCCTGTTTTATCCGGTGTTGTTGCTGTCGGATCGTTCGGATCGGGCTCTACATACTTCTTAAAATAGCCCTTCATCAATCCGCTGTGTGCCGTATCCCCTTTCTTCTTATCATCATCCGGAAGTGTCATGGTATCAATCAATAACTGCCATCCATTGGCGTTCTGTGTGTTCAGATCCTTACGTGTATTCCCACTTCCATAAGCTTCTTCATACTGGAAAAGAGCTTCACCATTATCGGTTCCGTACTTCCAGATCTCATTTACCAGTGCAGCACGCTTCTCATATGTGGAAAGGTCTGCAGAATGATTATTCAAAAGATCCTCATAAATCCGCATATAATCCGCTGCCATAGGGGATTGTCCATTCGAGAGATACCCCAGGGTGCCGGTACTGATCTCATAAGAGGTATCCGCATCCCATGCATAGGTTGCATAGCTGGGTACCACATCCAGAATCACGAACGGTTTGTCATCACCGGTATGACCTTCCACAACCTGCTTTGTTCCGGTAAAGGACTCCTTCGCATACGTTTCCATCGGTTCCATATGATGGAAGACTCCTACGGTGCCAAGTGCAGCCACCAGAACAGACGCCGTGATGACGGTCGCAATTCTTTTATTCTGTTTTCTCTTGTATTTGTTTCGCTTTTTCATCCTTTGCATTGCTTCCATATCCTTATTTACACTTTGATAGGAAATAGCATATATAATTCCGTTTACTTTAGATATTCGATGATATCCACATTTTTAGCTGGGTATTGTAGATATATTTACCACCCGTAATATGTCCTGCAGTATCCATGATAGTTAATGTATCTTTTCCATTCTCCTTTGAATACCGTAATGTACATGATATCTGCTGTCTATCATTTCCATTCATATCATCTGTTTTATGGAATACGAGATCTTTATAAACTGTATTTGATGTCCAATAGTTTGTATCTGTTGGAAGCGGAACATACGTAATATAATTTCTATTGCTCCACAAATATAAGTTTGCAGGGGTTTCTAAAATGGTATCTGTATTTTTTATTCGGGACCATTTATTTCCGTCTGCATCGCACTGATATACTCCATAAACGAATCGTATCGTCCAGAAACCATCATAAACATTTTCGCTCTTTAATAATGTCAGTGTATAAATACCATTCACATATTCACAGTATGTCTTTGATATATACATATCCTTTCTGCTTCCATATGCCGGATTGGAATAATCATATCCTATCAGGGGCTCCCCATTTCGTTCCTGTCGATTTCCATTCTTTAATTCCGTAAGATTAAATTTCTGATTAAAATCAGGATCTTTAGGAACCGGATAATAGGTCAGATAATCTTTTCCGTCATCTCCCATAAATACAAGTGTTCCATTACCGGTTTCTCTCCCGGCATCCTTACGTTCCCATTTTTCTCCATTCATATCACATTGATAAATTCCAAAAGAGATAGATATATAAAGTACATTATCCCGGTTGATTTCCACAATTGGTTCTACCTCAATGGTATTCGTTCCTTCAATTCGATGATATCGAATTTTGGAAATATGCAGGGAAATCTGTTTCCCAGTATCCCTTTCCAACGCATGTAAATCTATTCCCTGGGAAAGGTTAGCATAATGCCAGTCTGTATTTAAAATATCTGTATATCGCGCATCGCTTTTCATTTCTAAAGGAACTGGAAAGCAGACACCTCCTCTAAATACAGAGCTATCGACTTCCATTGTCGTTTCTGCCTTAATCTTCACATGTATCGTACTGTTTGACGCATCATAATATACCGGTCCGGAATATGAAGAATCATAATTCTGCTGTCCAACAATTTGCAACTTTGTTTCCGCTTTTCTGTAAAATACAAATCCAGGTACAATATGATAAGTTCCACAGGTATTACTATCATTCTTATTTTTAATATTCAGCTTAGGGTTATATCCATTCTGAAAAAAAGAAAGATACTTATCATTTAACTCAGAATAAACATATTGCAAAGATTTCGCATCAAAGGTTTTAATCTTTGTCCATTGACTCGGATCCTCTCCCTCACCAACATAAAGGCTGTAAGTCAACGTATTCATTACTCTCCTTGAAATATTAATATTCAAACTGTCTTCCTGTGTGGTATCAAAAGCCACACCTCCCAGAACCTCCCTATTTGTCTCCGTCAAAAGATTATAATCCTTTATTTGAATATTTTGATCCACATAACGTTTATTATTGTAAGTAAAGGCTATTTTAGGCGGTTCCAGTGTAGTACAATATACTGCGCTACAATTAAACATATCTCCCTCATATCCATATGGCGCCTTATTGGAAATATGATTAATATACTCATTCCATATTTCTTCATCAGAGGAAATCTGAACAGTTCCTCCATGATCCTTCCATTCTTTGTAATTCTCCTTACTTACTGCTTCTAATGCCTGCATATAAAAGGTATATGCTTTCGTCAGGTCTAAATTAAAGCATTCCGGCTCAACCCACAAATTCCATCCTTCATTATGATATGCCACAATCTGATCCGCGCTCTTTCCGGAATTATCTACTACCCGGATTACTATCACATGGTGTGTAATCGTAGTAGTAAATTCTTTCAGCATTTTATCTACCTGAATCTTATTACCATATTGCAGAACTCCTCCAACTGGTATAACTTTACTCTTCCGTTCCTTCACCGTCAGGGTAATCGTTCCATTCACATTATCATAGGCTTTCCGCTTAGACAGGGAAGATGTTGCCTGAATCGTAATCGTTGATCCCACCGCAGCATCCGCCTTTATCTTAATTGTAGCAGATGTCTGATCAGCGCTTTGAATACCAAACTCCACTAACGAAGCCCCAGATATGATTTTCCAGTCAGTCAGCTTCTGATCTCTTGAAGCATCCTCCTTACATACGCTACAGGAGGATTTGAGCAGATTACCACCCGCTTCTCCACCTATTGTTATTGTGCTTCCCTGTAAAGCCTCCATAGTCCCCGGCTTATCCTCATAGCCTGCCTCAACATCCTCAGACTTTTTACTTAATGTGACTGTGTTTACGCGCTTTATCTGAACCTTAATCGGTAAAGACTGTGCTTCCTTGGATTTATCACCATTCGTTGCTTTTATTATTACTACAACTTCAAATTCGCTTGGTTTCCCATCTTTTCCCTCGTCTATTCCAACTTTAAGCAGACCATTTTTCTTGTCAATGAACGTACTTCCACCTACAGTTTTGTCCGATATTGTCTTATCATTATCATTCCAAAAAGCCCATTCAATTTCCTTATCTTTAGCATTCATGGACTTAATTTGGGGCGACGCAAATTGATACTTCTCTCCGGGCTCCATAATCAGTCCATTTTCACGAATAGAAATTTCAACTGAAATCTCTTTATCTAATGGCTGAATATCAGCCTCATTAATCACAACCTGATTACGCACGGTTACATTATTTGCCATCTGAAAGCCACGTGTGCCAACCGTAAAATTCATCATCAATTTGACAACACGTCGTTCCTCCACCTGACTTAAATCCACCTGAAAGTCATTGATATGTTCTGCCAGCACTTCAAAGTCACTGATTGAAACCGGCTCTGTTTCTTCCTGTTTCCACTTTGCGAAGTACAAACTTTCATCACTTTTCTGCCACATAAAAATATAATTATACAAATCTGCCGTCACAGTCCCCGGCGATATTGACGGACTAGCTGATGCAGCCGGAACAGATGAAGCTGACGGATCCGGTGTTTTCCCTTCGGATTCTTCTGTCAGAGTATTATATACAATCAGTTTTTTCACCTCTGGAGTATTGGCAAACTCAGAATCTTTCAAAACCTTAACGAAATTACCGGAGCCATCTTCTCCTGCATAATTAATGCTGTTTCGAGCATCAATTACGACATCTGAAATCTGATTAAAAGCCAGTTGTGCCTCCTGTTGTACTCCAATGTCGTTGTTTCCATTCGCATAATTTCTGGATGTAATGACAATAAAACTACAGACAGCACCGGTCACTATCACTAATATTGCAATTGCAATAATCAGTTCTACCAGCGAAAAACCTTTATTCTGTTTCTGCATATGTAACTGATCCTTCATCCAAGTCTCCATATTAACCAAAAGCTATATCTGTTTTACCGTAACCTTGCCAGTAAGTTCATTGAATTCTAAATGATAATGCCGATTTCCACCAATAATCTCCATGCTCTTCGGTGCATTTTTAAAAGAACCTGAAGAACGATCAAATGCAATGGTAAGTCTTTTATCGACATCATTTGCATCGGTTGGAAGGTCCGGATGTTTTTTTTCGTTTCCTTTTTCATCTGCATCAATATAGGTAACTATCACACGTTTTCCACCAATTTTTTGTGGTTCCTCATTAGCAGGAACAGCCTTCATAATTACATTTCCGTCATCATCCTTTTTGACCTTCGGATTTCCTTCCGCATCGTTTTCAATCACAGCCTCATTGTAATACATCTGACAATATATCTGATTGTCACTACCACGATATAATACAAGCCACGCTTCGGACTTTCCCATAGTAGTTACCTTACAGTCAGCAATTGCTCTCTGCAAATTATTGCAGCATGTTTTGGCATTAGCACTGAATACCATGGATACTGAAAAGACCACCGTTCCAATCACCACTGCCATAATTGCAATGACAATAATGAGTTCCACTAAAGAAAAGCCTTTTTCATTCCACTTACATTTTCCGTCTCTCGTATTCATATCCTCTACCTGTGTTATTGTCACTCTGAAGAATTCTGACTCCTTAATTCTTATCTCTTTTCCCAATTCACATAACGCACAATTTTCGTATAGTTAATATCCAGATTTCCATATTGATCTGTAGGTGCCTGGTTAACTTCTTCCTTAAGACTCGTCGTCCCATTCACAAAGAAATCAAGCGGTTTATATACTGTACCGGAATCTGTATATTCTGCATTTAGCACCTGATACAGTTCCTTATTAATTGAATCTGCCTGATTTGAACTTGATAAATAATTACGATTCCGGATATCTGTGGCCATTCCACTATTAATGGTAATAGTTCCCCTGCAGATCACAATCCCCTTAAAATTCCGGTCTATCGTCACATTTTTTCCTGTAGAAACAATTAAACGCACATTGGATACTTCACTTCCAGCCTCAGACAAAGAATACTCGTCCTCTGACGTAAGGATTCCAACCAGACCGGAATCTGTTGTAAACGGAACGGTTTTCTCTCCTGTGCCAAGAAAATCTGTCAATTCTGTCTGTTTGATTATATTTTGAAATACATCCTTTGCGGGATCACCGCCATCCTCCTTCAGATTCGTAGTCAGATGTTCAACTTCTTTCCCGATCTTTGAAGCCTCCTGCTCCACTTCATCACTTGTCATGGCACTAATAGAGGATTTCGATTGAGTCATTAAACGAACCTCCCCAGTCATTCCGGTTCCATCATCCGTCATCTGACTTACCAGTGCATTACCCAGTATGGTATAGGAATCCTCCGGCCCCTGGCTTTTATCACCAAGCATAATCCCCCCAACTGCATATTTCTTAAAATAATGATCTATGGATTCTTTATTAATAGCATAATAATCTGCAAAATACCGTGCTGCATCATCCGGCTCCATCACCAAATAATAATATGTAAAAGCCTTATTCTCTTCATCCGGGTTTGGCACACTCACCTTTCGAATATAGCTCATATCTGATACACCATACTCCAACAGGCTTTTCCCATTCAACTTATTGACCGGCTTACTGAAATCCACTTCCTTAAACTGCTCTGTACTGTTTTGTTTATATTCTGCAATCTGATTGTGCTGCTTCAGCGTAATCGGATTTTGTCCGATTATAACCTCCTCTCCCAACACCCCAAGGCATTCCGGCGGAACCAGATAAGCAATCTGACCTCCCTTTACAGTGATGGATTCTCCCATCAGCACAGCATTCTTCTGTTCTTCCCCTGTAGAAGAAGTTTCCCCTTCTGTTCCAGAAAGACTTGTCTGCTTTGTTATGCTTCTTCCTATATAGGCACGACCGGCAAGCATTAATGTTCTGACTTTTCTCATGTCAATTGTTGCATTCGAACCATTAACAATGACAGAGCTGCTTTGATCCTGATTTGTCACAGTATCATTAAGTCCTATAAGCTGTCTATTGCCATAACCATAATATTCATCTTCAATGGTTGCTTTACTTCCACTTCCATATAATTCCAAATCATTTGCCACATAAGTTTTACAATTAAGATTAAGGGTTCCACCATTCACATCTAAATTACCCACATATAAAGAGGTCCCGTTTTTATCCTGTTCAACAGAAAATAATGCTTTCGTACCTCCATTCATCTGCTGGGATCCAACGATAATGTCTCCCTTTGATATTACATATTTAGCATGTTCTACACTGATCTTCGATGTACCTTGCACATGGATTCCATCCGTTAACGTAGTATCTTCCTTCTTTTTCCCCTCTTCCGGTTCATGGATTCCCGCATAGATACTTCCAGATACTGTGGTCTTTCCATCCCCATCGACAATAACCCCCTGATTACCAATCAGCGCATAATCATAAAGCTGATCAATTGAAGCTGATTGCTCAAAGACCACATAAGGAACATCCAGACAGATATCTGTCCTGATAACAGAAACACGATTATTAACCGGATCTGTATAGGAAACGAACAGGTTGCGTAAAATGAGGCTGTTTCCATTCACAAGCTCCATTTTTGCTTCTAAAGCAGCCGAGTCATCTGTTCCATTCTCCCACATACCTTCGTCTACATTATTCCACAGATCATGATCAACATAATCTTTAAGTTTATTTCTATCATACTGATCCGGATTTCCGCTCATCCTGAATTCATCCACCAAAGTATCCAGATAAGAAGCAGCAAAGGCTGAAAAGCGGTTTGATTCGCTTCCTTCATAATCATCCCAGTTAGATAACACCATCTGATAGGATTTTGCCATGGCATCAGAAGCCTCACCCTGTAATCCGGCAATAATCTGCTCCATTATCGTCTCAGCGGAATAGAAGTTGTTTTTGTTTTGGATATCATTGGCCTTGATTTTATAGCCATAATAAGACATCCAGAGAAGCGTTGTAGCTAATATTCCAATCATCGCCATTGCAATAATAACAATAACAATAGAAGAGCCTTTGTTACGCCTCTTCTGATTCCATAACCTCTTCTGCAATTGTCGTATCTGGTGTCCATTGTTCATTTTCATATTCCTAATAATTTTTCGTTCCATCAAGGCTTACCAATCGCTGAGAGTTGGTACCAAAATTATCCTCATATGCTCCCTGCTGATATATCTCAACTTCAATATCATATATAAATTCTGTAACCTGATCCTTTGATGACTGCTCTCCATAATTCTTGTTTCGAATACCAGCTAAATCATAAACAGGGAAACTGACACTTCTCAAGCCTGGAGCTTGATCTATAACCATATTTTCATCTGCCAGATTAGTTCCAAGATTGGTACACAGGGAAAAATAGCCACTTGAGATTCCATCTCCTTTGACAGTCACTGTTATTTTATAAAGATTTTCCTTATTCGTAAGTTGTATATCACTCAGCATGACGTCACGTTGTTTCACCAAATAAATATTTAACGGGTGCTCCTCTGTAATCGCTGTTGATGTGCAGTCTATTTCGATAATATCATCCTTGGCTCCGTATAACGGATAATAAAGGAAATAAAAATTATTACTGTCAAATTCACCTATGGTTGTAAAATCCGAATATGCAGGTGGAACAATGTCTGTACCATTATTCTGATATTCACATTTCAAAGTGGCAACCCGCTTTCCTGTTGTTACATCATCCGTAAAAGATAAAATGAATGTTCTTGCACAGTCGTCAATGTTCTTATCTTTCAATGCTGTTTCATCCCAACTCTTTTTATAAACAAATGAAGCATTCCTATTCGCACTTGCAAGTCTGACTGTTTCACTTGTGTTGGGATGCATATCATGTTTACCAGCTTCCGATGTTCCGTCAATATATGCACTGGCATCCAGTTTGATTTTCGCATCAAACATACTGTTTTCCAATTTGACATTTTTCAAATAGAAATAATATACATTTGAACCATCATCGTCATATTTACATTCCTCACAGGTTATCGTTGAATTCAACATATCAAGATGTTTCGTATTAAACTGATCCTGAATCTCATCGATATGATATGCCTTCAGCCCCTCTACAATATCCTGTGCAAGTACGGTTGCCCGCAGGGTGATCCGGGACTTGCCATTGATTCTGGCAGAAGTCACGAACATATGAAGCATGGGAATCGTAATGATTGCCAGAATTGTAACGGCAATCAGAAGCTCCAGCAGGGAAAAGCCCGCGTTCTTATTCAGTTGTTGACCTTTTTCCTTCTGCTTCATGCGTATCCTCTGTCCTGCTTATTCTGTTCAGGTTCTCTATGCAGACTGTTCTTTTCTTCGGCGGCTTCTTCCGGCTTCTTCTTCCTGACGGGTATCCGTAATCAGACCGCAGCTACATATCCTCACCGTTATCTTCTTCTGCCTCTTCCTCATCCACATGAATACCCGTTGCATCCTCTGCAAGTCCTGCAACATCTGCTTCATAAGGCATTGTGATGGAACCGAACGGATTATCCGTTCCGGTAATGACCGAAGAGAAGTCCGGCTGTACATAGGTCTTGTCTTCCTGTCCGGTAATAAAATACATATTTAAGTTTGCCACGCAGGTAAGTAAGCCTGTCATTTCGTCATAAGAAGCGGTGATCCCGACGATCTTCGTACGGTTTGTCTGCAGAGCCACGGTCTTCACATACCGCTTCAGGGCTTCATAGCTTGAAACAAACTGCATGGAAACCGGATTCCGGTAAAGTCCAAGCTGTATCGTTTCTCCTGTATCGACCGGTTCTGCCTCTTCGGATTCCTGTGTATAAAGCTCGAAATCCACCGGTTCTGTTTCATCCATGGTAAGCGTAGTCACGATCATCGGAGATAATAATTCCTCCGTTAACGTCAATACAATAGCATCCTCTTCCTTTAACTCCACGGGAAACATCTGCAAAATACTGTCCATCTCGGTTGCCATTTCCTGAGTCTTAGACACATAAGTGTCCTTGTTATCCATCTTGCTTTGCAGATCTGCAATTTCTATTTCCAGAGAGCGGCTCTCTGCCTTTAAGGCATCCACCTTTTCCATGGTCGGCTGATAAACCCACAGGAATGCACAGAGGAAAGCGAGGACTCCCAAAAATCCAATGATTAAATAAATATCTTTCTTTGATACCTTCATCGTTCTTCTCCTTTACTCTGCTTTCGCCACTTCGTGGTTTTCCGTATCTTCCAGATTCTGCTGCATCGCTTCTTCATCGGTCATCTCATCCTCCGGAGCTTCGTCCATATCCCGGTAGGATCCGACAATTGTAAAGTTATAGGAAAGCACGGTATCCTCGCCATCCACATCTGCGGTAATCGAAGATACCGACACCGTATCGGGAAGGAGGGAATCAAAGGTGCGGAACTGTTCAATCATCGATGCTGCCTCCGTCTTCGAAGATACCGACATGTTGATCGTTACCGTCTCCGCATCACTGGTAAAGGAAGTGATTACTCCGTTACTTGGCATCTTGCGTTCCAGTTCTTCCATAAACGCATATAAGTCATCGTTCCGGTTGCGGGTGGCATCATGCATGGCCGTCAACCGGTCGTAAGCTGTTTTGGTGCTCACATAATTATCATAAATCGGCTTGATTTCCTGTAAACCTGCCATCTGCTCCTGCAGTGCCCGGTTCTCTGCCTTTGCTGCGACATAGGTAATGGCAGAAGCCACACTCAGAATTACAGCCCCCAGTATGCCGAATGCAAAGACCGCAGCAGCAATCAGAATTCCGTTCACCTTGCCCTTACTCTTCGTATCTCCGGTCTTACCGCCTTTGCCCTTTTCATTATCGGCTTTAAAGCCAAGCGGTGCTGCTGTGGCACCCACGCAGGCAACATATTCACCGAAGAACTTACCTTCAAAGCTCTTTTCCAGGTTCCAGCCCTCTGCCTGACGTAAAATTTCAATCGGATAGTCCAGCTGCTGGGCCAAAAGTCTGTGAATACCCTTCATATTTGCACCAAGACCGGTTAAGAGAATCTTCTCAATCGGGGTATTGGCATTATGGGAAACATAGTAATCCACAACACGGGAAACCGCACCAACCAGCGGAACCAGTACATCTGTCATGGATTCGCAGAATTCCTGTTCTTTGGACTTTTCTTCTTCACTGCCCTCAGTCTCTTCGGAACCATCGTTCAGCACCACAAAGGACTTCTTGGACAAAAGCTCCATCGCCTGTTCCGGCGTCTCAATCCGGTTCTTCAAAGGAAGGTTATAGGTCAGCTCCAATGCTTCCTGCACACCGTAGGAAACGCTTCGGATAAAGGAAATCACCGACTGATTCACAACCAGCACCATGGTTGCACCCTCTTCGATCTTTACGATCATCTGGGCTTTCTGTGCACACTCATCCTTTACGACCTGATAAATACTGTTTCCGGCATAGTCAAGGGCTGCAAGCTCCAGCTTCAGTGCCCTGGCAAGCTGCTGATAGCCATCGAGAAGTGCCTGTGGCGCTGCCAGAACCAGAAGCTTATACTGCTGCCCGGACTTCGGATTTCCGGTCACACCAAGCATGCTGTACGCAAGCTGATACTGGCTTAAGTCCACCGGGAAATAGTCCGACGCATTGGCATTTACAACATCCATGATCCGGTTTTCTTTCACAAAAGGAATCGTAACCTCACGGCTGGCGATCTTGGTCGAAGTCAGGGTAAACACCACCTGCTTCGATTTCATCTTATACTCGGCAAGAGCTTCCCTTAAATCCGCCACAAAGGTTTCATTTAAATTCAAAATACCGTCATTAATCATTCCCTCCGGAGTCGGTATGGAAAAATACCCGTACACCTTATGGGTTTTTGATTTATAGTCAACCTCACATACTCTTGTCAGTGAATATCCGATTTCTATACTGATTACTTTACCAGCCACGAATCGTTTCCTCCTTTGTCCTGAAAAAATGATGTTATATATAAGAAACCTGCCGGGATTACCAAGCAGGTAAAATATTCGATCTTAAGGCTAAAAACCCAGTAGTCCCATGTACCACTGAATCATGGTATTTCCCCACAAAACTGCAAGGAGTACTCCTAACGAAAGGTATGGTCCCATCGCCAGAACCCGGTCGGCGTCAAATGCCTTCATCCGGATAATATGAATGACCGATCCTAAAATGCATCCTAAAAAGAATGCCAGCAGAACCAGCTTCCAGCCAAGCACCAGTCCGCAGACGGCCATGAGCTTCACATCGCCTCCACCGATTGCTCTTCCTTTGGAGGCATAATACAGAATGGCGAGCACAACGCTCACACTTAGGAATCCGATCACGTAGTCCAGCACACAGGTAAAGTCTGTTGCTACGCGGACGATTCCAAGAATCAGAATGAAAATATTGATTCCAAGGGGAATCTCAAAGGTTCTGAAATCAATGACACTGATTACCAGAAGTGCAGAAACCAGCAGGCAATATAATATAGAAGTAATTGTCATTCCATGAATCCACACGATCATTACATAAAGAATGCCGTTCGCTGCTTCAATCAGCGGATACTGTACGGAAAGCTTCGCATGGCATTTCCGGCATCTGCCCCGCAGAAAAAGGTAACTGAATACCGGAAACATGTCATACCACTTGAGCTGATAACCACAGGACATGCAGTGTGACCGTGTTTTCACGATATCTTCATGCTTCGGTATGCGGTAAATGCAGACATTTAAAAAGCTGCCGATCACGATTCCGAAAAGAAATATGAAGATGTAAAAAATAATTTCTGCGAGCATAGGGAATATCCTTATCCATAAATGTTGATGGTATTAAATCTTCTTAATTTTATAATTCTCCTGCGGCATATGCCGCAGGAGTCCTTGTGGCACTTCCATCCATTCTGATCACAGAATCGCAGCTCTCGCTTCATAAAGGTCGTAGGGTACACGAGCGATCAAGGGATCGTCGAAACCGACGACCTTAAGGCTCTGCTGTGACGAGAGGGGGGGAGTTTTTTGTTTGGGTGTCCATATCGGATGTAGGGTTTGGTTACATGGGATGTGGACAGGGGGTAAGAGCTGGGATATTATTTGGTCATTGCTTCTTGGAATGCATCGCCGGAAGCATCAGCTTTATCGGAACTATATGTAAAGGTAATAGAACCATTCTTTTCTACAGTGCCTTCAATATAATATATCGTCCAGTTATTTTTACTCTTGCATTTAGTACTGCTGAGTGTAATTGCAGCTTCATTCAATGCACTTTTAACAGCACCAGAACCATCTTCGCTACCCGATCCAGCAGCCACATCACCGGTTGTATTATTAACTGTAATTTTAAATGAATCGCCGCTCTTAAATGCTACTGTTGTTTCGCCTTTTTCATTCTTCTCTCCAGCATTAGGATCCGCTGCCCATACCTGACAAGCAGTTACAATGGCAGTTGCATTTGTCACATCTGTTGAGTTTCTGGATCTCTCAACATACTTTAAGTACTGAGGAGCAAGAACTACAACGAGTACCGCCATAATGGCAATAACGATGATTAACTCAACAAGTGAAAAACCTTTGTCATTCATTTTTTCTTTTTTCATGAAAATTCTCCTTTGTTTGTTGTTTTTATTTAAAAATGACTGTCCCTACGTTGCAGTCACTTTTATTCAAGTTGTATATATTATTGGAAATTTTAGTGAAATTCTTTACATGTTTTTCACATTTCTCTCACTGATAACACCAGCGCGAAGCCTCCATTCATAAGGCTTAACTGTTCATACTTGTAATTACAGCTTCGCCGCGCCCCACTAACATTCATAAGGCACGGTTGCTTCGCAACCTCCCGCCGTTTCACGGCTCAGCCTTATTTCATGTGGAGGCGCTCCGTTCATATCCTTCGAAACAGCAGGATCTGTGTGCAAGCCCCCATCCTGCTGTTTCTCGTCTATGACGAAGCTGGTAATTACAAGTTGTCAAGTGCCGCATACATGTTGACCATTGGAAGCATGACGGCGGCAAGAAGGATGCCGACGATGCCGGCGAGGATGATGATAATCATCGGTTCCATGGCGGCCATTAAGGACTGGACAGCCATTTCCACTTCTTCTTCATAGTAGTCTGCCAGTTTGTTCAGCATTTCTTCTGTGGAGCCGGCTTCTTCACCGATTCGTACCATATGATATACCATCGGTGGGAAGAGTCCGCAGGTCTGTAACGGCTGGGATAAAGGGACGCCGACCAGTAGCTGCTCGAGCGCTTCCTTTAAGGCTTCCTTATACCAGATATTTCCCATGGTATCCGCTACAATATCTACTGCTTCCGTGAGTGGAACACCTGCGGTAAGCAGCGTGCTTAAGGTGCGGGCCATCTGGGAAGAAGCACTCTTTATTACCAGGTTTTTCGTCATTGGAAATTTGAGTGCCAGTTTTCCTAAAACATGCTTGCCGGATAAGGTCTTTTTCCACATACGAAAGGCTACCGCAATCGCAATTACTACCGGAACGATAATAAACCAGTAGTTTTGTATAAAATTGCTGAGTCCTACAACGGCAAGTGTAATTGCAGGAAGCTCGGCATCAAGCTCTTCAAACATATCCGTATATCGCGGAATGACGAATACCAGCATGACTACAACAACGCCTACGGCTACGCAGGCAACCACAATCGGGTAGATCATGGCTTTCTTTACCAAGGCCTGTGTCTTCGCGGACTTTTCAAACTGGATTGCCATACGTTCCATGGAGATTTCCAGACTGCCGGATGCCTCTCCGGCTCTCGCCATCTGGATCAAAAGCTCCGGAAATGCCCTGGGATGCTTTGCCATGGAATCGGCAAAGCTCTCCCCCTTTTCCACATCGGCACGGACTGCCATGAGGGATTTCTGTAAAAGCTTATTCTCTGTCTGCTCTGCCAACATATTCAGAGCTTCAATGATGCTGACACCGGCACGCACGATGCTGGCAAACTGCCGGCAGAATACGGCGAGATCTCTGGCCGCCGGCTTTTTATCAAAGCTGATGTTAATATCCCGTGTTAAGGTATTCTGCTGCTTTACCTCCAGAACGATGAGTCCCTGCTGCTTCAGATCTCTCGTTAAGGCTTCCTGTGTATCGGCGTCCCTGCTGCCTTTGATTTCTTTTCCTGTTTTATCTATCGCCACATAGCCCCAATTGGCCATTGTCGTTCCTCCCATTCTACAAGTCGAAAGATACTCTCATCATTTCCTGTACGGATGTCGTTCCATCCAGGACGAGCTCGGTCGCACTCATACGCAGGGTATGCATACCGTCCTTCAGCGCCTGTGCTTTGATGGCTTCCACTTCTCCGCCTTTACTGATGATATGCTTCAGCTGCGGAGTCACTTCCATGATTTCATACACACCGATTCGTCCGCGAAAGCCTGTGCCGTCGCATTTTGCACAGCCGCATGGCTCATAAATTGTCAGATCTTCCTCCGGCTTACGCATCAGCATTTCAAGGTCTTCGGCATCGGCTTTCTTTGCCCTCTTACAATCCGGACAAAGGCGGCGCACCAGTCGCTGTGCAATAACGCCAACCGTAGAGTCTGCAATCAGGTAAGGCTCAATTCCCATATCCACCAGACGGGTAATCGTGCTGGCTGCGGAGTTCGTATGCAGCGTGGATACCACAAGGTGACCTGTGATGGATGCCTGTACGGCAATGGATGCCGTCTCCTGATCACGGATTTCTCCGATCATAATGATGTCCGGATCCTGTCGCAGGATGGAACGCAATGCCGATGCAAAGGTCAGATCTGCTTTATTGTTGACCTGCACCTGGTTGATTCCGTCAATATTTGCTTCCACCGGATCTTCTACGGTGATGATGTTTACATCTTCTTTATTTAACTCACTAAGCGCGGTATAGAGCGTTGTAGACTTACCACTTCCGGTAGGTCCTGTCACAAGCAGAATACCATGCGGATTTTTCAAAATATGGTCAAACCTCTGTAAGTCATGCGGCTTTAAGCCCAATTGGCTCTTTTCCCTCGATAAGGCGTTCTTGGACGTAAGTCGCATAACGATCTTCTCGCCATATACCGTAGGCAGAATGGATACACGGATATCAAATTCGCGCCGGTCCACCACCTGCGTGATCCGGCCGTCCTGCGGCTTACGCTTCTCTGAAATATCCATGCCGCCAATGATCTTGATACGTGCAACCAGTGCCGGTAAAAGGCTGATGTTGTAGGTTGCCTTCTCATACAGGGCACCGTCAATACGGTAACGCACCCGGACCTGCTTCTCCATCGGTTCGATATGAATATCGGATGCACGCTGGCGTACAGCCTGTTCGATCATCGTTTTTACCAGCTGTACAATCGGGGAGTTGTTGATGTCGTCGCTATAGATATCCTCCTGCTCCGCCATCTGGCTCGTCTTTTCTTTTACGTACTCTTCGAGTGCGGAGTTTACCTCTGCCTGTCCGTAATAACGGTCGAGAGCCAGCATCACATCCCGCGGTGTTGCCACGACCGGCTCCACCTGCAGGTTCGTAATAATATTGATATCGTCCATGGCAGCCATGTTCATGGGATCTGACATTGCCACACGCAGAACATTCATCCCCGTCCTGGAATATTCAAACGGGATCATCGTATGCTTCTTTAAAATGTTCGGGGGTACCAGATTGAGGATTTCTTCATCAATGGAGATATCCTGCAGATCAACCATTTCGTAGCCCAGCTGGCTGCTCAATGCTTTCGCAATATTCTCTTCTGTGGTAATTCCTTCGTCAACAAGAGTTTCTCCCAATTTACGGCCAGAGCCCTTCTGCAGCTCAAGACCCTTCTGCAGCTGTTCAGCCGTTATAACGCCACTGTTCACCAGTACGTCACCCAGACGAAGTTTTTTTCTGTTAAAATCCATAGCGTATTCGTTCCCAGAGTAATTTATGATTTTCATATCCCAGCCGGCGGTATCTGACAGCCCACGGAGATCTATATTTAAGAATGTGTGACTAATGTACTATTGCCTACGGACAATATTCTACACTCTTCGACATGAGATTGCAACCCAAAACGGGCAGATATCTAAGAAAAAATAGGAAATTGGTATTACTTTTCAATCAGTTGATTTTCTGTCTGAAGCGCCTGCTTGTATTCATCCATGGTATAACCCATATCCATAATGTCTTCCATGCTCAATCCTTTTCTCTGCATGCGCCGGATTGCATCCAGTTTACCCAGTCCTATGCCTCTCTTTTCTCCACGTCTTTCGCCTAATTTCTTACCGTATTCCACTCCCTCTTTATACTTCTCCCTCTGTAACATTTCAAATGTCATATACTCTGTCCTCCATTCCTCATGTTTTCTGGCTTTCCGGACTTCCTCCTCAATTTTGGCAACCAGTTTTCCATGTATCCTGCGTCCTGCAACATAATCCAGGAAATCCCTTAATTCCGGGGTCAGCTTCGATGTATCTCCCTCGGCATTTAAGAATACCTTCATCGTTCCATCCTCAAGACATAATCCTCCCACTTCGCGGCACCGGTTCTCGAAGGTATACACACAGGCATTCTTTCCAAAGAGATCATAGGTACAAATAAAAATCACATAGGATTCCTTCAGTTCCTCATAATCTGCTCCGCGCTCAATCAGATTCAAATCAATCATTCCCTGATAATATCTCGATCTTTTCGGAAGATTCTTCTTACGGGCTGCCTGCATTTCCAGATCATATACGGTATGTCCATCTTCCAGATAGACATCCAGCCGCACTCCCTTTCCTTCCGCTGTCATTTCGATCTGCTTCTGCCAGTCGTGATATACTATTTTCCTGATCTTCTTTCCGAGAATCACTTCCAACAGTTCCTTACAAAGTGGTTCGTTATTATACAAAATCTTACAGAAAATGAAATCATCTGTAAAATCAAGCTCCTCATATCTTTTGCTCATTCATAATCCTTTCTCTGTGGTATCAGAGAAAGCTGAGGATTAATTATATTATACCTCACGGTATCGTATGCGTGCAACCATATTTTGTTTTATGGCATGCCGTTTATATATGATATAATCCGCCTCCATCAGATTTCTCTAATACATCTCTCTATCCTTTCACCATTTCATTATTTCACAAATTAATCTATTGAGTATTTATTAGTGTATCTAACCTCATTTTTAAAATTGCTGTAATGCAGTTGGTCCTTGGGCTGCAAAATAATTTCCGCTCACCTGTGTTGCAGTGCCTTCCATGCAAAGCTCCATTAGCATACACAGGATTTCCGGTGTGGCAACCGCAGCTTTGGTTTTCTTCTCATATGCAGTCCGGATTTCTTCCACGCTTTTCGGAAGAAAATCCAGTATTTCAAGGAGAATCTGCAGTCTATCATCCGTATTCCAGGCACCTTCCACATTCCCGATATTTTCCATGCTTCCGATAGCTTCCATGCTTCTAACATCTCCCATGCTTCTGGTATCTCCCATACTTTTGGCATCTTCCATACTTCTGACATCATTCATGCTTCTGACATCATTCATGCTTCTAGTATCTTCTATGCCTCTAGTATCTTCTATGCTTCTAGTATCTTCTATGCTTCTAGTATCTTCTATGCTTCTAGTATCTTCTATGCTTCCGGCATCTTCCACATCCCTTATATTTTCTATTGCCTTCTGAGGATTTTCCAAAGGAAGTTCCATCTGTCCCGGTGAAAGATGCTGCAGTAAATCCTTCGGAGACACGGCAATAAGTGCTCCCTGCTGTAACAGTAGATTGCAGCCATCACTCAGCCGATCCGTCAGTCTCCCCGGAATGGCATAAACCTCTCTCCCCTGCTCCAACGCCATATCTACCGTAATAAAGGTGCCGCTTTTCTGCCTTGCTTCTACGACCAGAATCACATCGGCAAGACCCGACACAATCCGGTTTCGTTCCGGGAAAAGTCGTTTTATCGGTTCTGTCCCCGGTGGAAAGGTCGACAGAATTCCTCCCTGTTCCAGGATCTGCTCATACAATCTGCGCGAGGATTTCGGATAGCAGATATCCACTCCACAGCCCAGAACCGCATAGGTTCTGCCGCCGGCCTGCAATGCTGCTTCCTGTGAAATGCTGTCAATTCCTCTTGCCATGCCGCTGATTACCGGTATCCCATGTGCCCCTAACTCCTTCGCAAAATTCTTTGCCACATAAATTCCATATTCCGAACATTCGCGCGCACCAATCATTGCTACCGCCGGCAGATTCTCCGGCGGCAGCTTCCCCAGCACATACAATGCATAAGGTGCTGACGGAATTTTACGCAGCCTCTGTGGATAGTCTTCATCCTCAGCAGTGAGGAAACGGATTCCTTTTTTCAGCAGTTCTTCATATTCCCGATTCAGGTCATAAGATCTCGTATACTCCGCTGCTTCGTCCATCCTTGTCTCCGTAAGCACCTCAAGAACCCCTTTGCTCCTTCTCCTCACCGCCCCATAAACCTCGAATGGAGTATGATACCTCCTTAAAAGCTCCCGGATCGTTCTGTTTCCGGCTTCCGGCATCTGGTGAAGCCAGTATTCATATTTCTTATTTTCCATATCTGATTCCTTTTCATTCTTGCTTTGTAGCTGTTCAGTACCTTCACAGTTACGATGCAAAATCCATTCCAAATCGGCTTCGCCGATGGGATTTTGCATTACTGAATCATTTTCTTACGGTCTTGGCAGTAAATGCTTCGACCTGTACTGAATAGTTAC